>Ga0070741_10001288_pt1 | contig 78254 bp, 71 predicted proteins | sample Coa_R1_4_FD_66440 | JGI IMG/M metagenome (GOLD analysis project Ga0070741, IMG submission 66440) | Surface soil microbial communities from Centralia Pennsylvania, which are recovering from an underground coalmine fire - Coalmine... | ecosystem: Environmental > Terrestrial > Soil > Unclassified ...
CACAATGGTGTGCAGGCACATGCCGCCCGCGCCCGGTTGCCACAAGTTGCCTTTCACCGCGCGCAGACCCGGCAGCTCGTGCCAGCTGCGGCCACCGTCGCCCGAGCGGAACAGCGCAGCGTCCTCCACCCCGGCGTAGACCGTATCGGGATCGTCGAAGGCGGGTTCAAGATGCCAAACCCGCTTGAATTCCCAGGGGTGCGGTGTGCCATCGTACCACTGATGCGTACCGGGATTGCCCTCGTAGACGAAGCGGTTGTCGACGGTTTCCCACGTCCTGCCACCGTCGTCGGATCGCTGCATGGTCTGCCCGAACCAACTGCTCGTTTGCGACGCATAGATTCGATCCGGGTTTGCGGGGGAGGCCTTCAAGTGATAAATCTCCCATCCGGCGAAATGCGGTCCCGCAACCTCCCAGCGCTCACGTTTCGCGTCCGAAGTCAGAATGAACGCCCCCTTGCGCGTGCCCACCAATAGCCTTACTTCTTGCATGGATGCGCTCTCCTACTGTAGTACGGGAAGCTCGATGACCGGCCGCACCTCCACCGTGCCCTTGCGCGACATGGGAATGCGGGCGGCGATGTTTATTGCCTCGTCGAGATCCCTCGCGTCGACCAGGTAATAACCGCCGAGTTGTTCGCGCGTCTCGGCGAACGGCCCGTCGGTCACCAGCCGTTTGCCTTCGCGCACCCGTACGCTCGTCGCCGTGGAGGTCGGGTGTAATGGGCTGGCGGCGATGTACTGCCCCTTCGTGCGAAGCTCCTCGATCAGCCGTAGCGATTCGTCGTAGCAACTCTGCCGCTCGTCCTCAGGCAGTGCGGTTTCGTCAAAATAAATGAGCAGCATGTACTTCAAGCTCTCCTCCGGTTTCTATCCGAGACGTGAAGTAGTCGAACGAGAGCGGCCGAAATCGACAGGCGGTTCGACCTTGAACGAAAGCTACGCTGAGCCTTCGGTCAGTTCTCGGACCCTGCGCTCGAGAAAACGCCGCTCGGGTTCCTGCCGGACTAACGCGAGCGCCCGCCGATAGGCCTCTACCGCTTCGCTCAGGTGGCCAAGCCGGCGTAGCAGGTCGGCGCGCGCCGCATGGGCCAGGTGGTAGTCATCCAACGCTCCGCTCGCCATGACGGCCTCGACCGCTCCGAGTCCCGCTCGCGGCCCGTCGCGCATCGACAATGCAACCGCGCGATTGAGCGCCACAACGGGCGAGGGTTCGAGTGCGAGGAGCGCATCGTAGAGCGCGACGATCCGATGCCAATCGGTGGAGCGAGCGGTCGGTGCGCGCGCGTGAACCGCGGCAATTGCCGCTTGCAACACATAAGAGCCGACCTGATTCGTCGCGACCGCACGATCGACCAGCGCCAGGCCTTCGGCGATCTGCTCGTGATCCCAGAGCGTTCGATCCTGCTCCTCGAGCAAAATCAGATCGCCTTCGGCTGAAGTGCGCGCCGCGCGCCGCGATTCGTGCAGAAGCATCAGAGCGAGCAGGCCGATCGCCTCGGACTCGGGTAACAGTTCGACGAGCAGCCGAGCGAGCCGAATGGCTTCTGCCGATAGATCGTGGCGGATCAAGGTCGCGCCGGACGAGGCTGAATAGCCCTCGTTAAACACCAGATAGATGACCCGCAGCACGCTGTCGAGCCGCTGCGGTAGCTCTCTGCGCTCCGGCACTTCATACGGAATACGCGCGGTTCGGATTTTCGCCTTGGCGCGAACAATCCGTTGCGCCAGAGTCGCCGGCGCGGTCAGAAAAGCGCGGGCGATCTCCTCCGTGGTCAAACCGCACACTTCCCGCAAAGTCAACGCGATCTGCGCATCGGGCGCCAACGCCGGATGGCAGCAGGTGAAGATCAAGCGCAGCCGATCGTCTTCGACACTTTCCTGCTCCACCTGGGCACGCTCGTCCGCGATCGCCTCGACTCGTTCGGCGAGCTCATCGAGCGGCGCGAAGCGTGCATTACGTCGGATGCCATCGATGGCTTTGAAGCGACCGGCGGAAACCAGCCACGCCCGCGGGTTGGAAGGAAGACCCTCGCGCGGCCACTGTTCGAGGGCCGCTTTGAACGCATCGTGCAAGGCTTCTTCGGCTAGATCGAAGTCGCCCAGCAGGCGGATCAGCGTCGCCAGCACACGGCGAGATTCCGCGCGATAAACCCTCTCGACCGCTTCGGGCCCCCACGGCGTGGCAGATGAAGCCGGTGTCAAATCCATCGACTGCCTCCGAGCAAAGCAGAAGAGTACTTTGCTCAGGCAACCGAAGCAGCAGGAGATTCAGCGCCGCGGGTTAGTCCTGAGGGCGGAAAAGGCGAGAGCGAAAAGCCGAGGCGACCTCGCGCATACTTTTAAGAGGACGCGGCTCGGTTGAAGCGCAATTGCGGCGGGGGCTTTCCGCAGCGGGCAGCGCCAGCGACCCCCGATAGGCGGCCCTGGCGCCCCAAAAGAATATAGAGAACTAGCGCTGGCTTACCGTCGTCTGCCTTCTGCGCAAGGCAGCCATCGCCAAGGCCGTGCCGCCGAGAAGGGCGAGCGAGCCGGGCTCAGGCGTCCCGCTGGGCGGCTCATCGATCGGCTTGAAGTCGTCGACGAACGTCCAGTTCACGATATCGTGGAAGCCGCCTGCGGCGCCCGTTCCCGAGGTAAAGCCGATGAAGGCGTTGGTCTGACCCAACTCCGAAACGAGATTGGCAGTTCGAGTGAGCGTCGCGACTGCCGGTCGTGAATTGGTCTGCGACAGGCGCACTTCGATGAGCTGCGTGTTGCCGTTGTAGTCAATCCACGCGTACCAGTCCTCACCGTTGTTCATACGCGGCGCGATGATGGCTGTCGGTCCGTTGAAACCGCCGCCGATGTCGATCCCCACGTGGTTGCCGTTCGGGTCGTTGAGGCCCAAGCCGTTGTTCCACGTATCGAACTCGACACCTACGCTATGTGCGATGCCTGAATAGCCGATGCCACCACCCGCGCCGCCCGCGGTGTTGGAGACTGTTTGCACCACGAACACGATGCCGTCGGCACCTTGGCCGTCCTCGTCCGAAATGCCTTGCGGATTGGAGATGCGGAAGGTAAAGAACGTGCTGAACGATGCCTGATTGGCGAGGTTGATCGAGTTGGTTAGAAACGCGCTGCCGCTTTGACCCAAGTTGTTGGTCAAGCGCAGGACATTGCGTCCCAAAGAATCGACCACCGGATCGGCAATGGCTGCCGTCGAGCCGTTCTGCTGAAACGTAGACAGATTGGAAAAATCGTTGAAGCTGATGGTCGTCGCGCTCGCCGGTGCGGTCGCGTAAAGCGCGAACATTCCGGCTGCGATACCGATGGCCTTTTTCATGAGAGGTCTCCTTCTTATTGGGCAGCGGGCGCTGCCCGGTCATGAGTTGCGAAGGAGGCGACTCACGAAGCATGCCACATCCATTTCTTCGCGGCACTTCAATGTCTTAGAAATCAATGGCCGCTTGGCGATCGCGCTCGTGTAAATCCTACTGACATGTAGTGATCTACCCGAAGCCCTCACTTCACGGTAGCCGCCTGCTTAAGCCCGTTCGCTTTGTCTCGCACAGTCTGCTCGACTTTGCCGCCGCTCTTGCCGGCGTCCGACGGCGCGGCACCATCCTTCCCCCGCTCGGCGAGGATCATCAGCATGTCCTGATGCTCATCGAGGATCTTGACTGCTTCGCTCTGCGCTTCCTCAGGCGGTAAAGCTTGGGTCTTGAGCTTCGCCTCCACTGCTTCGAGTCGCCGGATATTGTAGTCGCGCAAGCGAGCGAGCATGTCCGAACTCACTGCCGTATCGCCATCTTTCGGCGCCCCTATGGCGAGACGATTGGCAAAGTTGAGAACGCGGCTCGCCGCGCCGATTTGTTGGGGGCTCATGGCCATCTGCGCTGCTGACTTAATTAGGGCAAGGCCGCCCTGCTTGTACGCCGCCAGAAGATCGGTCGGATCGTTCGAGAACGATTTCAAGTTCCAGTTGCCGATGTCGTCCTTCACCAGCGCCATGCTCACGTCGCCCTGGCCACTCGCGTAAACCGTGTTGATGTTCGACCAGTAGGCGTCGGCAAACAATCGCTCCAAAGCCCGCACACGGTTCGCCGTCTCCTCTGCGCTGAACGACTCGAGCGGATGCAGCAGCATGTCTTCCAGCAATGCGGGGGTGGTGGCGCGGTTCCATGCATAGAGATTGACGAATTCGGTCGGCTGCGAATCGCGCAAGTACACGCTCTGGGGAAGATTCCGCGCGTCGTCCTTGAGCTGCTTGAGCAAGGCATCGGCGCGCGATGACAGCTGATTGCTGTACTCCGCCGCGAGGTTCGCGAAACCTGTACTCATCGCGCGCGTCAGCCGATCTTGCGCTCGAAACGCGGCGTCGCCTTCTGCCCGGTACATGGATTTCAGCTTGAGATGCATGCCGAGCTCGGAAATTCGCTGGACCGACTGCCTCAACTGGCGTGCCGTCTCCCCCGTTATCACGCCTTCCAATTGCAACCTTTTCTCGCCGCACAAAGCTGAGTTTCCGTTGGCACTCTTGGCATCGCTCTCGTACTTGACTTGCATCCACGGCGTCACGGGTGCTTGAGACGACCCGTTGCGCCGCTGTAGGAAGGGTTCGACTTCGCGATGCAGCTGCTCGACGCCGTCATGCAGCAGCGCCAGGATCATGCAGGATAGATGCTGGGACTGCGTGCGTGCTGTTCGGTGCTTGTCACACCATGCGACGGTTGCCGATTTCGCGGGGGTCGGCACCATGCCGACTATCGCCGGCATGGCGGGTTCCTTGTTCACGAAGCTACAGCTCGCCCCTTCCTTTCTCAGCTCGGACAGAGTGTTAGGCCCGTGGGAGATTTGGAGCATCGCCATCTCCAACCCGTTGTGGTAATCCTTCAGCGAGTTGTCGAGTTCGTCTAGCGTTCCACACAACTCGCCCACCTGTGCCGAGAGCTCCCTGGACAGCGGCCCCTTATAGACCTCGACATCAACACGCATGGCCGCGCTACCCGACAGTTGCGAGCAGCCTTGCAATGCCACGCCTGACAATGCGAGAGCGACTATCGAGCGCAAGTGCAGGTTACTGGTTCCCATGGCGGCACCTATTCCGACTTCATGACGCGTATCGCTTCGGCAAGCGGCGCTTGCGCAGCTGCGGTATCCCCGCCTTGCGCTCTGGCGCCCGTCAACGCCTGTTGCGCTCGCCACGCTCGCCGCTGCTCGTCTAGCAAGAGACTTGGAGATACGCCGCGATCATGCTCTTTCAACACGCGGTCGGAGAGCTCGCGCAAGGTATCAATCAGGGGACGACCGCTTGCCGACATCGCAAGCACCAGCCGCTCGTCCTGATCGAACGTTCGCCAGCCTTCCGGGCCAAATACTTGGTATCCGCGGCGCAGCTTACCGGCCTTGCATTCGATGGGAATGTTGGATGCAGTCGTGCTAATCGCACCCTTGGGGTCGTCCGCACCGGCCTTGCTTTTCCCTTCGTCGATGCTGGTGCCGTTTGTCTTGCCGTACGAGAGGCGCTCGAGCCGTTCTTTGATCAAGCCTTCCACCGTCTGATCGATCGCCGTGCCCGTTTGGATCTTCCCCGCAAGCTCTTGTTTGAGCTTCACGAATGCGCCGATGTCATCCAATACTTCTTTGCGAATGCCTTCGTCTCGCGATTGCACCTTGGACTTGAAGCGGAACCGGTTGCTCTGCTGGTCCCACTCCACATCCGCGCCGAAGGGATTGATCTCCGACGCGAGCAGCGTCCCGGATTCGAACTTGACTTTGGTGGTAAGAGAGTTCGCCTTGCCCGTCATGCGAAATCGGTACAAGGAATCCGCTTGAATCCGCCGCAGGGTGCGCGGCTGCACAGGCTTGCCCTCACCGCCGTTGGCCGTGCTCCCGCTTGCCTTTATCATCGAGCTCGTCTCGTGTGCGTGCTGCGCCGAGCCGTCGTGCTCAGGCTCCTCACAGTAGTCGAATACCCTGAAGTAGTAGGTGGCGCGAAAGCGCACGTCATCGTCCTGATAAGTCGGGTCGGTGCCGCCTCGCACCCGGTACTGTTTCGGCATGCATCCGCACAGGACACTCAACGCGACGATGCTCGCGACAACATAGCACCCTCGGCGCAAGAGACTCGCATTCTCGGCGGTAATCATCGTGATTCCCCGGCTCGTTCGGCTAGGCCCCACTGCACTAGCCCGTGCCATAGTAGGCGGTCTTGTTGCGAATGGAATATTACAGATGGTATAGGCGCAAGCCGGCCCAGCAGAGCGCTTGCTGCGCACCGAAGCAGCGCAATACCTTCGAGCTCCGAAACGATGTGCCCGCTAACACCGGGCAACGATGAACAGACGACTCGGTACTAAGCGCGCGGCCGAAACAGGTAAGCATCCATCGCCAGCACGCCTGCATCGACTCCCGCCTCGATACGCTCGACCTTCGGTGAGGGGCCAGCGGCCGCGAAGGCCAAGGGCAGTGGCAGGAAGTGCTCGGGTGTGGGATGCGCGCGTGCTGCGTGCGGCGCGCGCATCTGCCAATCAACCAATGCGACCCGATCGTCGTTGCGCAGGACACTGTCCACCCACTCGCGAAACGCCTCGACATAAGCTGCGGCTTGCGTCTCTTTGGGCTGTCTGCCATGGCTGCGCACGTATTGCATCCAGTCACGCAAGTTGTGCGTGATATGCCCGGAGCCGATTATCAGCACCTCTTGGCGTGTGAGCGGCGCGAGTGCGGCACCGACGCGCAGATGATGCGCAGCGTCGAGTGAAGGTTGCACGGAAATCTGCGCAACCGGAACGTCGGCATGCGGATAAAGGCGCATGAGTGGAACCCAGGCACCGTGATCGAGGCCACGACAGCCGTTCGCCGTCGCCGGAAAGCCGGCCGCCTTCAGCAGTTCGACTGCGCCGTGCGCGACGTCAGGCGCGCCGGGTGCGGGGTAGCGCAGCTTGTACAAGGCTTCGGGGAAACCGCCAAAGTCATGGATGGTCTCGGGCTGCTCGGCGATCGAGACCATGGGAAGCTCGGTTTCCCAATGCGCCGAAGCGATCAGCACTGCCCGCGGTCGCGGCAGCCGCGCGCCCAGCGCCGACCAGGCTTCGCCGGCAACACCGGCCTCGAGCGCATGCATCGGCGAGCCGTGCGAGATGAAAACAGTAGGAAGCATTTCGAGTTCTCGTATTAGAAGGCACAGTCTTCATCGAAGCGATAGAGATGGCGACCACCATCCCCTCGTTGGAAAAGTCGGTGATCCTTTCATCGATCACCGACCTCGACCATCCTCCGCCGAGCGTGGCGCTCGCGCGGTGTCAATCTCACTTCGCGAGCCCTTCGGCTTTCAGCGCTTCTTGCACTGCCGGACGCGCCGCGACCCTTCCGACATACTGCTTGAGAGCGGGCCATTTCGCCAGATCGATGTCGTGCCATTGGGTCCAGTTCAGCACGGTGAACAGATAGGCGTCGGCAACGCTGAACTTGCCCATCAAGTAGTCCTTGTTCGCCAGCTGCGCGCTCAGCCAGTCGAACCGCTGTCCCAGACGACCGCGCGCGCGCTCCTTCTCATCCTCCGAGGCGGCTGGATTCCATAATGGACCGAAGCCCTTGTGGATTTCGGAGGAAATGAAGTTGAGCCATTCCTGTAACCGATAACGCTCCATAGTGCCTGGAGCGGGCGCGAGTGCGGCGCTCGGCGCACGATCGGCGAGATACTGGACGATGACAGCGGCTTCCGTCAGATATTGACCGTCATCGAGCTCGAGCGTGGGCACGTAGCCCTTGGAATTGATCTGCCGATAGTCGCGCCCGTCCGCCGTCTCCTTCGCCTTGAGGTCGACTTGCACCGTGGAGTGCGGCAAACTCAGCTCAATCAGCACAATGTGGGGTGCGAGCGAACATGCGCCCGGCGAGTAATACAGTTTCATCGTCTCTCCTTCGGTTTCGAATGAATCCAAGCGTCAGGGAAAATTCGATCAGGTTGCCTGCAACCGCTCGGACGGCTGCGCGACGCGCGATGACAACGCATAGGCGCCGTCACCGAGCAGCGCTTGCGCGATCGACAGCACGATCAGGTACACCGGATATTCCCAGCCACCGTTGGGCGCCGAGAACACCCAGCCGTTGCCGGCGTGCACCCACACGGCGCCCAGCAAGATCGGCGTCAGGGCTAGCGCGACGTAGCGTGAGCCGATGCCCAGCACGAGCAGCAATCCGCCGACGACCTCGGCGATCACGGTCGCGTACGCCGTCCAACCCGGTAGCCCGAGCGACTCGAAGAATTGGACGGTACCGGCCATGCCAAAGGTTGCCACTTTGAGGACGAGCGAATGCGTGAGATACATGGTACCGAGCGAGACCCGCAGCAGTAGCGCGGCGATCGGGGCGGTGTTGGCGTAAGACATAGAAGACCTCCTTCTAGATGATGGAATTGCCCGCGGGAATGAGCACTGCCGCGAACTGTATACAGTGCGTGCGCCAAGATAAACGGCTGTACGCGAGATGATTTGTTTCGATTTTCAGGATAGTCTTCGAGGAACGCGATGCTCACGGCCAGCAGACCCCTTCTGCTCGTCTTACCGCCCGCACCGAGGCGTCCGCCTAGGCGAGGTGCATCGCGATACTCGTTTCGGAGCTACCGACAATGGACAAGCTCGCCGCGATGAACGCTTTCGCCGCCATCGTCGAAGCCGGCAGCTTCGTCGCTGCCGCCGATCGGCTGAGCAGCTCGACTTCGACTTTGTCGCGCTTGATCGCCGAGCTCGAACAGCACCTCGGCGCCCGACTGCTCAACCGCACCACGCGCAAGCTCTCACTCACCGAGAGCGGCCAGGCGTTCTACGAGCGCGTGGCCCAGCTGCTCGCCGAGCTCGACGAGGCCGAGGCCGCGGTCAGTGCCTCGACCGCTGCCCCGCGCGGCACCTTGCGCATCACGTGCTCACATGCGATGGGCGTGCAACGCCTCGCGCCCGCGATCGCGAGCTTCATCGCGCGTTTTCCCGACGTGCGCTTCGAAGTCTCGGTCTCCGACCGCATCGTCGATTTGATCGAAGAAGGTTTCGACCTTGCGATTCGCGTCGGCCAGATCGGCAGCGATCGACTCGTCGCACGCAAGCTCGGCACGATGCGTCTGCTGGTCTGCGCGGCGCCCGCCTACCTCGAGGCACGCGGCACACCGCGCGCGCCGGCCGACCTCGCACAGCACGCCGTGCTCACTTACGCCTACTCACCCAATCCGCGCGTGTGGCGACTGATCGATCCGGCCGGTGTCGCGCATGACGTACGCGTGGCGGGACCGTTGCATGCGAACAGCGGCGATCTGACCATCGCTGCGGCGATCGCGGGGCTGGGCATCGTGTACGAGCCCGATTTCATGGTGCAGCCGGCGCTGGACGGCGGCCTGCTCGTGCGCGTGCTGCCGGACTACGAAAGCGCGCCGGGCGAGATCTGGGCGGTCTACCCGAGCCGTCGCCATCTCTCGGCGAAGGTGCGGCTGTTCGTCGAGCACATCGCGCAGCAGTTCGCGCGCTCCTCTCCGCCAGCCCCTCTTTCCCAACGGGGAGAGAACAATTTCGCTGATCCATGACCGAGTCGCGAAAAGCAACACCGATCAAGGCGCGCTCACCCGCAGATTGACCGGTGCCCGTCCGTTCTGCGAGTCGATCACCACCATCTTCACGCGCGGCAGGATCTTCTCCATCGCTTCGAGATAGATGCGCGAGCGCGTGACCTCCGGCGCCTTTTCGTACTCCTCGAGCAGCGCGACGAAGCGGCCGCTCGCGCCGATCGCCTCGGCCACCCGCTGCTGCTTGTAGCTCTGCGCCTCGCTGATGCGCTGGTGTGCCTCGCCACGCGCTTTGGGAATCTGGTCGTTGGCATACGCACGCGCCTCGTTCTGCGCCTTCTCGCGGTCGGCCATGGCCGCCGCGACATCCTGGAACGACTGCGCGACTGCCTTATCGAGCGTGATGCTTTGAATGCTGACCGACGCAAGTTGGATCCCGACCCCGTAGCGATCGAGCAGCTCTTGCGTGCGCAGCTTCACGCGGCTCTGAATATCGAGCCGCCCGGTGGTGAGCACATCGTCGATCGGCATGCCGACGACGGTCTGGGTCAGCGCGCTCTGCGCGAGCATGCCGACCAGTTCTTGCGGCTTATCGGCCTGCAACAGGTAGTCGGTGGCATTGCCGATGACATACTGGACGACCACCGCGATGTTCAAGATGTTGGTGTCGCCGGTCAGGAGTTCGATTCCGCTCGGCGGCTCGCTTTCGTTGTCCGTCAGCGTGAAGCCGATACCCACTTTCGTCACGCTCGTGGTTTTGACTACATCCACGCGCTCGATCGGCCACGGCAGCCGATAATGCATGCCGGGCCCCACCCGCTCGCTTACCGCGCCAAATCTGCGCACCACGCCGTGCTCGTCGGTATTGACGACGTACACGCCACTGGTCAAATAAGCGGTCACCAGCACGAGCGCGGTGGCGGCAAGCCAGTAATCGAAGCGCTGCCACCATTTGCGCGAAGGCGCAGCATGCGCGATCGCGCCAATGGATTTTTCGGACTCCGGCGCGTTCATTCGGCCTTGCGCTCCGTACTGTGCGTGACCTGTGCGCTGCTTTCGGCCGGCGCCATCGCCGCCGCACCTCCGTCCCGAGAATGCGGGCGCACGGTCGTCAGATTACCGGCAGGAACTGGGTTCTTTTGCACGCGTAAGACCCGCAACACTTCCGCTTCCGCCGGAAGGAACACGGTCGTGCTCTCGTCGAGGAACTTGCCATAAGCTTCCAGCGTGCGCCGAAACTTATAGAAGGCAGGGTCGCGCGCAAACGCTGCGGCGTAGATTCGAGCGGCTTCAGCATCGCCCTCCGCGCGCAAGCGCTGGGCCGTGGCGGACGATTCGGCCTCGATGCGCGTGCGCTCGCGGTCGGCCTGCGCGATGATCTTGCGTGCCTCGAGCGCGCCAATGGTGCGGTACTCCTTTGCCATCTTGTCGCGCTCGGCCTTCATGCGATCGAACACATGCTCGCGGTTCTGCTCGGGCAGCGTGAGGTGCAGCAGCTCGACATCGACGATCCCGATACCGTACAGCGCCTGCGCCGTATGCGCGACTCGCTCACGGATCGATACCACGATGCGGCGGAACCGATCGAGGTTGCGATCGGGCGCGATCAGCTCGCTTGCCGGCGCGGTCCCGAGCACGGCACCGATCTCGCCCAGCATGACGTCGGCCAAGCGCGACTCGGCCTCGTTACGGTCACGCAAAGCGGCATAGAAGCGCCGAGGCTCGGCGATGCGCCAAGTGGCGAGGCTTTCGACCACGACATTGTGCTTATCGACGGTGAGATACTCGGCCTGGCCTGGACGAGAGAAGGTCAGCCGCTTGTCCAAGCGGATGACCTGGTCGACCGGCCACTTGAAGTAGAGCCCCGGCTCATGCAGCTCACGCACGAGCGCACCGAAGCGGCTGACCAAGGCGTGCTCGGTGACATCGACGGTAAAGACGCTGCTGCCGATGCCAACGGCAAGCACTCCGAGCGTTGCGATCGCAGCCAGCCAGCGTGCGTGACGGCCTCGTCGCAAGCCGATCCGCCGCATCACTTGGTCGCCTTCCCGCTGACCGGCACCGGCTGCAGCAGCCACATGTCGAACTCTTTCATGTCTTGCGCGCTCGGCCGAACGAACTTCTGCAAGCCGGGCAGCGTCTCCTCGAGCGCTTCGACTTGCAGTCTGAAACGGGTCAGCTCGGGCGCCGCGCGGTAACCTTGGAGTCGCAGCAGAAAACTTGCGGCTTCGCCTTCCGCGCGAAGCATCTGCTGGGTCTTGAACGCGAGCGCCTGCTCCACCATTGCCGCGGCCTCGCCTTTCGCTTCGTTGACCGTTTCGACCGCGAAGATGCGCGCGCGATTGATCGTGCGCAGCTTGTCCTCCTGCGCGCTTGCGACGTCGCGAAACGCATCGTGCACTTCGTCGGGCGGGTGCACGTAACGGAGATTGAACACGAGCACTTCGACGCCGCTGCGCACGGCGTCCAGCCCTTGCTGCAAATCGCTCAGAACGCGCCGTTCGATCGCGCTGCGCTCCGCCGTGTAGATCGCGTCGATCGTGCTACGGGCGACCTGGGCGCGCAGGCTCGCGAGGCTCAAACCGCGCACCAGCACGTCGGGCTCGGAGACATTGAATGCGAATGCGCGCGCGTCCCTCACGCGATACTGCACCGTCCAACGTAGGTCGATGAGATTGCCGTCGCCGGTCAACAGAAACGGCTCGTCCGGTCCGGCCTCCTTTTGAAACCAAGTGCCGGCGGTCACCGTGCTGCCAGGGGTGGGCGTCCAACCGCCTGCCATGCGATCGCTCGCAGCCGGGCGCGGTGGTACATTTGCCGCGGCTTTGTTGGCGAACCCGTACTCGATGCGCCGAATGCGCTCCGTCCGCACCACGCGCTGCGTCTCGACCGGCCAAGGCAGCCGGTAGTGCAGCCCGGCATCGAGCGGCGCGGAGACGATCTGCCCGAAGCGCAAGACGAACGCGGTCTCACCGGGGCTCACCATGAAGAAGCCGCTGGCGAGGTAATAGCCCAAAGCAAGAACACCGACCGTAGCCGCGAGCTTTCTGAGATCGACGTGAATGCCGAAGCGAAGCCGCGCACCGAGCCAGCGCCATTCAGTCGGAATCGGCGTACGAACCATGCTCCACACGAGCAGCGCACATAGCAGCAGCGCTCCGGCAATCTTCACCGGTTCGGGAACGATGGCCGTCGCGGCACCGAAGGTCGCACGCGGATCGATATTCCAAGTGCGATAGATCCAATTGACGGCCAAGCCGGCGGCAAGCGTCACCAGCACGATGCTACCGAGATAGATGGCGACAACGCGCGCACCCAAGAAACGCAGCAGCACGACCAAACTGCCGATGTTGGTGGCAGGACCTGCGAGCAGGAACACCAGGGCGGCGCCGGGGTTGAGACCCTTCATCACCATCGCGGCGGCGAGCGGCGTCGACGACGAAGCGCAGGTGTAGATCGGAATGCCGACCACCAGCATGACCAGCATGGAGAACAGCCCCGCGCCGATGGTGCGATCGAAGAAATCAGCAGGCAAGCTCGCGGCGATCAAACCGGATAGCACGATGCCCAGCACCAGCCAGTAGCTGATGTCGTCGAGCAGATCGCGAAAGGCATAACGCAAGACCGCGCGGCCTTTTTCGCCCGGCGTGAGGGCGCCTCCGCCAGGCGCCGGATGAGCGACAGCTTCGGAGGATTGTGCGCAGCAGTCATCCTCACCGTGCTCATGATGCGCATGGGCATGCACCACCTGGGCGGTTGCATCGCCCTCCATCGCTTGCGAGGCCGCCTCGCGCGACGCCAGAAAGTTGGTCGCCAGCCCCGCGGTAATCGCGGTGCCCACTGCGGCCACCGGTCGTGCCACGGTCATCAGCGGATCCATCAGCGCGTAGCTCATGCTGATCGAATCGACACCGGTTTCCGGCGTGGCGATCAGAAACGAGACGGTCGCACCCGGTGTCGCGCCCTGCCTGCGCAAGGCCAAAGCAGTAGGCAGCACACCGCATGAGCACAAGGGAAGCGGCGCGCCGATCGCGGCGCCCCAAAGCACCGAGCGAATACGGCCGGTGCCGAACAGCTTCGACAGCAGGCGCTGCGGCACCAGCACGGCCAGCACGCCGGCGATGAGGAAGCCGAACAAGAGGAAGACCGAGGCCTCCTTGAGGATAGCCCAGGTCTCCCACACGATGCGAAGCAAGAAGTTGCTCATCGCCTGCTTCGTCCCTTTGCCAGCGATCTTCTGCCTTTAGCGCGAACGGTTGCTCTGATGCGCAGCCGATCGGCGAAGTTGCGCTGGCGCTTACCTCCCCTTATTTCGGCAAGTACTTCTTGTCGAGAATGCACGCGACCGAATACTGCGGATCGACGACGTTGGCGATCTCGAGCTCCGCCACTTGTCCGAGCAGTTGCAGCGCTTCGATCTTGTCGTAACCGTAGTCTTCCGCCAGCCAGTTCACCATATCGACGCAGGCCAACCGCAGCGCATCGATGAGCGGGCGCGTGCTGCCGATCGACATGATGACTTTGTCGTTGACCAGCCGAGGCCAGCCGATACGCTTGCCCTTGATGACGTTGACCGTGAACTTGACGTTGAACGAGGTCTCGATGGCAGCGCCGTCGATCTCACCGTCTCCCTGCGCGGCGTGGCCGTCGCCCAGCATGAACAACGCACCCTTCTCGTACACCGGGAAGTACATGGTGACGCCTTCGACCACTTCGTTGAAGTCCATGTTCGCCCCGTGCGAGCCCGGCACCAAGGAGCTGATGCACTCCTTGCCGGCCGGCGCGGTACCGATGGTGCCGAAGAAGGGTCGCAGCGGCACTTCGACTTTGCCGATCTTGCTATTGGGCAGGTCGAGGATGCCGACCTTACGGCTGCGATCGAGACGCCAGATGAACAGGCGATCGGGCACTGGCGGCGTAATCATCGCGGTCTTGTACTCGGGAGCGAGCGCGCCGAAGTAAGGAATCGAGCCTCCCCAACCCCAGTCCCGGTTCAGATCGATCTTGTCGATGTGGACGACCAGCGTGTCGCCCGGCTCGGCACCCTCGATGTAGAACGGTCCGGTCTGTGGATTGACCCGAGTCAGATCGAGCTTAGGGAAGATCGTCTTGTCGGTCGGAGAGAAGACGTCGCTCGATGCGTCCTTGGTGCTGGTCACCACTGAATCGCCCGGCCGAATCTTGAGGACCGGTGGATGCGAATAGCAATAGGTGAACTTGACGTTGTCACCGGGATCGTACTTCTGCTCAGCAGCGCTAACGGTGGCACTCAAAGCAACAGCAAAAGCGACCGGGAACAGCCCGGCCGCCGCGGCGCGAAGCCCGCGATGATCGATGCCCATATTTCCCCCTCTTATGGCTTGCTCTTTGTTGTCTACGAAAGAAATGCCGCGAGATTGCTTCGATGGTCAGGTCATACGTTCACTCCTTCTTCGATCGATGATGTGCACGCTGAGAAGCGTCGGAGCGGTTGTAGTAAGCGCTGTTGGAGAGCAGCCCAAACAGTTCCGAGTTGACCGGCAACACCACCGTGCTGCCTTTCGGTAAGAGGTGGCGCGAGGCCTCCATCGTGCGCACGAACTCGTAGAACTGCGGGCCTTTGGACAGTGCTTGCGCATAGACGCGAGCGGCCTGGCTTTCGCCCTCGCCGCGATACTGTTGCGCGAGCTTCGACGCTTCCGCCAGGATCTTCGATTTCTCCTGGTCGGCAGCGGCACGTATCTTGAGTCCTTCCTCCTCGCCTTCGGAGCGGTATTTCATGCTCAAGCGGCCGCGTTCGGACTTCATCCGCGCATACACCGGCCCGCGGTTTTGCTTGGCGAAGTCGAACGCACGCAGGCGCACATCGACGACGTCGATACCATAGTCGCGCAGGGCGAGTTCCCGGCACTTCGCGGCGACTTCCGCAAGGATCGCTTCGGCGCGGTAGGCCCCGATCTGGTCCGAACTGAAGGCGCTTAATCCATTGCGGCCGATGGCAGCCCCGAACTCGGCGAACAAGATGTCGCCCAGTCGCGACTCTGCGCCAAGACGGTCGAAAACCGTTTCGAAGAAGCGCTTGGGATCGCGGATACGCCACAGAATCGTGCTGGCGGCAACAACCGGGGTCTTCTCGATCGTAAGGAATTCGGCCGACGCCGGAGCGAACGCGAACAGGCGGTTGTCGAAGCTGCGTACGCTCTGGTAGGGGTACTTCACGCCGAGCCCCGGCGCGGTCACCACGCGCACCGGCTTGCCGAACTCGATGATCAGGGCGTACTCATCCGCCCCGACCGTGTAGAAGCAAAAGAAGGCAATGCCGAAGAAAATCGCAGCCGCGAGAAGAGAAACGGCGATCGCCCCTCGGCGCCGGCGTGACTGCCGATCGCCTGTGCCATCGGTGGCTGCCACTGCCCCTCCCCCGCATCTTTGGAGCTACCGCTCAGAATCCAAGTCGGCGCCCGCATTGAGTATGGGCAGAGTGTGCGACGCGGACGCTGGTTTGACAAGAGGATGCACGGAGGACGATGCTGCGCACCTTGCCCGTGCTGACCGATGAGCGAGACGCCAAAGACCTCATGCGGTGAAGCGGTATTGGCACGATGCCGCACCGGCATCGTCATCCCCCATTCTTCGCTATGCACTTGGCTGCAGACGTTACAGCTGCCGGGTTTTAGTTTGTCGTACGCGCGTCTCGAAAACCTCGCATAATTGTGTGACGACAGCAGGATCTGAAAGCACAAGATTGGGAGGGGTGATGGACTACAAGACACCGAGATCGGTGGAGGAAGCGGTCGATTTGCTTACCACCCATACCGGCGCCGCGCACTTGCTGGCGGGCGGTACCGACCTACTCGTCAAGCTGCGCGCGGGCATGGCCGCGCCCGATCTGGTCATCGATCTGAAGTCGATTCCGCGTCTGCGCGGCATCGAGAGCAGCCCGAGCGGCTTCCGCATCGGCGCGGCGACGAGCTGCGCGGAGATCGGTGAGCACGACGGCCTGAAGGCCGCCTGGCCCGGCGTGGTCGAGGCGCTGAAGCTGATCGGATCGACACAGATCCAAGGCCGCGCCACACTCGGCGGAAATCTGTGCAATGCCTCGCCTGCCGCCGACAGTGTGCCGGCCTTGATCGCAGCCGGCGCCGTGTGCGAGATCGCCGGCCCCGCCGGTACGCGCGAGGTACCGATCGAAAACATCGTCACCGGGCCTGGAAGAACTGCACTGGCGCGTGGCGAATTCGTGCTGGCGTTTCGTTTGCCGCTGCCGCGCGCGCGGTCCGGTGACGCCTATCTGCGCTTCATCCCCCGTACCGAAATGGACATCGCGGTGGTCGGTGTCGGTGTAGCAGTGACGCTCGATGCCTCCGGCGTATGCGCGCAGGCGCGGGTAGGCTTGGGAGCGGTGGCGCCGACACCGCTGTTGGTGGCCGACGCTGCTCGCGCGCTGATCGGCTCACGCGTCGATGCGCAAGCGCTGAATGCGCTGGCGAAAGCCGTCAGCGCGGCGTGCAAGCCGATCGGCGACAAGCGCGGCACGATCGATTTCCGCATCAAGGTCGCCGGCGTGCTGGCACGGCGCGCCGCGCAAACCGCGCTGCAACGGGCGAAGGCCACATGAAGCTGGCAAGGGGCCCCGCGAACGGGATATACGCAGTTCCGTCAATCTTGGAAGAGAAGGCATGAGCAAGCATCACGTCACCACTACCATCAACGGCGACCCTGCCGAGTTCCTCTGCAGCACCGAGCAGACGCTGCTCGACGTGCTGCGCGACGTACTCTATCTGACGGGAAGCAAGGAAGGCTGCGCTTCGGGCGACTGTGGCGCGTGCAGCGTCATGCTCGACGGCCGCTTGGTGTGCGCTTGCCTCGTGTTGGGCGTCGAGGCGCAAGGCAAGCGCATCGAAACCATCGAGGGCATGGCGCATGGCGACAAGCTGCACCCGCTGCAGCAGAAATTCCTCGAACATGCCGCTTTGCAATGCGGCGTCTGCACACCCGGTTTCTTGATCGCCGCCAAAGCGCTGCTCGAACGCAATCCCGATCCGAGCGAAACCGAAGTGCGCTATTGGCTGGCCGGTAACCTGTGTCGCTGCACGGGTTATGACAAGATCGTGCGCGCGGTGATAGATGCCGCGAAAGAGATGCGCGCCGCTTGAACGCAAGGAGGACGAACTCATGAACGACATCACCAACCAGAGCGTGCTCGAGCGGCATCTGAAAATCGTCGGCACGCGCCCGCTACGGCCCGACGGCGTGGACAAGGTCACCGGACGCGCCCAGTTCGGCGCTGACATTCATCTGCCCAACATGCTCGTGGGCAAAGTGCTGCGCAGCCCGCATGCGCATGCGCGCATCAAGTCGATCGACATCTCCAAAGCGCAGGCGCTGCCCGGCGTCAAAGCGATCGTGACCGCGGCCGACTTCTCCGACCTGCCCTCGGAGTTCATCCCCGCGGGCGAGATGATGGTCAACTTCCGCGACATGACGCGCAACATCATGGCGCGCGAGAAGGCGCTCTACGAAGGTCACGCCGTTGCTGCGGTCGCCGCGATCAACGAAGCGGTAGCCAACCAAGCACTGAACTTGATTGAAGTCGATTACGAAGTGCTGCCGCACGTGATGGACGTCGACGAAGCGATGGCGCCCGACGCTCCCCTCCTGCACGACAACATGTTCACCATCGGCGTGGAGCCGAAGCCGGCGAAGCCGTCCAACATCGCGAAGCGGGTCGAGTTCGCGCTTGGCGATCTCGCCGCCGGTTTCGCCAAGGCCGATGTCGTCATCGAGCGCGAATTCCTCACCCGTCCCGTGCACCAGGGCTACATCGAGCCGCATGCGTGCGTCGCGCGCGTGTCCGAGGACGGTCAAGCCGAGCTGTGGTGCACCACACAAGGGCAATTCATCGTGCGCGGGTTCTGCGCCAAGCTGCTCGGCATGGAGGTGTCGAAGCTCAAGGTGACGCCGTCGGAGATCGGCGGCGGCTTCGGGGGCAAGACCGTCGTTTATCTCGAGCCCTTGGCGCTCGCGCTGTCGCGCAAGGCCTGCCAGCCGGTGAAGATGGTGATGTCGCGCACGGAAGTCTTTCGCGCGACGGGACCGACGTCGGGCGCGCGGATGTGGGTGAAGATCGGCGCGACCAAGGATGGCCGCATCACTGCGGCCGATGCCGTGCTGAAGTACCAGGCCGGCGCCTTCCAGGGCTCGCCGGTACAGCCCGGCTGCATGTGCGCCTTCGCGCCTTACGATTTGGAAAACGTGCGCGTGGTCGGCTATGACGTCGTCGTCAACCGGCCCAAGGTCGCGGCGTATCGCGCACCCGGCGGCCCGATCGCCGAGTATGCGGTCGAAAGCGTGATCGACGAGCTGGCGCTGCGGCTCAAGCTCGACCCAATCGAGTTTCGCTTGAAGAACGCCGCGAAGGAAGGCACCAAGGCCGCGTACGGCCCCAAATTCGGACCGATCGGTCTCGTCGAGACGCTCAAAGCCGCGCGCGAGCATCCGCACTACGCGACACCACTGAAGAAGAACCAGGGCCGCGGCGTCGCATCGGGCTTCTGGTTCAACATCGGCGGGGACACCTGCGCCACGCTCAATCTGGGTGAAGACGGCACGGTGAGCCTGGTGGCCGGCACGCCGGACATCGGCGGCTCGCGCGCATCGCTTGCCATGATGGCGGCCGAAGAACTGGGCGTTCCACTCGACAAGATTCGGCCGAGCATCGGTGACACCAGCAGCCTCGGCTACAACTTCTTGACCGGCGGCAGCCGCGTCACCTTCTCGAGTGGCATGGCGGTGGTCGAGGCGGCGCGCGACATGGTGCGCCAGCTGCGCGAGCGCGCCGCGCGCATGTGGGAAGTGCCGGTCGACAGCGTCATCTGGGAAGACGGCTGCGCGCGCATCGCGGAGGCCGGCGTAGCGGAGTTCAAATCGATGTCGCTCGCCGAGATCGCGAAGACCGCCGGCAAGACCGGCGGCCCGATCGTGGCCAATGCCGCCATCAACGCCACCGGCGCAGGACCGAGCCTGGCCACGCATGTGGTCGACGTCGAGGTCGATCCGGAGACCGGCAAGGTCACCGTCCTGCGTTATACGGCGATTCAAGACGCCGGCAAGGCCGTTCATCCGAGCTACGTCGAAGGCCAGATGCAAGGCGGCGCCGTACAAGGCATCGGCTGGGCACTCAACGAGGAGTACATCTACGACGCCAAAGGGCGACTCGAGAATCCGGGTTTCCTCGACTACCGCATTCCGGTCTGCTCCGACGTGCCGATGATCGACACCGTCATCGTCGAAGTGCCCAATCCGCGTCATCCATACGGCGTGCGCGGCGTGGGCGAGACGCCGATCGTGCCGCCGATGGGGGCGATCGCCAACGCGGTCGCCCATGCCACCGGTGTTCGCTTTACCGAGCTGCCGATGTCGCCACCGCGCGTGCTTGCCGCGATCGACACGGCCGCTGCGACACGATGAGCTAGAGCAGCGCTGCCGCCCCGCGGCGGCGCCTGTTTCTTTCACATGGCAAAGGTCATTCTCTCGGGCACGCTGCGTCAGCTCGCCGGCGGCATCGAGGAAGTGGAGGTCGATGCGCGCGATGTGCGCCAGCTCCTGCGCATACTCGGCGAGCGATTCCCGGAACTCGGCCCGCATCTGGACAGCGGCTATGCCGTCGCCATCGACGGCGAGATCTTTCAAGACGCCTGGTTCGCGCCCATCCGTCCAGACAGCGAAGTGCATCTTGTGCCCGCGATCCGCGGCGGGTAGGGCGTGGGGGCTGGGGACTGGAGGCGATCGAGGTTTGGTTGCATCACGAGGATGGCAAACATCACTGCGGGAGATTGCGTCGTCGGGACGGCCGGCGAGTCGACGACCGCAAAGAAGGCGCGGAGCGATTTGAGAGTCGGCGTTCCGTATCGCGCTGGGGCTTAGACGACGACAGCACGCCCAACTAAGGAGAAGTTTCGAATGCCTTTTGATCTCGTCATCCGCAACGGCCTGCTCGTCGACGGCACCGGCGCGCCGCGCCGCCATGCCGACATCGCCATCGCCGAAGGCAAGATCGTCGAGATCGGCACGATCGACGGCAGCGCGAAGGCGTCGATCGATGCCAGCGACTGCGTGGTCGCGCCAGGGTTCATCGACCCGCACACCCATTACGACGCGCAGATCTGCTGGGACGGCGCGCTCACGCCCTCCTCTTGGCATGGCGTCACCAGCGTGGTGCTGGGCAATTGCGGCGTCGGCTTGGCCCCCTGCCGTCCCGACGCGCACGAGATCGCCATGCGCGATCTGGTCAACGTCGAGGCGATTCCTTACGAAGTGCTCGAACGCGGCATCACCTGGGACTGGGAGAGCTTCCCGCAGTACATGGAGGCCGCGCAGCGGCGCAACCCGAAGCTCAACCTCGCTTTTCTCGCGCCGCTGACACCGCTGCGCCATTACGTGATGGGCGAGGCGTCGATGGAACGCGCGGCAAGCGCCGAAGAGACCGCGCAAATCCGCGGCCTACTCGCCGAAGCGATGGATGCGGGCGCGTTTGGTTTTTCCAGCACGATTCTCAACCAGCACCTCGGCTTCGGCGGCCGCCCGCTTGCCTGCCGGCAAGCGAGTCGCGACGAGTTGAAAGCCTATGCCGGAGTGCTCAAAGAAAAGCGCAAGGGCGCCATCGAGGTCGCGCTTACCCGTCAGATCGGCGTGCTTGAAGAGGATCAATGCGAGATCCTCGACCTGCTGCTCGACGAAAGCGGACGACCGGTCACCTTCATCGCCTTGTTCGACCGCGACGATATTTCCGAGGCCGTGCGCGACACGCTGCGTCGCGCCGCGCCGATGATCGCCAAAGGCGCGCGCCCGCAGACCTCGCCGCTGCCGCTCACGCGCGAAGTCGACATGCGCAGCCCCTTCCTGTTCGCCGCATTTCCCTCATGGAAGCGGGTGTTCGCAGACAAGAGCAAAGACGCGCAGAAGGCCGTCTATGCCGATCCGGCCTTTCGCAATGCGTTCCGCGAAGAGCTGAAGAACCCGATGACCTTTGGCAACTGGGCCCGCATTACGCTGCACGAAGCGCAGGCGCCCGAGCTGAAGCGCTTCGAAGGCCTATCGGTGGCCGAGATCGCGCAAGCGCAAGGCAAGGATGGCGTCGACGCCTTCCTCGATCTCACGCTCGCCGACGATTTGCGCCTGGAGTTCACCGTGCGCTCGTTCAACACACGCGTCGATCGCATGACGGAACTGCTCAACAATCGGAGCATCCTGATCGGTCTCGGCGATGGCGGTGCGCACGTCGACATGCTGTGCGACGCCGGCTATCCCACGTATCTGCTCGGCACGTGGGTGCGCGAGCGCGGCGTGCTGAGCTTGGAAGAAGGCGTGCGCCGCCTGACCTCCGATCCCGCCGACGTGTTCGGCATTCGCGACCGCGGGCGGCTGCGAGCAGGCCTCGCTGCCGACATCACGATCTTCGATCCCGCCACCGTGGGCTCGACCAATCGCGGCGAGCGGCGCTTCGATCTACCCGGCGGTGGCAAGCGCATGGTCATGCCTTCACGCGGCATCCGCACCACGATCGTGAACGGCGCGATCACCTATGCCGAGGGCACGATGACGGAAGCCAACGCGGGACGCGTGCTGCGCTCCTGAGTTCGACGTTCGGCATCTCCGGAGCTGCGCGCATGCCCCTGCAGCCACCGGCGCATGCCGCTTCGCCGAGGTTCCAACCCAGGCTCGGTCGTGCCGCTGAATCCATCCGCCTCCCGATGCAATTCGCATCGCGAGACTTGTCGAGAGACCTTTTCCTCGGCGAAACGGGGGCCGACTGCTTTTGGGCTAGCAGGCCGTTGAAAAACGACTACGCGTGCGCGGTCCGAGCTTGCGCGGTGCCCGAAACGTGATGAGACCGGCAATGCTGCTGTACTACGCTGTACACCATGCGCGAGTCGCGCCACGAATCCGCGATGCGACTTTGCCGCGCAGGCTCGTATTCAGCTCTTCACAAGCGGTGCGATCGCATCCAGCCGGCCCAGCACTTCATCGCGTCCCCGGTCAGGCACCTCCAGCAGCACGCGATCGATCCCTACCTCTCGGTACGTGTCGAGCGCCTTCGCGTCGGCCGGCGCATTGAACACGGTAATGGACAGCGTCGCGGGATCGCGTCCGCCCCGCTCGGCTGCTTCGCGCAGGCGCACCACCGCGCTCTTCGGCTCCCAGTTTGCGCGTACCCGAGGAAACCACCCATCGCAGAACTCGATGACGCGCTTGAGTGTGTAATCGGTCTCGCCGCCCAGGAGAATCGGAGGATGCGGCTTCCGAGCGGGCTTAGGGTAGAGCCAGATCGGATCGAAGTTCACGAACTGTCCGTGGAACTGCGCTTCCTCCTGCGTCCAGATGGCCTTCATCGCCAGCACCCGCTCGCGCAGAAGCTTGAAGCGGTCCTCGTAGTGCGCGCCGTGATTCTCCATCTCCTCGACATTCCAGCCCCCGCCCACGCCGAAGATGAAGCGGCCGTTCGACAGCAGATCGAGGCTTGCGACCGACTTGGCGGTGATGATGGGATCGCGCTGCGGAATCAGCGCGACGCCGGTGCCGAGCTTGAGCGTGCGGGTCACCGCCGCGGCGAACGACAACGCCACGAACGGATCATGCGTGTGCGAGTAGCGCTTTGGTAACTCGCCGCCGCTCGGAAAGGGCGTACGCCGGCTGGCGGGAATGTGGGTGTGTTCGCACACGAACAAAGATTCGAAACCGCGTGCCTCGAGTGCGGCAGCAAGCTCGGACACGTGGATGCCGTAGTCGGTCGGAAAGTGGAAGGTGCCAACGAACATAGCTGTCCTTTAAGAGTTTCGATAAGGGCGAAAGCGCAGATGCCCCGCGTGTGCTGCCAGCTATGCGCGCACAAGCGCCTCGCCCGGCATGACAAACTCGATTACAACAGTTCTTTCGCGGCCTTCATCGCGGCCGGCATGTCGGGCAGCGCGGTCAGCTCCGGCACGACTTGAAGGTAACGCACGACGTTGTTTTTGTCGGTCACGATCACCGCACGCGCGAGCAAGCCCAGCGGCGCGATGGTCAAACCGTTCTTCTCGCCGAACTCGCGCATGTTGTAGTCCGACAAGAAGGTCACGTTCTTGATTTTCGCCTCCTTGGCGAAGCGGCTTTGCGCGAACGGCAAATCGCGGCTCACCGTGATCATCTCGACCTGCTTGTCGAGCCCTTTGTTGTCCTCGGACAGCACGTGCGTTTGTTTCTCGCAGGTCTTGGTATCGATCGATGGCACCACGCTGATGATGCGCACCTTGCCGGTTGGCTGACCGATGTCAATCGGCTTCAGATCCGCGCCGACAACGATCGCCGAGGGAAGCGGCTTGCCCACTTCGACCACACCCGAGCCCGACAGGGGGAGCTTGCTGTCCTTCTTCATGGTGACGAAGTTACCTTCACCCGCACTCACCGTACCCTTCTCGACCGGTAGATCGGCTTGAACGGAATCGGCGGCTTGCACGGCAATCGCGGTGAACAGGACGGCGGCGGACAACAGCGGAACGGTGAGTCTGAACATTGCGATCTCCTCGATCGGTTAGGGTTCGGCCCAGCAGTCGCGTGCTCGACGCGGCCGCGGACCGGTGCGGTCGCTCTTTACCGGCGTTTCGCGGAAGCTCGATTGTAGTACGCACCGACTGCGGACGAGCGCGATACTATGCTTTCGTCGGCATGCCGACTCGATCGAAGAGACAGGGAGGACTATGAGCGACGTGTTGGGGTTCGATCACATCCATCTGATCAGCCGCGATCCGAGAGCCGCCGCGAGCTGGTACTGCGAGATGTTCGGCGGCGAGATCAGCGGGATCCAGGAGAATCTGCGCGGCGCGCCGCAGATCGACGTGCGCGTCGGCGGTATGACGCTCGTGATCCGTGGCCAGCGACCGGGCGAACATCCCGCGCAAACGAAGGCGATGCAACACTTCGACGGTTACTCCAGCCACGACGAGTGGGGGATCGATCACTTCGGCTTCACCTATCGCGGTGACCTGCGCGCGTTCTGCGAAGAACTGAAACGCAAAGGCGTGCGTATGGCAGTCGAGGCCTGGGAATTCAAGCCCGGCATGGTGTTGTGCTACGTCGCGGCACCCGATGGCGTGAGCATCGAGTTGATGCAGGCGAGAGGTTAGCGATGGAGCCGGCTGCAAATTTGCCGGCTCGGCGTTGCGCATCGGATCACAGTGAACTAGAGCGAGGCATCTTTGAATGCTCGAAGTACTGCATTCATCCGCGTCTGATAACCAGGCCCCTGCGCCTTGAACCACTCGAGCACATCAGCATCAATACGCAGCGAGACGGACGTCTTGGCTGGGACCGGTTTGAGGCCACGTCTCACGATGCCACGAACGATATGCTTGACGTCGGCCTCGGGGTGCTCGGCGCTAACCTTGATATCGGGGTCTTTCATGCGCTTGACGCGAGCCCAGTCAGTTTTCGAGGCTCTTGAAGAGGATTTCTTCCTCTTTCCTGGTGGCTTTGCGGAAGGAGATGACGCGGATTTCATCTTCAGTCTCCGTGTGTACGATGGAAACGCATATACCGCCCAAAAAAACCGAGGGTCACGAACCTCTGTTCTTGGTAGGTAAAGCGGTCGTCTTCAAACGTTAAGGTTGGGCCTGCGAACACCTTCTCCGCATCGACGAAGTCGAAGCCATGGTCCTTGATGTTGGATTTTCGCTTTCGCTCGTCGAAAGAGAATCGCATGTACGCATTGTATATACACTTCAGTAAAGCGGCAACGCGATATCTCCGCTTCCACAGCAGAGGCCACTATTTCGTGCGCACCGCCTCGAGCACGGCGCCGGACCGATCACTATGGTTTGATCACGAAGCCGCGCTCGAGATCCCCTACGAAACCAACCGACTCGTAGAGCTTATGCGCATCGCCTCGCTGCGCGCCCGACAACAGCATAACCTTGTAGCAGCTGCGCGACCACGCGATGTCCAGGGCATGTTCGAGCACAATGCGCGCATATCCGCGCCTGCGATGGCTCGATAGGGTGACGACGTGCTCGATCACACCAAAGGGCCGCATGCCGTTTGCGAGATTAGGGATGACGGCCAGCATGCAAGTGGCGACCAGCGAGCGCGCCACTTCGCAGACGAAAAGATAAAGGTCCTCTCGCGCGATTAGCGCGTTGAAGGCCTGTTGAGCGATCTCCGCTGACAGCTCAGGATCGCGGGGCCGAAGCTCGCGATAAAGCGCGAGGATACCGGGGAGGTCGTTCGGCCTAGCTGGGTGAACTAGCGGGTTCACCAATGGCCGTCGCCTGCACGCAGCGGTGGGCGTCTCGCCGCTACTCGCCGTACTTGCGTTCCCACTCTTCCACCATAAAGCGCTCGACCGCCGCTTGATAGCGTGCCGGCGCGTCGTTGCCAAAGTTCTTGTCGTTGCTGCTCATTGCATCGAATAGGGTACTCCACGAGCACGGACCCGATCGCATGGATCGCTTCGTAGCGTGACAAGCCTTGATCCATGAGGCGTGACATCGCGCGAACAACGAATTGCAGGCCTTCGATCTGGTTTTCGACAATGATGTGCATGATTGCGTGCACCCCGAGGTCCGGAAGCTCGACGCGGGCGGCTCGGTGGTACGCTTGGGCCAGCTGTAGCCGCTCTTGCTCGTCCAACGCTAGCCCATCAGCGGGATTCGGTGGAATATCAGGATCGTAGTGCGACCCGCCGATTCTCATGACACTTTTCATCTCGGCCCCACCCCGTTCGCGATAGCGCCCAGGTGCGGCCTGCTCTTGCTCATCGTCGTGCTCCTCACGGTAAAGGCTGACAACCAATTATCCGCCTATCCGAAGATTCGAAACGCTCTCTCTTGCACGCAGCCGCAGCGACAGAACAGCCATAACGGCACCTGACGACAGGCGGCCGTACCCCACCGCTAGACACCTTCCCACCTTCGGCGTACGGTTCGCCTACCATTCCCCATCGCAACGAGACCAGCCATGGCCCCTGCTTTCCGCATCCTCCACGTCGGCCCGGCCTCTTCGGAGGCTTTCGATCTGTCTTCCCTCGAGCAGCAAAGCCGCGCGACGAAACTCGCGGGCGGAGAAGTCATTCGCTACGAAGGGCGCAGCACCGCAGATCTGATCGAAGCGCTGCGGGAAGTCGATGTGGTGATGGTTCAAGGCCACGCGTTCGACTCTGCGGCCTTCGCGCACATGGGTCTGCACGGGCGCTGCAAGGGATTGGTGTCGTTCGGCCATGGCTTCGATCATCTCGATCTCGAGGCAGCCACGCGCAACGGCGTCGTCGTCGCTAATACGGCCTCGTTCGGCACGGAGGAAGTGTCGAACCACACCATCATGCACTTCCTGGTGTGCGCACGGAAGTTCGTGCTGCACGACAAGATGGTGCGCAGCGGGCAATGGACGCGCAAGCAGCTCGCGCCGATGGGCCACATCCTAGGTCAGGTGTTCGGCATCGTGGGTCTTGGCGACATCGGTCGAGCGGTCGCCCGCAAGGCGCGCGCGTTCGGCCTGCAGGTGATCGCCTACGACCCTTACGTCGCATCGTGGGACGCGCTCGAGCACGCCGTCGAGATGGTCGACTCGCTCGAGGCGCTGTGCGCGCGCTCCGACTACATCAGTGTCCATGTCTATTTGAACGACGAGACACGCCATCTCATCAGTCGCCAGCAGTTCGCCGTGATGAAGCCGACCGCTTATCTGATCAATTGCGCGCGCGGCGGCGTCGTGGACGAAGCGGCGCTGATCGAAGCTTTGCAGCAGAAGCGCATCGCAGGTGCTGGGCTCGATGTGTTCGAGAAGGAGCCGATCGATCCGTCCAATCCGTTGCTGGCGATGGACAACGTCTCGTTGACCAACCACTACGCGAGCTACTCGGAAGTCGCATGGGAGCGCGCGCAGACGCAGCTGGGCGAAGAGGCAGTCCGTATTGCCATGGGGATGTGGCCGATGTCGCTGATCAATCCCGAGGTACGGCACGTCATTGCGCCGCGCGCGCCGGCGCGGTCTTGGGAAGTGCTTGCGCGCGAGCTGGCTGAACGCCGGCATCGCTGAGACAGCTCACGGCGAGAAGCGCGACGATGCGGATCAACAAGGCGGTCGAGCTGCTGGCGCAAGGGCAGCCGGTGTACTTCGAGTTTGTCGACGCGGACAGCGCGGGCGGCTATGACGGCGGCCGTGCGCTGGCGCAAACCTGGGCCGATTACATCACCTACGACATGGAGCACAGCGCGTTCGACGTGCACGGGCTTGCGCAATTCATGCGCGGTCTGGTCGAGGGCGGCCCCACGCCGAGCGGACATCGCAGCCCTGCCGTGATCGTCACGCTGCCGATCGATGGCACCGACGCCCAAACGGTGCGCGCCAACGGCTGGATGATCAAGCAGGCGCTCGCGGCCGGCGTGCACGGCTTGCTGCTCTGTCACGCCGAGAGTGCCGATGCCGTGCGCGCGTTCGTCGAGGCCGCACGCTACGCGTTCAGAGCCCAGATCGCAGCGGATTTGGGACCCGGTCGCCGCGGACATGGCGGCCAGACGCATGCGGCAGAAATGTGGGGGGTGACACCGACGGAATACATGGCGTGCGCCGATCCTTGGCCGCTCGACGCGCAGGGCGAGCTGCTGCTCGGCATCAAGGTGGAGAACAAGCGCGCGTTGGCCGAAGTCGAGCGAACCACGCGCGTGCCAGGCCTTGCCTTCGCCGAGTGGGGCCCGGGCGATATGGGAATGTCATTCGGTTATCCGGATCAGCACGACGAGCCCTACCCGGCGGAGATGCGCGAGGCGCGCACTCGCATTCTTGCCGCCTGCAAGGCCGCGCATCTCGCCTTCCTCGAAACGGTGACGCCGCAGAACGTGGTCGCCAAGCTCGCCGAAGGCGTGCGCATCGGCTGCGGTCCGCAGGCGCGCGAGGCCGCAAAGATCGGGCGGCAACACACGGGCCGAACAATGCCATGGTGATGGTGACCACCCCGGCGGCTTCGCCGCCACCCCTCCTTGAAAAAGGAGGGGAAGAGGATCCCGACTTCGCAGTCGTTTTCCCCTCCTTGAAAAAGGAGGGGAAGAGCATCCGGACCTCGCAGTCGTTTCCCCCTCCTCTCATAAGGAGGCGCACTGCGTCTCCCCGCAACGCGTGTCCATTACATCTCCCACGAGGCGGGGGTGGCCCGAAGTGCGAGCTAGGCACGCAACGCACTGCTTCTCCCCGCCTCTCGCGAGGCGGGGTGGCCCGAAGGGCCGGGGCGGTGTGGGGTAGCGCTCAGGTCCGCGCCGGTGGCCCGAAGGGCCGGGCGCCGCGGCGGCTCACACCCGCATGAAGCCTTCCAACTCCGATGCCGCCCATGCGATCACTTTGTTCATCGGCTCGCCGGCTTGCGCGAACTTGGCGATCATCTTGGTCATGATCGCTTGGCTGTAGATCTGGTTGGCAATGGGGACCGGCGCCGGTGATCCTGCCACATGCGGCATCTGGTCGCCGCTCGGTGGGTAGTGATACAAGGTCCCCTTCGGCGGGCCCACCTCCGCCCAGATCTTGAAGTCGCGCAAGCCGGTAAAGCCGGGCACATCGTAGCCGTTGCTCGCCTGCACCAGCTGCTCGACCGCCGAGCGTTGCGACAAATGCGTGAGCAAGCTCTTCGCGGCGGACTTGTTCTTCGAGAACTTCCAGATGCCCCAGTAGAGCGGGATATGCGGCAGGAATCGCCCGCGCGGACCTTTGGGCGCGGGGAAGGTCCACAGCTGTTCGGCGATCTTGGGGGCGTCGCGCTTGGCCACTGCCCACGCGCTCGGCGGATTCATGATCAGCGCGCCCTTGCCGGAGATCAGCCAGCGATTGTTCGAGGCATCATCCCACGCGAATACGTCGGGCGGCAGCACGCGTACCAGTCGCTTGCAGTATTCCAACACTTGCCGCGTCGCGTCGGAGTTCACGCTGATGTTGCCCTTGGCATCGACCAGCTGTGCGCCGTAGGCGGCGAAGATCGCGCCGGCGGAGTCGACCGAGTCCGGGGTCTGGCCCATACCGATGCCGAACGGATAGCCGGCCTTGTGGCACTTCTCCGCCGCGGCGAGGAAAGCATCCCAAGTCCACTGATCGGCAAGCGCCTTATCGGGCGGTGCGGAAGGCGGAAACATCTTCAGCAGGTCGATGCCCGCGTGCTGCTTCAACAGATCGAAGCGCGCGCAGGGACCTTTCATTTGGCTGCCGGCAGTACCCGGCACCGCGATCCATCGACCGTCCTGCTTGCCGAGATATTCTACGATCGGGACCGGAGCGCCATGTTGACGGATCAGGTCTTGCACGATCTCGTTCACCGGCTCCAAATTGGCTGCTTGATTCGCGGCATTCCAAGTACCCATCGAGATGAGATCGTGTCCCGACTTCGCTTGCGCTTCCGCGGTGACCGTCAGCACGAGCTTGTTTCCGAGCGAGGTGATGAAGTCGATTTTCACGTCGACCTTCTCCTTCGCCGCCCACTCCTTGCACAAGCGAGCGAGCACTTCGTTCGCACCGGGCACCCAATGGTCCCAGAATGCGACGCTCAGACTCCCGGCCGCGCGCGAGGTACGAATGTAGGGCGCCAGCGCGACGGCCGCGGAGGCCTGCAGGAAACGCCGGCGCCGCACGTTCTCGGTAAGCATGATCATTCCTCCCCTTCATTTCGCCGCGAAGCGCCCAGCTTCGCGCGCTCTTTCACCGGACGTTATTCGCATATGTATGAAGCGCGCGAGGCGCGCTTTAGCGCTCGCGCACGAGAAGGCTCTGCGCGGAGCGGCCGATGAAGCCGCTTGCATCGAAGATGCGGGCCACCGAGAGTCCGCTGCCCGACGGCCCGATGTATGTCTGCGCATCGAGGCAGACCCACTCGCCACGCGCAGGCCGTAGCAGGTTGACGCTCAGATCGGAGTTCACGAAGCTGTAGCGGTGAAAGTCGAGCACGGCGCTGATGCCGTTGCCGGAATCGGCCGCGACGGCGACGCGCTCCAATGCGCTGGGCATCTCGCCCTCGACCAGCGTGCGACGCAAGCGAAACCAAATTGCGCAGGGACCCTGACACAAGGTTCCTTTCGCGGTGCGCAGCTCGACTAGGCTGTGATAGCCGTCGACGCCGGTACGGTAGGGAAATTCGACACTGGGTGATGAATCCGGCTCCAAAGGCGCCGCCGGCTTCGGATCGCGCTCCAGCGCATCCGGCAATGCGATCTCGACCTCGCGCTGGGCGACCGCGGTGAATCGTGCAAGCTCACGCCCCTCACACAGCAGCCGCGCCGATAGATGCGCCACGTTCCGCCCGGCATAATCGATCGCGGTCTCAATGCGCAGCGTGTCGATCGGAATCGGGCGCCACAGGCTCCCGCTCAAGCGCGCGATATGTTCCATCCCCAGCCCCCTCGCCACACTGAGCAGCGAGCGCGCAATCAGTGCGATCGGAGGCCCGGCATGCTGATGCGCCGCATCCCAAGGACCGCGCGTGAGCGCGCTCGACTCGAACGCGCCGTCCGCACGCAGACGATAAGCGCTGGTCGGCGCGGTCGAAGCAAGCTCTGTTGTCATCGCTCGCTGCGACATTGAGAAGACGAGCGATCGACTCGGCGCTTGTCTCCCAGTATCGCCGCGCCTCGCGCTTCCCGCATGTCCGATCACTCTACCGGCAGGAACGCATCGACCGACAGATACCGCTCGCCAGTGTCATAGTTGAAGCCCAGCACGCGGCTGCCGGCGGGAATCGATGGCAGCTGCTTGGCAATCGCCGCCAGCGTCGCACCCGAGGAGATGCCGACCAGGATGCCCTCCTCCCGCGCACAGCGCCGCGCCATCTCCTTCGCTGCCTCGGCTTCGACCAGGATCGTGCCATCCAACAGGGTCGTGTCGAGGATCTTCGGAATGAAACCCGCACCAATGCCTTGGATCGGATGGGGCGAGTGCTTCCCCCCCGAGATGACGGGCGAGGCGGACGGTTCGACCGCGAATACTTTGAGCTTCGGCCACTTCGGTTTGAGCGCGCGGGCCACACCGGTGATGTGACCGCCCGTACCCACGCCCGTGATGACGTACTCGAGCCCTTCCGGAAAATCTTCCGCGATCTCGCGCGCCGTCGTTTGCATATGCACGTCGACGTTTGCCGGGTTCTCGAACTGCTGCGGCATCCAGGCACCGGGCGTCTGCGCAACGAGCTCCTGTGCTTTGGCGATCGAGCCATTCATGCCTTTCTCGCGCGGCGTCAGCACGAAGGTCGCGCCGTAGGCCAGCATCAAGCGTCGGCGCTCGATCGACATGCTGTCCGGCATGACGAGCACCAGCTTGTACCCCTTGACCGCCGCGACGATCGCCAGCCCGATGCCAGTGTTGCCGGAGGTCGGCTCGATGATCGTGCCTCCGGGCTTGAGCGTGCCGTCGCGCTCGGCCGCCTCGACCATCGACAGTCCAATGCGGTCCTTGATCGATCCGCCGGGATTGGCGCGTTCGGACTTGATCCACACTTCGTGGCTGTTGCCGAACAGCCGGTTGATTCGGATATGCGGCGTGTCGCCGATGGTTTGCAAGATGTTGTTTGCTTTCATGGATGTGAGCACCGAGATGGAAAGCGGCTGGGTTGGGAATGAGGTGGTCGGGGAGGCCATTATGCGACGTTCTTCAAGGCGACGGCGCGAGGAGTAGTATTCGCCTTCCGTTCGGCCGATCCTCGGCAGCATGCGGTCGGGCGGCCCCAGCATTCACCCCCAAACAACGCTAGACCCATGAAACTGATCATCGCCCGACCCAGCCCCTACGCCCGCAAGGTCCGTATCGCGCTGCTGGAAAAATGCATCCCCTTCGAGACCATCGTCGAGAATCCCTGGCTGCCGCGCACCGAAGTACCGGCCGCGAATCCGCTCGGCAAGGTCCCGGCACTGGTGCTCGACGACGGCAAGGTGGTGCACGACTCCAAAGTGATCGTGGAGTATTTGGAGACCTTAGGCGCGCCGCCCACGCTCATTCCGCAATCGCCCGGCCTACGCGTAGAGCATAAGCAGATCGAGGTCGTGGCCGATGGCATTTGCGACGCCGTGGTGCTGATCGCGCTCGAGGGCGCCCGACCCGAGGCCATGCGCAGCGCGGACTGGATCGCGCGGCAGCACCGGAAAATCGTTGCCGGCGTCGCCGAGCTGTCGCATCTGCTCGGCGAGCGCCAGACGTTCACCGACTTCGGCTTCGGCTTGGCCGAGATCGCTGCCGGCTGCGCGCTCGGCTATCTGGATTTTCGCTATCCCAACTACGACTGGCGGGCACAGGCACCCAATCTCGATCGGCTGTATCGGCGCCTGTCCGAACGGCCTTCGTTCGCGCAGACGCAACCGGCACCGCAAGAGTTGCCGACGATCCGATGATCGAGGCCAGCCTCGCGCAGCACGCCCGATCTGTCCGTCGGCCTGCATCAAGCAGTGGTCGCCCACTGGACGCAGTCCTGACGGGAGCGACATGCTTCGCCGATTTGGCGGGATGATGTGCCCGACTCGAACCGAAATAAGGAGACAGCCATGGACCTGCAACTGACCGATCGTCTCGCACTGATCACCGGATCGACCGCCGGTATCGGCTTTGCCATCGCGCAAGGGCTCGCCGCAGAAGGGGCACGAGTTGTCATTACGGGACGAAACTCGGCGCGTGTCGACGAAGCGTTGGAGCGTCTGCGCCGGGCCGTGCCGGATGCGAAAGCGCAGGGGGTCGCGGCCGACTGCGCCACCAGTGCCGGCGCGCAGAGGGTGTTCGCAGCGGTGCCGGAAGTCGACATCCTCGTCAACAATCTCGGCATCTACGAGCGCAAGCCGTTCTTCGAAATTCCCGACGAGGACTGGATGCGCGTGTTCGAGGTCAACGTCATGAGCGGAATCCGGTTCGCGCGTCATTACGCGCCACCTATGGTCAAGCGCGGCTGGGGTCGAATCGTGTTCATCTCGAGTGAATCGGGGCTGAACATTCCGCGCGAGATGATTCATTACGGCATGACCAAGACCGCGCAGCTAACCATATCGCGAGGGCTGGCGATCGAGCTCGCTGGGACCGGCGTTACCGTCAATACGGTCTTGCCGGGTCCGACGCGCACCGAGAACACCGAACAGCTGCGCGCGCAGCGCGCGAAAGCCGCCGGCATGACATTGCCGGAGTTCGAGAAAGACTTCTTCGTCACCTTCCGCCCGACCTCGCTGCTCAAGCGATTCACCTCCGCGGAAGAGGTCGCCAACTTGGCGGTGTATGTGTGCGGGGCGGCCTCGTCAGCCACGACGGGCGCCGCGCTACGCGCGGACGGCGGAGTCGTAAACCAGATCATGTAGATGGCTTTCGGCATAGGAGAGGCGACGATGATCGAGATGACGCTCGCACTTGCCGAAACCGCGGCACGCGCGACCCTGTCCCGCGCCGCGCAGCTCGGCGTTCCCATGACCGTGTCCGTGGTCGACGAGGCGGGACGGTTAGTGCTGATCATGAAGGGCGACGGCACCGGATTTCTCACCACCGAGACGTCCCGTGCAAAAGCTGTGGCGGCGGTGAACTTTCGGCGCCCCACCATCGAGCTCGCTAAGCTGCAGTCGAGCAACCCGTTCTGGGCAGCGGTGCCCGCTGTGACGCGCGGCGAAGCGCTTCCGACCGGTGGTGCTGTTCCTATCCTCGTCGAGGGTAGAGTAATCGGCGCGGTCGGTTGCGGCGGAGGCACTGCCGAGCAGGATCACGATTGCGCAGCCGCAGGCGCGGCTGCAATCGCGTCTGCAGCTTCTTCCCCACCGACGAGCGCCAAACCATGACGGGGCATTGGGACGACGTGTCGCCGCATCAAGTTGATCGACCGACTGTCGTTACAACCGCGATGCGCCTGTCAATACTATCCACGGGCGTGCCGGCACCTGCGGTGGGGTCATGAGCGTGTCGCGTTCGCCTACCTCGCTGCGCCCGGCCGCGACCGAGAAAATGCCCTCGTCGTTAGGCTTCGGACCATTCGATCGATTACTCCTCGGCAAGCATGGCGGCGACCGGCGGCAGCGCGTGCGCGTATTGCGCTATCTCCTGGCGTCTGGCAGCGGCTCGCTGGTGATGGGCTTGTTTGCAGCCGGTTGGCTGCTCGGCTTCGTACCGCTCTACGCGATTCAGTACTCGCTCTTGCTGATCATCGTGTTGATCGGGCTGTTTCTAGTCGTTTTTCGCACCGGCTACAACCTTCGGTTTCGGGACCCCAGCCTCACGCTGCCGCAAATCGCCGCGTCGGTGCTGTGGATCAGCTTCGCACTGTACTTCGCCGGCGATGCCCGCACGATCTACTTCCTGATCTACATGGTGTCCTTCCTCTTCGGTGTCTTCGAGCTCGGCACTTTCATGCTCCTGATGCTCGCGGCAGGTATGGTCGCCTCATACGCCGCCGTCATCGCTTTGCTCGCGCACAACCACCCGGACGAAGTCAACACCAAGCTGGAGCTGCTGCGGCTGCTGGTGCTCGCGGTCGTGCTGGGTTGGTTCGCCTTGATGGGCGGATATATTCAAAAGTTGCGGGCGCGCTTGCGCCGAGCGCGCGACTCGGCCGAAGCGGCGAGCCGTGCCAAGAGCGAGTTTTTGGCGAACATGAGCCACGAGATCCGCACACCGATGAACGGCGTACTCGGCATGACGCAGCTCGCTTTGCAAACCCCACTCACGCCGCAGCAGCGCGAATACCTTGCCACCATTCAGGAATCCTCCAACGCGCTGCTCGCCATCCTGAACGACATTCTCGACATCTCGAAGGTGGAGGCCGGGAAGTTGTCGATCGAGCATATACCGTTCGCTCTGCGTGAAACGATCGAGCTTGCTCTGCGTCCGCTCGCGCTACGTGCGAGCGAGAAGAAACTAAGCCTCTCGTTGTCGATCGCCTCCAACCTACCCGATCGGGTCGTCGGTGACCCCGTGCGGATTCGCCAGATCCTCGTCAACTTGGTCGGCAATGCCATCAAGTTCACCCAGGAAGGCGCGGTGGCGGTCTCACTCGCCTGCCAGCAGAACGCCGACGACGACCTCGAACTCGTCCTCACTGTGCGTGACACTGGCATCGGCATCCCCGAGGATAAGCAGCGCTTGATCTTCGACGCCTTCTCGCAGGCCGACACGTCGACCACGCGCGAATACGGCGGTACGGGGCTCGGTCTCACGATCTGCGCGCGCCTAGCCAGTTTGATGGGTGGCAACGTCACCGTGTCGTCCAGGCCAGGCGAAGGCAGCGCGTTCCAAGCCACCATGCGCGTGTCCAGGGCAGGTGCACAAGTCCCTGCTAAAGTGCCAGCACCGAGCGCGCCTGCGCAGCCACACACTGCCCCACCCTCTCCTGCGCCCAGCGCAACCGAATTCGAAAAGCACGTTCTCCTGGCGGAAGACAACCCGGTCAATCAGCTGATTGCGAGCCAAATGCTGCGCCAGCTCGGCTATCGGGTAACGGTCGCAAACAATGGACGCGAAGCCGTTGAACAGGCGCGATCTCTCGCCTTCGACGCAGTCGTGATGGACGTGCAGATGCCGGAAATGAATGGCCCGGAAGCCGCGCGCCTGATCCGCGCTCTCGAACACGACACTGGGCGTCGAACACCGATCATCGCGCTCACCGCCAACGCCATGCACGGCGATCGCGAGATGTGCCTGGCGGCGGGCATGGACGACTATCTGACCAAGCCGATCGACATGCAGGCGCTGCGCGTCGCGCTCGAGCGCGCGACCGAGCCGGCAGGGGAAGCGCGCTAAACTGTCGAAGGAAAAAAAACCCGCGCTTCCGCGCGGGATCCTATGGAGGAGGAAAGAGGTTTCCATCCGCACTAACGTGCGGAACTTCCGTTGCTCGCGGTTCGGCGCAGGTTCGCTTCCATATCCGCCGCGAGCGCGGCATCCAGCTCGTTTAAGGCACTGTGCGCGGTCAGGAACCCCGCGGCGAAGTCGATATCGTGGTAGGCGCGCGCCAGCCAATACCAACCTCGCACGTTGCGGCCGTTCAGGGATACGGCCGTGCGAAGTGCGATTGCGGCATCGCGATTCAGGTTCAACGCGAATTTCGCACGGCCCAACGCAAACCACGCCTCCGAGTTCTCGCTCTCCAGCAAGACCCAGTCGGATGCCAGGGTCTCGAGTTCTTTCCATCGCGCTTCGCGGAGCAACGATGACGCGCGTAGGAACATCGGTTGATCGAGCGCGTCGTCCTCCCAAAAAGCCAGCGGCAAACGATCGTGCAGTCCTTGCACATCGTCGGCTAGCAGGCTATCGATCCATTCGACCGGCACCGCGTAATTGAGCGCCTCGTCGCCGCTACCTTTAAACGTCAAGATTCCGACCAGTCTGCCTTCCTGATCGAACAATCCACCTCCGCTCGCCCCTCTCGGGAATGCGGCCGAGGTCCGCACCACTTGCGAATTGTCGAAGGCAAACAAGGCCGTGATCTCCCCGCTCTGCACGCTCAAGCGGAAACCGGTGCCGAAGCCGACCGCAGTGACCGCCTCGCCGATCGCCAAGTTCGACGAGGGGACACGTTGAGGAATCGGCCCTCGCAGCTCAGGCACGTTCAACACGCAAAGGTCCCGGCGCTCGTCCGCCTTTCCGGCGCGCGCCAACAGCTCACCTTGTGGATGGAGAACCTGAATGCGACCCGCGCCGCGGGTCGTATGACAACTGGTGACGAGCTTGCCGGGCGCGACCAGCACAGCAGATCCGACTACGGGTACGCCATCGCTGTCGGTCACGCCAATCTTGTAGACCGATCGGATCGTATCTCGTGTCTGAGCCATGCCCTCCCCGGCGAGCGTTAGTCCGGCGGCAATCGCGACCAGTCCCCACGCGCTTCGCTTCGCGAACCCTCGCATGAGAGCCGCAGTCTCCCTCGGCCCTACACCATCCGGGGTAGTTGACGCTGACGGATGGCATCTACACACGTCTGCTTCTCCAATGTGCTGTTCTGCGGACCAGTATCGCATACGCATACTTACAGATAGCTAACGGATCACAATTTCATGACACTCGAACGCCAGCGGCTTACTCGTTGCCCGTGAAAGCAAATGCAGGCGAAAGCAAACAGGGCAAGCGCGCGAGCCGCTCGCTTGCCCTCATCGTAAGTATTAAAAGCAGGACTGCGCCATATGGCGCTTGCCATAGGTGCGCGGCGGCGCGCTTGCGCGTTAGCCGCTCAATCGACCCGACGCAGCCACACCGCGGTGTCGTGGAACGCCGCGCCGCCGTTGGGCCAGCCGGGATCGGCACTGGTCACCGAATTGATGCCGATGCTATTCTCGAAATAGCGGTTCGGCCAAATGCCCTCGACCACGACCACGCCCGGCTGTTGTCCCTCTTGCGGCTTGACGTGCACGACGACTTCCCCGCGCTCGTTGCCGAGTCGAACGCGATCGCCTTCCGCGATACCGAGCGCGCGACAGTCTTGCGGATGAATCAGCGCGGTCGGCCGACGCTCGCGTTTCACCGAGCTCGGTGTCTCGGTGAAAGTGGAGTTGAGGAAGGTGCGCGCCGGCGCGGCGACCAAGCGGAACGGTTTGTCAGCTGTGGCGTTGTCGATGACGTCGAAGTGATCGGGCAGCGTGGGCATCTCTTGCCAGCGGCCGCCGAAGCGCTGCCAGTCGCCGTGGAAATGGAACTTGCGGTCGGCCGTGTCGAAACCGTCTAGGAAATGCATTTTCTCGAACGGATAAGCGAAGTCCTGCCCGCCGTTCTCGTAATTCTTCTGCGCGTCCCACATGTTCGAGCGCCGCAGGCTCGCATCCATGATCTCCCACGCGCTCATCTCGAAACCGGGATGCTGCGCCCCGAGGCGCTTGGCCAGCTCGCAAATGACGTAGTGGTTCTCGCGTGCTTCGCCCGGCGGCTCGACGATCTTGCGCGCGACCTGAAAATGCGTGTGCCCGCTCGCGGTGTAGAAATCGTCGTGCTCGAGAAACGTCGTGGCGGGCAGGACGACATCGGCGAACGCCGCGGTTTCGGTGAGGAACTGCTCGTGAACGCAGGTGAACAAATCTTCCCGCGCAAGGCCGGCGTGCACCTTGTGCAGCTCGGGGCAGACCATCGCCGGATTGGTGTTCTGGATCAGCAGCGCAGTGACCGGCGGGCCGCCGTTGAGCGCCTCGCGATCGCCGGTGAGAATAGGCCCCAGCCGCGACTGATCGAGGTCGCGGATCGAGGGGTCGATCACGTCGAGCCCTTCGATCAGCGTGCGATCGAGCGGATAGATGCCGGTATGTCCATACAGTGCCCCGCCACCGCGATGCTGCCAGGCACCAGTGACCGCAGGCAGGCTGGCCACCGCGTGCATGTTGGCAGCACCGTTGCGCGAACGCGAGAAGCCGTGATGGCAACGGATGAAGCTCGGCCGGCTGCGCCCGTAGAGCCGAGCGAAGGCCACGATGGTTTCGGCCGGCAGTCCGGTAATCTGCTCCGCCCATTGCGGCGTGCGCGACTTCACGTGCGCTGCCAACTCATCCGGGCAGTCGGTGTAGCGGCGCAGATAATCCCAGTCGGCGTAGCCTTCCTCGAACAGCACGTGCATCACGCCGCAGGCGAGCGCGCCGTCGGTCCCCGGACGCACCGGCAGATGTAAGTCAGCCTTCTCGGCCGTGGCGGTACGATAGGGATCGACCACCACCAACGTCGCGCCGCGCTTCTTCGCCGCCATCGCGTGCGACATCACGTTCACCTGCGTGTGCACCGGATTGCCGCCCCAGATGACGATCAGCTCGGCATGCTGGGCCGCTTCGCGCAAGTCGACGCCGCGCTTGCTGCCCACACCGGCGATCCAACCCGCATCCGACAATGCCACGCAAATCGTCGAATACCAGCGCGAGTACTTCATCGCGTGGCGCAGCCGATTGATGCCGTCGCGCTGGACCAGGCCCATGGTGCCGGCGTAGAAGTAGGGCCACACCGTCTCGCTGCCGAACTTTGCGGCCTTTTCGATGAATGCTTCGGCGACCCGATCGAGTGCTTCGTCCCAGCCGATGCGCTTGAACTGCGCACTGCCTTTGGGTCCGGTGCGCAGCAGCGGGCGCTTGAGTCGATCCGGATGATGCTGACGCTCGGCGTAACGCGCGACCTTTTCGCAGATCACGCCAGCCGTATAGGAATTACGCTGCGACCCACGGATGCGGCCGATGGTGCGCGCGTCGACGATCTCGACGTCGAGGGCGCAAGTGCTGGTGCAATCGTGCGGGCAGACGGAAGGAGCGAGACGTTCGGGCGCGTTCATGGGAGAGGCGTGCGAGCGAGCCGATAAAGGTGAACGCTACCACGATTGGGACGTGCGCTGCAGCGGACGTGTTCCGCACGGGGCCGCTTCATCGCCGGTGGGACTAGCGTCCGGGCTACGACGCGTGCATGCTAGAGCGCTCTCTTCCCCTCCTCGTCGAGGAGGGGTGGCCCGAAGGGCCAGGGTGGTCACGTTTGGTAGCCCGGATAAAGGCCGAAGGCCGCATTCGGCGGCAGCGGCGCCTACACCGCAGATGCCGGATTTCGCTGCGCTTCGTCCGGGCTACGACGCGTGCATGCTAGAGCGCTCTCTTCCCCTCCTCGTCGAGGAGGGGTAGCCCGAAGGGCCGGGGTGGTCACGTTTGGTAGGCCGGATAAAGGCCGAAGGCCGCAATCCGCGGCAGCGGCGCCTGCATCGCAGATCTCGGATTCCGCTGCGCTTCATCCGGGCTACGACGCGTGCATGCTAGAGCGCTCTCTTCCCCTCCTCGTCGAGGAGGGGTGGCCCGAAGGGCCGGGGTGGTCATTACGGCGCAGGGATCGGTTCCACCGCTCGCGCCGCGATCACGTTGGATACCGCATCCGCCCGCGTTTGATCGCGATGCGCGTCGCAATCGCGTCCAAGGCGGCGCATCCAAATCGCGATGGTTTCATGAACCGAAATCTTGTCGGCACTAGGAAGGTTGCTCGCATCGCCGAGCTCCTCGGCCCAGCTGCGGATCTGTGCATCGGTCACGCGCCAAGCATACGCGTCGTCGATCCATGCGTTCACGATGTCGACCATCCATCCCGGTGTGCCTTCGGGGAACTTGCCTTGCCGCGTCTTCTCGTGCGAGAGGCCCTGCTCCCAACGCGCCCACGCAATCATGCGGCCTTCATGCTGGACCATCTGGTAGCAGGCGCGCAGGCTGAACGCGTCACTCATCCGATCGTTGGCGGGAACCGGATCGGCATGCGCGGCCGACGCCAGCGCGCCGGCACCGGCCAACATCGAGGTGAAGACAAGGGTGTTGCGAAACGCGCGACAAGCGCCGCGCAGCGATAGGCAGCGAGACATGGCGACTCTCCTGAAGTGGATGACAGACTGCCAAGCTCGAGGCCCGTGCGCGAAGCGCTCATGCGAGAAGTGCAGTACTGAGCCACCCTTTGGGGCGCTCAGCCTCCACTCGGCAGTTCATTCCAACTACTGCAAAGAGCGAGCCAACCAACGATCTCTCGCCCGATCCCTGACCTGTGCCCGAGATGCAGCCTGCATCGCAAGCCCTGTGCAACGCGTCCATAGCAGCGTGATGAAGCAGTCAGCGAGCGGGCGTGAGTCGCGCGCGTTCCCAAGTAGAGACAGGGGCAGCGCGGCATGTGGACCCTAGCACACCAAAAATTCTTCTCCTTGAAGTTCGGGCACCGCGCCCCCCAAATTCGGACCTTGCACACGTTCTTCAGCCTGCTACCCCGGCGGCTGGCCACCCGGCCACACCGGCGTTTGCGCGAGATCCGGCCATGCGATCGGTGCGCGGCCATGCGCTTCCATCTCGGCGGGCGGAACATGCGGATTCCACTCCGCGGCGACATAGCGATTGCCGGTGATGCCGCGCGCAGCCTCCGAGCACAGGTAGAGAATCGGCGGTGCCATGACATCGGGCGAAATGAGATCCTTACGGTTAAAGCCCGAGCCTTCGGGCACCATCGGCGTGTCGGCCGGACCGCCCGGCACCACCACGTTGACGGTGACACCGGTGCCGGTGAACTCCTTCGCATGGCTCGCCGCCATCGCCTCCATGCCGGCCTTGCAAGGTCCATACGGCTGGAAGCCCGCGCGCAGCATGGTGAAGAAGCTGGTAGTGACGTGAATGATCCGGCCCCACTGCTGATCCAGCATGTGATCGATGCACGCGCGCGTCATGTTCCAGGCACCGGAAAAATTCACCGCGACGAAGCGCTGCCACATCTCGGGGCTGATTTCGCGGATGTCGATCGGTTTCTTCATGTGATCGTCGCGAATCGCGCCCAATCCCATGGCGCCGTTGTTGATCAAGATATGCAGCCCACCGAGTTCCTCGATCGCGGCTTCCGCGGCGCGTGCACAGGCGGAGTAATGGGCGATGTCGCCGACTTCGATGCGCAGAGCGCTTTGCACATCGGGAAGTGCATTAACCAGGCTCGCGAGCCCGCGCTGGTCGATGTCCATCGCGAGCACTTTCGCGCCTGCAGCCAGAAACGCTTGTACGAGCACGCGGCCGAAGCCGCCGGCCGCTCCCGTGATGATCACTACCTTATTGTTCAGCTGTTGGGGCATGCCTCCTCCTGGTCAACGATATATTTGTTCTTGTTTCCATTTCGAGCACCCGCAGCACTTTGCCTCGGCAACGTGCTTGCCGCCGAGATGGAGCGCCGCGGGCTTGTCCCCGCCCCACAAGGATTCGTAAGTTCGGCATTGATCATAGCGAGCGCAAGAAGGCGATGAGCGCGTCGCGCTCGTCGCGCGGCATACGTCGAAACGTTTCGCGCGCGATCTCGGCCTCACCGCCATGCCAAAGGATCGCTTCTTCGAAGCTGCGCGCACGGCCGTCGTGCAGGAAGTTACTCGCGCCGTTCACGCTTTCCGACAAACCGATGCCCCACAGCGGCGGTGTGCGCCAGTCGCGACCCGAAGCGAGAAAGTCGGGCCGGCCGTCGGCCAACCCCTCGCCCATGTCGTGCAGCAGCAGGTCGGTGTAGGGATGGATGGTTTGCTTGCTAAGTTGCGGCACCGGCCCATACTCGCCGGTCATCAACTGCGGCACGTGGCAGTGCGCGCAGCGCGCATCGGCGAACAGCCGTTCGCCGCGCTGCACTCGCGGATCGTCGACGTTGCGCCGAGCTGGCACGGCTAGGGTGCTCACATACACCTGAGTCGCGGCCAACCGCTGGGCAGTGATCTCCGGCTTACCGGCGACCATCTGCTCCTTACAGGCGGTGCTGATGGGCGGACAGTTCTGATCCGGATAGACCGGCGTGCTTAGCCCCAAGTCGTTGAGGAAGGCGATCGCCACCTGCTCGCGTATGGAACCGTGATTCGCTTTGAGACCAAAACGGCCCAGCGCCATCTTGCCTTGGGCCTCGTCCCACACGCGATTGACCTTGCCGGCGATTCCGTCGATCGAGGAACGCGCAGCCAGAGCGACGATCGTTTCTTCCGGCACCGCTTCGAGCAACCCGATGCCGACCAGCGGGGGAGCCAGGCGCAACGCCGTCATCGCACCTTCGCCGAACGGTCCGTAACCGAGGTCGCGAATCCGCACGTGCGGCTTGCGCAGCCGCACTTCCTCGGCGTCACCGAGCACGACGATCTGCTCGTGCCATTCGATGTCGAACTGGCCCTCGGCCGGCACCACGCCCTTCACGCCGAAGTTCTGCAATTGATCGCCGTATTGCGGATCGGGACGGGGCCCGCCGTGCGGCCCGTCGCCAGGAATGCTGAGCCGAACGACATTATTGGGCGCAGGCTCGAAGGGGACGGTGATGTGATGATCGCGCGCCTGGCCATCCCCGCCGACCGAAGGCAGGTTCGGAGTTCCCGTCACCAATCCCCGACCGTTGTTGGCATGGCAGCTCGCGCACGCCTGTGCGTTCGAAGTGGGCCCGCGACCGAACTCGGCGTTCTCGAACCAGAAAAACGCCCAGCGGTTGTTGAACATCTTGTGGCCCAAGGCGAACAGCTCGCGTTGCGTGGTATCGAGCGACGCGATGGGCATGCTGTACGCGCTCTCGCCCGCTTCGGCCATTGGCGCCGTGCCCTCGGGGCGGGGGAGCGGCGGCAAGTCTTTGGCGGCGGGCTGGAGCCAGGCGGTCGCAGGCAGCATGGAGAGAACGGCTGCGCTTGCCAGACGCAGCGCGCGTTTTTTCAGCATCTTGTTCGGTGTTGATGGGCGCGTTGATCGGATTATGTCGCAGCCCAGCGCGACGTGCCGGCGCCCGGCATCTCGGGTTACAAGCGCACCCAGGAGACCTCTCCCTCAACGGGTTGCGTCTTCATCGGGATTTACTCAAGCGAACGCGAACCCTTCGTATCCCGCCTCGACCACCGCCTCGCACTTACGCACGTAATCGGGAAAGCCTCCGATGTAGGGCATGAACACGCGCGGCTTGCCGGGGATGTTGGCGCCGATGTACCACGAGCTGCACGCCGAACGCAGGTTATGTCCGGCCACTTCGCCCACATGCGCCGCCCATGCGTCTTGCGCTTCTTGCGTGGCTTCGATGCGCGTGAGGCCTCGAGCGCGTAGATGGTGGATGCAGTCGGCGATCCACTCCACGTGCTGCTCGATGGTGGGCAGCATGTTGGTGAGCACCGAAGGGCTTCCGGGACCTGTGATGGTGAACAGGTTCGGAAAACCCGCCACCATCAGGCCGAGGTAGGTGCGCGGTCCTTCCTCCCAGGCATGGCTGAGCGTCTGGCCCAAGCGGCCGCGGATATCGATCCGCTTCAACGCGCCGGTCATGGCGTCGAAGCCTGTGGCAAGCACCAGATCGTCGATCTCGTAGCAGCGCCCGTCGACCTGCACGCCGTTGCGCGTGATGCGCTCGATCGGATGGCTGCGCACGTCGACCAGCGTGACGTTGTCGCGGTTGTAGGTCGCGTAGTAATCGGTGTCCACGCACAAGCGCTTGCAGCCGATGATGTCGTGCGGCGAAAGCAGTTCGGCGACTTTGGGATCGCGCACGATCTGGCGAATCTTCGCGCGCACGAACTCGGCCGCAGTGTCGTTGGAATCGCGGTTGAACAACAGGTCCGAGAACGAGCCCATGAAGGTCACCCCACCCTGCGCCCAACGCGCTTCGTATTCTCGCTGTCGCTCCTCGGGTGTAGCTTCGATTGCCGACTTCTCGTTGTACTGGAAGTCGATGCCGGCGAAGCATTGCTTGGCGCGTGCACGCAAGCTGTGGTAGTCCGACTTGATCGCGCGCACGTACTCGGACGCGAGCGGCGCGTTGTGCGCCGGAACGGTGTAGTGCGCGGTGCGCTGGAACACGAACACCTGCCTCGCCTGTTCGGCGATTACTGGGATCGATTGAATGGCAGACGACCCCGTTCCGATCACGCCCACGCGCCTGCCGGCGAAATCGACGGGCTGGGGCGGCCAGCGACCGGTGTGATAAGTCGGTCCGCGAAAGGTGTCGAGTCCCGGAATCTTCGGCGCGTTGGGCGCGGACAGACAACCGGTCGCCATCACGCAGAAGCGCGCCGACATACGCTCGCCCTGCTCCGTCTCGATCGTCCACTGATTGGTCGATTCGTCGAAGCGCGCAGAGGTTACGCAGGTGTCGAACTGGATGTCGCGGCGCAGATCGAAGCGATCGGCCACGTGCTCGGCATAGCGCAGGATCTCCGGTTGGGTGGCATAGCGCTCCGACCACTCCCACTCTCGTTGAAGCGCATCCGAGAACTGATACGAGTACTGCACGCTCTCGACGTCGCAGCGCGCGCCGGGATAACGGTTCCAATACCACGTTCCACCCACACCGCTCGCCTTCTCGAGCACGCGCACCGCCAAGCCAAGCTCGCGCAGGCGGTAGAGCATATACATGCCGGCAAAACCGGCGCCGACGATGACGACATCGAAGTCGGGGAAACGTGGGGAGCGCTGTGGTAACGCTTGCATAGCTCGTTAGCTGGGGTAGCGACGGGACTGCGGTAGTGTAGCGAGTTTGGCGAAAGCAGTCGGGAACAGGCGCTCGTGCAGCGCTACGCGATACGCCGGCTGCAAACGCTCGTCTCGCCTTGAGGTAGGATCCGACTGCTGAGAAGCGGCGGCGGAATGAAGCGGCTGCCCCACGGGAGGAGCTCATGAACGAACCACGCGAGGCGCTGATCGCGCGCCTCGAAGCACACGCGCGGCAGATTCGCCGCGACATCTGGCGCGCGCTGCGTGCCGGCGGCGGCGGTCACGTCGGAGGCTCCTCCTCCGCCGCCGACATCCTCGCTGCGCTGTACTTCTACAAGATGAACGTGCGCCCGCAAGAGCCCGAATGGGGGCAGCGCGATCGCTTCGTACTGTCCAAGGGTCACGCCAACGCAGCCCTCGGTGCGGTGTTGGCTCAGGCGGGTTTCATCGACGTCGCCACGCTCGATCGCTTCTACCAGTTCGAATCACCCTTCGGCATGCATCCCGACATCAAGATGGCCGGCGTGGAAATGTGTACCGGCGCGCTCGGACATGGCTTGCCGATCGGCATGGGCATGGCGCTCGGCGCGCGTATCCAGAACATGGGCTTCCATACCTTCGTGATGGTGGGCGACGGCGAATTGCACGAGGGCTCGAATTGGGAAGCAGCGATGGCCGCTTCGCATTACAAGCTGTCCAACCTCACCTGCATCATTGACCACAACAAGATCGCGCAGAGTGGTCATCTCGCCGACTTGATCGGCCTCGATCCGCTCGCCGAGAAATGGCGCGCGTTCGGTTGGGCCGTGCGCGAGATCGACGGCCACGACATGGGTGCGGTGGTGGACGCGCTCGATGCACTGCCGTATGACGCGAACAAGCCGTCGGCGATCGTCGCGCACACGGTCAAGGGCAAGGGCGTGAGCTTCGCCGAGAACACATATCTGTGGCACACCAATTCCGTGAACGGCGAAGTCTACGAGCGCGCACTGAAGGAGCTGGGCCTGCCATGAGCACGATCGCTTCGGACGATTGGCGCGCGAAGAGCGCGAATCAAACGCGCTTAGCATTCGGGCAGGCCCTACTCGCACTGGGCGAGCGCGATCCGCGCGCCGTCGTGGTGTCGGCGGACACGCAAGACCTGATCGGCATCCGGCAATTCATCGCGCGCTTTCCCGGCCGCTTCGTCGAGCTGGGCATCGCCGAGCAGAACGCGATCGGGGTCGCGGCAGGCATGGCCACGACCGGCCTGCATCCGTATGTGTGCGCTTATGCACCATTCATTACCGCGCGCAGCATGGAGCAGGTGCGCAACGACGTCGCCTACGCCCATCAGCGCGTGGTGATCGGCGCGGCAGCGAGCGGCATCTCGCTCGGCGTGGCGGGCGGCACCCACCACGCGCTCGAAGATCTCGCGTTGATGCGCAGTCTTCCCAACATGACCGTAATCGTTCCCGCCGACGTCGAAGAGGCCTACGAAGCAACGCTAGCGACGGCAGAAATCGACGGCCCGGTCTACATGCGCCTGGGCGGTCGTACAGAGGAGCCAACCGTGACCGCCGCAGGTGCACCGTTTTGTCTGGGCAAAGCGGTCACGCTGCGCGAAGGGAGCGACGTCGCCATCATCGCTTGCGGTGCGCTGGTCGAAATGGCAGTGCGCGCCTCCGATGCGCTGCGCGAGCAAGGCATCGCCGCACGGGTGCTCAACATGCACACGATCAAGCCGCTCGATCGCGACGCGATCTTGCGCGCCGCGGCCGAGACGAAACACATCGTCACCGCTGAAGAGCATCGCCTGACAGGCGGCTTGGGCGGCGCGGTGGCCGAGTTACTCGCGCTCGAGCAGCCGACGCGCATGCGCATGATCGGCATGTCCGATACTTTCGCGATGATCGGACCCACGGGGCGATTGCGCGCGAAATACGACATGAGTGCCGAGTCGATCGCGAGCGCCTGCCGAGAGTTGCTCGCGCGCTGACGAACTCGCGCGACGCGCAACAGTCTTAGCCAGTCACGGATCTAGGAAGAGACTGATTTGTCCTCAGATAGGGAGCAGCGGTCCGACACCCGGAGAGGTCGAATGAGACTGGAAAGCGAGCGATACCAAGCACTGAAGGGCAACGCGGCCGTCCAAAGCGGCGGTGGAATTCTAGGGCGACTGATCGCCTTCGTAATCGGTAGCATCGCGCTGGTCGGCGCCTTGCTGTTTTCCGTCGTGCTGTTCGCCATGGTGCTCGCCACCGCGGTCGTCGGGGGCGGCTATCTGTGGTGGAAGACACGCGCGCTTCGTAAGCACGTCCGCGAGCAGATGCAAAGCGCGATGCGCGATGCCCAGCGCGACCTGAACGGGCGCAACGCGAACGACTCAGGGAGCGACAGCGTGATCATCGAGGGCGAATACGTGCGCGAGGGGAACGTACGCGACGACGTCAGGCGCTAGCGACAACCGTTCAACAGACGCTCCTTCTCCTCACGCGACATCCGCTTGATCGCCGCCTCGCGTTTGCTTGCTTCCGAGCGCGTCGCCACGCTTTCCCAATAGATCAGCACGACCGGACGGCGCGAGCGTGTGTAGCGCGCCGCGCGTCGATCGTCGCCGTTGTGCTCCTCGACGCGCTGTTCGAGGTCGCGCGCGATACCCGTATACAGGCTGCCGTCGGCGCAGCGAAGCATGTATACAAACCAGGTCATCCGCGCCGATGGCAGCGAACGCAGGGGACAGCCAACATGGCCGATGCTTCCAGCATCAAATCGTCCCAACTGCCTCGACCGCGATCTTGAGGGCCGCGCCGTCGTCGTCCTTCAGCGCAGCCTCGCGCAAGCGTCGAACCACGAGATGCGCGTCAGGCCGCCCCACCAGGTGCTCGGCCGTTCGCAGCAGCGTGTCGAAGTGACGCCGCCCGCGTTCCGCCGTCTCGCCGTAGCCCTTGAGCACCCGCGCACACTCGACCATCTCGCATGCCAAGTCGTAATCCTTCGCCGCCATGCGCTCCACCCGGCCGAGCCAGTCGGTGATCGCGTGCATCTCGCGCTGGAATCGCAAGGTACGACGGCGATAAGTGCGCAGCCGACCGAGCAGCCACAGCGGTACGAACCCGCTGAGCGAAGTGGTTCGCAGGCGACGACCGCGCGAGAAGAGGCGAGCGGCGAGCGCGCGGGCCCACGGCGTATCGAGCAGCCAGCGGCCCATGCCGACCGGCAGGGTGTCGGCCAGTTCCTCGACGCGCGGATGCATGAACTCGGTCACGCCGACGATCTGGCCCGGCTGCGCTCGCACTTCGCGGCGCACGCGAGCGAATCGGCTCGCGCGCGTCTTCAGATCCGCCACGCGGATGGTGTCTTCGTACGCCATGGTGAGTGCCAGATAGCGCGCGGTGGCAGCCGTAAGGCGCCATTGCCGGGCTTCGCCGCCGCCTTTCGCGTCGAGGCCGGCGACGTGGTCGAGCGTGCGCAAGTACTCCCGCGCATAAGCCACATCCATGTAATCGATAAGCTTTCGTACACCCTCGATGGCGAACGCGCGCGCGGGTGCGGGAAGCGCATCGATCTGTTCGCGCAACGGTGCGGCGACTGGCCCAGGATCGCTGTCGAGTGCCGCTTGCGCAGGAGAAGACGCTACGAAGGGCGCATGGTAATCGCTGTCCTCTACCGCTTGCTTGAGAACGCCCGACATCGAGATCGCCGGCGGCGCAGACGAATCGACCGCACGTGCGTACGCATCGGCGAACCCGGCAAGACTCGCCTTTACGCCCACTCCGCCGCGCGCGATCGCCGCCTCGAACGCTCGGCGCTCGAACGGCAGTACGCGTGCGCCGGCCAGTGCACCAAAGAGCGCAGCGGAGATCACTGCATCGTGTGTCTCCGCGACCTGGGCCATATCGAAGCAGATCACGCGCTTGGCCAATGAACGCGCCGCCTCGTACACTGGCGCATCGTCCGCCCGGCCATCGCTCGGCGCCGACTTCTCGGCGATGGCATAGGCGCGGTGCGACGAGGCGATCAGCGTGGTGCGATCGGGCGTGACGAGTCCGCGCTGCATCGCGCGACCGGCTTCCATCAGCTCAGCGGCGATGACGACATCGACCTCGCCGCTGGTCGGCATCAGGGCCAGCACCGGCTCGGGCTCATCGTCGGAGCCCTTGCGGAACAGCTCGGCGTAGTAAATCGTCGCGCCGGTCCGCTGCGCGACACCGGGCACCGAGGTGGTCTGAATCAGCCAGCCCGCGTGCTCGGCCAGCTCGGTCAGCCAGTCGCTGAGCACGCCGCCGCCTTGGCCGCCGAGCGCGAGGATGGCGACGGAGATCCGCTGCGAAGGAGGATGTCGGTCAGTGCTCACGCGCGTGATATGCGTTGCCGGAGGCGTAGCAGTGCGTCCTATTCACCCTCTCCCATCGGGGAAGCGGGGTGTAAGTGCGTCGATCCTCGGAGCGTCACCTCTCCTCTCGCGGGAGACGGACAGCGAGAGGGCTTGATCGATCCTATTCACTCCTACCCGCCTTCGCCGTCGCGGAAGAAGGCCGGCGCGTATCTGCCCATCGCTGCAATGCACCGATCACCTTCCCCCGCACGCGGTCCATCAATTTGTCCCAGCCGGTGGCGTTATAGACGATCTCCGCGCGCAGGAAAGACGGACAGAGCACTGCCGCATGCGCGGCCTCGCCGCATAGCCCGCATCCGACGCAGCTGTCGTCGATGTGCGTGATTGGATCGACGCGCAACGGATCGGGATTCGACTTGATGGTGAGCGAGGGGCAGCCGGACATGCGAATGCAGGCGTGATCGCCGGTGCAGGTGTCCTCGTCGATGACGAAGCGCTCGCGCACGACGCGCTTGCCCGCCTCGATCGCCTGCTTCATCAGCGGCTTCACGCGCCGCTGCTTGTTCAACATGCATTCCGATTGCGCCACGACCACTTTGTGACCGGGTTGTTTGCTGGTGACGGCATCTTTGAGCGCCTTGCGCATGCGACCGAGATCGTAAGTACGGGTGACGGTGGTTACCGACTCGACGCCCAAGCCGCGCACCGCGCGTTCGATCGGATGCCGCGTGCTACGGGTCGGGTTCGCAGCGCGCGAAGACAGCAGATCCTGGCCGCCGGTCGCGGCCGAGTAGCCGTTGTCGACCACCAGCGTGACGCCGTCGTTGCGGTTGAACACCGCGTTGCCCACTCCGCTGGTCAGTCCGTTGTGCCAGAAGCCGCCGTCGCCCATCACCGCGATGGCCTTGCGCGATTCTCCAACGTTGAAAGCGGACGCAGCGGCGGCGCCCAATCCATATCCCATCGTCGTGTTGCCGATGTTGAACGGCGGCAGAATGGAAAACAGATGGCAGCCGATGTCCGCACTGACGTGCAGCGGGCCGACTTCTTTCTCGACTAGCTTCATCGCGGTGAATATGGGGCGTTCGGGGCAACCGGTGCAGAAGCCGGCCGGCCGCGCAGGCACGATGCTGCTCAGCGCTTGCACGGCGGGGTGCGCGGTAATCTGGACCTGGGGCCGGGGAAGCATGTCGGCGGAGAAGCGCTCGAGGAAAGCGCGCAGACCGGCGAGCAGAACGTCGCCGGTATATTCGCCCGCCATCGGCAGGACGTCCTTGCCGCATAACTTCGTCCGCACCTCCGCCTTGCGCAAGATCGCGTGCAAAGCCTGCTCGATGAAATCGGGCTGACCTTCCTCGACGACCAGCACAGCGCGCTTACCCGCGCAAAAGCGCACGACCTCGGCATCGACCAGCGGATAGGTCACGTTCAGCACATAGAGGGGAATTCGGCTGTTGCCATACGCATCACTCAAACCGAAGCGTTCGAGCGCGCGGATGACACCGTTGTACATGCCGCCTTGCAGAATGATGCCCAGTCCCCGCCGCTCGCCCTCGAAGAACTCGTTGAGTCCATGCTCGGCGATGAACCGTACGGCTGCTGGCCAACGCTTCTCGATCTTCTCCTTCTCGTGTTGGAAGGACGCCGGCGGCAGCACGATGCGGCTGGTGTCGCGGCGCGGATTGGTAAGCGCGTCGTGCAAGCTGAACGCAGGCCGCTGGTTGTTCTCGGCAACGAAGCGCCCGTGCACATGGCACGCGCGGATGCGAAGCTCGAGCATGACGGGCGTGTTGCTCGCTTCGGACAACTCGAAGCCCTTCTCTACCATCGCGACGATGCTTGGCAGATTGGGGCGCGGATCGAGCAGCCAAATTTGCGACTTCATGGCGAAGGCGTGGCTGCGCTCCTGCATGATGCTCGAGCCCTCACCGTAGTCCTCGCCGATGACGATCATCGCGCCGCCGGTTACGCCACCGGACGCAAGGTTCGCCAGCGCGTCGGACGCGACGTTGGTACCCACCGTCGATTTCCACGTTGCTGCCCCGCGAATCGGATAATTCACCGATGCAGCGAGCGTGGCGGCGGCGCTGGCTTCCGACGCCGACGATTCGAAGTGCACGCCCAACTCGGCCAGAATATCCTGCGCGTCGGCCAGCACGTCCATCAGATGCGAGATGGGCGCGCCTTGGTAGCCGGCAACGTAGCCCACGCCCGATTGCAGCAGCGCCTTGGTGACCGCAAGGATGCCTTCGCCACGGAAAATCTCGCCCTCGCCGAGGCGCAGCTTCTCGACTTCTTTTTTGAACGAGCGCTCAGCCATTGGCGCAGATTACGGTGGGCACTGTTTGCTTTTACCCCACACCACCCCGTCGGCTGCGCCGACACCCCGCCTCTTGAGAGGCGGGGATGAGCGTGGTGGTGACCGACGCATCGCAAGACACTGCGAGTTCGCGAACGGGCTTTTCGTCCTCTGCACCGTAAAACACTGCGAGTTCGCGAACGCGCTTCTCGTGCAATACATGGTAAGACACTGCAAGTTCGCGAACGGGCTTCTCGTCCGATGCATGGTAAAACACTGCGAGTTCGCGAGCGGGCTTCTCGTCCGATGCGTCGTAAGACACTGCGAGTTCGTGAACGCGCTTCTCGTCCTTCGCGAGCAGACATGACGCCAGCGTAGCTTTCGCCTCGTCTGGGGAAGGCGCACCGAAGCAGCTCGTATTCGCCTCTTCATCGAGGAGGGGTCACCCTCACGGGTACAAGAGCGCCGAAGGCGCCGGAGTGGTCTCGCAATCACGCGGTGAACGCCTGAATGCCCGTCTGTGCGCGGCCCAGGATCAGCGCGTGGATGTCGTGCGTGCCTTCGTAGGTGTTGACCGTCTCCAAGTTGATCACGTGACGCATGACATGGTATTCGTCGGCGATGCCGTTGCCGCCGTGCATGTCGCGCGCAGCCCGGGCGATGTCGAGCGCCTTGCCGCATGAGTTGCGCTTGATTAGCGAAACCATCTCGGGCGTCGCCGAGCCCTCGTCCATCAAGCGGCCCACGCGCAAACACCCCTGCAAGCCGAGCGAAATCTCGGTCATCATGTTCGCGAGCTTGAGCTGGATGAGCTGGTTGGCCGCGAGTGGGCGGCCGAACTGCACGCGATCGAGCGTGTATTGGCGTGCGCGATGCCAGCAATCCTCTGCCGCGCCCAAGGCGCCCCAAGCAATGCCGTAGCGCGCCTTGTTCAGGCAGCCGAACGGGCCTTTCAAGCCCTTCACGTTCGGCAGCAGGTTCTCTTCGGGCACCTCGACCTCGTCCATCACGATCTCGCCGGTGATCGATGCCCGCAGGCTCAGCTTGCCTTCGATCTTCGGCGCCGACAGCCCCTTCATGCCTTTTTCCAGAAGGAAACCGCGGATCTCGTCGGCATCGTCCTTCGCCCAGACTACGAACACATCGGCGATCGGCGAGTTGGTGATCCACATCTTGGCGCCCTTCAGCACGTAGCCGTTGCTCGTGCGTCGTGCGCGGGTCTGCATCGATCCGGGATCGGAACCGTGGTTGGGTTCGGTCAATCCGAAGCAGCCCACCCACTCACCCTTGGCGAGCTTGGGAAGATACTTCTGGCGCTGCGCCTCGGTGCCGTAGGTGTGGATGGGATACATCACGAGTGAGCTTTGCACGCTCATCGCCGAGCGGTAACCGGAATCGACGCGCTCGACTTCGCGCGCGATCAGCCCGTAGCTCACGTGATTAACGCCGGCGCAGCCGTAACCTTGGATGGTGGAGCCCAGAAAGCCGAGGCTGCCGAACTCGTTCATGATTTCGCGATCGAAGCGCTCCTTGCGCGTGGCCTCGATGATGCGCGGCATCAGCTTCTCTTGGCAGAACGCGCGCGCGGCATCGCGCACCATGCGCTCGTCTTCGGTCAGCTGTTGTTCGAGCAGAAAGGGGTCGTCCCAGCGGAATGCAGCTCTTTGCATGGTCAATCTCTTTTGCGTAGTACCGGCCGATACCCGGAGAGTCGGGCTTCCTGAGCCACGTGCACGGGCGTCGTGACGGCTCGATCATCTCATGAAAATACCGCCGAAACCGCACGGCGGCGACCGCGGTGGGGTGGGCACGCGTTACGATTAGCCGACTCGATCGCTTCTGAAGACTCCGCCGTTGCTCACCTCTACGTGCGATCTGCCAGCGGACGACATACGTAATCAAGCTATCGGATGCGTGGAATGCACTCAGGACTCCACCTGACCACCGCGCTGTGTCTGCTGCTTCACTTGCTGACGGGTCACGCGGCGACACTCGTGCTGCCTGACGAGCCGAACGACGACGTCGTCGGCGAGTTGCGCGTCACACGGGTGACCGGCGAGGATACGCTGCTCGACATCGCGCGTCGCCACGACTTGGGCTACACGGAGATCACTGCAGCTAACGCGAAGGTCGATCCGTGGGTGCCGGGCCAGGGCAAAGTCGTGCTGCTGCCCACCCGCTTCATTCTGCCCGCCGGCGAGCGCAGCGGACTGGTGATCAACCTGGCGCAGATGCGCCTGTTCTACTTTCCCCCGCCGCAGCGAGGCGAGAAGCCCGTGGTGATCACCCATCCGATCGGCGTCGGCGTCGAATATGGATCGACGCCGCTTGGAAGCACGACGATCGTGGACCGAGCAGTCGATCCGACCTGGGTTCCGCCGGAGTCGGTTCGCAGCCGATGGGCAGCCGAAGGCATCGACCTTCCGACCTCGGTGCCGCCCGGTCCGGGCAATCCCCTCGGAACCCATGCGCTGTATCTGGGATTCGCCGGATACTTGATTCATGGCACCGATCGCCCGTGGGGGATCGGGATGCGCGTGAGCAGCGGTTGCATTCGGATGTATCCCGAGGACATCGCCGCGCTGTTCGCGTTGGTACCGGTCGGCACGCCGGTGCGTATCGTCGATCAGCCGTTCGCCGTCGGCCGCCTGCACGGCTCCGCATTCGTCCAGGTGTTCCCACGCCCCCATGACGAGGAAGGCGGTGACGCGCTGGACATTGTCGATCACACGCCGCTGATTCGTGCGCTCACGCGCCGCATACCGCGAGGCGAGGTCGATTGGGATCGCGTCATGCAAGTCGCGCAGCAACGCCTGGGTGTCCCGCTGCCCGTGGGTCCGCGCGCACCTTCCCTCGAGGTATTGCTGGAGCGCGCGCCCTGGGTCGAGCAATGACTCACCCGCGGTGCCCTTGCCGCTATTTGCGCATGGATTTCTGGAACATGCGATCGGTCTTGGTATCCAACCGCGCGGTGGCGTCCTGCGCCTCGCGCGCGATCCGCTGCGCCTCGTCGGCGGCCTGCCGTGCCGCCCGCGCGGAATCGAGCGCTTGTTGTGCCAGTTGCTCGTTCGCCGGCCCCGCGCGGACCGCGGCCAAGATTTGATCCGCCTTCGCATTGGCCGCTTCGGCCGCTGCCCGTGCGGCTTTGGCCTCCGCGAGCGCGCTTTGCGCCGTTGCCAATGCTTGATCCTCCTTACTCGGTCCGGCCGATGGGGTCGAGCCGCAACCGGATAGCATCAGCAGGGGAAGCGCCCAGTACAGCGCCGGCTTGGCGGGGAGTGATCGCATGTTGTTCCTCCTTCTTGGCACAGCAGCTCGGATCGCACGATCGCCAACCTGCGCGATGGAAGGCGATCCATGCAGAAATTTCAACCAATCATAGGCCCGTCATCGGCTGCGTCATTTGATGCAGGACAAACTCTGATGCAAGACAAATTCGAGGCTTGCATTGCCTGGGGTAGCGCCTCGCCAGTCGCTCCCGCCGCTCGATCCGGCCGGCATTCTCAGCGCACAGCATGCGCTGCCAACACCTCCGACACGCACGCAGTGAGCTTCTTCGCGTAAGGCACGTGAAGAAATTCGTTGGGCCCGTGGGCATTGGATTTCGGTCCGAGCACGCCCGTGATGAGGAACTGCGCAGCGGGAAAATGCTTGCCCAGCATGCCCATGAACGGAATCGTACCGCCCTCGCCCATCATCGCCGCCGGCTCGCCGTAGTGGGCCCGCGAGGCATGTTCGAGGGCGCTGCGCAACCAAGGCGCGGTGGCCGGTGCACTCCATCCGCTCGCCCCTTGATCCGGCTCGAAGCGAACGCTCGCTCCGTACGGCGGGGCGGCCTCGAGCAACCGTTTCATCGCTGCGATCGCTGCTGCACCCTTGACCAGCGGGGGCAGGCGCAGCGAGAGCTTCAGGGCCGTGCGCGGCCGCAGGACGTTGCCTGCATCCTTGATTGCCGGCAGGCCTTCGGCTCCCACCACGGACAAGAAAGGCCGCCATGTGCGGTTAAGAACGGCTTCGCCGAAGTCGGTCACCTTCGGTTGTGTACCGCCCACGAAGGGGAACTTGCGATAGACGCTGTCGCCGAGGATCTCGCCGGCGGCGCGCGCCTGCTCGACACGCTCGGCCGGAATCTCGCAATAGAAATCGCTCGGCTTGATGCGGCCGCTGGTCGATTCTTCCAAGCGATCGAGCAGCAGGCGCGCAATGCGAAACGACGAGGGGACGATACCGCTGGCATCGCCCGAATGCACGCCTTCGCTCAATACCTCTACGCTTAGCGTTCCTGCGGCGAGCCCGCGCAGCGACGTGGTCACCCACAACTGCTCGTAGTTGCCGCATCCCGAATCGAGGCCAATGACGAAGTCGACATTGCCCATTCGAGGCGCCAGCGCTTCGAGGTACGCGGGCAGGTCGTAGCTGCCGCTCTCCTCGCAGCATTCGATCAGGCCGACGATGCGCGCGTGCTGCACGCCCTGTGCATGCAGCCCCAGCACGGCGGCAAGCGAGGCGAACACCGCGTAGCCGTCGTCCGCGCCGCCGCGGCCGTAGAGGTGGCCGTCCTCCATTACCGGCAGCCAAGGACCCAGTCCCGCGCGCCAGCCGACCATCTCGGGCTGCTTGTCGAGATGACCGTACATCAGCACGGTGGCGTCGGAGCGCTGGCCCGGGATGTCGAAGTAAAGCACTGGTGTGCGCGCGGCCAGGCGCATCAGCTCGATCTGCATGCCCGGCACCGATTGCGCCTTGCACCACGCGTACGCCATGTCGATCGCACGATCGATGTAGCCGTTCTCGGCCCACTGCGGGTCGAAGTGCGGCGATTTGCAGGGAAGGCGGATGTAATCGATGAGACGCGGGACGATGTCCTCATCCCACTTCTGATTGATGAAACGAGCAAGCGCATGCGAGTCGAGCATGGGGAGATCCTGCGGAAAGAGGTGCCTGCCGAGTTTAGCCGTTCTCGTCCGGCTCTGACATGCGGCGGCCGATTCACGGTTGCACCGACTTTTCGAAGTCGGCTACGAAGGCGCGGCGCTGAGTAACTGCGCGCGGCGATGCGCGGGCGAAGTGCGCTCGGCAGAGCGTGCCGAAGAGAGGGCAGCTCAAGCCGCCGATGGAAAGTCAGCCTTCCGAGGGCGCCTTGCTGACGATGAAGCGAACCGTCTGATAGTCTCCGCCCACCTCGTCGACCTCGGGATCGCGCAGCAGATACATCTGCTCGTGCACGAGCATGCGCCAGGATGAGCCGCGCGGTCGTGCGGTCGCGGGCAACACCAGCAGGACGACTTCCGGCTGCTTCACCTCCAGGCCGTGCGCGGGCGAGCCATGTGCAGGGACGAGCAGCGCAGCCAGCGTCGTCTCGGCTGTGGCATCGGCGTAGGCCGGCACCAGATCGACGCGCAACGCGCCGAAGGCAAGAACCTGCACGCCGAGCGAGTGGTAGCCGTTGTCGCGCGTGCTCAGCCGCCGAATCACCCCGATGCGCCAAGGTCCCGGGCGCTCACCGCGAGCAGCAACCAGATCCCCCACCGCAAAGTCGTCACCCTCGCGCATCTTGAGGAACGCACCGAACCCAGTCGCGCTCTCGTCTTCGGTGGTCCAACTTTCGGTCGTGCGCGCGTCGCCGGGCAGCGGTTCTCGATCGGCAAGCGCTCGGCACGCGGCGTCGAATCCACGTGCCACATGCAGGGTGCGCAGAATGCGCACGCGTTCATGCTGGCGTCGAGGCGGGGCCGGCCCCCAGTGCCGCTCCAGGTGCAACAAGACTTCATGGACTAGAGCCGGCTCGTAGCCGCCCAGTCCCGCTTCGGCAGGCACTCGGCCAGTGGCTTCGATCTCCTGCGCCCATGCGCGCAGCTTCGCCACCGCGTCGCCCGCGCCAAAGAAGCGCAAATGCTCGCCCTCCAAACTGCGATCGAAGCGGCGCTGCGGCGACCAGGCGCTGCGCAAGTCGACGACGAAATGACACGCAGCGTTCGGACGATGATGGATGACGAAGTACTCGCTGAGGCTTGCGATCACGCGCTCCGCTGCGGCCTGGCCGGTAGGAAGCAAACCTGCTACAGCGGACACGGCCAGCATCAACGCGCGCAAGTACTCGCGCCGAATCGTCGATTCGGTCGCCATCGCTTCGTACAGCTTGAACCGCACCGCGTCGATGCCGAGCCGCTCGCAATCCGCGAATAGGCTGTGCATGCCGCGCCACAGGCTTGCCTCGGGCGCGGCGTAGTGCAACAAGGTCCAGCGCAACTGCAGCGTGCGAGCTCGAATGCCGCGCGCGGCGAGCGCGGCGACCAAGGTGACGGGGGCAGTGCCCGAAGCCGGCTGCAGGCAGCTGGCGTAACTGTCCGCCAGTTCAGCGGCGTACGCGATCGTCGCCTCCACGATGCGGCGCTGGCGGCGGCTTTGCAAGCGCCCGCCGCTCGCGAGGTAATCGCGCAGCAAGCGCATGCGATGGCCCTGGGTCAGCTCATCGATGTGGTCGATGACTTCGAACGCGTTTTGCCGGTCTTGAGAAGCCGCTTCCCGACGGGCACGAAGCCAAGAAGCAGCTTCCTCCACCGCGCGCAGGGGATCCTGCCGAGGGAGAGCAACGGCGAGGACATCGATTTCGGGTGCAACGCCGTCCACTGGGTGCGATGACATCGGAAAGGCGCAAAACTGAGAACGCGCTGCTTCGAGCAATCTCTACGCCAAAGGTTTCCTGCAACTCTTCCCCTCCTCGCATCAGGTGATATTATACTTTGCGTACCCACCTATCAAATTTTAGGGTAAGCTATGAGTCCTGAGCTTCTCCGGATTTTGCTGCCCAGTGGGGGGATCGCAATGAGCCTCATCTCCGCTTATTTCGATGAAAGCGGCGAGCACGATGGATCTCCGGTGCTTTGTGTCGGAGGATATTTGTTTAGCGCTGAGAATGCGGCCGCTTTTGATATTGCTTGGCAGGACGTTTTGCATCGGCATCGGCTGGATTACTTCCACATGACCGACTCTCAGCAAGGGACGGGGCCATACAAGGGAAAGAAAAAAGTCGAGATTGATGCGTCGCACCGTGAGGCAATTGATCTGATCAAGAAATACTCGATGATTGGGTTCGCTTGCTCGCTTGTGTCGGATCAGTTTGAGCTTGTGCACGCCGCCTCTGGATACAGCATAAAGTCGGCATATACCTATCTTTGCCGGGATCTGTTGATGGGAATCCGTGACTGGATGGGTAATCTGAATTTCTGGGGAGAAATGGCATATATCTTTGAGGCTGGCGCTAAGCATCAGCGGGAGGCAAACGGTTTCATGAATGACTTGTTCTTAGACGAAGACAAGCGGATCGAGTATCGCTACCGTTCACACACCTTTGAGGACAAGAAGAGGTCTTCGCACCTTCAGGCGGCGGATATGCTTGCGTGGCATTGGTACAAGGAGTATCCGCGCTTCGTATCGAAAGAGCGAAAGACGCGGGGAGACTTCATGGCTCTCCTAGAGAAAGAAACGCTGATTTGCCCGATTACCAGCGATGTACTACGCAAATATGCGAAGAAGGCTGCTTGTGTGATGCGCGAGAGTAGCGGGGAGGCGTCTTGAAGACCCAGCCCCTTTCGGGGCTGGGATATTACATGCTGTGGAGAAGCATAAGCAGGAAGCCAATAAACTGGACGACTTGCTCGTAGCTTAACCGCAGCTTGATTGACAGCAATAACATGGCATTTAGCCCTGTTCGTGCTGGCAGGCCTGCCAACGTGAAGGTTGGCTATTTGTATCGCGCCTTGCCGGGCGCTAGTCGATTCGTGTTCTAGACCACGTCTCGACGGTCGGCTTCGGCTTGTCCGACGCCGTTGAGTTTCTGAGGTCAAGCTCGCCCGAACTTCGACAAGGCCGGCGTCGCCCATCTCAGATCCTCAGCATTGCCGGGGCTTCTACCTTGAGCCTGCGGATCAGCAGGCCCGGAAGGGGATCAGCCTTCCTCACCGCCTACTGCGCTCCTTCGTTTCCGAGGTAATCGGGCGTTTGGTGGGCGCCTCGGCAATGTGCTTTACTTCTGCTGTGTCTTTGTTTCTTTCTGAGGGCGAACGACGGCATCAAGGGCGCGCTCGAACGCTTCCTTGTTTTTGTTTGCTTCCAGTTCCTTGGCGGTTTCTACGAACCGCCTTGATTGCTCTTTGTCGTCTGGTTTTGGCTTTGGCTTTCTCTGCATCCTGTCTCCTGCGGATAAACTCCCGGTTATTGATGAGGTGTTTTATACATCAGACGCCGGCCCTTGGCTCCACGCAAGAGGTTTTCCGCCCGCTCGGCATCTTCTACGCCAAGTGCTTGGCGGTTGTTATACCGAAAGTCGAACTCGGTAGCGTAGCGTTGTAGGTGGTGCTCGGACACGTGTTGATAGGTGCCATAGATGCCGCGCTTGAAGATTGAGAAGAAGCCTTCGACGGTGTTGGTGTGAACCTCTCCACGCACGTACTCTTTGTGCATGTGTGCCACGGTTTCGTGAGTTTCAGAGACTTTTCCGAGGATGCGGTACTGTCCAGCGTCGTCGGTCATCAGCTTGGACTTCTCGGACATCTGCTTCTTGATGATCGGCTTTAGAGTTTCGGCGGTAACGTCAGCAACGTGGAAAGAGCGCACCTTGCCGCTTCGCTCTACCAGAGAGAAAACCGCATTCTTGTGAGCGTAACCGGCCTTAGCCTTCTTGCGCCCTTCTTTCCGACCAACAAAGGTTTCGTCTACTTCGACGGTACTGCCCTCGCCGCCGAGAGGATCGGCAGAGCCGTCCTTCATCGCCTCCCGGATGCGATGGGACATAAACCATGCACTTTTCAGAGTGATGCCGAGGGTGCGATGTAGTTGGTTGGAGCTGATTCCTTTCTTGCTGGAGGCAATCAGGAAGATAGCCTGGAGCCATAGGCGCATCTTGATGTGACTCGACTCGAAGATAGTTCCAATTTTGACGGTAAAGGGTTTGCGGCAGTCGTAGCACTTGTATACGCCCATCCTGGTGCTGTTGCCGCGCATGGGGCTGATACGGTCCACGCCGCCGCAGTGAGGGCAGACGGGCCCACTGGGCCATAGGCGGGATTCTACGAACTGGTAGGCCGCTGCTTCGTTGTGGAAGTAGGGCTGAGAGAGGATAGACATGACATTGATTCCTGACTGGTGAGGACATGTTACCTGGATATATTGGGTACGTCAAGTATAATGTCGCCTCGCATCAGGAGTGCCCTGATGTGAATAAAGGCTCGGCCGAAGGCCCGAGGGGGGTGGTGTGGGTCTTGGCAGCGATTTCGCAAGGAGCAGGCGGCTCATGGCTTCCACACCGATGGATGACAGCGCTGATAGTTCGGCGCGTAAGGCGCCTCCGCGCCCAATTCGCGCGCGGCATGCCATGCCCAACGGGGATCGTCCATCATCGCGCGGGCGATGGCGATGAGATCGGCTTGGCCGCTGGCCACGATGTCCTCGGCCTGCCGCGGACGCGTAATCATGCCCACCGCGATGACGGGGATGCCGACCTCCTTCTTGATGCGGGCAGCAAAGGGCACGTTGTAGCCGGGTGCGAAGGGGATCTGCTGGCGCGGATCGAGCTGACCGGAGGTGACGTCGATGTAATCGCAGCCGACATCGCGCAAGCGGCGGGCGAACTCGATCGAGTCCTCCAGCTGCAATCCGCCCTCGACCCAATCGATCACCGAGACCCGAACACCGAGCGGGCGCTCCGCCGGCCAGACCTCGCGCACGGCCTGAAAGACTTCGAGCGGGTAGCGCATGCGCTTTTGCGCGGAACCGCCGTAGGCGTCGTCGCGCCGGTTCGACAAGGGCGAGAGGAACTCGTGCAGCAGATAGCCATGGCCTCCATGCAGCTCGACCAGATCAAAGCCGATGCGTGCAGCGCGGCGCGTAGCGTCGACGAACTGCTGCTTCACCTGTTGCAGATCCTCGCTCGTCATTGCGCGAGGCGTCGGCCAGCCCGGCCCGAACGGCAAAGCCGACGGCGCCAAGGTTGTCCAGGCGCCTTCCTCTTGCGTGAGCGGCTTGCCGCCCCTCGCCGGCGGTTGAGCCGAGCCTTTGCGGCCGGAATGCGCGAGCTGAATACCGAGCTTGGCCACGCCGTAGCGGCGGCAGAAATCGATCACGCGCCGCAGGCTCGATTCGTTTTCATCGCTATACAGCCCGAGGCAGTGCGGGCTGATGCGCCCGATCGGAGAGACATGGGTCGCTTCGGTGATGACCAAGCCGGCCGCCCCCATCGCGAATTGGCCCAGATGCATCAGATGCCAGTCGTTGGCGTTGCCGTCCTGCGCGCTGTACTGGCACATGGGCGAGACGACGATGCGGTTGGGCAGGGTCAACCCGCGCAGAGTAAAGGGGGAGAACAAGGCGGATGTCATGACGGGTCGTAGCCTTTTGTTAGGTTAGGGTCGCCGGGCAACCCGGGGATGTTGACCGCACCACCTCCGGCCTTCGGCCGACCCTTTATGCCCCGTACGGGACACTCCTCATGAAGAGGAGGGGAAGAATAGCCCAAGTTGCTCAATCCAGCGTGCGGCGGTAAGTCTTCACGCCGATCGCGAGCACCACGAGCATGAACGCAACGATGGGCCACACCGCCGGCCACAACTGCGCAGGCCCGCTGCCCTTGAGCAGAATGCCGCGCACCAATACGAGGAAGTGGGTGAGCGGCAGCACGGTGCCGATCAGCTGCGCCCATTGCGGCATGCCGCGAAACGGGAACATGAAGCCCGACAGCAAGATCGACGGCAGAAAGAAGAAAAACGTCATCTGCATCGCCTGCAGCTGGTTGCGCGCGATCGACGAGAAGGTCATGCCAAGCGTCAGGTTCGCCGCGATGAACAGCAACACGGCGGCGTACAGCAACAACAGACTGCCGACCATCGGCACCGCGAAGACGAACCGCGCGGCCAGCAAGATCAGCGTCACTTGAATGAGCCCGATCAGGATGTAGGGCATGATCTTGCCGGTCATCACTTCGATCGGCAGCGCCGGTGTCGCCAGCAGGTTCTCGAAGGTGCCGCGCTCGCGCTCGCGCGTCATCGCCAATCCGGTCATCAACACCATCGTCATGGTGAGAATGACACCCAGCAGCCCCGGCACGATGTTGAAGGCGGTCACCCCCTCCGGGTTGTAGAGGCGATGCACGCGCAAATCGATCGCGAGCGGCTCGGGCGCAAGCGCATAACCGGTCCCTTGCAGTTCACGGCTCAACGCGATCGAGGCAATCTGCGGCAGCGTGGCCAGGGCATTGCCCGTTGCCGAAGGATCGGTCGCGTCGGCTTCGACCAGCAACGTCGGCGGCGTGCCGCGGATCAAATCACGCTCGAAATTGGGCGGCACCGTCACGACGAACTGCACATCGCCGCGCAACAGCAACTCGGCGGCTTGCGCTTCCGATTGCAATCGCTGCGTGACATGGAAGTACTGGCTGTTCTGCAAGCCGGCGATGAAGCTGCGCGCGATCGGGCTGTGATCCTGGCTCAGTACCGCGGTGGGCAAGTGCTTCGGATCGCTGTTGATGGCGAAGCCGAACAGCAGCAGCTGGATCAGCGGGATGCCGACAATCATCGCGAAGGTCAATCGATCGCGCCGCAGCTGTACGAATTCTTTGACGACGATGCCGCTCCAGCGCGACCACGAAAAGCGTTGCCTCATTGGGTCACCGTTGGTGTCTGGCCCATGAGGTCGATGAACACATCCTCGAGCGTCGGTTCGCTGGGCGCGAATCGCCAGCGCCCTTCCGTTTGCAACGAAGCGATCGTGCCCTCGAGCGCGGCGGCGTCACGTCCGGTGATGTGCAGGCTGTTTCCGAATGGCGTGACTTGCTGAACGCCAGGCAAGCCGGCGAGCCGCTGTTCGAGGCTTTGCAGATCGCGGCCGGTGGCCACCCAAGTCACCAATGCCTGCCGCGCGATGAGATCAGCGGCGGTGCCGGTGGCGAGCAGTCGGCCTTCGAAGATGTAGGCCAGACGGTGGCAGCGCTCCGCTTCGTCCATGTAGTGCGTGGAGACCAGCACGGCGATGCCTCGCCCGGCGAGCACATGGATCTCTTCCCAGAACTCACGCCTCGCCTTCGGGTCCACACCGGCCGTGGGCTCGTCGAGCAATAGCAGCTGCGGCCGATGCAGCATGCATGCGGCAAGCGCAAGCCGCTGCTTCCAGCCACCGGACAGCGCGCCGGCCAATTGGTCGCGCCGTGCGCTCAGGCCCAGCTGCTCGAGCGCGGCGTTCACCGCAGGCTTGCGATCGCGCATGCCATACATGCGGGCGATGAATTCGAGGTTCTCCCGAATGGTGAGATCCTCCCACAGCGAGAAGCGCTGGGTCATGTAGCCCACTTCGCGTTTGATCGCGGCGGTCTCGCGAATCACGTCGTAGCCTAGACAAGTGCCCTCCCCGCTGTCCGGTGTCAGCAGTCCGCACAGCATGCGGATCGAAGTGGTCTTGCCGCTGCCATTGGGACCGAGGAAGCCATAGATCTCGCCTGCTTCCACTTGCAGTGAAAAATCCTTCACCACGTGCTTGCTGCCGAAATGCTTGTTCAAGCCACGCACGTCGATGACGAGCGGCGGCTGCTCGCTCTGCTCGGATCGGGTTTCGCTCACTGCAACCTCACGTCGACCGGCTGGCCGGGCTTGAGTCGCGTCGCATCGCTTGGCGCGGGACGCGCTTCGATCAGGAACACCAACTTGGCCCGCTCGCGCTCGCTATAGATGACGGGCGGCGTGTACTCGGGTTGCGGCGAGATGTAGCTGACCGTCGCCGGGATCGGCGCCGCACAGCCGTCGCAATGCACCGAGACCGGCTGTCCGACACCGAGGCTCCCCACCATGGTTTCGGGAACGAAGAAGCGCACTTTGATATTGGCCGGCGGGAGCAGGCTCACCACCGGCCGTCCCGCCGGCACCCACTCGCCGGGCACGAAAAAGGTATCGAACACGAGCCCAGCTTCCGGCGCGCGCTGCGCCTTCTGCTCGACGCGCCAGCGCGACTGTTCGAGCGCGGCCCGCGCTGCTTCGGATTGGGCACGTGCCGCCGCGATCTCTTGCTCGCGACCCACGCTCTGCCGCCCAAGCCGCGCCTGAGCACGAGCCTGCGCGACGCGCGCCAGGTCGCGCTCGTACGCCGAGCGCGAGGCATCCAACCGCGCCTGCGAGACGAAACCGTCGCGGAACAGCTTCTCATCGCGCTGCAGATCGCGCCGCGACTGCTCGAGCGCCGCTTGGGCTTGCTCGACCTCGGCGCGCGCGGCCTGCAGCTCGAGGGGTCGGCGCGCTTCGCTCAAGTTGCGGGTTTGAGCTTGAGCACTGCGCAGTCGCTCGCGCGCCTCGCGTTCGGCCGCCGTTTCCTGTTCGCGTTCGAGTTCGAACAAGGGCGCGTCGGCCGCCACGGTCTCGCCCCGACGAACATGCAAGGCGGTGAGCGCCCCGGCGAACGGGGCTGCGACGAGCACGTACTCGCCCTCGGCATAGCCCTGGAATTGCGCGGCCTGGGGCTGATCGGCGCAGCCTGCCAGCAAGCCGAGCAGCAGAATCCCCAGCTGAACCGCGGCCGTTCGCACCGCCGATGTCATGCTTCCCATTTGCAATCGTCCTATCTCGCACCGCAGTGTACCAACGGCTCTGCTCGCGCCGCCCTGCTCAGACATGAGAGAATTTGCCGTCTTTGATTCCCCCATCCTCGATGTTCTCCCCTACTGCTCGTCCCGCCGTGCAGGCGTTGCGCCCCTCTCGCATCCGCGAGGTCGCCAATGCCGCAATGGGGCGCAAGGACGTCCTCGCGTTTTGGTTCGGTGAGCCCGACGAGGTTACGCCGGCGTTCATCCGCGAGGCGGCCATCGCTTCGCTCGACGCCGGGGAAACCTTCTACAGTCAGAATCTGGGACTGCCCGAGCTACGTGAAGCGATCGCGGCCTATTTGTCCGGCCTGCACAGTCGGACCAGCAGCGACGAGATCGCGGTGACCAGTTCCGGCCTCTCGGCCTTGCAGCTCGCCACTCAGGCCCTGGTGGGCGCGGGCGATCGCGTGGTGGAGGTCACGCCGCTGTGGCCGAACCTGGTGGAGATTCCCAAGATCCTGGGTGCACGGGTCGAGTGCGTGCCGCTGCAGTTCGCCCCGGACGGGTGGCGGCTCGACCTCGATCGGCTGCTGTCCGCTCTGACGCCCGACACGCGGGTTTTGTTCGTCAACTCGCCGAACAACCCGACTGGCTGGACCATCGATCGTGATGCTCAGCGGGCGCTCCTCGCCCATTGTCGGCATCACGGCATCTGGCTGATCGCCGACGATGCCTACGAGCGGCTGCACTATGCGCTGGACGTGCCCGTGGCGCCTTCCTTCCTCGATCTGGCCGAGGCGGGCGACCGCCTGCTCAGCACGAACACGTTCTCGAAATCCTGGTCGATGACCGGCTGGCGATTGGGCTGGCTGCGCGCGCCGCGCGAACTGATCGCCGAGATGCCGAAGCTGATCGAGTACAACACCTCGTGCGCCCCGGTATTCGTCCAGCGCGCGGGCGTGGTCGCCATCACCCAAGGCGAGGCCGTGATCGGGCGCACGCGCGAGCGCTTTCGGAAGGCACGCGATTTTCTCGTCGCCCAATTGCGGGAGATTCCCGGCATTGCGGTGGCTGCGCCGGCCGGCGCAATGTACGCCTTCTTCAAGGTCGACGGCGCGCGCGACAGCTTAGCTTTGTGCAAGCACCTCGTCTCCGATGCGGGATTGGGCCTCGCACCCGGCGTGGCGTTCGGCGAGGAAGGCGAAGGTTTCGTGCGCTGGTGCTTTGCCGCCAGCGAAGAACGCTTGAGCGAGGGGGTGAGCCGCTTGCGCCGGGGCTTGCAAAGCTTCCGGCAGTTGGGCGCGCCGCGCCACGCATGAGGATGCGAGCGTGAACAAACCGGAAAGCTCCTTCCAGTTCGCGCAGCCGACGGCGACGCGTTATGAAATCGCCGCGTGGATCGTGGCAGGGATAGGCCTGTTTCTTACCTTGAGGCTCCATCTACTGCCGGCGCTGCTGGCCGGTCTGCTCGTGTTTCAGCTCGTCCACACGCTCGCGCCGAAGCTACGCATCATGCGCGTGCAGGAACGCCAGCGCAAAGTCGTCGTCGTCGCCATGCTGGCGAGCGTGATCGTGCTAGCCCTCAGTGCCGCGATCTTCGGTGTGGTCGTCTTCTTGCGCAGCGACGTCGGCAGCCTGTCCGCGCTGCTGCAACAGATGGCCGACATTCTCGACCGCTCGCGCGATACCTTGCCCTGGTGGGCGCTGAAATGGCTGCCGGGCAACACCGAAGAGCTGAAGACGAAGGCCGCGGAGTTGCTGCGCAGTCACGCCGGTGATCTGCAAGCAGCCGGTGCGAAATTCGGCGTCGGGCTTGCGCAAGTGCTCATTGGGCTCATCATCGGTGCGATGATTTCGCTCACCGAAGCGCGCGACAACGACGATGAAAAGCCGCTTGCCGAGGCGCTGACCGAGCGCGTGCGCCGGCTCGGGCAGGCGTTCCGCCGTGTTGTGTTCGCGCAGGTGCGCATCTCCGCGCTCAACACCACGTTGACGGCGATTTACCTGGGCGTGCTACTGCCGCTGCTCGGCGTCCATCTGCCGTTCGTCAAGACGATGATCTTGGTGACCTTCATCGCCGGCCTGCTGCCCGTCATCGGCAACTTGATCTCGAACACGGTCATCGTCATCGTCAGCTTGAGCTACTCGTTGCTGGCGGCGCTTGGCTCGCTCGCCTTTCTGGTGGTCATCCACAAGCTCGAGTACTTCTTCAACGCGCGCATCGTTGGCACCCAGATCCGTGCACGGGCCTGGGAACTGCTGCTCGTCATGCTCAGCATGGAAGCTGCGTTCGGGCTGGCGGGGGTAGTCGCCGCCCCGATCTTCTACGCCTACGTGAAGGACGAGTTGAAGAGCCGCGGTTTGATCTGATCAGCGGGCCAGTCGTTCGAGTCGTGCACGAGCGACGCACGCAACCAGCGAAAGTCCAACTTGTTCCCGCGTCCGCACGCTCGGCATCCGAACATCTTTTTGAAATGAAACTTGCTATCGTTCCCGTCACCCCGTTCCAGCAGAACTGCTCGCTCCTGCTTTGCGAAGAAACAGGCAAGGGCGCCGTCGTCGATCCCGGCGGGGATCTCGATCGCATTCTGGACGTCGCCCGCAAGCACGCCATCGTGCTCGAGAAGATCTTCCTCACCCATGGTCACATCGATCATTGCGGCGGCACCGCCGAGTTGTCGGAGCGCCTCGGGTTGCCGGTGGAGGGTCCGCAGCGCGAGGATCGCTTCTGGATCGATCAGCTGCCGACGCAAAGCCGAATGTTCGGTTTCCCGCCCCTGCGTGCTTTCACTCCGGATCGTTGGCTGGAAGGCGGCGACACCGTGCAGTTCGGCAACGTCACGCTGGAGGTACGTTACTGCCCCGGCCACACGCCAGGCCACGTCATCTTCTTTGATCCCGGCGCGCGCCTAGCGCTCGTGGGCGACGTGCTGTTCCAAGGCTCGATCGGCCGGACCGATTTTCCGCGCGGCGATTACGACACCCTGATCCGGTCGATCACCACACAGCTCTGGCCACTGGGCGACGATGTGCAGTTCGTGCCGGGGCACGGGCCGATGTCGACCTTCGGCGAGGAACGCCGCACCAACCCGTTCGTGTCCGACGCGGCGTTGGCCCGGTAGACGACTTCGCATCGCGGCTTTATCCTTACACCAACTTGCCTTTCTATCGTGACCACATCCTCCCGCGCCTGATCGACTGCAGCTGCAGCCTGCCGCTGGTCACGCGTCAGCGCGAGAAGATCGTTCCGCTCGCAACCGGGCGCGTGCTCGATGTCGGCGCGGGCAGCGGCTTGAACCTGCCCCTCTACGACGCCGCACGCGTAACCGAAGTGGTGGGCATCGAGCCCGATCCGACGCTGCGTGGGCTGGCGCAGCAGCGCGCGCAGGGCCGACCGTTTCCCATCCGGCTGCTGCCGCTGCGGGCCGAAGAAGACGGGCTCGAACGGCAAAGCTTCGACACGATCGTGGTGACGTACGCGCTGTGCAGCATCCAACAAATCGAAGCGGCCCTGGCCAATCTGCGGCGACTGCTCAAGCCGAACGGGCGCGTGCTGTTCTGTGAGCACGGCGCCGCGCCGGATGCGAACGTGCGCAAATGGCAGGACCGGCTTGCCCCGTTGTGGCTATCACTCGCCGGCGGCTGCCATCTCAATCGTGACTCTGTCGCACTGTTGCGATCGTCGGGTTTCGCGATCGACGCGTTCGAAATGTTCTATTTGCGCCATACGCCGCGCATACTGGGTTATCACACGATCGGCACCGCACACGTGAGTTGACCCGGATTTGCGGACTGCGGATCGATCCACTCGAGATCAGTCTTTGCTGTGTGATCTACAGCGCGTGTCGGTCTGCATCGGCGGACAACGGATCGATCTGAACCGGCTCGATTTGCAGCGTGTCGATGTGCATCGGGCGGCGTGCACCGGATCGATCTGAACCGGGTCGATCTGCAGCGCGAGTCGAGTTGCAGGAAATGTCGATCTGCGTCGGCGGGGCACGCCAGATCGATCCGAGCCGCGTCGATTTTCGCCGAGTGCATCTGCACCGGCCGCATCGAACCAGTACACTGCGCTGATCATGATCTCGCTCCCCTCCCTCTCGGCTCTCGACGCCGCCGCGCAGGTCGTCTACGAAGCGCTCGCACCCACGCCGCAGTATCGCTGGCCGCTGCTGTGCGAAGCATTGGGCGCCGATCTTTGGACCAAGCACGAGAACCACACGCCGATCGGTGCGTTCAAGGTGCGCGGCGGGCTCAACTACTTTCATCATCTGGCGCAGCAAGCGCGCAAGCCGGCGGGTGTGATCAGCGCAACGCGCGGCAACCATGGGCAATCGGTCGCGCTCGCCGCTGCGCGCTACGGCATTACCGCCGTCATCGTCGTGCCGCACGGCAACAGCGTCGAGAAGAACGCAGCGATGCGCGCGCTCGGCGCCGAGTTGATTGAGCATGGCGATGACTTCCAGGCCGCACGCGAGCATGCGCAACGGCTCGCCGAGCAACGCGGATTGCTGATGGTCCCCTCCTTCGATCCGCGGCTGGTGAACGGTGTGGCCAGCTATTCACTCGAACTGCTGCGTGCGGTGCCCGATCTCGACATCGTCTACGTGCCGATCGGGTTGGGCTCTGGGATCTGCGGCATGATCGCTGCGCGCGAGGCACTGTCGCGCACCACGCAAATCGTCGGCGTGGTGTCGACCCAAGCAGCGGCGTATGCGCGCTCGTTTGCGCAACACGCCATCGTCGAAAGCCCGGTCACCACGCGCATTGCCGACGGCATGGCGTGTCGCGTGCCCGAAGCGGGGGCGATGGAATGGATCTGGCGCTATGTCGAGCGCATCGTCGAAGTGAGCGACGCGGAGATCGAAGCCGCGATGCGACTCATGTTCACCGCCACGCACAACGTCGCCGAAGGGGCAGGCGCGGCCGGATTGGCCGCAGCGCTGCAGGAGCGCGATCGCCTGCGCGGGCGCAAAGTGGGCTTCGTCGTGTCGGGAGGCAACGTCGATCGCCACGTCTACGCCCGCATCATCGGCGCGGCATAGGGCGCCCTACATGCGCGGGACGGAGATCCGTGCTACCGTTCGCGCGGCAAGTCAGAACAACTCAACGGGGGAGGAGATGTCGATCACGGTAGCAAAATTTCTCGACGTGGCGAACGGTCTGCAGCCCAATCAGTTCACGGTGGGCGCACATGACGAGATCAACTCGTTGGAAGGCCTCGATCCGATCTACAAGCAGCTGCTCGACGAGCCCGTGACCGCGGTGTTCGCCGTACTCGGTTCCGACGGTCGGCCCAATCTTACGCCCATGTGGTTCGACTACGAAGGCTCGACCGTGCTGGTGAACGTTGCCTCACATCGCAAGAAAGTCGAGTGGATTCGCAACAACCCGCGCCTGACTATCCTGCTGATGAACCCGGCCAATCCGTATCACTGGGTCAGCATCAAGTGCACCGTGAAGCGCGAAGTGTCGGAGGACGATCCCAAAGAAGGGCCGCGCGTCACCAAGCAGGTCGACAAGATCTGGACGAAGTACACCAAGCAACCACCGCCCTACGGGCTGCGCGATCCGTCGCGCAACGAGCGGCGCATTCTGTTCGAATGCAGCGTGGATAAGCTGGCGACGTTCGGAAAGCCGTAGCACGCTCTAGCACCCGCAAAAAACCGTTACCCCTCCTCTGATGAGGAGCCCCCCGTCCGAGGGATAAGGGTCGGCCGCAGGCCGGGCATGACGTTGTTACCCCTCCTCTCATGAGGAGCCCCCCGTCCGGGGGATTAAAGGGTCGGCCGCAAGCCGGGCATGAGATTGTTACCCCTCCTCTCATGAGGAGTCCCCGTCCGGGGATAAAGGGTCCACCGCAGGCCGGGCATGAGATTGTTACCCCTCCTCTCATGAGGAGGGGTCGGCCGTAGGCCGGGGGTGGTGTAGTGAGCCACGCATCGGCCGAAGCTCTTGCGTACCACGCCCACCCTTCGCGCCGCTGTTCGCAGCTCGATCCCCCTACTTGACGCGCTCCCAAGTGTCGATGAACGCGCCCTCGAGCGTTGCAGTCGTGGTGTCGCCGTCGATCACGATGAAGGGGGGATCGAACGGATGCTGGTAGGAAATTTTGTTTCCTTCGCGTTTGACTGGTACCCGCTTCGTCTCGCCATACGGCGCGTACACCACGCCTTTGCCGCTGCCGTCGTCGAATGCACCGAACAATCGCGTGCCGATCAGTTCCTGATCGCCCATCTGGTACTTGATGATGCCGCCGACCGAGGCGGGTTTTCCCTCCGGCGTTGTCCAAAAGACGTTGTGATGAACGATGCTGCCGGGACTCACCGAGTACATACCGCCCACCTTCGGGGGTGTCAGCACCGTCCCGTCGGGCAACTGACGCTTGACGAGCTGCCATGTGCCCACTCGAAGGTCTTCTGCGCCAACGGAAACAGACAGCGCGCCAAGTGTCGCCATCAACAGCGCGACCGAGATGCGAGCTGCTAATGTCCTGAGCGTCGACCTATCCATGCACCCTCCTTCGCTTATCGTGGAAAAGGAATCAGAGAGACATCCTCTCTCGATCGAGGTCGGCTTGGAATCTAACAAAAAGATAGGTCCGTCAACATCGGCATATCACCAGCCCGCGGACAGTACGCAGCGAATCGCGCACAATGATCGCGCTACGGGTGCCTGCGGTGCGTGCGCAAGCGTGCGCCGCAGGTGTGAAGGTGCGCATCACTCGGCAGCGTAGGGTCGGAAGAGATTCGCCCGACACGGTGATGCGAACATAGCAGCCGGGGTAACAGCCGGCCACCCGTGGCCTACCTGTTACATGCGCGTCTAGGAAGGCTGTTCACCCTCGCCGTCATCAATTCGCAAGAATCCGAAGCGCCCTTAGCCGCATTTCTCACAGGTCGGCCGCCGGCATGCACGCTTCGTCGCCTCATCTGCGCATGGCGGATACGCCAACAATTCCACTCCATTCAACTTCGGGCTGCGCGGGTGCTGGCGCGCCCCTGTTTGAAATGCGGCTAGATTCAGTGTTGAGGTCCGTGGACCTCGAGCAGCGCCGCAAGGATGATCAGGGACACGAGCAGCCCCAGGACAGACAAGGCCCAGGCTGCACGATCGGCGACGGCGCGCGACCGGCCGTGATTCAGCAAGATCATGCGAAGGCCCAGCCCGGCATGCGTGATGACGAGCCACACCGCCAGAGAGTAATGCGGGATGAGCCTCACGTTCCACGGATCGGCGAGCAGTCCGGTCGGTGCCCCGCCCGCCCATGAGAAAGTCGTATCGACATGCGAAAAGCCGCGGCCGAGGACGAATACCGCATTGAGGTGGGACACGATAAATGCGGTGAGCAGCGCACCGGTGGCCGTCTGCAGCGTCCTCGGGAAGTCGGTCTTCAGTGCCGTGTACCGCCACAGCAGTGCGACGCCGCTCACGACCTGGTAAATGAAAAGAGCGACCAGTATAGGCTGCACGATGTCGGAGCGGTACCACTTGCGCAATGCTTTCATCATGACCTCGTTGGTGTGAAAGCTCCACAAGGCGGTCATGTGGTTGAGCAGATGCCACGCGAGGAAGATGAGCACGATCGCGAGCGCCGAGGCGCCATGCGAGACTCTCAGCCACGCGGGCGGGCCGCTGGCCGCATCCGCTGTCGCCGTCTTCCCGTCGGCAGAACTTGCTAGCAGCGCCAATGCTGCGGCCCATAGCACGGCCCAAAACAGATAATCGCCGTTGGCACTGCCGAGCAGATAGAACACCACGCCGATGAGCACGAACAGCGAGGACGAGGCGAAGGCGAGATGGGCGATTCGCCGGGCGCGCACCTGCCGCGTGGATGGGACATCGACGCGACCGAGTGCAACAGCAACCGCAAGGCTGATCGCCGGAACGCCATAGGTCAGCACGACCGCCACCAGCATGGCAATCGACGCGACGAGCGCGCTGCTCGCTGTGGAAGCGCGACTCAAGAGCTGGCCACTGTTGTACAGGGCCATTACGAAGTAGGGATAAGCAAAGGCGGCGATGGCCGGAATCGAGCACAGAAGCCGGGTCGCGGGAAGCCTCACTTCCTGCATCTCGTGGTGAAGTATCGTGCTCATCGGCTCTCCGACTTGAACCGCACACAGCTGAGATGATAGGCGTTCGCAGGGGGACTTGTCTCGATGTGCAACGACCGGTCAGGAGCTGATGCTTCGATCAGTGTCGGAAAGACGCCGTAGCTGAGAAAGCAAGAGAACGTCTTCACGATCCGCGATTGCCGGTACGTCACGCGCCCCCGCTCGAAGAGATCGCTCGGTGCATCCGCTTGCACAAGATCGTTCAGATCATCGATACGTCCGCTTTAGCGCCCGCGACGTGTGGCGGGCCCAGCTCTCGCGCTCGCATGGTTGGCCGGACGGCAGTCGACGCGAGGAGGCCATCACGCGGAATCGGACACGCTATCCGCCGCAGTACTCTCGAACAGCGCGTCAGAGCTTCTACGCTAGGAAGCTTAAGAGCCGCAGCTGCCGCCTTGAGACCGCAAAACTGCCGCGCGAGTGCTTAGCCGCTTCCGATCTACAAACTGCGTCCATGGAAATCTTGTTGAGCGTAGCTTTCGGAAAATTCTTCTTGCTCAGCTCAATGTCGCTGTTGCGGTCGGATGGCAATATTGCAGCCGGGTTGAGCGCCGGCTTTCGGCCAGCTCGGGCCGCTCGCCGCCGCCGCGGGAAATTACCCGTGACCTGCCGTTCGCGCCAGCACGCCGAAATGGCGATCGCGGTGCCAACGACACCAAGGCTGCGAGGTCGTCGAGAAGCTCCAGCGGCGTCAGGAGCAACTGGCCCGTTCCCGCCCGGGCCGGGTTTGGTGGCGCGCAGAGACGGTGTTCGTCGCGATGCCGTGGATTGTCACGGCGCCGGGCACGTCGAATTACGAGATGCGCGAGGAGCTGTTCCGCGCGCAGGGACTTGTCGTAACACTGGCGTCGAGGCCAACAACGACCTCCTGCTGCGGACCATTGTCCCCGACGGCGTGCGGGTCTGGCTCGTGTGTTGGCGCGACTGCGAGGCCTGGCGTGTTCGCGTTGTCGCCACTCGGGGTCGGTCACACGACGCTGCTGTTCGTGTATCCGAATGCGCCGGCGGATGATCCTGTGATCCAGGCCGTGGTTGACGATATGCCGGCGCTGTGGCCGGAGGCACTGGCGGCGCACCGATCCGCGCTCGCCAGGACCGTTCAGTGCCTCACTTCACAACGGCGTATAGGATCCCGTCTCCGCCCGAGAACAGGAACTTGAACTGCTGCCATCCGCCCTGACCGATCACCGACGGCGTGTTCACGTCACCAGTGCCGTTCTGGCTGTTGTCGGGGTAGAAGAGCAGCCTGCCCGCCTGGTCCACCGCGTAGACCGCGGCGTTGCCGCCCGAGAACAGGAGCTTGAATTGCTGCCAGCCGCCCTGACCGATCACCGCGGGGTTCGACAGGTCATTTGTGCCGTCCTGCGCGGTGTCGCGGTAGAACAGCAGGTGGCCCTGCGGGTCGACGCCGTAAATGATGTCGTCGCCGCCCCCGAACAGGAACTTGTGCTGCTGCCATCCACCCTGGCCGATTACCGACGGGTTCGAGACGTCGCCTGTGCCGTTGCGCGGCCAGTCACGATAGAAGAGCAGGCGCCCCGCATCATCCACCGCGTAGAGGATGCCGTTGTCAGCTGCGAACAGACGCCGAAATGCATCCCAGCCGCCCAGCCCGATCACGCCGGGCGCGTGCGTTACCTCGGGATCGAGGTCGACGACGCGCTGGAGATGGCCGAGCAGACCGAGGTGTAAGCAACTCCGGGAAGGTTGGTGACCGCAGGACTCCGTGGTCGCTAACCCGGCTAGGAGCGGTCAGCCCAGGACAGTGTCCTAGAGCTGCCCTTCGACAAACAGATCGAAGCAGGCGTCTGCCACCTCCCGCTTCATATTGCACGCACGACGGCATGCCGCTCCTTCCGGGTCCCGCAGCCGGTGAAGTACTCATACCAGATCCAGCCTAAGAATGACGGCGCCTCGCTTGGCTAACCATGTCGGCCAAATTCTGGCAGCATACCGTGCACTAATCGGTAACCACCGGAGAAGAAAATGCCGCTCGGGAAGGCAAGCATTGCTTCTTTCGCGCAACATGTGTGGCGCGGCCTCGTCATCCTCAGCATTCTCTACATGTCGCTGAGCAGCGCTGCCTGGGCTGCGCTTCCCGCCCAGTGTCAGCAAGGAGGCGGCTCGACTTGTGCCAGTCTGGAGGTGCACAGTTGGAGCTATCTAGGTGAAGTACTCTACCCAAGCAGCTCGAGCTGCCCGAATGGGGCAAGAGCCTCTCTCGGAGAAGTGTACGACTACATAGCCCAGTGCTATGCAAATGCCACCGCTTATTGCACTTACGTGCCAAATAATCCGTCGCTGGAAACGTCGAATCCGAGCTACTGCTACGGGACGCTCTGCGGAAACTGGGTCTATGCGCTCTACACGCGGACGGGTTATAACAACACCAACCCCGCGTGCACGAATACATCGATAAGAAATCACACGCTGCAACGGCAGCGAACGGTTGGCTGCCCGGCTGGCTTCACCGCCTGGTACGACACAACCTCGGCGAGCTACTACTGCGCCCGCCCGAATACAACGATGGACACGGCCAAGAACAATGGCTGCGGATCGAATTGCCAGGGTAACCCGATCAATTCGGGCACCGGGAACAAGTTTCAGGTCGAAGTGGACTACAAGGCAGATGGGGCGTTTCCGCTCACATTTACCCGCACATACAACAGCACCGACATCCCTGGAACTAACGAATTCTACGTGATGGGCGCGAACTGGCGCCATACGTACCTGCGCTCCATCTCGGTAGTGGAAGGCGGTCCCTTGTTCTCGACTGCTCGTGCCTATCGCGATGATGGCAAAGCCTATCTGTTCAATTTGAACAATGGCGTCTGGACGCCAGAGGCGGACGTCAACGATCGCCTGGTGCGCGTGCTCGATGGAAGCGGCAATCCAGCCGGCTGGCAGTATGTGACCGGGGACGATGTTATCGAACTCTATGATGTAGCCGGTCGTCTGATTTCGTTGACGCACCGGTCCGGCTTGACGCAGACGCTGACCTACAATGCCAAGGGCCAGTTGCAGTCTGTCGCGGATGCGTTCGGGCGACAGCTCTCGCTCCAATACGACACCTTTGGCCGGCTCGCGGTCCTGAACGACCCAGCCGGAGGCCAGACCCTATATACCTATGACGTTTCGGGCCGGGGTTACGAACGGCAATCTCACCTTGGTGACCTATCCGGACGGAAAGGTGCGTTCATACCTGTACAACGAGTCGGGCTACACCAGCGGGAAGATATTCCCGCGCGCGCTCACCGGTATCATCGACGAGAACGGCAATCGATACTCGATCTACCAATACAACATCTCTGGGAAGGCGATGTCTTCGGAGCATGCCGGTGGTGCCGACAAGGTTACGCTGACCTATGGCACGAATAGCACAGCTGTCACCGATGCGCTAAGCGAATCGCGTACCTTCACGTTCCAGACAGTGCAGGGTATGACGAAGAACACCGCCGTGTCCGGGGCGCGCTGTGATTCCTGTGGGAGCGCCGCAACCACAACCTACGACGCCAATGGCAATGTAACCTCGCGCAAGGACTTCAACGGCAATCTCACCTGCTACACGAACGACCTCGCCCGCAACCTCGAGACCAAGCGCGTCGAGGGGCTGAGCGGCGCGAGCTGCCCGGGCACATCGGGATCGGCCACGCGCACCATCAGCACGCAGTGGCATGCGACGTTTCGCCTGCCCAGCGCCATCGCCGAGCCCAAGCGCATCACGAGCTTCAGCTACGATACCAAGGGCAACCTGACTGCCAAAACCATCCAAGCCACCACCGATGCGAGCGGGGCGGCAGGCTTTAGCGCCACCCCCACCGGCACTGCACGCAGCTGGACCTACACCCACACCTATCACCCGAGCATCGCCGGCTTCATCACGCAGACGACGGTCGACGGCCCGCGCACCGATGTGGCCGATGTCACCACCTACAGCTACGACAGCACCAGCGGCGCCTTGGCTTCGATCACCAACGCGCTGGGTCATGTCAGCACCTTTGGGAATTTCGACCCGCATGGGCGCGCACGGCGCATCACCGATGCCAATGGGCTCATCACCGATCTCACCTACGATGTGCGCGGGCGGCTCACTTTACGCAGCGTGGGTGGTGAGCTCACCACCTACGACTACGACGGCGTCGGGCAACTTACCAAAGTGACGCTGCCCGACGGCTCGTCTCTCGCCTACAGCTACGACGGCGCGCATCGGCTCACCCAGATCCAAGACAACCTCGGCAACAAGATCGCCTACACGCTCGATGCAATGGGCAATCGGGTGAGCGAAGCAGTCTCCGACCCCGCCGGCAGCTTGGCCCGCAAGCGCCAGCGCGAGTACAGCAGCCAAAATCGGCTCAGCAAAGACATCGGCGGGGCCAGCCCCACCACCGAGATCACCCAGTATGGCTACGACACGCAGGGCAACCTGACCAGCCTCACCGATGCGCTGGGCAAGATCACCACGCAGCAGTACGACGCGCTCAACCGGCTGATCAAGACCATCGAGCCGGCGGCGAGCGGCGCAGGTGCCGGCGGCAACACTCAGTACGCCTACGATGGGCTCGACCAGCT
>Ga0070741_10001289_pt1 | contig 78243 bp, 65 predicted proteins | sample Coa_R1_4_FD_66440 | JGI IMG/M metagenome (GOLD analysis project Ga0070741, IMG submission 66440) | Surface soil microbial communities from Centralia Pennsylvania, which are recovering from an underground coalmine fire - Coalmine... | ecosystem: Environmental > Terrestrial > Soil > Unclassified ...
AACGCGGCCCGTCAACTTCGGTTGGGGAATCGTTGGCCGGGTCTATCCCGGTGGACGCCTCGAGTTCGAACAGACGTTTGTGGATGGAAAGCGCTGGGCCTACTCCCACCTGGATGAAAACGTGACTGTGCGCGAGATGATGCTGCGGACGGTCAATGACAAGTCGAGGATGACTGCCTGGAATTTCCAGCTACTCCCCGCGCCCATTTCTTACCAGGACGCGGTGCATGAATTACTAGCGAAGCAGATTCCAGTGCAGTGATCGTTGTTATGCCTGCAGCCGCTGACGGCGGACAGTGGTGCGCTCAATCCGCTCGCGGTCGATCTCGTATCCACGTCCCGGTTTGTCCCAGGGAACATCAATCTCGCCATTCGGCGACACGGTGACGGCTGGTTCAATAATGTCCTCGCTCCAGTAGCGGCTGGAGGCTGAGACGTCTCCGGGAAGCGAGAAGTTCGGAAGTGACGAGAGCGCGATGTTCTGCGCGCGTCCGATGCCGGTCTCGAGCATGCCACCACACCAGACGGGCACACCGTGTTGCTGCGCGACATCATGGATTGCAAGCGCCTCGGTGAAGCCGCCGACGCGCCCGACTTTGACATTGATGATGCGTCCGCTGCCGAGTTCGAGGGCTGCCTGGGCATCGCGGCGGTTACGAATGCACTCATCCAGGCAGATTGGGGTCTTCAGCTTCTTCTGAAGCTCGCGGTGGAAGTAGAAGTCGTCGTACCAGAGAGGCTGCTCGATCATCAGAAGATCGAAGCGATCCCACGTTGCGATGCGATCGGCATCCTCGAGCCTGTAGGCGGAGTTCGCGTCGCAGCTCAGCATGATTTTGGGCCAACGCTTGCGGGCGAGCTCGAAGACGTTCTCGTCCCAGCCGGGCTTGCACTTCAGCTTGATGCGCTGATAGCCGGCGGCGAGTTCGGTCTCGATCTTTTCCAATTGCTGTTCGATCGTGGGCTGGATTCCGATCGAGACACCGCAAGGAATTTTCTTGCGCGTTCCGCCGAGCAGCTTTGCGAGCGGTACGCCCTGGCGCGTGGCGTCGAGCTCCCAGACTGCATTCTCGAGGGCGGCTTTGGCCATGCGGTGACCGCGTACCTGCTCGAAGATTGCTGGGCACTCACGGCCGCTTTCGAGTTCGGTGTTCAGCAGCCGCGGTGCAAGCTCGGTTTCGACGATGTGCCAGGCGGTATCGATCATTTCGTCGGAGAAGTAAGGGTGCTCGCCCGCGACGCACTCACCCCAGGCGGAGAGTTCTTCTGCCTCGATTTCGACCAGCAAAATCCGGCGGCCGGTAGTGACGCCGAAGCTGGTTTCAAACGGATGCGCGAGCGGCATATTAATCTCGCGCAAGGTCAACGCTTCAATCTTCATGGGTGTCCCTTCTCTGCCCTTTGACCTTTGCTGGCGCTCTTTCAGAAGCTGCACGGTTCGTCCCATTTGCCCAGCAAGAAAGTACCATCTCCGTCGGTGTTTCTTCGATAACCCAGAACGGCGTGCCCGCGTGCGAATGCATCTTCCAGCGCGGCGGCGTTGTCTGCCTGGACGCGGCGCGCCTCTTCACGATGGGCCGGCGAGGCTTTCCAGTCGTAGATCTGCACTGGGACGCTCACCTGTTCGAGCACCTCAAACTGTGGCTGCTCGCCTGCGAGCACGCTGCCAACGCGATTGGAGCGGAGCCACCACTCAGCGTAGACGCGATCGGTCGGCAGGCCGCCCTGCAGAGGTGAGCTCGATGGCCCATAGAAGTTGCGCTTGTAGCGGCGCACGATGGCACCCAGGCGCACGATGTTGAGGTGAGCATTTTTTATCTCCAGCGGGTCGAAGGTCCACTCCATGAGCTCGAAGCCACGACTGAGCGCGTCTTCGCGCTGGGCGAGTTTGAGCTTTCGTCCCAGGCCAAGATTGCGGAACTCCGGCAGCACGCCCACCATGTGGGAATGCAGATAAGAGCGGCCGTGGCGATATCCGGGAAGGGCCATGGCGAACCCGGCCATCGTGCCGCCGGCGAAGGCGCCCATCACCTGGCCGCCAATACGCGAGGCCAGCAAAAACATCCTCCGGGGAATGATGTCGCCCGGGTCGTAGCCCCAGACCGCGGTTTCGATCTCAACGCAGAGATCAAACTCGGATAGCTCCGTGAGCGGGCGTATGTCGACTGCAGTGGCGGGCCGCAGCGCGTGTTCTTCCTTGCTGATCAACGCTTCTCCTCAGACGTAGATTGTTTGGCCCGGGTCCACAAGCCTTCGAGGTCTTCGGCGGACATGGACTCCATCTGGACGTGTCCGCCGGCCTCCTGCTCCATTGCAGCGAATCGCTGCCTGAATTTCGCGTTCGTGCCGCGTAACGCAGACTCTGGATCGACGCGCAGATGTCGCGCGAGGTTTACGGCTGTAAACAGCAGGTCGCCAAGCTCTTGCTCGACGCGCTCACTCTGCGCATCAGATGCAAGCTCCTCGCGCAACTCTTCGGTTTCTTCGGCGAGTTTGTCGAAGAGGCCGTCGACATTGGGCCAGTCGAATCCTACCTTGGCTGCCTTCGAGCCGAGCTTCGAGGCCTCGAGCATTGAGGGCATCGAACGGGGGACCTCAGCCATGATCGAGTGCGGGCGTTCTGCGTCAGCTTTTGCGCGCTTCTCTGCGACTTTGATCTGCTCCCAGTTGCGCAGCACGGCGTTCGCGTCCTCGGCCTCTACGTCGCCGAAGACGTGCGGATGCCTCCGGATCAACTTTTCGCTGAGACTGTTCGCGACCTCTTCGAGGTTGAAATACCCGGCTTCGCTCGCCATCTCGGCGTAGAAGAGCACCTGGAGGAGCAGATCGCCGAGTTCGTCCTTGAGCGCGGGCCAGTCGCGGCGCTCGATCGCGTCGAAGACCTCGTAGGTTTCCTCAAGCGTATGCCGCTTGATGGTGTCGAAGGTCTGCTCGCGATCCCAGGGACAGCCGCCGGGCGCGCGCAGCTTCGCCATAATCGCTGCTGCCTTGCCGAGTGCGGCGGCGGCCGGAGCCTGTTGCTTAATGTCAATGGCCTGAGTCACATCCTTCAGCTTACTTGAGTCGGGCAGATGGCATCAGCCGGACTGTGCCGGGGCGCCGCTCTACACTTGAAGCTGAAGCTCTGCAATGGACCTCCAGCAGAAAATTCGCTCGCTGCCCACCGGCCCCGGCTGTTATCTGTACAAGAACGCCGAGGGCGAGGTGATCTACGTCGGCAAGGCGAAGAACCTGCGCGCGCGTGTGCGGAGTTATTTCCTCGCGGCGTCGCAGGCAAACGCGAAGACCGGCTCGCTGATGCGCGAGGCGGTCGATCTCGAGTACATTACGGTCGCCAATGAGCATGAGGCGCTTGCGCTTGAAAACAACCTGATCAAGCAGCGGAAGCCTCGGTTCAACATCCTGCTGCGCGATGACAAGACGTATCCGTATATCAAGCTGACGCTGGCGGACCGGCACCCGAAGGTGTTTGTCACGCGACGGCTGCGCAAGGATGGCTCTGCATATTTTGGGCCGTATTTTCCGGGGAATCTCGCGCACCGGCTTGTGGATGTTATTCACCGCAGTTTTCTGATCCCGAGCTGCAAGGTGGACCTGAACCGCTATCATCCGCGGCCCTGCCTGCAGTACTACATCAAACGGTGTGTGGGGCCGTGTGTCGAGGGGCTGATCTCGACCGAGGATTATCGCCAGGTGATTCGCGATGTGCAGCTCTTCCTGGACGGCAAGTCCGATGAGTTGGAGAAGCGGCTCACGCAGCGGATGGAGGGGGCGGCGGAGAACATGCAGTTCGAGCTCGCGGCGCGGCTGCGCGACCAGCTCGTCACCGTTCACCAGGCGGGTGAGCGGCAGCGGATCGCGTCTGCGGACTCTTCGGATGATGCGGATGTTTTCGGATTTCACTTCGAAAGCGACATGCTCGCCGTGAATCTGTTCCACATGCGCGGCGGCAAGATCGTGGACCGGCGCGAGATGTTCTGGGAGGACCTGCCGGAGTTCGAAGAGGAGACGTCCGCTTCGCTCGCCGAGGAGGACGGGGATGCAACGGATCTCGTCAACGAGCCGCATCTAGAGCCGAATCCGAACTACCCAGCGCCTGAGGTCGTCGCCGATTCTGAAGAGTCCGATCAGCACTCCACGCTGGCCTCGCCATTTGAAACAGATTTGCCGAGTGCCGAGGTCGTCGCGGCAAACTGCGCGGTTCCGGAGCTTCCAGTGCAGGGGTTGGCGGCCACAGTGAACGCGGCGGGCGCGCCAACTACGAACTTCTCGCCTTCGGCGTTTTTTTCCGCGCTGCTGAAGCAGATTTATCTCGATCAGGCGTACGTTCCGCGGCATATCTACGTGCCGGTTGATTTTCCCGACCGCCAACTCCTTGCCGACGCTCTGCGCGACCGCTCGGGGCACAAGATCGAGATCGCGGTTCCGCAGCGCGGTGACAAGCGGTCCCTCGTCGATCTCGTCTGTCAGAACGCGAAGCAGTCGTTTGACCAACGTTTCCGGGTACTGCAGCCTTCGACCAAGGCGATGCAGGAGGCGCTGCAGGACGCGCTGACGCTGCCGGAACCACCGGCACGCATCGAGTGCTTCGACATTTCGCACATCCAGGGCGCGGAGACGGTGGCGTCGCTGGTGGTGTGGGAGAAGGGCGCGATGAAGAAGTCGGATTACCGGAAGTTCAAGGTGAACTCGGTGGCCGGCGTAGACGATTTTGCTTCCATGCGCGAGGTGGTTCTTCGGCGCTATTCGAAGTTCGCTAATGGCGCGACGCCGACCGGCAAAGACTCGACGCTTCCCTCGCTGGTGCTCATTGACGGCGGGCTGGGGCAGCTCCATGCGGCGGCATCGGCGCTGGAAGAGCTCGGCCTTACGACTCAACCGTTAGCCTCGATAGCCAAGCGCGAAGAGGTCATCTACGTCCATGGGCAGGAGGACGAGCCTGTGGTGCTCGATCGCCGCTCGCCTGTGCTGCATGTCATCCAGAAGATCCGGGACGAGTCGCACCGCTTCGCCATCACGTATCACCGGAAGCGGCGCGAGATGCGCGACCGTACCTCGGAACTGGATCAGATTCCGGGGGTTGGCGCGATGACTCGCCAGCGCTTGCTGACTCACTTCGGCTCGATCCGCGCGCTCCGCCAGGCTGCAGAAAAGAACCCGGACGCACTGCTGGCGGTTACGAACAGAGCAACGGCAGAGAAAATCAAGCGATTCTTCGCAGACGACTCTGGCACAGCGTCCGACGACGCGAAACTGGTCCAAGTCGACCTCTGACCAAAGCGTTACTGCGCCTGGCTGCCTCCGAAGGTATTGCACGCCGCGGGGTCGCCGCTGTCAAAGCCGCGCTTGAACCACATGTCTCGTTGCTGGCTTGAGCCATGGGTCCATTTTTCCGGGCTCACGGCGCGGCCAGCCATCTTCTGCAGGTGGTCATCGCCGACCGCGGCCGCCGCGTTCAGCGCCGCATCCTCGTCGCCCGCCTGCACGATTCCGCGCTGCTGGGCGGAGTGCCCCCAGACGCCGGCGTAGCAGTCCGCTTGCAGCTCGGTGTCGACCGAGAGATGGTTCTGCTGGCTGGGTTCCTGTTCCTCGAGCTGCCGAACCTTCTGTTCCGTGCCGATGAGGTTCTGGACGTGGTGCCCGAGTTCGTGGGCAATCACATATGCCTGCGCGAAGTCCGCGGTGCTGCCGCCAAACTTCTTCAGCTCGTCCCAGAAGTCCAGGTCGATGTAAACCTTCTGATCATTGGGACAGTAGAACGGCCCGGTGGCTGCCTGGGCGGTCCCGCAGCCCGAGTAGGTGGCCCCGCGGAACAGCACGAGCTTGGCGTGCCGGTACGGTGGCCAGCCCTTCTGCTGGAAGATCTGTGTCCAGGTCTTCTGAACGTCGTCCAGGGTGAATGAGATGAGGTGCGCATCGCGGTCTTCTGCCGCACTCTGCTGCACAGGCTCGCCAGGCGTCTGCTGCTGGACCTGCTGGGTGGGCGTGCCACTGCCGAAGAACGCGCCCAGGAAGTTGTGCCCTGTAATCAGGCTGATGACCAGCAGCACCAGGAACCCGACGATCCCGATCCCACCACCGCCGCCAATGCCGAAGCCGCCACCGCCAGGATCGCCTCGGCGATCCTCGATGTCGCTGCTCATTCCGCCTGATTGCCAATCCATACGTACACGCCTCCCTGTCCTAGGATGCACGACAGGTACAGGCCTGCACAGCTTCGAAAAAGCGTCGTGCTACCTAGTTTTTTAGGTCAGAGCGACGCTCCCGAAGGCGGCGATGATGATGGCGACGACCATCAGCACAAACCAACCGATTCTGCTACGCGAAATCACGAAGAGACTCCCGTGGAAAACTAGCTACTCAACTGCCTCTTCGTTGTATTCCCTACACCAAGGTCACGGTACTCCCCGTTGGGGACATCCCGTTCCCCAGCAGTGTCACAGCCTCGGTGTTCGACTAATGTACGACGCCGGCCTGATCCATCGGCCAGTAGACAAATGCTGCACGGCCATAGATTAGGTCGCGTGCGACGGGCCCAAAGTCGCGGCTGTCGCTAGAGATCGAGCGGTGGTCCCCCATCACAAAGTACTCACCCTCGGGTAATACCATCTCGGGCTGGGAGCGGTCGTCTCTGTACAACACGGGTACATAACGCTCCTTGAGCTGCTTGCCATTCACATAAACCACGCCGTGGTCGATGCGCAGATCATCGCCTGGAAGCGCGATCACGCGCTTGATATAGCTCTTGGTTTCGTCATGCGGATAGCGGAAGACCACGATATCGCCGCGGTGAATCTCGCCGATCCGGTACGCAAATTTGTTGATGAAGAGCCGGTCCTGGTCCTGGAGTTGCGGCAGCATGCTGGTGCCTTCCACGCGCACCGGCTGATACAGGAAAAGGATGATGAAGACCGAAACGAGCACAGAGATGACCAAGTCTCGCGTCCACGGGCGCCATCCGTTCTCCGGCCGGCGGCGGCGAGCGCGCACACTCTGGGTCGGCAGCGACACCTCTTCGGGAGTCACACGCCTGTCATTGAGATCCGTGATCTCGTCCTGCATCTTCCTGTCAATCTCCAACCGCCGCTTCTCTACGGGGCCACCCACTAGTTTAGACGTTCTCTCCCGGCTTTCGCCTCATATGGCCGTATGGCGCCTCGCTAATGCGCTTCCGGCAGCCCGAGGCCCGGAACCATGCCCTTCGGATCAAGCCCTTCCGGTGACCAGGCGTCCACGATTGCCTTTGCCAGTTTCGCGATGAGCATCTCGGCGGAGTTGTCGACCGTCCAACTGTGGTCCTCGTTGTCCCAGGTGAAGATCGAGATCACCATCGGGCCCGACTTCCCTGCTACCAGCGCGACGTCATTGCGGACGGCGTTCAGCGAACCTGTCTTGCTCGCGACGGTCTGGTCGCCGCCGTTGGGCAGATAGCGCGGAATGGTCTCCCGATAGAACTGGTCCTTCAGCATCCCGAGAGCGACATCGCAGACAGCTTTGTCCTTATCGTCCATCGGAGTCCAGCCAGTAAGTCCGGTAGCCGACGGATCGGTCCGGCGCAGATGGCATTCGCCGATCTGCTCCAGCAGCTCCGCCATCTCGCGGGCCGTGGTCTTCCCCAAACCAAACTTCTTGTAGTCCTCCGGGAGCGGCCCCGTCGCGGGCTTCATCACTTTCTTGTAGAGGTGCGTGTTCTTGAGGCCGAGCGACTCTACGCGAGCATTCACCGCATCCACGCCAAAGCGATCGATCGCGAGATTCGTGGCCGTGTTGTCGCTCATAATGACCATCATCGTCAGGGCGTCCTTCAGGGTCACGGTCAGCGGTGTGTCAAAGAAGTGGAGCACGCCGGAGCCGCCGACCGGATCGCCGGGTTTGAGGGTCAGCTTCTCGTCCCAGCTCGCCTTTCCCTCGCGCACGTCGACCATCGCGTTGTAGAGGATCGCCAGCTTGATCACGCTGGCGGTCTGGACGGGCTCGTCGGCGTCGATGGCGATCTCGTGCGCGGAGTTCAATTGCCGCGCATAGAGTGCGACTTTGCCGTGATGCGCCTTGATCATGTCTCCAAGCGCGCTGTTGAGCGCATCATCTGTGCTCTGGGGGGCCGCCCAAGAGGAACTCGCGTAGCCCATGCCCACCAAAAACATTGCCAGCAAACCTGCCAGACAGCCCAGCCGCTTTCTCATTCCTATGTGCGCCTCCTGACATGAACGTCTTTCCCGAGAAGAGTACATCGAACCGCGCGGTTCCCCCGTCCAAACTCTTTGCGTTCACCCGGTTGGGTTTGATTTAGAATGGTTAGTAACGGAATCCTATGGCAACGTTAACCATGCCGTCTCCGACTTCCCCCGAGAAGTCGTTTTCATACCCTCTGAGCGACCTGCAAAGCCTTACCACTGAGCTCCCGAATGAGGCGTCTGCCGGACTCGATACGAAGTCAGCCATCGAGATCGCCCGCATCATCGCCCATGAGGACGCGAAGGTCGCGGCAGCCGTCAAAAAGGCGCTGCCGGAGATCGCCATGGTTATTGATACCGTGGCACGATCCCTCCGCGATGGCGGCCGCCTGATCTATGTCGGCGCCGGGTCCTCAGGCCGCATCGCCGCCCTCGACGCCTCGGAGTGCCCGCCCACCTTCTCCACCGCCCCCCAGCAGGTGCAGTACATCATGGCCGGCGGACCCAAGGCCCTGGCCTCCGCCTCTGACGTCAATGAGGATTCTCCGGAGCTCGGTCAGCGTGACATCGCCCGCCGTCGGCCGACACGCAAGGATATTGTGGTCGGCGTCTCAGCCTCGGGTCGTACGCCGTACGTGATCGGTGCGGTGGACTACGCCCGCGCCCGGGGAGCCAAGACGGCTGCCGTCACTTGCAATCCCAATTCCGAGCTGTCACAGGTTGCCGATATCACCATCTGCGCCGAGGTTGGTCCCGAGGTCATCTCCGGATCGACGCGCATGAAGGCCTCCACCGCGCAGAAGATGATTCTGAACATGATCACCACAGGCGCGATGACGCGGCTCGGTTATGTCTACGACAACCTAATGGTGAACGTGCACATGAAGAATGCCAAGCTCGTGGAGCGGGGCATCGGCGTCCTCATGAAGCTGTGCAACATCGACCGCGAGACCGCGATCCGGACCATCAAGGCCGCGGGCAAGTCGATTCCGATCGCCGTCGTGATGCTCAAGGCCAACGTGGATAAGATGGAAGCCGTCCGCCGCCTCCAGAAATCCGACGGCAATGTCCGGCTGGCCATCGACGACTCGCGGCTCGAACTGTAATCAGCAAAAAGCGCAGCGAGCAGAGGCCACTTCGGCCGCACGCACTGCTTTGCCAAACTGAACAACATTGAACTTTCTCCTTGACAGGCCAGATCGGCCCGGAGTCTCATCGCGGGCGAATCGGCAAAAATGAGGCCAAAAGGAGAAGACAATGAAGCGGTCCAGCAGAATCGTCTCAGCCGGGTTAGGGCTCTTCCTCATGGCAACGATGTCGGTCCCCGTTGCTGCGCAGCAATGCAAGCCACTCAACGGCAGTTTCCTGGCCCAAGTTCAACCAGCATGTTCCGGGGTGCTCTGCACTGCCGGGCGGGTCTGGGGAGGCATTCAGGGCGACTACCAGTTCACCATGGACAAGACCATTCCAAACGGCGAGCCCGAAGTGCCAACTATCTCTTTCTTCACCGGACACAGCATCATCACGCTGAAGAGCGGGGATCAGATCTTCGGAACGGACATCGGGACAATCGATCTGCCGCCCGGACACGGTGGGTTCGCTTCATTGATCACCTTCACAGGCGGCACGGGTGCAATGACCAACGCGACCGGGCAGATCCGGTTGCGTGGGAAGTTCGATCCGGTAGCGGGCACGACGAGCGGCGATTACAACGGCACAGTCTGCACGGTGCAGTAGGCGAGGCGCGCCGGGCGCCCACCCTTGGCTCGCGGTGTGAGCCAGGCTGGTCCTCTCCTCAAGGTCGGCTCGGATATCCGGCAGCTTGAAGCATCTCAGGGCTGATCTCTACTGCGTGGCCGTCGCGGTAAACCTCGCCAGGTCGTGTCCGCTCTCATCCTGAAGTTCCAGCTCATCGCCTGAAATCTTCCACTGCCGCACCTTCTCGAGCGCGTCGACCAGCTTGTCTTCCATCCCCGTTCCGGCCGAGCAGGCCATCAGGGTTCGCGCGGTCCCGGTAAACCGCAGGTTACCTCCGTCCAGCTCGTAGGCGCCCAGCAGGCTGTTGCACCCGCCCGATCCGGCCATTCTGTGGCTGACCGGATTCAGCATGATGAAGGCCGACCGGGGCGACGTGCCCTCAACCCGGCTGCCTTCCACCCAGGTCAGCTTCCAATGCGTTCGCTCGAGCGGTGCAGGCTGCCTTGGCCCCTGCGCCGTTTGGGCCTGTGCCAGAACGCCGCTGAGCGCTACGGCGAGCCCCGCCTGCATGATCCAGTGTGGAATTTTTGTCCGCATATCGTCTCCTCACGGCGTAATCTCAATGTCTACTCCGGGCACATGGGCTCCTCGTGATTCGCACCGAACTGAAACAAGTTCCGCTGGCTTGTCACACCGGTTTGAGGAGGTTCGCTCGATGCAGCTCACCGAAACCACACTTACTCTTTCGACGGCTGGACTGCTGTTCTGTCTCGCGTGTCACTCTCCTGTCGCGTCCACCTTGGCCTCCGGCAGCCCGGTGAACGCCTCCGATGCGCCGGCGGCCCAGCAATGGACGCAGTTCACCGATCCGAACGAGCATGCCTTTACCGTGGACGTGCCGCGCGGATGGACCGTGCGGGGCGGTCTGTTCCGGTTTGGCTACTCGGACGAGAGGGCAATGGTCGACATGCGCTCTCCGGATGGGCAGATCAATATCCGGCTTGGGGACGTGTCGATCCCCACGTATGCGGTGCCATCTCCGCCTTACAACACACGTGAAGGCGCGACGGTCGACCTCGGGGCGCAGGCGCACATGGTGGTCGCGCGCTACCGTACCGGGCCCGAATTCGCCGTGCTCTACGCTCCGTCGCGTTTCGGCGAGGTCTGCCATAATCCGCAGTCGGACACATCGTTCCCGGAGGTCTCGGTCCCGGATGCTGTTCCCATCCCCGCGAGCGCGCAATCGTCGAGCGGCCAGATCGTCTATCGCTGCCAGGGCGCGAATGGTCAGCTGGTCGCGTTTGCCTATACAAAGACGATGCTCGCCGGGCCAATCTGGCAGGCGGTAACGATTGTCAGCTTCTCCGCTCCGCCCGATAAGCTCCCCGAGGCGCGAAACCTGCTCGCGCACACCGCTCAGTCGTTCCGTCTCAGCCCGGAGTGGATTCAGTACCAGAAGGGCATGGATGAGCAAGGGATGCAGTACCAGCGCCAGCGCCAGCAGAGCCGGGTGATCATTCTCCAGCAGCAGGTGCAGCAGTTTGAAGCCAAGATGCAGGCGATGCAGAACCAGGTGAACGCGTTTGAAGCCCACCAGGCGGCGCAGGCGAAGCAGGTCGAGGGCTTCACCGACGTTCTCAACGGCGTCACGCCGACGACGAACCCGCTGACCGGTGAAAGCCGCAAGGTCTGGACGGGAACGCAGGACAATTACTGGGAAAACGGTGCCGGGCAAGTCGTCAACTCACACGACGCGCCGGCGCCCGGATGGACACATATGGAAACGCCTCGCTGAGCGCTGCGCGAGATGTGACCAAAGTTTATTGATGTAACCGGCGACCCGCTGCTATAAAGACGGGCTGAGAAGCATCGCTGCTTCAACTTGTGAACCTGCGCGCACGCCGCAATCTCATCCTCGCAAGCTGTCTGTGCATTCCAGTGCTCGTCATGGCCGTTGTCTGGCGCAGTGGGGGTGCCGAGACGTTGGTCATCCGGGATGAAACGCTGTCGCTTCCGGCAGACGGAGCGTATCACCGGATTGCCAGGCTGCAGCTTGATCGGGGCAGCGAGCTCGAACCGGATCAGTTGCATATCTCAGGGCTGGCTGCGCGTTTAGCCGGCGGCGGCGACAATGGTGCGCGGGAGCTCGAGGTGCAGTCTCCCGTGCTTCCGGGCGCTCGCCGGCTGAGCGTGCGATACGGCGGCATGACCAGGATCCTGCGCCTGGATTTTCTGCCCGACGATGCGGATCAATTCAGCGACGGGACGCCTGAATATCTTCGTCTGCATACTGCAGCAGACCGAGAGGCGTTCCGCGAGTGGTTCACGCTGCTGGCCGACACCGCCGCAGCGCTTCCTGCCTACCGGGTTCCCAAGGAGATCGACGATTGTGCGGCGTTGCTGCGCTGGTGCTATCGAAACGCACTGCATGCACACGACGAGCCTTGGCAGAGCACGATGCCGTTCGATTCCCTGCCGCCGCTGCCGTCGGTCGCTCAGTATGCGTATCCATTCACGCCATTGGGCGGCAGCCTGTTTCGCACGCGCTCTGGTCCCTATGCGCCCGATGATCCAAAGAACGGAGCGTTCACTGAGTTCGCTGACGCTCGGACGCTCTGGCAGGACAACACCTTCTTCGTGAGCCGCGACCTGCGTGCGGCGCGGCCCGGGGATCTGCTGTTTTACCGGCAGCTCGAGCAGAACTCGCCGTTTCATTCGATGGTGCTGACCGGCACCGGCCGGCAGTGGGCGGTCTACCATACGGGGCCCATCGGCAATGCACCCGGTGAAGTTCGCCGGGTTGCGCTTGCAGACCTCCTTCACCATCCTGATGTGCGCTGGCGTCCTGTGCCGGACAACAGCAACTTTCTTGGCGTGTATCGCTGGAACATTCTTCGCGAGGATCCTTGATGAGACCGCGCTTTGTGTCACTGCTGTTCGTGTGTCTTTTTGCTGTCACCGGTCGCGCTCAGCAGCGGCCGGCGTCCTTCAATCTGAGCACCAACAAAACATTTGCTCCGGGCGAGCAGCCGAAGATTCATCTTTACTCTCGCAACGTAGACGCGCTTGAGTTCCGCGTCTATCGCGTGAACGATCCCGTAAAGTTCCTGGAAAATTTGCGCGAGCTGCACTCCTTCGGTCCTGAAGCCGGATTGATGCCACGGGAGCAGATCGACGAGCGCACGTGGCTGGAGAAGTTTCACGACTGGAAGGACAGCATCTGGGAGTCGATCCGCCGGTTTTTCCGCAGTCAGTTCTCGAGAACCGCGCGAACCTCTCTGAGAACGAAGCAGAGTTCCATCGAGCGTCACAGTCGAATTGTGAGCGAAGCGGAGTTCGCGCAGATTCCGATTCTCAACAGCTCGCAGCTTGTAGCGCGTTGGCGTCAGCTTGTGCCGCCGACCTACATCTCCGACAACAACGTACTTCCGGTGCAGAAGCTCAAGGCGGGGTTGTACCTGGTCGAAGCGACGAATGGCCATCTGAAGGCGTACACGCTTTTGATGATTACGCAGATGGCGCTGGTGACGCGCACAACCAGTGCCGGCGTGACCACGTTTGTGGTCGATCGCACAACCGGTCAGCCGATTGGGGGTGCAAATGTAGAAGACGGCTTCGGCCAAAAGTCGCTTGGCACTGCGCTGACCGACACGCAGGGCGTCGCCCAGCTTTCAGCGTCCTCCGACGCGGCGACCCTGGCAGCAGGTGACGAAGGCTTCTGGGTGGTCGCTCACAAAGGGGACGACTTCGCCGCATCCACACCGGCAACGTGGGCGCTTACCTACGACAAGCCGCGAAAGTACGAAGGCTATGTCTTCACGGAGCGGCCGGTCTACCGGCCCACGCATACGGTGCACTGGAAGGCGATTCTGCGCGAGCACAGCGGCAACATTCTTGTACTGCCGAAGGCGAAGACAGCGCACGTCAGCATCCTGGACGGCCAGGATAAGGCGGTGTTCCAGCGCGATATGCCTATCTCGGCCGCAGGCGACATCACAGGTGATTTTGAGCTGCCGCGAGATGCAAGCCTCGGCTACTACACGCTGCGCGTCGGAGATGAAAACGAGAACGTCAGCACAAGTTTTCACGTGGAGGACTATCGCAAACCTGAATACCGCGTCTCTGTTGCTGCTGCGCAGAAGCGCACGCTCGAAGGAAGCACGATGCCAGTCACGATCGATTCGCGGTATTTCTTCGGTGAGCCGGTAGCGAACGGCAAGGTGAAGTACCGCATCTATCATGAGCGTCTTTACTGGTACGGCGATGAAGGAGACGAGGAGTCCTCGGCGCCGCCTGACGAGAACAGCGACGAAGATAATGCGTATTCTGCCGGCGATGAGGAACAGGAAAAGACGGCAAAGCTGGACGCTAACGGGCTGCTGACGGTTCAAGTGCCGACGCAGGTCACCACCGATGCAGCCAATTACACCGACCTGCAGTACACCGTCGAAGCAGGAGTAACTGATGCAGCGAACCGCGAGATAAGCGGTCGGGGCCGCTTCATGGCGACCTACAGCACCTTTCGCGTGATGGTTGAGCCCGTCATGTATTCGGTGCGCGTTGGAGAGAGTGCGAAATTCAAAGTTACTACGAAGGACTACGAAAACAAACCGGTAAGTACGCATGTGCACGTACAGCTCGCCTACCAGCACTGGGAGGGCGGCCACTCCAAAACCGTCGATGGACCCGCAACGGACCTGACGACCGATGCAACCGGACACGCGACCGGTGAACTCCCCGTCGGCAGCAATCCACCGTATCGAAGCGCACTGTTTCGTGCGACAGCTTCAGCCGTGCAACCTGGGACCCGTGATCCGCATAGCGAAGGTTATCTGTGGATCATGGGAGCGAATGAAGAGGGCTGGGGCGGTGAGACTCAGAATGCAGAGATTCTTGCCGACAAGAAGAGCTATGCTCCTGGTGATACCGCGCACCTTACGATCGTCTCGCCGGCCTTGAAATTTTATGCGCTGCTGCTCGTGGAGGGCTCGACGCTGGAAAGGCGCGAGCTGCTCCATAGCGACAGCAACAGTGTTTCCTATGACCTGCCGATCACGGCTGAGTCGCAGCCAAATCTTACTGTGTCGGTTTTGTTTCTGAAAGACAGCACCCTGTATCAGGCGAGCAACAACCTCAAAGTTCCTCCGAAACAACAACAATTGCAGGTACAGGTCACTCCCGCGAAAGACGTCTTCCAGCCGAATCAGCAAGTGAGTTATGACGTGCTGACTCGTGACTCCGGCGGTAAGCCAACCAGCGCCGACATTAGCTTCGGCGTGGTTGATGAAGCAATTTACTCGCTGCATCCGGACAGCAGCGGCGACATGGTGAAGGCTCTCTATCCTGATCGTTACATCAACGCGCAGGTTGACTCCTCGCTGGATTATTTTTTCAGCGGCGAAGCTGGTGTCAAGTCACCGATGCTGGCCATGCGCAACGCGCGCTTCCGTCCGCAGCTCGCTCAGGTGAAGCCGGGAAATGAAGCGAAGCCGCGGGTTCGCAAGGCGTTTCCTGATACGGCCTACTGGGCGTCGTCTATACACACGGACAGCTCGGGTCATGCACGCGTTTCGTTCACGTTTCCCGATTCTCTCACCACGTGGCGTACTACGGTCCATGCCATTACTGCAGACTCGAAGGCCGGATCGAGTATCAATCGCGTTCTCGTGCGCAAGAACGTGCTGGTGCGAATGGGCTCGCCACGCTTCATGATCGAGGGAGACGAGATTACGCTTCCGGTGATCGTCCACAATTATCTGTTGACGCCAAAGCAGACGATGCTTTCGCTCAAGGTAGAAGGACTTGATACGGTCGCCGGCGCACAGCAATCCGTTTCTGTTCCCAGTCGCGGTGAGGCGACCGTGTCGTGGCGGCTGCGTGCGGGACATGTTGGCACCGCAAAGCTGACGGCGTCGGCATTGACGGGCGAAGAATCCGATGCACTGGAGATCAGCTTCCCTGTTCAAGCCACCGGCGTACCGAAGACGCTTCCGAAAAGCGGAGTAATACCGCAGAGCGGTTCAACTGCATCGGCCGACATCGCATTTCCGTCCGGAACGGATCCGGCCGCGCATTCCTTGCGGATTGAAGTAAGCCCGTCGATCGCGGGAACCTTGTTCTCTGCCCTGGACTATCTCACGACCTATCCTTACGGCTGCACGGAGCAGACGATGTCGAGCTTCCTGCCGAATGTCGTCGTCGCCGAAACTCTCAATCGCCTAAATGTGAATGGACGAATTGATCAAGCAGATCTAAACGCGAAGACCGCGGCGGCAATTGCGCGACTGAAGGATTATCAGCACGACGATGGCGGATGGGGATGGTGGAAGGAGGACGAAAGCCGCGTCGACATGACTGCCTACGTCGTGAGCGGCCTGGGACTGGCGAGACAGACGTCAGCGATGAGCAGCGATAACGCGCAAGGGATGATGAATCGAGGTGTCCAGTATCTTCGCAACCAGCTTGCTGCACATCCACACATGCGGCCTGAGCTTCGCGCTGCCGTTGTGTATGCTCTCGCCATGGCTGGGGAGACGCAACTCGGAAGCGCTCTCGATGGTCAGTGGGCGCGACGAAACGATCTGCAGCCAGAGGCGCTGGCAATGACTGGGCTCGCGATGCTGCAGGTCCACGACCGTCGTGCAGCGCAGGTGGCAGAGTTGCTTTCTTCAAAGGCAATTCATCAGGGTGAACTCGTGCACTGGCGCGGAAAATACCTTCCGATGCTCGATCTCGAGTACAGCGATGACGCGGAAGCGACCGCATACGCTATGCGCCTGCTCGCGAAAGTGAATCCCAGTGACCCGCTCCTCAGCGCCGCAGCACAGTGGCTCGTTCTCTCGCGTGATGCAGGTCTGTGGTGGGGATCGACGGAACAGACCGCGATGGTCCTATTTGGCCTCGTAGATTATCTGGCCGCCTCGCACGAGCTAGAGGCGGATTACACGATCAACGTGCTGGTGAACGGCGAATCCATCGGGAAGCACCATTTCACATCGTCTGATGCGGTGAACGGAGCATCATTCAAAATCGAACTCGGCGCGAACCAACTCCACGCTGGCACTAACCGCGTCGAACTTGTCCGCGACGGAGGTATGGGCCGCGTGTACTGGTCGGCTCGCGGACAGTATTACTCCACGGCGAAATCGGATTTTCAGAGTGGAACGATGTCGCTGAACCTGACGCGTGATTACTTCAAATTGTCACCCATGCAGAAAGATGGGCGAATCGTCTACGCGCTGCAGCCGTTTGACGGAACTGCTCAGATTGGCGATGTCGTCGCAGTGCACGAGGCGATTAATGGCAGCCCGCAGCGTTATCTTCTTGTGGAAGATCCAATCCCTGCCGGCGCCGAGTTCGTCACGAATCAGGAGAGCTATGAGATTGACCACCGCCCTGGCGGTTGGTTCGATTGGTTTACTCGCGAGGAGTTCCACGACGATCACGCAGCCTTCTTCGCCGACGATTTTTCCGGACGACAGGAGATCTTCTACTTGATTCGCATTGTGAATCCCGGCAGCTTCCAGGTCAGTCCCGCCAGCGTAGAACCGATGTATGAACCTTCCGTGCAGGCCACGACTGACGTGCTGCACCTGCAGGTCGCGGCTTCCGCGGGAGGTGTGCAATGACCGCCGTGCGACGTGCAGTGTGGCGAGATGCCGCTTGTTTGCTCCATCTCGCGTGGGTCCTTCAACAGATGGCCCTGGCGGTGATTGTTTTCGTGCTCTCGATTGTGTGGCTCCGGCTGCCTGACTCGAATGTGCTGTGGGTTGCGGTATCGCTGCTTCTCGGTTTACTGATCCTATGCGTCGCGCTGGGAGGGGAAACAGCGCTATTGCTGCGACTCGCCCGCCGGACGCTCACTCGCGCGCGCCTGCTTCGCGGTGCGTTGCTTCTTCTTCTGGCCGTGCTCCTGTGGTACATCGTGGGCAACGCAATTGACCACCTGCAAGCTCACGACGCATTGCGCGCCGGATATTACAACTCTCGTTTCAGCGCCTCCAGGCGGCAACTCTTCACGTACGAACACCTCATGACGTGGCTGGGATGGCTCTGGACAGCTATTAGATGGATTGTGCTGTCCCTGCTGGGAGCACTCTTCATTGCTCCTGTAACAGCGGCGCAGATCCGTTCTGCAATCGCGCGTACGGCAGGTTCTCCCACCTACTGGATTGCTACCGCTCTGCTCTGCTTCGGCGGTTCCGCTATTACAGCGGCGCTCGTGAACTGGATGCCAGGCCATGGCTTGCGTGTGGAGATGGTGAGTGTCGCGCTGCGTCTGCTCTGTGCATTTTTCATTGACGGAGTTCTGGTCTGTTTTGTTTTTGCCGTTATCGCCGAATGCACGCGACGATCGGACCTGGGCTATAAGGCGCCTGACGGTACGCCAGTGGTAAGCCAACCACGCACGGCAGAGATTCCATAGTGTTGAACAAGGAGGGTGACTTTTGCTTCCGCTTCGTGGTGAGCTTTCTCATTAGCTGCGCGGGTGGATGGGTTGCGCAACTCGGCTTCAATGTTCGCAATCGAGATCGAATCTGCTGGCGGATCGCCCACACTGTCTCCCGCGAGAACTTCCACGAGACCTTCACGCAACCAAAGCGGAGCTCTTTCATTCGCCTCTCCTTCGACGAGTACGTGCAGCATCTCGTGTAACAGCGTCTTGGCGAGGCTGCTTTTTGGGCTCACAAACACATCTGCGGGCTGAAGCACGATGTGATCGCCCTGCGCAGTTGCCAACATCCAACCCGGCTGGGACGTCAGTTGACGGAACAGTTCCGTACCCGGCGCGAACGTCACAACCGGTTCAGCTGCACGCCGCGAAGGAAATCGCTTCTGCGCCTCTTGCCAGCTTTGTTCCAAAGCGTGCCGCTCGGCTGTGTTCAGTGGCTCTATAGTTCGCACCGAAATAGATCCTACGTGTTCTTCCTGCCAACCGCTGTCTGCTGGCCCAATGCTGATTCTCGTGCCGGGAAAATAAAACGAGAGAATCTGTCGGGCTGCGGCGCCTTCCTTTGCCATCTCAGCGGCACCTGCCTGACACAGCCCGACTGCATGTCCACGTCCACGGCCGTCAAATACAAGTGAACCGTTGCGGAGAGCAAGATCATAGGCATCGCTCTGCACTCGATTCCATCCGAGCGCCCGGCCGATGCCAAAGCGCAGCGCGCTGGCACTTAGCTCCATCGATTTGCCGTCGGCGCCAGTGAGAGTAATTCGCAGCGCACGATGAGAGACGCTGCGCTGCGTGATCCGCGCTCGCACGATCTGCGCAGGCAACTTCCATCCCTCGCGAGTTCCAACCGCTGCGAGATCGGTCAGAGGAATCTCCGTGTGCCACGACAATACGCCATGCCGAATGCAGTATGGATCAGGGTGACTCTTGAGATAATGCGTCTCGGCAAGCGCCGGCCATAGAGCTCCCGCCTCTTCGGTCATGCCGCCGCAGTTTTCGCTATAAAGCACTTCCGCGCGGCGTGCACCATACCAAAGCGTCTCGCCTGCTGTCGCGCGCACTGCATCCGCAACTTTCTCCGACACGGCACCGAATTGAATGGCCTGGCATTGCGTGCTATCGCAGAGAGCCGCTGAAAGGTGCCCCGGCTGCGCACTGAAGTGCTTCCCATTGACGGCATAGGTTCGCGCGACGATTGCCAGGGCTTGCAGAGATTCCGGCGGCTCATCCGCTGCAGCTTCAGCGGCGAGAACAGCGGCAACATAATGCTCGCTCGGGATGGTCAACACCACATCGATATCGCCGGTCTTGCCGCGGATGTGCCATAGCCCGGTGGCGCGTCGTTCCTCTCCAGACCGGTCGTCGCGGACCTGCAACGTTCCTCCGGCGAAGAGCTCCACGGGTCCACTCACATGGATCGTTTGCCTCAGCGGCGTGTGCTTGCAACGCGCGCAGGTCGATGTCCAAGCAGACGCGCCGGACGGTGAAACCGTAATGCTCTGCACTATGCGCGTGGAAAATAGTGCGACTGTGATGTCTCCGCCTCCGGCGTCGAAAGGGAGCGCATGAGCAGCAACCGCAAACAAATTCGCCAAAAGGACCGCACGTCGAAACCGATTCATCGACCAAGCCCCGCCCCCGCTCCGGAGGACAAAAGCTTCGCCGCTAGAGAGGCTGCATCGGCCCCACTGCCGCGCGGAACATAGATGGCCAGGACGATTTTTCCCCGTACTCCACCCGCGAACCAGCCATGACTGGGCGCTCCATCCACATCGTTCGCAGTTCCCGTCTTCCCCAGTACAGTCATTCCCGGTACGCGCGCCTGGTCCGCCATCCCGTAATCTACGGAGTCCTTCAACCCGCGCAGAACTGGCCCGTCCTGCGGCGCATGCAGCAGAAGCTCGCGATACGCTTGCGCCAGCTCAGCCGGTGAAACCGCCGCACCGTAGAGCCCGAGCACAGCGAGCTGGCGTTGTACCACGCTCGCAGACTGCATCGGCGCATGCGGCAGATGAGCTTCTGCTAAAGCTTTATCGAGTTCCGGACCCGTGAACCGCTTCCCCATCTCAGCGAACCATGTGTTGCAGGACTCCGCGAGCGCTTCTTCCGCGTTGAGTGCAGGTCGGTCCTCGGGATGTGAACATGGCAGAGGTCGACCCGCAATCCGCAGGGTTCGCCGACAGTACACAACCGTGCCGGCGCTCACAATCTTATGTTGGAGCGCGAACTGTAGCAGGACAGGCTTGAGGGTGGAACCCGGAGAGCTCCGCACGTTGGGGCCAAATCTTGCGAGCGTGCGGCCTGTGTTCCAGTCGAGAACAACAGCCGAGCTCTGCGTATTCGCCAGTATTTGAGCCAGGATCCTCTCCGGCGTCTCACCTCCGATCCAGGGGACGCACACAAGCACGAGTACGATCTGTAACGCAGTCTTTCGAAGAGCGCTGGACACGTATCGATTTTAGTGCTGCGGCGGCGTGCGGCAGCCCCTTTCCTTTGGGAGAACTGTCGCATACGCGACAACCGCCCTTCGCGAACATCACCAGGCAGCGCTCTGTTGTTGACAAGCTCCTCCGATGTTCCCGGAACAGACAGGATCGTATGGAGCGACAGCGGGTTGGGGAGCGTCCCCAACCAATTTGAATTCCTGATCAGCGCACGCGTTAGGGCTTGCGTGATCAAGCTGCGTAATTGGCTTGCCGTTGAATCCAGGCACATCGAGCACGAGACTACTGTGTCGATTTACGAAGATATTATGCCGGTCATACTGTCTCCGAGGCGATTGGAGACAATCATTCCAGTGGCCGCAACGCCAAAGCTTGCTAATCGTTCTAGTTCACCTTCACAGGCCGAGGAGAAACGCCACTCGGAACGATCACGAGGTCGTCGTTCTTAGAGGTCGAGATCGACAATGTCTCACCCGAGAGCTCCGTCGACTTCTGGCCATTTCGATATAGCCATACAGACTTCCAGGCCATGGATTTTCGAGGCGGCACACGCCTCCATTCCTGGAGAAAATTTCGACCAGCGGAATGATGCCAGCGCGTCGAGCGGAGGTTATGACAAAAGCGCCGCGAGCTAACAGGATAAAAAAGCAGTCCCTAACGCGCGTTGTTCCAGGCGTGACGACAACTGCAAGGTCATGCAACTGCTGATGATGCATGGCGCGCAAAACGCTCAATCCGCGGGTGCAGCCTGAGCGAAGTCTCTTCTTATGGGGAACTGTGGGGTGGGATCGGCCGATTCAGCTTCTTGAGCTAAGTCCTTTAGAAGGTGGCTCCTGAGGTAGGACTCGAACCTACAACCCTTCGGTTAACAGCCGAATGCTCTGCCATTGAGCTACTCAGGATCACGTGGCAACAGCAGCCACAAAGCGTGAGAAACACGTGGGCTGCTCTTGTTTGTTATAGCAAATCGCTACTCGACTGGTCAAAAGAAACCCGCTGACGCTCTACGGAAACAGCATCACCGCAATCGCATACGGAGTGAATGCGCCGGTACCCCTGGCGTCGCAGGCTCCCACCACAGCGGAGTGATATTTGCCTGTCGCAAGTCGCTCACGCAGAACCTCCGGCAGACGATCCAGTGAGGCCGTCGTGAACCGCATGATGAACCACGGCCTCCGCGCGCCTGCATAACCCGTCTCCATCTCGCATGTCCGCCGCGCGTCTTCCACATCGGAGAGGAGATACAGCCTCGATTCTGTCCGGAGGAGCGCGGCGATGGCGTTCTCCTGCGCCTCGAAACTCAGGCTTTCAACGGCACGGTCAAAGTCCTCAACAGCATAAAGCTGGCTGCCGCGCCGCATCACGCTGATTCCGACCGAATTCACTCGCGGGTCCAGGAGATTCGCCCGGTGGTCGGGCGAGTGCATCCACGCGTCATGAATCTCGGGCGCGCTCCATGCCTCGGCCACATTCTCAGCAATTACGCTGAACTTTGCGCCTGCCTCACGCCCGCGGCCGGCCAGATCAGGCTCGCCCGGATACTGATGCGAGATCGACTCCCTCGCCGCCATCTCGCCTGCGTGCCTCTGGGCCGCGTGATGCAGCGTCTCATCCCATTTCAGTGGAGGCAATCCGCGTTGCTCCCGCTCCGCATTCGCCGCGCTGAACAGGTACTGCTCGGCTACCGTGCCCCTGGCCTTGGGTGAAGACGGCATGGCTGCCACCGCAGGCAGCAGCGTGATCGCCAGAACAGATAGGACGCGGAGAGCCATTGCTCGCTTTAACCCCCGGTGGTCGAGAAAAGTAGCGCCTTTTCATCCCACCACGCAAGAGGCCGTTGGAACACTCCCCAAAGGTAGTAACGTTACATTCCGTTCCGGGCCAGTTCCGGGAGCTTGTCCCGATAACGAACCATCAGGTTCAACAACTTCCGTGCCTCCCAGTACCTCGGCCCGAAGCGTTTCGGATCGGCGAGGGTCCGAAACAGCCAGCCCAGATACAGCTTGTCCGCCCAAACCGGAATCGCCACCTGGTCGCCGCTAAGGAACGCAATGGCTGCACCGATACAGTGAATCGCGGGGTGGTAGGACAGACGCTGCTTCAGGTAGAGGCCCAAGCGCTCCTGCGTTCCGCCCCCGACAGTCACCACGATGTGCTCCGGCCGCAGCCGTTCCAACAGCCCGAGCAGCGCTGGATCCTCAATCTCGCTCCCGTACATCGGCGCGAGATAGACGCACTCCGGCGGCACCTCAATGCCTTGCATCTTCAGCCACTCGAGGTTCCGCTCCGCACTTGCTGGACTAGCCATGATCCACACAACATTGCCTGGCCGGTGCGCCGCAGGCCGCGCCAGGAGCTCGCGCAGGTACTTCAACCCGGACAGCCGATGGATCTTCTGCTTCGAAAGCCGGTTCCAGATCAGCACCATGAACGCCGAGTCGGTAATGCAGAGATCGGCATTCAACAGCGCCTCGCGGTAGCCCGCGTTCCGGTGGATGTCCTTCAGCGCGGGCGCCGCGGGGACGACTAGCAGGCCGCCGCGTTGCATGCGCTCCACGGCCTCGTGGACTGTCCCATTGAAGAACCGGACACCAAGGATCGTGACGAATTCAGGCGGCATCCCTACTTGCCCGATGCCCCGCGTTCGATCTCGCCTTCGATCCAGCGGTAGGTCTTCTCCATGCCATCGCGCAGCTTCGTCGAAGGCTCCCATCCGAGCCGTTCCAGGATGAGCGTGTTGTCGCTGTTGCGCCCGTTCACACCCTTGGGCGCGCTGAGATTGTAGTTCCGCTTCAGCTTGATCCGTGCAATCTCCTCAACAATGTCCACGAGCTGATTGATCGTAACCAGTTCGCTCGAACCCAGGTTGATCGGCTCATCGATATCGCTTGCCATCAGCATCTGCGTGCCTTGCACACAGTCGTCGATGTACATGAAGCTTCGCGTCTGGCCGCCAGTTCCCCAGATCTCAATCTCGTGTTTGCCGGAGCGCTTGGCCTCAATCACCTTCCGGCAGATCGCAGCCGGCGCCTTTTCGCGCCCGCCGTCCCACGTGCCGTGCGGTCCATACACGTTGTGATAGCGCGCAACACGCGCCACCAGCCCGAAGTCTTCCTCGAAGTGCCGGCACATGCGTTCGCTGAAAAGCTTCTCCCAGCCATAGCCGTCCTCAGGCAGCGCCGGGTACGCATCGCTTTCCTTCAAGGCCACGACGTCGGGATTCGTCTGCTTCTCGCCGTTGTACACGCAGGCGGAGGATGAGTAGAAAAACCGCTTCACACCCGCATCCTTCGCGGCGATCAGCATATGCGTGTTGGTCAGCACACTCAACATGCACAGCGCCTTGTTGTTCTCGATGAATCCCATGCCGCCCATATCGGCCGCAAGCTGATAGACCAGCGTCGCACCGTTAGCCGCAACATGACAGTTCGCCTGGTCCTTCAGGTCCAGAGACAGATTCTCGACACCTTCCGTCACCTGGTACCACTCTTCCAACGGCTTCACATCGACTGTGCGGATTACCTCGACGCCGTTTTGCAGTAGGCTCTTAACTAAGTGGCCGCCGATGAACCCACCCGCACCACAGACGACCGCCTTCTCGCCCTTCAAACTCATTCATTCTCCGCGCTTGAAATCTTTACCCACTCTGCGTTTGTCCCCATTCTATCGCGGCCGTTTGGGCTCGCGTCTTTTCCCCGTCCGTGGGATGCTGCGTAATCAATGACCTCAACAATGACAGCAACATCACGACGGCGCAGACATACCGCGAATTCGCCAGCGCATCAAAGTACGCTCATTTCGCTGAGCAGAAAGCTTCGCACGAATCCGATGGTGGCCGCGGGTGTCGTCCTGCTGACATTCTTCACCCTCTGCGCGATCTTCGCTCCACTGCTGGCGCCGCACGACCCCGCACAGCTCGATCTCGCACAACGTCTTCTTCCGCCCAGCCACGCACACTGGTTCGGAACAGACGAGCTCGGCCGTGATGTACTCTCACGCACACTCTACGGCGCTCGCGTCTCGCTGCTCGTGGCGATCTCGGTTGTCGGCTCCTCGCTCATCGCCGGCGGCATCCTCGGGTGCATCGCCGGCTTTTATGAAGGGTGGGCAGACACGCTCATCAATCTCTACCTGACCAACGCCTTTCTCGCGCTCCCCGGAATCCTGCTCGCGGTCGCCATCGTCGCCTTCCTCGGTCCCAGCCTGATCAACCTCATCGTCGCCCTGGCACTCGCCGGCTGGGTCAACTACGCACGCCTGGTCCGCGGCCAGGTTATGGCGATGAAGCAGCGCGAATTCGTGCAGGCGGCGCGCTCGCTCGGCGCCTCAGACCTCCGCCTGATGCTTCATCACATTTTGCCGAACATCATTCAGCCGGTGCTCGTACAGGCTGCGATTGGAATGGCCGGCGCAGTCCTGGCCGAAGCCACGCTGAGCTTCCTCGGCCTGGGTGTTCAGCCGCCCACCGCCACCTGGGGCGCCATGCTTAATGACGCCCGCTCTCATCTCTTCGAGTCGCCGTATCTCGTCTTCTTCCCTGCCGCCGCGGTCGCGCTCTGCGTGCTCGCCTTCAACCTCGTCGGCGACGGACTCCGCGATCTGCTCGACCCTCGTACTCGCATTCGCGAAGGTCTCTAGTCCCCCTAACTTCCTAAGTCCTACCCCTAACTGGCTTCCGTCATGATCGGCGTCATCTCCGACACTCACGGCCTGCTCCGCCCCGAAGCCCTCAATGCGCTCCGCGGCGCCGAGCACATCCTCCACGCGGGCGACGTCGGCGACATCACTATCCTCGATAGCCTGCGAGCCATCGCTCCGGTGACCGCAATCCGCGGCAACATCGACACAAACGGCCCCACTGCGCAACTGCCCGCCACCCAAGTCATCGAGCTCAGCGGCCACCTGATTTATATGCTTCACTCAATCGCCGAGCTCGACCTCAAGCCCGAGGTAGCCGGCATCTCCGTTGTGATCTTCGGCCATTCGCACAAGCCGTCGACTGACATCCACAAGGGTGTGCTCTATTTAAATCCCGGCAGCGCCGGCCCACGCCGCTTCAAACTCCCGATCACCGTCGCGCACCTGTACCTCGACGCCTCACCTCGCGCCGAGATCATTACACTTGCAGTCGAAAGCTAATTCCCTTCCGCCCACCGAGGGCAGACCCCTACATCTTTGCGATCGCAGCCTTCGGATCCGCCACAGGCTTAGGCTGCTCCTTCGGAAGCGGCCGCTGTCCCACAACGGGGGTCTCCGGTGCGGGTACCGGATGCGCCGCCGTCTTCGTCCACGTCAGCGTCACGGTCGAAAGAATGTCCGCCATCCGCTGGTTCAGGTTTTCAAGCTGATGTTCGGTAATCTCCTCCGCTCCACTCGAAATCGCACAGAATGTGTTGATCTCCATGTCGAAGCGGTAGCACGCGCCCTTGCGATACGCGGTATAGACCTCATCGCGGGCCTCCACGCAGATGTCCCCATGCTCATCGTGGCCATGCGTGAACCGCATCCCGCCAATGTCCTGCACGTCCGTGGGAAGATTCGCCGGCGCCGCCTCCCGCGCACACTCCTCGTCGTTGGAATGCGGCGTCACGCTGTAATAGAAGACGGCCCCGCTCAGAGTCGAATACGGGTACGGATTGAAATCGAGGCTGGCAACTCCGCGGACCTCTGCCGCCCGCGAGGCGGACCGCGCGTCGTTATGGAACGTGCTCACCAAGCCGTCCTTGCGCGTAAAACTCCACCCGGGCGGCACCTGGAACTTGACACCGAAGTGCCCATCCTTGAAGTCGTGAGGAGCCGCAGTCGCAGGCGGCGCGGTGGGGACGGTTATCTTCTGCGCTGCGCACGGGAACGCAGCGAGACACGAAAACGCAGCAAGGGCAAGGCCCAGGGAGAGTGTCGCAGGAAGACGCATCGCTCTTATCGTCGCATTCGGGGGTCGGTCAACCAATACATCCAATCGGTCAGCAGATTCACTGCGACGTAGGTCAGCCCAACGGCCAGAATGCACCCTTGAACTAGAGCATAGTCCCGATTCGAGATCGCCGAAAGTGTGAGTCGTCCCAGGCCTGGCCATCCGAAGATCGTCTCCGTGACAATTGCTCCCGCAAGCAACGAGCCAAACTGCAGACCCAGCACCGTCAAAACCGGATTCAGCGCATTCCGGAGCGCGTGCCGGTACACCACAGTTTGCTCCGAAAGTCCCTTGGCCCGCGCGGTACGAACGTAATCCTGCCCCAACTCTTCCAGCATCGATGTCCGCACCATCCGCGTAAGGATTGCCGCCACTCCCAGTCCCAACGTGATCGCGGGCAACACGAGATGCTTCAGAAAGTCGAGTCCACCCACCCCCGCGCCCGAGACCGGCAGCCACCCCAGCCCGATCGAAAATATGACAATCAGAATCGGCCCCAGCGCAAAATTCGGAAAGCTCAACCCGAACAGGCTGCCTACCCCAACGGTCCGGTCCTGCCACTGATCCCGCTTTCGCGCCGAGTACACCCCGGCAGGAATCGCAAGCCCCGCCCCCAGCAGCATCGCCGCCGCCGTAAGCGCCAAGGTGTATGGATACCGCTGCAGGATCAAATGCATGACCGAATCATGCAGCCTTAGCGACTGCCCCAGGTTCCCATGCGCGATCCCTCGCCAGTAATGCATGTACTGCTCGCCCAGCGGCGCATCCAGTCCATAGGAGTGCCGTAGCGCCGAAATATCCGCCGCTGTCGCACCCTCGCCCAGCATCTGCACAATCGGATCACCCGGCACCAGGTGAATCAGCAGAAACACCACCGTCACGACCAGCCACAGCACCGGAAGAGTCGTCAGCGCCCGCTTCAGCAACCCGCGCCCCACACGCCGCACGGCTCGCGTCCGCTTGTCTTGCCCGGTCCCGTTCGCCACAGTCATGCCTTCGTTCCCACCGTCCGCGACTCCTCCGTCAGCGCACCCTCCGCCGCCGGCTCCAGCTCCTGCACGCGCACTTTGGCGATCCTCCGCCGGTCCACCTCCACCACCGTAAACCGCCGGCCGCCGATCTCCACACTCTCGCCCGGGGCCGGAATATGCCCCAGCCGCGTCAGCAGCAATCCTGCCAGCGTTTCCACACCTGCGGCGCGCGGCAGCCTCCAGTGAAGTTGCGTCACCAAATCCCGCAGGCTCGCATTCCCATCCAGCAGCAGTCCTCCGCCGGGAGCAGCCAGTGGCAGCACGCGCCCCGTGTCGAACTCATCCTCCAGTTCGCCCACGATCTGCTCCAGCACATCTTCCGCCGTTACCATACCGAGCGTCGACCCAAACTCATCCACCACAATCGCAAGCTGCCGCCGCCGCTCCTGAAACTCCTTCAGCAACTCCACTGCAAGCTTGGTCTCCGGAATCACCTGAACATCCCGCATGACCTGCCGCAGCGTCAACCCAGACTCTGCGGTATTCCCCATCGACTGCGCCACGCTCCTGAAGTGCATTAGCCGCGCCACATCCATCGCATGCACCAGGCCGATGATGTGGTCGCGCCCGCGCTCCGGGTCAAACACCGGCACACGCGTGTGCTGCTCCTCGACAATTCGCCCGCTCGCCTGCTCCAGCGGCATATTCGCAGGCAGCGAGAAGATCTTTCCGCGCGGCGTCATGATCTCGCTCACCACCACATCCTTCAGCTCGATTGCGCGGTGAATCATCTCTTCCTGGAACTTCGGCAGCAGCCCAACCCGCCGCGTCGCCGTAGCCATCAGCTTCAGCTCTTCCGGCGAGTGCGCCGCCACCTCACCCCGCAGCGGCGCCCGGAACACCCGCAGCACCACCTTCGCCGACGCATTCATCACTATGATCGCGGGCCTGGCCATCCGCAGAAACACGTCCACTGGCCCCGCAACCGCCAGCGCAATCCGTTCGGCCCGCTGCAGCGCCAGCGCTTTCGGCACCAGCTCGCCCAACACTACTTCAAGGTACGTGATCAGCACGAACGCAAAAACGACCGCCAGCCCGTGCACAACAACCGGCGACTGCATCTGCGGAATCGACTGCAACCGCGCGAACTCATGCGCCAATCCCTCCGCGATAACCGGCTCGCCCAACGCGCCCAGCGCCAGCGCGGCCAGCGTCACGCCCAACTGCACCGCCGACAGAAACTCATCCAGGTGATGCTTCAGGTGCAGCACCGTTCGAGCTCCGGGCTTGTTGGCTGCGAGTAGCTGCTCAACACGCGTTTCGCGAAGGCCCACCATCGCGAACTCCGCAGCCACAAAGAAGCTGTTCGCCAAAATGAAGAAGGCGATCAGACTCCCGTGCACCAGCAGCCACTCAAGCATGTCCCTTAAGCCTATCCGAGTCGCAGAAACACGAAAAGGCCCGCAGCTTCCGCCGCAGGCCCTTCCTGACTCCCTAAACCCTCACTCGCTAACTTCTCTTACACCAGCACCCGCTTCAACGTCTGGTCAATCTGCTCCTTGGGCACATAGCCTACGATCTGCTCGGAGACCTTCCCACCCTTGAACAGCAGCAGCGCGGGAATACCCCGGATGCCATAACGTCCCGGCGTCATATTGTTCCGGTCGACGTCCATCTTCATCACCTTCAGCTTGCCGCTGTACTCCGCCGCAACCGCATCAACGACCGGCGCCAGCGCCCGGCAGGGGCCGCACCACGCGGCCCAGAAATCCACCAGGACCGGCGTCTCCGACTGAAGCACCTGCTTCTCAAAATCGGCGTCGTTTACCTCGGTTACAAACTCACTCGTCGCTGCCATCGCACTCTCCCTCGTAGTCTCAGGTTCGCCCTCACGAACCCGCTCTTTCAACCCAGTCATAATAGATGCCGCCCGGTGGAAAACGATGCAGAACGCACAAACAAAGGGGTTAGAGCACCTCGCGTTCCACACCACCCGCAATCCTTACGGGCACCAGTTCCACGGCCTCGCCAACCACCTGGCGCAGCCGCGTTTCTGCCCCGAGCAGCGTTGTCTCCGCCGCGAGCACCACCAGCACCGACGGCCCCGCTCCGCTCAGAGCCACGCCCGCAATCTCGCGTTCTTCGCCCAACGGCAATAGCTTCTCCAGCAGCCCACACGCCTTCATCCTGAACGGCTGATGAATCCGGTCCTGCATGGCGATGCGCAACAGATCCAGCCGCCCCTGCGCGAAGGCTGCCGTCAGCAGCGCCGCCCGCTGCACATTGAACACGGCGTCCTCACGCGAGTAACTCTCCGGCAGCATCGCCCTAGCCTTCTTGGTCGCGAGCCCCTCCCCGGGCATCACGAGCACCATTTGCCACGCAGGATCACCCGCAAACGTCGCCGTCGCCAGCCCATTCTTCTCTGTCAGGGCCGACGCCGTGAAGCCCCCATACCAGCACGCCGCCACATTATCCGGATGTCCCTCGCGCTCAGCGGCCTCGCGCACAATCTCCGCGTCGCTCCACCCAAGGGCGCCGAAGTGCGCCCCCAGCGCCACGCCCGCGCAGATCGCCGCCGCACTCGATCCCCATCCCATGCCCAACGGAATCTCATTATGAATTCGCAGCCGCAGACAAGACGATTCAAGCCCCATCTCATCGATCACACTGCGATACACATCCACCATCAGGTTGCCGTCGAGCGCACCGACAACCTCGGCGTTCCGCCCGGTCGCCTCGATCTGCCACGTCGCCGACACATGCGCTTCCACCGTCAGCCACATCGACAGCGCTAGGCCGACCGCATCAAACCCCGGTCCCACGTTCGCCGAGGTCGCCGGCAGCCGCAGCCGTATCCCACGCTTCTCCGACTCGTGCGAACTCAAGCCAACTGCCCCGCTTCCTTCTCGAGTACCCGCAGCACCGCATCCGGATCGGCATCCAGCACAAGCGGCTCCCGCTGCAGCTTCGCAAACGCCGCACGCTCCACCTCGTTCGCCCCCGCCATCTCCTCATCCGTCAGCAGATCGCCGCGATGGAACTTGATCGTGTACTCCGAATCCTTCAGAGTATGCCCGGTCAGCAGCAGCACCGCCGTCTCCTCCTGCCCCACACGACCATCCGCGACCAGCTTCTTCAAACCTGCCAGCGTCACCGCGCTCGCCGGCTCACAGCCAATACCCTCCGCGCCAATCTCCGCTTTGGCCAGCGCGATCTCGCGCTCGCTCACCTGCTCCACCCATCCGCCGGTCGCCGCAATCACCTTCGCCGCCTTCTTCCAACTCGCCGGGTTCCCAATCCGAATCGCGCTCGCCCGCGTGTCGGCCGTCACTGCCTCGAGCTGTCCCTCGCCGCCCTTCTGCATCCACTGATACAGCGGATTCGCGCCCTCAGCCTGCACAACACTAATCTTCGGCACCCGCTTGATGAAGCCCAGGTGCTTCATCTCCAGGAATCCCTTGCCCAGCGCCGAGCTGTTCGCGAGATTCCCGCCCGGCACAATCAAATGCTGCGGCACCTGCCACTCCATCTGCTCCAGGATCTCGAACGCCGGCGTCTTCTGCCCTTCCAGCCGGTACGGATTCACCGAGTTCAGCAGATAGATCGGGGCGCGCTTCACAATCTCGGCCAGCACCTTCACGCAGCCATCAAAATCCGTCTTCAGTTGCACCGTCGTCGCGCCGTAATCCATCGACTGCGACAGCTTCCCCCACGCAATCTTTCCCTCGGGAATCAGCACCAGGCTCCGCAGCCCCGCGCGCGCAGCATACGCTGCCATCGCCGCGCTGGTGTTCCCGGTTGACGCGCAGGCCACCCAGGTGAACCCGCGCGACACCGCCACACTCAGAGCCGCGGTCATGCCCGTATCCTTGAAGCTACCCGTGGGGTTCATTCCCTGGTGCTTCCCCATCAACCAGTTCAGTCCCAGCGAAGCCGCCGCCCGCGGCATCTCGTACAGCGGCGTATCGCCCTCGCGCAAGGTCACCACGCGATCTTCGGGCACGATCGGCAGAAGGTCCCGGTACCGCCAGACGCCGCTCTGGTCCACCGCCATCGTCGAGCTCCGCCGCTCCTGCCACAGATGCTTCAGCGCCGACGGGTTCGGCCGGTACACCGGTTTGCCGGTTGCAGGCGCGCCTTCGCTCCAGTCGTACTCGACCTCAAACAACTCGCCGCAATCCACGCAGCGAAAATTGCTCTGCGCCTGCGGCCCCTCGATGCGCACGCCGCATCCCGTGCACCTCAGCCTGTGAACTGACAAACTCATGTGTCCTTCTAGAGTACCGTAGCCACACTCCCGGTCTCCCCTTTCTCCGCTGTTCCCGGACGGATTGCCATAAATCCGCACCCGCAATCCGCATACAATCGATACCGTGATTCATGCTCCAGACGGTGTTCGAATGTTCCAACCTGGACGTATCTGCTTTCTTGCGGCACTCTTCAGCATCGCATTCCTGCTGCCTCTCCCTCTTCACGCCCAAAAGCAACTCCAGCTCGCCTGCGCCGCCGACCTTCAAATCGTCATGCCCGCGCTCGCCGCTGCTTACGAGCACGCCACCGGCGTCCACCTCGTTACCGCCTTCGGCTCCTCCGCGACGCTCACCCAGCAACTCGCCAACGGCGCCCCGCAGGACGTCTTCCTCTCTGCCGACACCACCCACCCGCAACAACTCATCGACGCCGGCATCGCCCTCGGAGCTGATCCGCAGAAGCAGCAGGCGCCCACCCCCTACGCCCACGGCGTCCTCGTTCTCTGGGCGCGCAACGATTCTCCACTCCAGCCCATCTCGCTGAACACGCTCAAGGACAGCCGCCTCGCCCGCCTGGCTATCGCCAATCCAACGCACGCGCCCTACGGCCTCGCCGCCCAGCAGGCGCTCCAGCACCTCGGCCTCTACACGCAGCTCCAACCAAAGCTCGCCATCGCCGAAAACATCGCCCAGACTGCTCAGTTCGCCGAATCCGGCAACGCGCAGGCCGCTCTCATCTCGCTCACCATTGCGAGCAGCGATCACTTCCGCCAGCTAGGCTCCTTCGTCCGCATCCCGACCGACGCCTACCTACCCATCCAGCAGTCCGCCGTCATCCTCAAAGCCAGCAAACAGCAGCAACTCGCCCGCGACTTCCTCAACTGGCTCACCAGCCCCACCACGCAGCAACAACTCAAATCCTTCGGCCTCGACCCCGCAAAGTAATGGATCACCACGAACAGAGGATGGCAACCTAATGCACAATCCTCACATGGAGACGGACCACGCTATCTTGGAGCCGTCGTTCTCTCGGCGGCGATCGTTGCTCTTGCCGCGCTCGGCTGGTTGCGCCGGCGAAAGGGTGGGCGCAAAGGAGTGCTCGTGGCGCTCTTCGGCTACAACATTCTCCTGATGGCGCTTTTCATCCTCGGCCTTCTTGCTGACGACGGCTTCGGATGGGCATTCCTTCCACTTCTTCTCTGCACGGCGCCCTGGAGCTTCATCATTAACACCGTTTTGCTGCACGCAGGCTTTGCTGCAGGCTGGTTCGACGGACTTATCGGTAACTTCATTCTCTTTGTGGTTCTATGCGGCGGAACCAACAGTGCTCTCCTGTATCTCCTCATCACGCGAGTCATTTACCCGAAGGCCGTGAAAACTCCGCCCCTCACTCCCTAACTACTCACTCCCTAACTCACTTACACTTCCTCTCATGGACCTCGCCGCGCTCGGCCTCACCCTCCGTCTCGCGACCGTCACCACGCTTTGCCTGCTCATCCTCGGCACACCGCTCGCCTACTGGATTGCCGGCCTTGCCTCCGCAAAGACCCGCACCCTGCCTCGCCGCATCGCGCAAGCCGCCGTCGCGCTCCCACTCGTGCTCCCGCCCACCGTGCTCGGCTTCTATCTCCTCGTCTGGCTCGGTCCCGCACGTGCCCCCGGCCGTGCCCTCATTCATCTCATCGGCCACCCGCTCGCCTTCACCTTCAGCGGCCTCGTCGTCGGCTCCGTGCTCTACAGCCTTCCCTTCGCCGTGCAGCCGCTTGTCCTCGCCTTCTCGCACGTCGACCGCAACCTCACCGACGTCGCCTCCACCCTCGGCGCCTCGCCACTCACCGTCTTCCGCCGTGTCGTGCTCCCGCTCTCCCGCACCGGCTTCCTCACCGCCGCCATCCTCACCTTCGCCCACACTGTCGGCGAGTTCGGCGTCGTTCTCATGCTCGGCGGCGACATCCCCGGCCTCACCCGCACGCTCTCCATCTCCATCTTCGACCAGGTCCAGGAGCTCAACTACACCGCCGCCGACCGCACCGCCCTCGCCCTCGTTGCCATCTCCTTCCTCGCCCTGCTGCTCGTCTATTGGCGCGCGTCGTCTCCGGAGACCGCCGTTGTCTAATCCCGCACCGCACTTCCAGTTGAGCCTGAACACTGATGTTGGCGCTATCCACATCGACGTAACGCTCACTTTCACAGCGCCCTGGACGATTCTTTTCGGCGCATCGGGCAGCGGCAAAAGCACCATCCTCCGCGCGATCTGCGGCTTGCTCCCAAATGCCCGCATCTTCTCTGCTTGTGCTGCACCTGAAGGCGGCGCACTGTTTGCAGAAGCCAGCGTGAAAGCTGTCGAGCTCGACGGCAATTACATGCGGGTCCCTCCTCACTGTCGCCAGATCGCGTACGCTCCGCAGCAACCCGCGCTCTTCCCGCACCTCACCGTTCGCGACAACATCGCCTTCAGCTCCTCGCTCCACCAACCGGCCAACCCGCAACTCGCCGAAGAGGCACTCTCCCTCTTCGAACTCCACAAGCTCTCCCATCGGTCTCCGGCAAAGCTCTCTGGCGGCGAGCGCCAGCGCGTCAATCTCGCCCGCGCCTTCGCCCGGCCCGACACCCGCCTCATGCTGCTCGACGAACCCTTCACCGGACTCGACCTCAGGCTGCGCGACCAGCTCATCCCGCGCATGCAGCAATTCCTCGCCGCACGGTCCATCCCCTGCATCTCTGTCACCCACGACGTCGACGAAGCCCTCCTCCTCGACGCCGAAGTCTTCCGCATCGACTCCGGCCGCATCCTCGCACACGGCCCCGCCCGCACTATCCTCGCCGACGAGCGCACCCGCCTCCTCAACGCCCTCCGATAAGCGCTACACTCGCGTGCGAATGAATCATCCCGACAACCATCATCTGAATCCCCGGCAACACTGGGATCGCGTCTACTCGTCCAAATCGCCGACCCAGCAAAGCTGGTTCTGTCCGCACCTTGACACCTCGCTCGCCTTCATCCGCCGCGCCGCGCCCGATCTCTCCACACCCATCCTCGACGTCGGCGCCGGTGACTCCACCCTAGCCGATGACCTGCTCGCCGCCGGCTACACCAATCTGACGCTTGTTGACATCTCAAAACACGCTCTCGAGCACACACGCGCGCGCCTCGGCGGGGCCGCCGCATACGTCACCTTCCTTGCGGCCGACCTTCTCACCGACGCACTCCCGCCACAGCACTTCGGCCTCTGGCACGACCGCGCCGTCTTCCACTTCCTCACTTCGCCCGTCGACCGCGCCGCCTACATCAGCCACGCCACTCGCGCACTTCGCCCCGGCGCTCACATTATCCTCGCGACCTTTTCACCCGGCGGCCCCACAAAATGCAGCGGCCTTCCCGTCCAGCGCCACAACGCCGACTCCATCGTCCGCACCTTCGGCCCGCGCTTCCGTCTCACCCACGCAGCTAACGAACTCCACACCACACCCTCCGGCGCCACGCAGCCGTTCCTTTACTGCGACCTCGTTCTTTCCTGAACCCCGTTCCATCGCATCTCTCTGCGATCTCCAACCGGGTTTCATCGCCCGCAGAGAAGACGGATATACGCGCGCCGTTACCGAGGTAAACGGAGCGCCGATACCCGCGTTGTGCGGCAGATTCCGGAACTTCGCGGATACAAATCAACAGTGAGGGGAAAGGGCGCCCAGATCCGGGAAACCTTATCGAACCTTTTCAAACCCACGTTTTTTCGGGCTGAAGCTGTAAGTGCTTAAAAAGATTTGGCGTGCCAGATGAACGCCAGTTGGAACACTCTCCTCGATCAACTGAAGGCGTTTTCACGCATACAGCCTCAAGCGCTTCAGGGGTGAATTGAAGACGACGCATAACAGCAAGCACGGCGACGTCGCCACGGTGTCGCTATGGCCCATAATGAGGCTGTCTCCGGCAGGTACCCTTAACAGAAGCCACGTTAGCCCGTTGCACACCTTCCGCGCGGGCTGACTTCTTCGCGAGTGACATTTACAGGGATATGTCGCTGGGCCGCTCGAGCAGAAAACAATTCCACTACCCTCCAAAAAACGGAGGTATGCTGTATGTCGGGTTGAATCTACGGCCTCGGGGCGATAGCTCACGCTTTCCACCCAAATCCGAGGGTTCTTCTCACCATTTTCTTGAGAATGATCGCGAACCTTTCATTCTCGAAAAGGAGGCCTATATGGCCAAGCCTGTCTCTATTGTTTCCACAGAAGTCACCCGCCCAATGCAAGTCGGAAATACGAGCTTCATGCTCGATCGGCTTGGCGAGGATTGTGCGCCCCTTCAGTTCCTCCGAGAGCTAACCCAAAACGCCATCGAGGGCGTTCTGCGCCTGCCCGGGAAGACCGGTGAGGTGATTTGGGATGTCGACTGGAACTACCACACGCTAACAGGAATCTTCAAACTGTCCGTGACAGACACCGGCGTTGGGATGACAGGCGAAGAGATGATGCAGTACATCAATGCCCTCTCGTCTTCTGTCAATGTCCTTTCCAGCACTGGGAATTACGGTGTCGGCGCAAAGATTGCCGCTGCTCCCAAGAACAGACACGGCCTGCTCTATCTTTCTTGGAAAGATGGTGTCGGCTACATGATTCACCTTTGGCGTGATCCGATCAGTGGGAATTACGGGCTGCGCCAACTTGAACTTCCTGATGGGAGCTATGGCTACTGGGCATACGTCCAAGACGACACAAAACCGTCAGTCATCGACAAGCACGGAACGATGGTGGTCTTGCTCGGCAACGAGCCCGAAGCCGATACCATGACTCCTCCGGAGGCAACACCAAGCCCTTCGCGTTGGATCACGAAGTATCTCAATACTCGATACTTCTCCTTCCCCGACGGCATCAAGGTGAAAGCTCGGGAGGGCTGGCAGCTTCCAAGAGCCAACACCGACAGCAACATCTTACGAACTCTAACTGGACAGAAGTCCTACCTGGAAAAACACGCCGAATCATCGGGAATCAAGGAATTGTCCGGCGCCACGGCGCACTGGTGGATTCTTAAAGATGAGGACGCAATGACCCAAAACTCTGGGTACATAGCGTCCTCTGGACATGTTGCCGCACTGTACCAAAATGAACTCTACGAAATGGTAAGTGCGCGTCAGGGCGTTGCGCGCCTTCAGAACTTTGGAGTCATCTTCGGCCACAATCGCGTGGTTGTCTATCTGCAGCCTAAAAACGGCGACGGGCATCGACTTACATCTAATACCGCACGGACCCAACTACTTCTCAACGGCGAACCGTTGCCGTGGTCAGATTGGGCGGCGGAGTTTCGCGACGATATGCCGAAGCCGATAGCAGAACTGGTCGACAGTGTTGCAGCAGCCGCGTCTGGTTCGGATCACAAGCAGACCATTCGCGAGCGTCTGAAAGCTATTGTCGATTTGTTTCGCTTTAGCCGATATCGGCCGACTCCCAAAGGAAAGCTTCTTATTGACAGCGAAAATGGCGTTGCAGGAGGTCGGCCGAAGCCTCGAGGCGAGCAAACGGACACGAGTGATAAAGAACCTGGAGGAAAAGGCGGTAGGGCTGGCGATGTCTACAGTTTGTTCTTATCGGCTGGTGGCGTCCCGGGTGAGGAAGTATTAGTTGCTCATGAGCCGGAGGTGCAGTGGGTCTCTGTTGAGAACGGAACTCGGACTCCTCCCGATTTAGAAGACCGCGCCGCAAAGTATCTTCCCCAGCAAGATTTGATTCAGGCTAACGCTGACTTCCGCGTCTTCAACGACATGATTGACCGATGGTGCAGCCGCTACAAACAGGTGTCTGGAGCACGTGATGTCATCAGAGATGTTGTGCAGGAATGGTTCGAGCAGCAATTGATTGAAACCATTATGGGTGCAAATGCATTACGTGATGCGCGGCAGTGGACATTCGACGATGTTCAACGGCTTTGGTCTGAAGAAGCCCTAACAGCAGCGGTTCTTCCTAGATACCATGTGGATGTGGCGGTAAAGCGCACCCTTGGAGCGAAGCTGGGAACACTGAAAGACAAATTGGTGTAGCCAGCGGATCGACATCCGAGGAGCAACACGGCTTCAATCGAATTAGGAACTCCCGGCAGAGTGAGTTGGGAAAGTGAGGCGTAGTGGCTAAAGAAGCTGCGGCGAGCAATAAGGAACCACAACTTAATGGTATCGAGGGTTTCAAAAAAGCCCTTGCGCTACTAAATAACTCACTCTCCGAGGAACTTCGTTCCCTACTGGAGACAAAACACCTGTATCAGCGGGTCACGGTACCTTACGAAGATCTCACTTCTCAGACACGCGACCGGGTAATCCCGGGGTATCGTACGGAGTTCAATCAGTATCTACAGCGCCTGAAGGCACCCGTCTTTGTCACAACGAAAGAGCTATTCCTAGCAGAACGCGATGGGTCTCGACAACTTCTTCTTCAGGCGATCCTCCCAAACGTCAAGTTATTCTGCCAAAAGTGCGCACGACGAGAAGCATTCAAGCTCATATGGTTCACGGACGTCGCGAACGAAGTGAAGAAACCGTTGAGTGACCCAGTGATGTCCGATGTTGCTGCGACCTTCCAAATGTGGCTCTTGGTTTTCCGATGCCAGAGCTGTCTCGGTCCGTTGGAGGGCTTTCTTGTTCGACGAGATGAATGGAAGTTGTCATTGGAGGGACGTTCGCCAATTGAGAACTTCGAACTTCCAACATTCCTTCCAAAGACGGAACTCCAGTGGTTTCGTGACGCTGTTGTTGCGCGGAATAGCGGTAAAGTTCTGGCGGCGCTCTTCTATCTCCGCACGTTCATTGAGCAGTTTGCTCGACGGCAAACAAAGATGGACGGAAAGATTACTGGCGGAGAGATCATGACCGCGTATAGCACCCTCCTTCCGGAGACACAGCGCAGCTCCATGCCCTCGCTGAAAGAGTGGTACGAAAATCTCAGTGCAGCTCTCCACGGTGCCATTGAGGATGCTGACCTCTTTGAAAATGCGCGAGTGCAGATCGAAAGGCACTTCGATTTCCGCCGTATCTACAATATTGCCGAGGTCCCAAAAGACGTGCAGAACTCTGCCGAGAACGAGGAACGGCGATGAGTTCTCATGAGGGGTGTCGTTCTTCTCAAGCCAGCGTTTTGATACCGTCCCCAGGTACCCGAGTCCCTCGGGCGAGCGCAAATCGCACGCGACATACGATGCGTCGAACTCAGTCCTCAAGCTCATCGACTGGGCCGAGTGTCTGTTGATATTTCATCTGGAGCTGCGGGACGGCCTCCGCGATTTTGTCGACTAGGGGCAAGCTGGGCAACCCCCATTGGTTGCTGAGGCAGACCGTCTTTCCTCTCGCGTGGATCAGATGCTCATCGTCTGCGAACATGCGTTCAGGGCGGAAGACATACCCCTCAGCAGATCGGGCCTGTTGAGCGGCGGCAAGAAACTCTTCACCAGACAATTCGCCTTCGACTGCGAGAAACTTGCGACTTGGGATGATGCGTGCGAGCGCTTCGACGGAAAGCCCCGCCTGCAGCGCACGCGAGACCGCGATCCACATGAGGTTACGCTTCCAGAGGTTCCGATAGGTCTGACCACCCACCGTGAGGTCGTACCGAGTGAAGTCAATATTCGATTCGGCGGCTTTACGCGCCTCCTGCTCCTTCTCTTTGATACGGACGGTATAATCCTGCGCCTCCCGTAGAGGAATAATCTGATCAACCTCCACGATAGTGCGCCCGTCGAGTAGGTACGGCCGCACGCGGACACATCGGATATCGAGTCCGTTGGTATTCAGCCAGAGAACGGCAGTCGTGAGTTCGCGAGAAAAATCGGGCGAAACCAACACAATGCGCACTCGTTGTCCGAAGCTCTCCGGTACCTCGGGGGAACCAAGGAAATCCAGAATTGCTGCCTCAGCCGACGCCATCTCGCCGCGTAGGAACTTGGCGTGAGCTGCAACGGTTTGCTGGAAGCCCATAGTGGATATCATCGCCGCGTAGCGAACGGCCTGGAGTTCCATGTGCCCCCCGTCCTCGGTGCGCTTCAATTCGATTACAACCAAAGCGCCAGAACGATCCAAGGCAAGGAGATCCACTCTCCGTTTGCTATCTTCCCATTCTGAAAATTCCTCTGCGATGACAAGAAGCTCCTCCCCTAACACGGAGATGGAACCTTTCAGCAGCCGCTGCAGATCCTGCCGTTCTCGAAAATACTGTTCTTGCATGGTGGTTCTCGGAACAGCACTCAAGGAATCACGAGTTAGCTCAAAGATTGGCATCGCTTCAGTCTATTAGGCTTAGCTGGCTGGCGCGAAAGGATACTTCGCCTTGAAACCGACCCTGTTCAGGCTGTTTTCAAACTGATGATCAATCGGAAACGTAAGGTTCATAGCGAGCTTATCTGGACTTGAGGAATCGTGGAAATCAAGGTGCTGCAGGATCAACGGAGAGCCGGGCGGAACCTGCCGACAGAGCGTTAAGTTGCTGCGTTTCGCCCGGGCAGGTTGTGCTGGTTCGGGTTTATCCTGCGCGAAACACTCTGAGGGCGAATCGGCAATGCCAGAAGCACTTGAACCGAGAGTCCGGTGATATTCCAGAACTGCATCCGCGAAGTGAAGTCCCTGCCAAACGAGGCAGCAAAGAGATCGCGCTTTGTTTCCCTGTTCCCAGAACGCTTCGGGTTCGAGATGAGCACGAATTACCCACTCCGTACCGTTCCTAAAACCGCATATTTGGGTACAAATACGCATTTTCCGACGGCACGAAACGGCCAGTACCGATTAGGGTGCAGCCTGGACCCTCAATACGCATACAATAGGTAAGTCATTACCTTACTATAGTTTAGCGAGCATAGTTAAACTTGCAAATTTAGACCCTGTTTCCAGAATGCATGAAAAAGAGTGTAACCGCATGAGATTCATTGGAATAAGTAGCGATTGAAGGGCGGGGCCCCAATGTCTCAAGGGTGTCTTGGGCAGGAGGCCCTATTCGCACCATTTGGGTTCGGGGAGTTCCACTCCTCGCGATAGGTGAACATACATGTGTAGCTCTATCCAGACAGGCGGAATCGCTAGATATAAGGCCTGTCTGCCTGCTTTTGTCTCGCCCACAGCGCATCTCTGAGAGTGCGTAGCGCTTGTTCCAATGTAGTACATAGTGACATCGTGTACGGTTCTAGTCACATGATCCTAAGACCATCCGTGACAAGAACGGAAGAATAGAGAGCACTCCTAATGAGCAGACAGCAATTGCAACTGTCAGGAAGAACGTTCGGTAAGTTAAAGGTTTCAGGTAGGACCGAGGGCAGGACCTCATACTGGGATTGCATATGTGAGTGCGGGCAAACGACAGAGGTGAGGGGTACCTACCTCACGCAGGGCAAGACAGCATCATGCGGATGTCAGCGCACGGCTCATGGTCACTGTAAGGGTGGAAAGCGCAGCCGTGAGTACACGGTTTGGGCGGCGATGAAGGCTCGCTGCGACTCCGGTACAGATCCCGCCTACCAAGATGTTGAGTACGACCCTCGATGGGCAGATTTTAAGGCCTTCCTCGCAGACGTAGGGCCAAGGCCGGAAGGAACCACCTTAGATCGCATCGATGCGGCCGGTGGATACAACAAAGAGAACACCCGCTGGGCAGACAAGTTCACCCAAGCTAACAATAAGAAGAAGTCAGAGATCATTTCGTATGACATCCGCTTCTCTGGGAAGAGAGCCAGTGCGGCAGAATGGGCACGATTTCTGAGGGAAATGACGGGAAATCCAGATTGGACTGCGAAACGTTTCCAGACCTGTCTAAAGCTTATGACCATCGATCAACTAATTGCCGGAGTTCACCCGTCGGGAATCGATCCTCAGGAACTGGCTGAACGTGCGGAGGTCGACCATTTGTTAGGGATGGTAGACCGTTCGGTCATTGTGTCCCACAAGCATTGGAAGATTCAAAATGATGAACCAGAATCTGAATAGTGTGCACACGGCTTGTGATAATCAGTGCCAGCACGAACTGATTTGAGGCAGACTGCAGGACAGTTTCCGACGTCGGGCGGCTTATGATGACGGATCTCAATAGAGAAGCCGGAAAGCTGAAGACTGATGCGAAAGGGCCCGGTATCATGGTGTTGGACACCAATCACATATGTTTGAGCAGGCCTTCAAGAACATCGACGACGTCCTCTGGAAAGAGGCCGGGTGCACCACCGAACTCGACTACACCGAGCAGACCTCCTGGCTGCTGTTCCTGAAGTATCTGGATGACCTCGAAGAGGACAAGCGGGCAGAGGCTGCGCTACATGGCAAGCCCTACAGCTACATCCTTGATAAGCCGTACCGTTGGGAGAGCTGGGCCGCACCAAAGGACAAGCACGGGCAGCTTGACCACAACAAGGCGCTCACTGGCGACGACCTCCGCGACTTCGTCAACGCGAAACTCTTCCCTTATCTGCACGGCTTCCGTCAGCGCGCTACCAGCTCCAACACCATCGAATACAAGATTGGCGAGATCTTCGGCGAGATCAAGAACAAGATCCAGAGCGGCTATAACCTGCGCGAGATCATTGACCACGTTGACGAGCTGCGCTTCCGCTCACAGACGGAAAAGCATGAGCTGTCCCACCTCTACGAAGCCAAGATCCGCAACATGGGCAACGCCGGGCGGAACGGCGGCGAGTACTACACGCCACGCCCGCTCATCCGTGCCATTGTGCAGGTAGTCAAGCCGCGGATCGGAGAGCGCATCTACGACGGTGCGGTCGGCTCGGCGGGCTTCCTCTGCGAATCGTTCGACTATCTCAGCAAAAAGCCGGAGCTGACCACAAAGGACGTTAAGACGCTTCAGGAGCGCACCTTCTTCGGCAAGGAAAAGAAGTCGCTGGCCTACGTTATCGCGATCATGAATATGATTCTGCATGGCATTGAGGCACCCAACATCATCCACACCAACACGCTGACGGAAAACCTCGCCGACATCCAGGAGAAAGACCGCTTCGACGTCATCATGGCGAATCCGCCCTTCGGTGGTAAGGAGCGCAAGGAAGTCCAGCAGAACTTCCCTATCCGCACTGGCGAGACGGCGTTCCTGTTTCTCCAACACTTCATCAAGATCCTGCGCGCTGGCGGCCGCGCCGGCATCGTAATCAAGAACACATTTTTGTCGAATACGGATAGCACGGCGGTAATCAAGCTTCGGCAGCAACTGCTTGAAAGTTGCAACCTGCACACCATACTGGACTGCCCTAAGGGTGCGTTTCAGGGCGCTGGTGTACAGACCGTGGTGCTCTTCTTCGAGAAGGGCGCACCCACGCGTCGAACTTGGTATTACCAGCTCGACCCAGGCCGCAACCTCGGCAAGACAAACCCACTGAACGATGGCGATCTTTCCGAGTTTGTGAAGCTGCAGGCCACCTTGGCCGACTCGCCGAAGAGCTGGAGTGTGGACCTGAAGGACATCGACCGGACGACCTTCGATCTCTCCGTTAAGAACCCGAATGGCGGCGAAGATGTGACGCACCGCACTCCGCAGGAGATCCTCGCAGAAATTGCGGCGCTGGATGCCGAGAGCGCGCAGGTGCTGGCGAAAATTGGGGCGCTGATATGAGTAAAGAATGGCAGAGACAACGCTTTGAGGCGTGCATAGAGCCTGTTACATACACCAGAAAGATACTGCGAAAAGACTTCCTCGCAGAGGGAGCCTACCCCGTGGTGTCACAAGAGGAAGACTTCATAAACGGTTATTGGGACGAAGAGGGCGATCTCTTCAAAGTCACCACGCCAATCATTGTGTTTGGGGATCACACAAAGGTCTTGAAATACGTTGATTTCGATTTCGTACTCGGTGCGGACGGGGTAAAGGTCCTGAAGCCGAGAGAGTTTCTGTCGCCCAAGTTCCTATTCTATCGATTGCAAGCCGTGGAATTAGATTCTCTCGGATACGCGCGACATTACAAACTTTTGAAGGACTTGGAGATTGACTATCCCGCCCCTTCGGAGCAGAGACGGATCGTCGGCATCCTCGACGAAGCGCTCGAGGGCATCGCCACTGCCAAAACCAACGCCGAAAGAAACCTCCAAAACGCCCGCGCTCTCTTCGAAAGCCACCTACAGTCCGTGTTCGCTCAGCGCGGCGCAGAGTGGGAACGCGTTACGCTTCAGGCGCTCTTGAAGCGCGGCTGGATTGAGGACCACATGGACGGTAATCACGGAGGTGACTATCCGCGAAAAGAGGAGTTCATCCGCAAAGGAGTTCCTTACATATCTGCGAACTGCGTGGACGATGAGCGCATTGACATGTCTCGGGCAAAATACCTCTCACACAAGCGAGCTTCAATGCTCCGGAAGGGATTCGCTAAAGACAATGACGTGCTTTTCGCTCACAACGCTACCGTCGGGCCGGTTGCCATTCTTCGCACGAAAGAGGAGAAAGTTATCCTAGGCAAATCGCTCACCTACTATCGTTGCGACCCAAAACACCTACTTCCAGAGTATCTGGCACACTACATGAGGTCTTATGGATTCAAGACGCAGTACTCGCAGGTAATGAGGCAATCCACCCGGAACCAAGTGCCTATTACCAAACAGCGCGAGTTCTTTCACGTTATTCCACCGCTCGAAGAACAAAAGCGCATCATCGTCGCACTCAATGGTCTATTTGAGAACACTCAACGTCTCGAATCCGTCTACAAGCAAAAGCTCACCGCGCTAGAAGAACTGAAGAAGTCACTTTTACACCAAGCTTTCAACGGAGTCCTCTAATTTTGGACTTAGAGCAAAGACACATCGACGCGCTGGACCGTGCGGAGACGCTGATGTTTCACTTTGACTTCTGTCCTTACCTTGAGTTGAAAGCACTGCTTGCTGACCCTACGCCGCTGGCCAGAAAGCGCTTTGAGTTACTTTTCATCGGGTACTATGGCCTAGATCTCGCAGGGCTGTCGCAAGCATTTCTACAGCGGTATTTCCAGATACTGTTCGATGGGAATGTGCTTTCAAACGGTGAGCCCAGATTCGCTCCAATCCTGAGTGAACTCTATTTGATTCCGCGCAGGCAAGGCGGTCTTGCATTGCAGTTGTCCTTTGTGTCAAAGCTTGTGGCAATCCATTCAGAAATCAGTCCCATTTACGACCAACATGTGCAAACCTTCTTCAGCGAGTACGATCCGGGGACCTCGGTTGGCCAACCGGGACGGGTCGCGTGGTTTGTGGATTTCTTGAAACGGGTGAGTGACAGCTATGCAGCATGGGCGCAAGACGAAAGACTTACCCCAATCCTCCAACGATTCAAAGCGCGTGACGAGAAACTTGCTCTGTGTCACGTAAACCGTCTCTTGGATTTCCTAGTCTGGAAGGTTGGCAATCAGAAACTCCTGTGAGCCTATGAACGAAGCCGAGACGAGAGCCGAGCATATTGATCCCGCATTGAAGGCGGCGGGATGGGGCGTGGTTGAGGCCAGCCGCATCCGGCGCGAGTTTGCGATTGTTCCCGGTCGCATTGAAGGTCAGGGAAAACGCGGCAAGTGTCTGACGGCTGATTACGTCCTGGAGTATCACAACACTAAGCTGGCGATCATCGAAGCGAAAGCATGGGACGAGGAACTGACCGAAGGTGTTGCCCAGGCCAAGAACTATGCCGAGAAGATGACGATTCGTTACACATATGCTTCTAACGGCAAGGGCATATACGGAATTGACATGGACACCGGCAAGGAGGGCGAGACTCTTGCCTATCCGACGCCCGACGAACTCTGGAACCTGACGTTCCCAAAGCCGCTCGCCTGGCGGGACCGCTTCGCCGCGATACCTTACCCGGACAAGAGTGGCACGTGGTCGCTACGTTTCTACCAAGAGATTTCAGTCAATCGCGTATTGGAAGCGATTGAAGACGGCAAAGACCGTGCGCTCCTGACACTCGCAACCGGCACAGGAAAGACATCGATCGCCTTCCAGATCGCTTGGAAGCTCTTCAGCGCCCGCTGGAATCTGTCGGACTGGAAGAGCGGCAACGAACCCACCCGCCGACCGCGGGTCCTCTTCCTTGCGGACCGAAACAACCTTGCCGATCAAGCTTTCAACGACTTCACATCTTTCACAGCATTCCCCGACGACGCGCTGATCCGAATAAAACCGGATGACATCCGGAAGAAGGGGAAAGTCCCAAAGAACGGGAGCATCTTCTTCACCATCTTCCAGACCTTCATGAGCGGCCCTCCCAAGGACGGCAAACCTTCGCCGTACTTTGGTGAATACCCGCCAGACTTCTTCGACTTCATCATCGTCGACGAGTGCCATCGTGGCGGGGCAAACGACGAAAGCACCTGGCGCGACATCCTTGAATACTTCTCTCCAGCGGTTCAACTCGGCCTTACGGCAACGCCAAAACGCGAGGAGAACGCGGATACTTATTCCTACTTCGGGGAGCCGGTCTACATTTACTCCCTCAAAGACGGCATCAATGACGGCTTCCTGACGCCATTCCGGGTAAAGCAGGTCACAACGTCGCTCGACGAGTACACCTACACCGCCGATGACAAGTTGATTGAGGGTGAGATCGAAGTCGGGGAACACTTCGAGGAAGACGACTTTAACAAGGTCATTGAGATCAAAGAACGCGAAGCTTACCGTGTCAAGCTGTTCATGGACCAGATCAACCAGAAGGAAAAGACACTCGTCTTCTGCGCCACGCAGAATCATGCACTGGCTGTCCGCGACCTTATCAACCAGACGAAGACCAGCTCAGACCCAAACTATTGCCAACGGGTCACCGCCAAGGACGGCGAACTGGGCAACCAGCATCTTCGGGACTTCCAGGACAATGACAAGACCATACCGACGATTCTGACGACTTCGCAAAAGCTTTCGACCGGTGTGGATGCCCGCAACATCCGCAATATCGTTCTTATGCGCCCCATCAACAGCATGATTGAGTTCAAGCAGATCATCGGGCGCGGGACACGGCTCTTCGACGGGAAGGACTACTTCACTATCTATGACTTCGTGAAGGCATATCTTCACTTCCACGACGACGAATGGGATGGGCCTCCGCAGGAGCCGGAACCATGTGCGAAGTGTGGCTATCATCCTTGCCAATGTGTGAAGGAGCCGAAGCAACCATGCCTGATCTGTAGCCAGAGCCCCTGCGAGTGCCCGAAGGAGCCTTGCTCGCTCTGCGGGCAGCTCCCATGCGAATGCAAGAAGAAGGCCAAGGCGAAGGTGAAGCTTGCCAACGGCAAAGAGCTGACCATCCAGCACATGATCTGTACTACGTTCTGGCATCCTGACGGCACGCCAATGTCCGCCCAGCAGTTCTTGGAACTGCTCTTTGGTAAGTTGCCGGAGTTCTTCAAGAACGAAGCCGAACTGCGTGCATTGTGGAGTGTCCCCAACACCAGGAAGCTCCTATTGCACGGACTTGCAGAGAAGGGCTTTGGACCTGAACAACTGGTGGAGATGCAAAAGATCATTGATGCGGAGAAAAGCGACCTCTTCGACGTGCTCGCTTACGTTGCCTATGCGATGCCACCGCTTACTCGTGAAGAACGGGCTGCCCGAGCGAAGGCCGCCATCAGTGGGCACTTCAACGACAAGCAGCAGGCATTCCTCGACTTCGTCCTGGCTCACTATGTGGGGGTTGGGGTGGACGAGCTCGACCAAGAGAAACTGTCCCCCTTGCTTCGTCTTAAGTACGGTGCCATTGCTGATGCCATTGCTGACCTCGGCAAGCCTGAAGAGATCAACGAGGTATTCGTGGGATTCCAGAAATACCTATATCAATCGGCGAGTGAGGGGCCCAATAACCCTAGCGCTTGACCTCTGCTTTCTTGCGTCCGCAAGGGCGCGCGCAGGCTCAATAAACTACCTCCTAAGCGCGGAGATTTGATCGAAGTCATTCTTGTGACCCACTCTGACGGTTTGCAAAAGTTTCAGACTGGGCACAAAAACTTCCAGGCAAGTACCGCGTGATTCCCAGCGAGCGTTGCGCCCTACCATCGAACGTGAGGGGATTCTTTTAGGGTGTTCCCCTTTAGTCTCCCGACTCTGACACGAAACAAGCGACAAAGATACGGAGCAACTAAGTTGCTTGTATGGAAAACGTGCTCACTTATTCTCTCTTGACGTCAATACGCCATCATGTCACTCTGTATTCACTGAAACGAGCGTTTGGAGCGATTACAGTGAGCGGATTCGTAGCATACTACCGAGTAAGCACGGACAAGCAAGGGCAGAGCGGCCTGGGGCTGGAGGCACAGCGAGAAACCATACTGCGCTTCGTTGGCAGCAATCCTCTAGCAGCCGAATTCACGGAAGTAGAGAGCGGCAAGAGTCACACCAATAGGCCGCAGTTGCTCACTGCCCTAGAGATGTGCAAGCGGAAGAAGCTGACGCTGGTGCTGGCGAAGCTTGATCGTCTAGGCCGCAATCTGGCGTTCATCGCTTCCCTGCTTGAATCTGGTGTTGAGTTCGTCTGCTGTGACAATCCCCATGCGAACAAGATGACGCTGCAAATGCTGTCTGTCTTCGCGGAGTTTGAGCGGGAGCAAACATCTGTACGTACGAAGGCCGCGTTAGCCGCTGCGAAGGCACGCGGGACACAGCTAGGCAATCCACGTTGGCAGGAATCGCTTGACAGCGCACGTACTGCGAAGAACCCTATAAAGCCAGCACCGCAAGTAGTCGAGATGATGCGCCAATACAGAGCGGACGGATTGACGCTGCGTGCTATCGCAGACAAGCTAAACGGCCTGGGGCTGCGCACGCCTAAGGGGTTCAAGTGGTACGCTGCGACGGTAGCCAATGCGATGGAGGCGAGCTAATGGCGCGGAAGATGCCGACACCGAACGAGGATAGGGTACGGCGCGGACATGGTGACACTGTGGCGCTCACAGTGCGCTTGCCAAAGGCCGATTGGATAGCTCTGCGTACTTACGCTATGACAGAGGGCGAGACGTTGCAATCCATCGCTGTCCGTGCGTTCAATCGCGAACTGACTGCCAAGGGACATCCGCCATTGAAAGGTGGCGACTAATGCCGCTCATATCCGTTGACGAATGCCGCACGATCCTTGGCACTCTGGCAGACGGTAAGACCGATACCGAGGTTGAGGAGTGGCGCGATAAGCTCACCGCCGTCGCGAACGAGATGTACGACGCGCTGCAATCTCATCTGCGTAATAGGCCTCTTGATGAAATCCGTTGGGCTGCTTACCTGAACGAGTATCCCGAAGAAGCAGCGGACGACCGCATTGGTTCGGACGATGATGAGGACACGCTATGAAGGCTGTCGTATACGTTCGCGTTAGTAGCGCCGGACAAGTCGATAACACTTCCCTTGCAACTCAAGAAGAGGATTGCTATCGCTGGTGCGAGTCGCGTGAGTTAGAGATAGACCGTGTCTTTGTGGAACGCGGCGAATCGGCCAGTACTGCGGATCGTACTGAGTTCCAGAAGATGCAGCGATATCTCGAAACGGTGAGGGGGCACGTCAGCCACCTTGTTGTATGGCGCTTCGACCGATTGTTTCGCAACACTGCTGACGCGGGAGAATTTCGCAAGAAGTTGAAGGCTTTAGGAGTTCGGGACGTATCCGTCACACAGCCCACCGACGACTCAAGCAGTGGCGATTTTATGAAGGACCTGACCGCAGCATTCGATGCATACGACAATAAGACCCGCGCCGAGCGCAGCAAACGGGCCATGAGGCAGACATATGAGGTTAGACGTCGATGGGTGTGGACAACCCCGATTGGATATTTGAGCGCACAAGGGGCAATCCTGCCTGACCCTGAACGTGCTCCGTTTATAGTTCAACTATTCGAGTTGATTGCCTCAGGGCAGGTCAAGAAAACTAACGCACTCGCACAACTGACGCGGATGGGTCTGCGGACGAAAAAGGGGCACCCTGTCACAGCACAAACCGTCCATCGGGTACTGAGGAACGAACTCTATTGCGGCAGGATGGTGGCGAAGAAGTGGGGCATCCGAGTCAAGGGGGAGTTCACACCGCTGATAAGCGAGGAGCTATTCGATACTGTGCAAGCCATCCTCAATGGACGGTCCATTGCGGCTGTGGCCCACAAGAAACTGCATGAGGACTTCCCTCTCAAAGGCACCCTGCGCTGCCCAGTGTGCAATCAGGCCGTGACAGGTTCGACCAGCGCAGGGAAGATGGCCGCGAAGTTCCGCAAAGACGACCCCGAACGCGAGCGATACCTGTACAAGAACTATCGCTGCTACAAGCTTGCTGGACACTTCTCACTGAGAGCCGAACAAGCTGAGGCTGCCCTAGAGGAACTGTTGGCGCGACTGCAGCCAGAAGCGCAACGGATGGACGCAGTGACATCGCTGTTCCGTAAGGTATGGGCGGAACGGAATGCGATCGCCGTAATCGAGCTGGAGTCTATGCAAAGGCAGCTGCGCAAGCTGGAGGCGAAGGAAACGAGGTTAGTTGATTCCCTGGGTGAGGGCGTCCTGAGCAACGCTGCGTTCAAGAGAGCCAGTGAACCGCTGACCGCGGAGATGGACGGTCTGCGTCAAGAGCTTGCGCACCGTCAGTTTGAGCAATTGGACATTGAAGACGCAGTGAGTTACCTCCAAAGTATGTGTTGGAACCTTGCAACTCTATGGCAACACAACGACTTAGAGAAACGTTCGTCTTTCTTGAGGTTGCTTTTCCCGGATGGAATCCGCTATACGGCTGGAGTGTTGGAACCCAACTCAACTAACTCATTCTTTATGTACTTAGGGGCAGAACAAGTCTCAGAAGCGGAAATGGCGTCCCCGACGGGATTCGAACCCGTGTTACCGCCGTGAAAGGGCGATGTCCTAGGCCACTGGACGACGGGGACGCACACTCACAACTCTCTCATTCTACGCTATCGATCGATGTCGGGTCTCTAAGCCCACGTATCCTCATCCGACCCGCACGGCACTTGTTTCCGAACGCACAAACCGTCGCGCCTCTGCATACTGCTCCAGTATGAAATGATCCGTCATGCCGGCGATGTAATCAGCCGCAACTCGCGGCACTCCGTCGGTCTCGATCTCACGAGCGTATGACTCCGGAAGTTGGTCGGGATGAGTCATCCAGAACTCGAACAGCTCGGTGACGACAGTCTCAGCTTTCGCGTGCTCCTGTTCAAGTAGCGGACACGTATACAACGTGTCATAGAGATAACGCTTCCCTTCCGCGCGCTCGGCTTCTGTCGCACGCGAAAGTTGCGCTACGCGCTCCGGCAGCGCGCGAATATCTTCCAGACTCTTCGCTTTACTTGCGATCACGTTTTCGCCCGTCTGCCGCACCAGATCCAGGACCATAGCCTTCTGCATGCTCTGCAAAGCGTCATGGAAGACATATTTCTCTTCGGCGTTCGGATGAGCCTGCCGGACCATAACGTAGCTGCGTCGCAGGATTCCAACATGCTCGATGATGTGTTCGATTTCCAGCAGGCCTGATTCAACGCCATCGTCCAGATCCGCCGTCAGATAGGCAATCTCGTCCGCCAGATCAATAATTTGCGCCTCGAGCGGCGGCTGCTGATCGAGCAGATATTCCGCGAGCTCTGGATGAGAGCTCTCCTCGTAATCGCGCGAGTGCTTGATGATCCCTTCGCGCGTTGCAAGGGTGAGATTGAGTCCCCGATGACCCGCGTACCGCTGCTCAAAATGCTCGACAATCCGCAGCGCGTGCAGGTTGTGATCAAACCGCAGCCCATAGCGCTGCAGGCAACCATCCAACGCACGTTCACCCGCATGACCAAACGGTGGATGGCCGATATCGTGCGCCAGGGCCAGCGTCTCTGCGAGATCTGCATTGAGCCCCAGGGCCGCAACCACCTGCCGCGCTACTTGCGCGACCTCAATCGTGTGCGTCAGCCGGCTTCGAAAATGATCTGACGCTCGACTGGTAAACACCTGTGTCTTACCCGCCAGCCTGCGAAACGCACGCGACTGCACAATGCGATCGCGGTCGCGCTCAAACGGAGAGCGGCCGTCTCCCGCCGGAGCCGGAAATACCCGCACCGCAAGATGACGCTCCTCCGCACCAAAAACGCCGCACTCGTGCAGATCGAATCTCACCGAATTCAGTCTAATCGCGTTCGAAACAGCCGCGGGTCACCCATTACTTGGGTGTGTTCACATGCGCCAGCTTCACTCGCGCGCTCTCGAGCTTGTGCTGCACCTTCGCCACATCTGCCGGATCCGCCTCTGGAGCGAGCGACGTTGCATACTGCTGCAGCGAGCGCTGCCATTCGTCAATAGCCTGCGACAACTTGCCGGTCTTTGCGTCGATCTCTCCCAGATGATCCAGCACCGTCGGATCGTTCGACATCCGCACGGCCGCCTTTCGCTCAAAGTCCTCCGCGAGAGCATACTGACCCTGCTTGTAGTACGCCCACGCCAGCGAGTCCAGGTACGCTCCATTCTGCGGATCGAACGTGACAGCCTTCTTGAGCATCGTCACAGCCTCATCCAGCTTTTGCCCACGTTCCGCCAGCATGTAGCCGAGATAGTTCTCGATCGGCGCAAAGTCAGGCGCCAACTGCAGTCCCTTGCGGAATTCGATCTCTGCCTGATCAAAAAGCTTCTGCCGCTCCGCAACCGTCCCACGGTAATACGCTACGAATGCCTTCTCCTCGGGCTTCGTAGCCAGCGCCTCCGCCTTGTCCAGGATCTCGGACGCATCTCTCCAGCGCTTATCACGCACATCAATATCGGCAATCGTGAAATAAGCGTCACGATCGTCCGGCGTCCCAGTCAATTGAGTGTTCGCCAGTTTCAGTCCCTCATCCACCTTGCCTGAATCGGCAAGCTGACGCGCATAGGTCAACTGAATATCGTGATTGGTCGGCATAGTCTTGGCCGCCGCAGCCGCCGCATCCAGCGCAGCCTTCCAGTTGTGGGCGTCGCGGTACGCGTCAACCACACCCTCTGCTCCGCGCGCCTGGTAATCGCCACCTAACTGTCCCATCTCCTTGTAGGCCGCAACCGCATCGTCCGTGCGGTTGGCCTCACGATCGACGATCGCCAACCGATCCAGAAAGAGCGCGCGGTTGCTTCGGTCCGCGTCCGTATACTTGCCATTCGCCGGCAGCGTCGCGGTCAACAACTGCTTCAGCGTTTTGATCGAATCATCAAGCCGTCCGAGCGCGTCATACACGAGCGCCAGGTTGTAACTCAACTCCGCGTTGTCCGAGACCAGCGTCTGCGCCTTCTTCAGCGTCGCGAGCGCCTGCTCATAGTGCCCCTGTTGTCGCTCAATGTCAGCCTCACGGATAAGGGCCTGCGCATCCTCAGGATCGCTCCCGAGAATCTGCGCATAGACCTTTGCCGCCTCATCCATCTGGCCTGAGGCGGTCAGCGCCGCTGCCAACCCGCGCTTCGCATCGGCATTGTCCGGATCCTCTTCAACGGCGGCCCGGTACGCCTTCACCGCATTCTTCGGCTGCTTCAGTTGGTCATAGATTCCCGCCAGCGCAAAGTCCATGCGCGCGCTGCGATCATCCGCCGGCACGCCTTCGATCACCTTTGCTGCACGCGCAAGATCTCCCTGCTCCGAGTACAGCCGCGCTATGCTCAGCACGACCTCCTCAGAGTTCGGATCGATCTTCTGTGCCGCCTTGAACTCTGTCTCCGCCTTCGCCGAGTCATGAGCAAGCCCATACAACTGCCCCAGCAGCAGATGTGTTTCTACATCCTCCGGCTTCAGCTTGGCGATCGTCTCGTATTCCTTGATCGCGGCCTGCAGCATCTCGCCGGATTGCGGGTTTTGGCCGTCTCCTAGCGAGCGCAGATAGACATGCCCCAGGAGCACGTGTGCATCGACATCGTTGGGATGCTTCTGGATCTGTTCCTGCGCGGCCGACACAGCTTCGCGAATGCGCCCCAGCCGGAAGTACAGGTTGGCCAGCCCATCCTCAAGCGTCTCAGAATTCGGATCGGCCTCGAGCGCCAGCTTATACTGCTCAATCGCCTGCGTCGCGAGGTCCTGCCGCCCATTCGCCACTGCCTGGTTCTCATAGATCTTCGCCAGGCCATAGTGGAAGTACGAGGACGCGTGATCAGGTTGGGCGGGCGCGGGCTGCGCCGCCGGTGCACTACTCTGAGCACTTGCCGTCACACCGGGCAGCATAAACACACAACCCATAACCAGGGTTGCGCTGAGAATTGTCTTGGTCATGGGCACGTCCTGGGCCGTTTTGATCGAATTTACCCGCTGCATCGTTAGACTGTAGTCTACAAAATTTGGATGCGGTATAGCCCAATTGGACGGGTTTTCCGCTCACCCGTGGCGGAAGTGACGCAACCCCGTCATTACCATAGTTATACCGAGGCGGTTAGCAGCCTCGACCCCCTCCGCGTCCCGCACCGACCCTCCCGGCTGAATGATCGCCGTAGCCCCTGCGTTTGCAATAGCCTCCACCCCATCCGGGAACGGAAAGAACGCGTCCGACGCAGCCACCGTTCCCTCCAGCGGAAGCACCGCCTTCATCGCCCCAAACCGCGCCGCATCCACCCGGCTCATCTGCCCCGCGCCGACCCCGACCGTCTGCCCGAACCCGCCCTGCAGCCTCGCATAGACGATCGCGTTCGACTTCACGTGCTTGCACACCTTCCACGCAAACAGCAGAGCCTCCATCTCTTCGTTCGTCGGCTTCCGCTCCGTCGCGACCTTCACCGTCTCCGCCGTCGTTAAGGCGGCATCCTCTTCCTGAAGCAGGAAACCGCCGGAAATCTGCTTCAGCACCCGCTCAACCTTCGCCGGTTTGATCCGCAGCAGCCTCAGGTTCCTCTTCGCCGAAAGCACCTTCAGCGCCTCCGTGCTGAACTCCGGCGCCACAATCGCCTCCACAAACAACTTGGCAATCTCCGCAGCCGCCTCCGCATCCACCACGCGATTAATCCCGATCACACCACCGAACGCAGATACCGGATCCGCTTGGAGTGCCCGCTGATACGCCTCCAACACCGTCGTTCCCTGCCCAACCCCGCACGGATTCGTGTGCTTGATAATGGCCACGACCGTGCTCTCAAACTCACTGGTCAGCGCCCAGCACGCATCCAGGTCGACCAGGTTGTTGTAGCTCAGCTCCTTGCCGCCCAACTGCTCCGCTCCCGCAATCCCCAACCCCGAGCCGTCAACATAAACAGCCGCCTTCTGGTGAGGATTCTCTCCATACCGCAGTACCGTCTTCCGCACCGCGGACACACGAAGCCTCTCGGGAAACTCAGCGCTGTGTTCAACGCTACCGGGTTGCTCCGGCAGCGACTCCAGCGTCGACGCAATTCCCGCATCGTAGGCCGCCGTCGTCGCGAAGGCCGCACGAGCCAATCTCCATCTCGTCTTCCCGCTTAAGGCTCCGCCGTTCGTGCGCAACTCATCCGCGATCGCCGCATAATCCGCCACCCGCGAGACCACCGCCACATCCTCAAAATTCTTCGCCGCGGACCTCAACATCGACGGCCCCCCGATATCGATGTTCTCGATGATCTCCTCGAACTTGACACCTGGCTTCGAGGCCGTCTTCTCAAACGCGTACAGATTCACCACCACCATATCGATCGCCGGAATCTCATGCTCCGCGACCGCCGCCACATGCTCCGGGTCTCCGCGCCGGTGAAGAATGCCGCCGTGGACGACGGGGTGCAGCGTCTTCACGCGCCCGCCCAGCATCTCCGGAAACCCGGTCAGCTCGCTCACATCCTTCACTGCAAGCCCCGCATCGCGCAGCGCCTTGGCAGTCCCGCCCGTCGAGACCAGCTCCACACCCAATCCACTCAGAGTCTTCGCAAACTCCACCAGCCCTGTCTTGTCCGTCACCGACAACAGAGCACGCCGCACAACCTTCAGATCACTCATGCCAGGTCTGATTCTATCGGGTGCCCCATTCATGCGCAGCCGGGTGCCGGGTGCCCCATTCATGCGCGGCGTTCGGGGGTCCCCGGCGAACTTGTCCGCTGGGGTGATTCATCGCGCATGAGTGGGAAGCAAGACCGTCCCAACCACAATCTCTCCGATCGCCAGCTAAAATAACGGGGATATGCTCGATTTGGCTTTCGTACGTGCCAACCTCGCGTTGGTCGAAGAAAAACTGCGGCAGCGCGGCGCCGACACTTCCCTGCTGGCCAACTTCGCCGCGCTCGATACCGGCCGCCGCTCCGCCATCACCGAAGTCGAGAGCCTCAAGGCACAGCGCAACGCCCTCTCGCAGGAGTTCGGCCGCCTCAAGCGCGAAGGGAAAGACGTCGCTGCCATCAGCCTCGAAACCGCCTCACTTAAGGACCGCATCGCTTCCCTGGAGACGCGCGCCAGCGAGGCGGATCTCGAAATGCGCGCGGTCCTGGAGCAGCTTCCAAATCTTCCCCACGATTCCGTCCCGGTCGGCTTAGATGAGAATGCCAACAAATTAGAAAAAACCTGGGGCGAGCCCACTCAGTTCGATTTCCCTGCCAAACCTCACTGGGAACTCGGAGAACAGCTCGGCATCCTCGACTTCGGCCGCGCCGCCAAGATCTCGGGTGCGCGTTTCGTCCTGCACTACGGCGCCGGCGCCCGCCTTGAGCGCGCCCTCGCCAACTTCATGCTCGACCTCCACACCCGCCTCTATTCCGAGCCTGCCCACGGCTACACCGAAGTCCTTCCGCCCTACATGGTCAACTCGCGGTCCCTCTTCGGCACCGGCCAGCTCCCCAAATTCGCGCAGGACCTCTTCCACTGCGACGATCGTGGTCCCTTTACCGGCGAGCTGCAGGAAGCCGATCACTGGCTCATCCCCACCGCCGAAGTCCCCGTCACCAACATCTTCCGCGACGAAGTCATCGACCTCAGCACCGGCACCATCTCCTTCACCGCCTACACACCCTGCTTCCGCTCTGAAGCCGGCTCCCACGGGAAAGACACCCGCGGCATGATCCGCCAGCACCAGTTCCAGAAGGTCGAGCTCGTCAAATTCACGCGCCCCGAGGACTCCTACGCGGAGCACGAGCGCCTCACCCGCGATGCCGAACGCGTCCTCGAAATCCTCGAACTCCCCTACCGCCGCATGCTCCTCTGCACCGGCGACATGGGCTTCTCCAGCGCCAAAACCTACGACCTCGAGGTCTGGCTCCCCGGCCAGCAAACCTATCGCGAGATCTCCTCCTGCTCCAACTTCGAATCCTTCCAGGCACGTCGCGCCAACATTAAGTATAGAAAGACCGAAGATTCTGCCTCTAAGGCAAAACTGGATTTCGTCCACACCCTCAACGGCTCCGCTCTCGCCGTCGGACGCACCTATCTCGCCATCCTCGAGAACTACCAGCAGGCGGACGGTTCCGTGCGCATCCCTGCCGCTCTCCAGCCCTACATGAACGGCGAAACCGTCATTACGCGCCAGAGTGTCCGAGGCATCGCATGAGTAATCCAGCCCGTCTCTTCCGCGACTATTTCTTCTGGACCTACGAGCGTGGCAGCCTCCACTACGACGTGATGGTCACGCTGATCCTTCTGTTCCTGTTCCTCGGTCCGCGCTTCATCAACTTCAAAGATCACCCCGTCCCTGATGTCGGCTTGCAACCCACTCAGGTCCTGGTCCGCCACGCCGGCTACTCCGCCGGCACCGAGCACCTCATCTACACAGTCCGCGCCGCTGATGTCCACGGCGCCAGCGGTCCCGCGCTGCAGGATGCCGCCATGAAGATCATCGAGCCCATCTCCGGCCCCGTCACCGTCGACCGCATCACTCCCGTCCAGGACACTGCCGGCCACACCGTGGCATACGACGTCACCGTCCATCGCTGAGGTCCGCAATCCGGGTGCCCCATCTTCGCGGTCGCGAAGCGGGCGCTAAGGTGGGCATCGCGCGCAGCGCGAATCGTCACCATCTTCACAACAAATTAGCGTAACCATCATCTAACAGCTAGGAAACAAAACGCCGCGTAGAGGATCTCTCATGAACCTTCGCCATCTTTCGCTTGCCGCCGCTCTCACCCTCATGCCACTCTCTGCGCTCGCGCAATCGCCTCAGCTCAAATCCGTCCTCGATCAAATGGACGCCGCTAGCGCCCACTTCAAAAGCGCTCAGGCAAACGTCCGTTACGACAACTACACCCGCGTCGTAAACGACCATGACATCGAGACCGGCTCCCTCTACGTCGAGCGCACCGGCTCACGCGAAGAGATGGGAGCCGTCTTCTACAACACTGACCCCTCCGGCAAACCCGCAGGCACTCCGGCGCGCATCGTCAACTTCGACGGCAGCACACTTCGCATCTTCACTGTTGGCACCAACCAGGTCGACCTCTTCAAAGCCGGCGCCAATCAGGCCCGCTACGACAGCTTTCTCACGCTCGGCTTCGGCGGCAGCGGCAAGGATCTTCAGCGCGCCTGGGACATCACCGACCAGGGCCCAGACACCATCGATCGAATCAAGACCGAAAAGCTCGATCTCGTCAGTAAAGATCCCAGCGTGAAAAACATGTTCACCCACATCACCATCTGGATCGACCCAGCCCGCGGCGTCTCTCTCAAACAGGTCTTCTACGCGCCCAACGGTGACAATCGCACCGCCACCTACTCCAACATCCGCCTCAACAGCAGCATCAACAAAAAGCCCTACGAGATCTCGAAGAAGGCCACCGTCATCCCCCACTGACCGGCGACTGATCTTCGTGCCGCCACCACGCTATCGCCAGCGCCGCAAACATAAGCACCACCGGGTAACACTCCATCGTGTACCTCGGCTCCGAGTTATCGATGGTCAGCAGCAGCGCGCACCGCAGCGCCACAAACGCCATCATCGACCACAACACCACACCCGCCCGGCGCCACCGCCAGAACCCCACACACGCCAGCCCCAGATACGCCACATTCAACGCCCCCATCGCATACGCCCGCACCGATCCCCAGAGATGCGCCCCTAATCGCCACCAATCCAGCGGAATCTTCATGTACTCGATCCGCGGACGAAACCACATATCGAACAATCTCGCGACCGGCAGCTCCACGTAATACCGCAACGGATTCGCGCGCACCCGCTGCTCCGCCAGCCGCGCAAACTCCGCATCCACGTGCGGCGTGGACGCCGACTCCTCGTTGTATCGCGCCACAATCTGCGCGGTCTCCGCACGTTGCTGCGCTGAATCGAACGCCCTCGCTGGCAGATCGTTCATCGAGATAGGGTCACCGTCATATCGCCAATACACCTTCACCGTCGACGGAAATCCAACCGCCCACGTCCGATACCACCGCATGAATCCATACGCCACCTCTTCACCCGGATCATTCGCGTACTTCGGCGCAATCGGTTGGAACACATGAAACACCCTCCAGTTCCGCACCGCCCAAACACTCAGCGGCAGCGCCACAATCGCCGACGCAATCACCGCCGGTGCCAGCCTCACTCCCCACCCACGCCTACCATCACGCCGCACAAACCACAACATCGCCAGCACCACCGCAACCGCCAGCAGCCCCTGATCCGGCCTCAGCAATACCGCCGCGACAAGCGCGAAGCCCACGAGCGCCGCCCACCAATGTTGGTGCCCCATCTTCGCGCGCGTTCCTTGCGCCCTAAGGTGGGTCTCCCACGCCTCCGTCCAACAAACCAGCCCATAAAACGCCAGCGCGACAAAAAAAATACTCACACACTCCGGCACCACAACCACAGCGTAGTTCGCCGTAAACGGACACAGCACCGCCACCCACAACGCCCACATGCCGGCGCGCCTTCCGGCAATCCTTCTCACGATCCCCGCAATCAACCCGCAGCTCGCCAAATCCACCAGCAACTGCACCCACAACACACTCAGATAGTTCCCATCCCCGAACACCTCAAAGCACGCCGCCAGAAACAGCGGATACCCCGGCAGCCGAATCAGCGTCGGCTTCAGCACGCCCGCATCCACCAGGCCATAAACGTGCTCTTTGATCATGTGGTGCGCCAGCTCTCCGTACACCAGCGCATCGCCCCTGAACAGAGGATGCCGCCACAAAAACAAGGCGCGCACCACAAATCCCACCGCCATGGCCGCCGCCACAGGGGTCCCCAACCAGCTTGCTGGTTGGGGCTGTACGGCTCCCCCGCTGGATGCTAACCTCCGCATGTCTTTCGCATCATACCTTCGTACACTCTGGTCGCCCGTCAGCCCGCATCTCATGTCACGTTGACTGCGGATAACTTGCTCAATAGCATGGGCCTTATCAGCCGAGAAACGAATCGACACACCTGATGCCGAAACAAGTCTTTTACGACCCCCAACGCAAACGCTGGAAGCGATTACGGAGGGTCTTTGATCTTCTTGCTCTGTTCGGCGCCATCACCGGGATCCTCTTCATCGTCGGCCTGCTGCGCATTCGGCCAATGCACGGCCTCGACCTGCAGTCCACCTCCAAGCGTTACCGCGCCCTTTCCAACCCTCCCGCGCCCGAGCTAAGCACTCGCGAAAAACTCCACCGCTCCGCTCACCGCAAGACCGACCTCAATCCCTCTGACGTCGTTCTCAACACGACAGAAGGCCTGCGCGCCGCCTTCTACACCGACGTCGACCCCGCCAGCTACGCCTCCCTCAAGCAGCACATCAAGGAAATCGATCTCCTCTTCCCCGAATGGCTGCACGTCATCACGCCCGACGGCCACCTCACCGCCTTCAGCGCGGACAACACGCCCTTCCCCGTCATCGACAACGCCGGCGTCCACGGCGTCGATCGCGAAAACAAGGTCGCCCACGTCATCACCTCCGCCAAGGAAGACACCGAAATCTTCCCGATGGTGAACAACTACAACCCCAAGGACGGCGCCTTCGAAGACAACGTCGGTCAGTTCCTCGCCGATCCCAACGCCCGCGCCAACTTCGTGCGCCAGGTCGACCGCTTCCTCGCTGCCAACACGCTCTATCGCGGCCTCACGCTCGACTTCCAGGCGCTCGCCCCGCAGGATCAGGCTAACTACAACCAGCTCATCGCCGCGCTGTACGCCGACTTCCAACCGCGCCACCTGCGCCTCTACGTCAACGTTCCCGTCAGCACTCCACCCGCGCAGCTCACGTTCATCGGCAACAACTCTGACGGCGTTGTCCTGATGGACTACGACCAGCATCAGACCGGAACGCAGCCTGGCCCTATCGCCGGTCAGGACTGGTTTGAAAACAACCTCCGCACGGCACTCTCCGCCCTCCCGCGTCAGAAGATCATCTGCTCCATCGGCAATTATGCGTACGACTGGTCCACACCGCTCCCGGCCGCGCCCACCCCCGCTCCCCAAAACAACATCCAGACCAAACGCAATCGCCAGCACATGACCCGGCGTCTCAAGACGCCGGCCACCGCACCGCCTGAGCAGACCGACGTCGACGCCGTCTACATGTCCACACAGGAGGCCTGGCAAGCCGCCTCCGACGCAGACGCCAACATCGAGCTCGACGATCCCTCCCTCAATCCACACTTCGCGTACGTCGACGAAGACGAGCATGTTCGTCATCAGGTCTGGCTGCTCGATGCCGTGACTGCGTTGAATGAGATGCGTGTCGCTCGCGCGCTTGGCCTCGAGACATTCGCGCTCTGGCGCCTCGGTTCAGAAGACGCCTCCATCTGGAATATCTGGGACAACCCGCTCAAGATCGATCCCGCCAAAGCTCTCGCCGACATCGCGCCCGGCTGGGACGTCGACACCGAAGGCGACGGCGACATCCTGCGCGTCACCAAACCGCCGCAGAATGGTCATCGCACCATCACCATGGACGACGACAAAACCATCCCTTCGCAGTACCTCTCGGTCGTCGACGAAACCATGGACTCCTACCCGCTTCCCTACACGGTCTCGCAGTACGGCTATCACCCCAAAGAGGTCGCCATATCCTTCGACGACGGCCCCGATCCCACCTGGACCCCGAAGATCCTCGACATCCTGAAGCGCTATCACGTCGTCGGCACCTTCTTCATGATCGGCGAAGAGGCCGAAGACAATGTCGGCCTCATGAGGCGCGTCTATCGCGAAGGCAACGAGATCGGCAATCACACCTTCACTCACCCGGACATCAGCGAAATCTCCGAGCGCTCGCTCGACCTCCAGCTCAATCTCACCGAGCGTCTCTTCGCCGCCAAGCTCGGCGTGCAGCCTGTCTATTTCCGCCCGCCCTACTCCATCGATCAGGAGCCCGACACCAACGACCAGGCCGCGCCCGTCCAGCACATCCAGCAGCTCGGCTACACCATCATCGGCGACAAGATCGACACCGACGACTGGAGCGAGCAGCCACGAAAAACTCCGCAGGAAATCATCGACTCCGTCTTCCACCAGATCGAGCTCGCCAACACCAAAACTTGGATGCGCGGCTCCATTATCCTCATGCACGATGGCGGCGGCAATCGCCAGCCCACCGTCGACGCGCTGCCCAAACTCATCGAAGCCCTTCGCGCCCACGGCTACACCATCGTTCCCGTCTCGCAGCTCGTCGGCAAAACACGCGCTGAGGTCATGCCTCCGCTCACCGGTCATCAGAAGTACGAAGCCGCTGTCGATTCCGTCGCCTTCTTCTTCATCTCCTTCTTCAATCACTTCGTCATCGACGTCTTCTTCGTCGGCGACTTCCTCATGAGCCTCCGCCTCATCGTCATCGGCATCTGTGCGCTCATCGACCGCTTCCGCAAGCGTCATGACGATCCCACCGGCGCTTACGCCCCTCGCGTTGCCGTCCTCATCCCCGCGTTCAACGAAGAGAAGGTCATCGCCCGCACCATCCGCTCGGTGCTCATGTCCAACTACAAAAACCTTCGCGTCATCGTTATCGACGACGGCTCACGCGACAACACCTATCAGGTCGCAACCGAAACCTACGCTCGCGAAATCGAACAGGGCCGCGTCACCGTCCTCACCAAGCCCAACGGCGGCAAGGCCGAAGCCCTCAACTTCGCCCTCCAGCAAACGGAGGAAGAGGTCTACATCGGCATCGACGCCGACGGTGTCATCGCGCACGACGCCATCTCGCGACTCGTCTGCCACTTCGCCAACCCGCGCATCGGCGCCGTCGCCGGCAATGCCAAGGTCGGCAACCGCGTCAATCTCTGGACCCGCTGGCAGGCGCTCGAATACATCACCTCACAAAATTTCGAGCGCCGCGCACTTGATCTCTTCGACGTCGTCACCGTCGTCCCCGGAGCCATCGGCGCCTGGCGCACCGCGGCCGTCAAATCCGGCGGCGCCTATCACCCCGACACCGTCGCCGAAGACGCCGACCTCACCATGAACCTCCTCGAGCAGGGCTACGCCGTCATCTATGAAGACCAGGCTCTCGCCTTCACTGAAGCTCCCATCAACGCCAACGGCCTCGCCCGCCAGCGCTTCCGCTGGTCTTTCGGAATCCTGCAGGCGCTCTACAAGCACAAGGCCGCCATTCGCAATCGCCGCGCCATGGGACTCTTCGCCCTTCCCAACATCCTCATCTTCCAGATCCTGCTTCCGCTCGTCTCGCCGCTCATCGATCTCATGTTCGTCGCTGGCGTCATCCACTACTTCATCGACAAGCACTTCCATCCCGAGACCACCAGCTCCGCCGACCTCGTCAAGCTTCTCGTCTTCTTCGGGGCCTTCCTCGTCATCGACTTCGCCGCCTCCGCCCTTGCCTTCATGCTCGAGCGCAGACACCCCGCCAGCAAAGGCGACGCCTGGCTCCTCTTCCACATCTGGATCCAGCGCTTCACCTATCGCCAGCTCTTCTCCTGGGTCCTGCTGAAGACCGTGAAGCGCGCCATCGACGGCAAGCCGTTCAACTGGGACAAGCTCGAACGCACCGCCAAAATGTCCAAGGCCGCCGAGCAGTTCGCGCAACAATAACCTCACCACTGCAGCCCGGACGAAACTCACTTTGACCACCCAAAAATCGCCCCCCACTGCCGCGGATGAACTTTCGTTCATCACCGCCCGCGACACTCATCTACACCGCATCACAAACCATATGAACGGTTTCGCCCGCGTTACCCTTACGGCCCTTCTGCTCGTCGCCCCGGCTCTGCTCGCCCAGGACACTCAACAGCCGCAGCCGGATTCCTCCTCACAGAGCACATCGCAGCCCCAGACCTCTGCGCCCAAACAGGAGACCCCGCAGCCCCAGACCAACCCGGCCACGCAGGCCAATCTGCCCAACGCGCCATCCTCCCTCATCACCGCCAAGCCGCACGGCCAGGGCAAGATCCCTCTCCAGGACGTTCCGCACCCACCCGTCGATCTCATGCGCACGCCCCTGAACGTCCTCGGTGACACCTATCGTCTCGTCACATCTCCCATCTACATCCGTGCTGGCGATCTCAAATGGATACTCCCCGTCGCTGCAGCCACCGGCATCTCCTTTTCCCAGGACACACACGTCAATCGCGATATCGTCAGCCATAACCCCAGCTTCAACAACACCGCTGACAACGTCTCCTACGATCTCGAATACAGCTACATCGCCGGTACCGTGGCCATGTACGGTGGCGGCCTCTTTAGCCACAACGACCATCTGCGCGAAACCGGCCTGCTCTCCGGCGAAGCCATGGTCGACGCCCAGATCTTCGACGCACTCGTAAAGCTCGGTAGCTTCCGCGAACGCCCCAGTCCCGTCGACAACTACGCCGGCAATTTCTATCAGACCTCCGCCGGCATCGACTCGTCCTTCATCTCCGGCCACTCCATCACCGCATGGTCCGCCGCAGCCGTCATCGCTGCCGAGTACCCAAGCCCGTGGAAGCAGGCCGCCATCTACACTGGCGCCGGCGCCACCGCAATCACACGCGTCCTCGCCGAAAAGCACTTCCCCACCGACGTCCTGCTCGGCTCAGCGGCCGGCTGGATGATCGGCCACTACGTCGTCCGCGCGCATCACTGCCATCCCATCTACCGTCACCACGGCAATCAACCGCCTGACTGTGCAGTCAGAAGCCGCTAAGCCACCTTCGGCGGCGTCGGCGCATACCCGTTCGCCACAAACCACTCGACCGCCTTGTGCAACGCACCATCCACCGGCACCACTCGCCACCCTAGCTCCCGCTCCGCCTTCGCCGAGCTCGCCCACATCATCTTCTTCCCCATCCGTACGGCCTCAACCGTCGCCCGCGGCTCTTTCCCGCGCATCTTGCCCGTCACCATCTCATCAAAAAACGCAAACGCCATCGCGACAACATGCGGCACCTTCATCGTCGGCGACGGTAGCCCCGTCATCGCAGCCAGCTTGTCTAAAATCTGTTTCAGCGTCAGATTCTCGCCGCCGAGAATGTACCGCTCTCCAAATCGCCCACGCTCCAGCGCCGCCAGATGCATCCGCGCAATCTCTTCCACATCGACCAGATTCAGCCCGGTCTCTACATACGCCGGAAACTTGCGATTCAAAAAATCAACGATGATCCGTCCAGTCGGCGTCGGCTTCGCATCCATCGCGCCCACCGGCGTCGTAGGATTCAGCATCACGACCTCCTGCCCCGCACGCGCCGCCGCAATCGCCTCCTGCTCCGCCATCCACTTCGAGCGCTTGTAATGTCCGATCATGTCCGCGTCGCTCACCGGCGTCTCCTCATCCACCGCCGACGCATCCTTGCGAAACCCCATTGTCGCCACGCTCGACGTGTACACCACTCGCCGCACACCCGCCTCCCGCGCCAGCCGCAGCAGCTCCCGCGTGCCCTCGACATTCGCCTTATACATTTCGGCCGGATCAGGCACCCACAACCTGTAATCCGCCGCCACGTGCATCAGCGCATCACAACCCTGCAGCGCCGCCGCAAACTTCACCGGCTCGCGCAAATCTCCCTGCACCAGCTCCGCATGTTGCGGCAGATTCTCTGTCTTCGAAGTCCTACGCGTCAGCAGCCGAAGCTCCGCACCCCGCTCCGTCGCCACCCGCGCCACATGCGACCCCACAAACCCGGTCGCTCCAGTGAGGAACAATCTCATCAGCGATCTCTCACTGAAGATCCGGTTCCCACCAGTGCAGAGGAACTGCCCAGAAGACGACCTCGCCGGGCTTTGCCTTCGCGGAAACCTTCGCGCTGCACAGATTCTCACTGACCAGTCCGCGATTCAACACATCGTCCACCCGCACCATCGAAAAATTGTTGCAATCGATATATGCGATTCGGTACGGCTCTTTGCCCAACTTTGGCCCGGGCAACATGGCAAACTGTGACCTGCCTGCCAGATCCAGCTTCCCACTACCGTCCCGCCCAAGATTCACAACCGTCTTGTCCAGGGTGTCGGCCCAGGCGATCGTTACGTTCTGGCCGGAAAGAGGCAGTCCAGACCTCGCGTTGAGAACACGAACGGTGATCGACTGACCAACCAAAGGTGACGCACCGCAGAACAGCAGCGCCGCAGACGTGGCGACGACAGCAGACGAAATCGTGCGAATGGATGGCATCATAGGCGGCTTAATCCAGCTTCTCCGCCTCGATCCCGATATTCTTCTCGCCCGCCACCTTCTTCTCCCAATACTTCTTCACCCACGCCTCAAAGCTCTTGCCCGCCGCGGTATCACGTCCCGAAAACTTCAGCGCCGCCACATCGCTGTACGGAATCATCAGCCGCTCCGTAGACGCGCCTTCCTTCGGCGTCGGAATAATCCGCACCACAGAATCCGCCAGCGTCTTTCCGTTGCGCCGATCGTACAGATACCCCTCGACGACACTGCCATCGCGCCGGGTAATGGTGATGTCCCCGCGATAATCAAACGCCTTCTCCAGCGCCTCGCGAATCTCAGCCTCGCCCGCCAGCTCCGGAACCCATCCTTCAAGGTTCTCGCGCTCACGCCCCGCCATTACCTCGAGCTCATCCTGCGACGCATGCTGCAACTGCTCAATCTTCCCGTGCTCCTGCTGTGCCGTCGACATCCCTTAGTCTCCCGCCACGCTGGTCAGGTTCTCGTCCAGCTTGCCATTCACCGACGTCGTCACCACGACCGGCGTTCCGATCTGCACCAGCGGCCCGTTATGTGAAGGCTCCGCGGGCTTCCACTCATGCAGCATCTTCATCGCGCCCTCGTCCTCGTACATCGGCTTGAACATGTACTTGGCCGCCGTCGTCAAAAATCCCTTGATCGACCCGAAGTTGTAATCCACCGCGCTCGCCTCATGCCCCGAGTGCACCATGCAGTTCGCACACCGCGGATTGCCGCTCTTCGCTCCGTACTCCGCCCACTCCGTCGCGTCCAGCAGCTCCTGGTACGTGTCCGCGTAGCCGTCCTGCAGCAGATAGCACGGCTTCTGCCAACCGAAGATCGAGTACGCCGGCATGCCCCACGGCGTGCATTCGAAGTCCCGCTTGCCCATCAGGTACTCACTGAACAGCGGATGCGTGTTGAACTCCCAGCTCTTCTTCCGGTTCGACAAAATCATTCGGAACAGCTTGCGCGATCGTGCCTTGCCCAGAAAGTGCTGCTGGTCCGGAGCCTTGTCATACGTGTACCCCGGACTCACCATCATCGACTCAACACCAGCCTCCATCAGCTGATCAAAATGCCTGCGCACCGAGTTCGGATCCGCTCCATCAAACAGCGTCGTGTTCGTGGTCACGCGGAAGCCCGCCGCCACCGCGGCCTTAATGCCCTCCATCGCGATGTCCCATCCACCCTCGCGGCAGACCGAGAAATCGTGGTGTTCCTTCTCGCCATCCAGATGCACCGAAAAGCTCAGATACTTCGACGGTGTAAAGAGGTGCAGCTTCTCTTTCAGTAACAGCGCATTCGTGCACATGTAGACGTACTTCTTGCGCGCCACCAGGCCCGCCACAATCTCCGGCATCTCCGGATGCAGCAGCGGCTCGCCGCCCGGAATCGACACCATCGGCGCGCCGCACTCTTCCACCGCTTTGAAGCACTGCTCCGGCGTCAGCTGCGCCTTCAGGATGTGCGGCGGATACTGAATCTTCCCGCACCCCGCGCACGCCAGGTTGCAGCGGAACAGAGGCTCCAGCATCAGCACCAGCGGATACCGCTTGCGGCCCGCGAGCTTTTGCCTCAGGACGTACGTCGCAACTGTCCACGCCTGCGATACCGGTACAGCCATCTCAAACCCTCCAAAAAATTCAGCCGGCGATCAACTACGCCGCCGCTTCCTCATCCTGTTCCTTCGCCATCGCCTTCTCATAAGTCGTCAGCGCCAGCAGCGGGAAGTACTGCTTGTACAGGTGATATCCCAGGTAAAACACCCGGGGAAACCCTGTACCCGTGTAATAGCTCTCACCATTGCGGCCGGGCATCAGTTCATCCCAGCTTCCATCCTCATGCTGCCGCTCAATCAGCCAGCGAATCCCCTTTGCCACCGAATCCGACCGCGTATCGTTCGCAGCCAGCAATCCCAAAAGCGCCCATGCAGTTTGCGACGGCGTCGACGGCCCGACACCACGCTGCAACGGATCGTCATACGTGCCACACGTCTCGCCCCATCCGCCGTCAGGATTCTGCACCATACGAATCCACTCCGCCGCCTGCTGCACCGCTGGCTCCAGATAGCTGTACTCCATCGCCTGCAAACCGCGCAGCACAAGGAAGGTCCCATACAGATAATTCACGCCCCAGCGCCCAAACCAGCTTCCGTCCGGCTCCTGCTCGCGAAGAATGAACTGAACCGCCTTCTCGATCCGCTTATCACGCCGCGTGTACCCATAGCTCGCGAACATCTCCAGCAGCCGGCCCGTTATGTCCACCGTGGGCGGATCGATCATCGCGTTGTGATCGGCAAACGGAATCGACTCAAAGATCTTCTTCGTATTGTCCTTGTCGAACGACGCCCATCCACCGGCCTTGCACTGCATCGCAAAAACCCACTCAATCGCGCGCTGTGTCACCTCGTACTGATAGCGCTCCCGCGGATTATCGACCGACTTCAGCGCCAGCAGCACCTCGCCGGTATCATCCACATCCGGCTGATGATCGTTATTGAAGAAGAAGCACCAGCAGCTCGGGTCCGCAATCTTCGCATTGTGCGACCAGTCACCCTTGTACCGAATCTCCTTCGACAGCAGCCAGTCCGCCGCCTTCACCAGCCGCGGGTCCGTTCTCGACAAGCCACATTCCCCCAGCGTCGACAGCACCTGCGCCGTATCCCACACCGGCGAGTAGCACGGAACCATCCGGAACGTCGGCGTCGGATACCCCGGCTCGCCATCCGGGCAATCGATCCCCAGCTTCTCAAACTCATCCATCGCGCGGATCATCTGCGGGTCATCAAACCCATATCCCAGGCACCGCAGCGCGACAATCGCATTCAGCATGGCCGGATAGATCGCTCCCAGTCCATCCGAGCGCTCAAAGTGATCGAGCATCCACCGCTCCGCGTGCTTGATCGCCACCTTGCGCAGCGGCCGCACATGCACCCGCTCAAACCAGTGCGTCATGCGATCAGTCAGAAGAAAAAAATTCCGCCACGAGATCCAGTGCTTTCGGTCCCAGCGCAGATGCAGGTTAGAGTTCTCGCGCCCACCCACAAACAGCTCATCAATTCCCTGCTCATCCGGCAGCTTCTTGAACGGCTTCGTTGCGTAAATGATCGACAGCGGCACCAGAATCGCGCGCGACCACGCGCTGATCTCATAAATATTGAAGTAGAACCACTTCGGGAACAGCACGATCTCCGGCGGAACGGCCGGCACCGCGTCATAGTCATACTGGCCGAGCGCGCACAGATAAATCTTGGTGAACGTATTGCAGTTCACGACGCCGCCCTGCTCCAGCACCTTCTCTCGCGCCCGCACCATCACCGGATGATCGGCCTTGTATCCCATCAGCTTCAGCGCCAGATAGCACTTCACGCCATAGTTCACATTCGACGGCCCACCCGGATACAGACTCCATCCGCCGTCCTCGTTCTGATGCCGCAGAATCTCATTCACCGCACGCTGCAGCTTGCCCGAATCTCCCGTCCCCAGCAGCGTGTGCATGAAGATGTAGTCCGACTCCAGCATCGAGTCCGCTTCCAGCTCTCCGCACCAGTACCCATCCTCGTGCTGCTGCCCCAGCAGCCAGTCCGCCGAGCGCCGGATCCCATCGCGCACACGATCCATCGCAAGGTCCAGGCGGCCAAATCTCGGCTGCGCTGCCGCCTTCGTCTCTCTTGGAGATCTGTTCATTCGCAATCGTTTCGCTCGAAACTCCAGCAGCCTGACTGCGGCTGCTCCTCGGTCTGCGCGCTCCTTAACTGACGTGCGCGTCTACGGGTTCGCTTACACAGCGGCGGCGGCTGCCTTCGGCGCCGCAGCGATCGCCTGCACAATCTCCGGCGGAAGTCCAAACCGGACGTTCTCCGGCATTACCTCAACCTCTTCGACCGAACCAAAACCCTTGCCCTGCAGGAAAAGCACAACGTCCTGCACCAGGATCTCCGGCGCCGATGCCCCCGCCGTGATCGCCACCGAAGCCGCACCCTCCAGCCACTCCGGCTTAATGTCGTCCGCCTTGTCGATCAGATACGAGCTCGTCCCCAGGTTCCGCGAAACCTCAACCAGCCGGTTCGAGTTCGAGCTGTTCCGCGATCCCACCACCAGCACCACATCCGCGCCATGCGCCACATTCTTCACCGCAGTCTGGCGGTTCTCCGTCGCATAACAGATGTCCTGCGCGTGGGGCCCCGCAATATTCGGGAATCGCCGCTTCAGCGCCGCAATCATCGTCCCCGCCTCATCCAGCGACAGCGTCGTCTGGGTCAGGTAAGCCACCTTGTTCGGGTCCGGAACCTCCAGCGCATCCACCTCTTCCGCCGTCGACACCACTTGCGTCACATCAGGAGCCTCGCCCTGCGTTCCCTCAACCTCCTCGTGGTCTCTATGTCCCACAAGAATCAGCGAGTAGCCCTGCTTGGCGAACTTGATCGCCTCCACGTGCACCTTGGTCACCAGCGGGCAGGTCGCGTCAATCACCTTCAGCCCCCGCTCCTTCGCCCGAGCCCGCACGGCGGGCGAGACGCCATGGGCCGAGTAAATCACCCGCTGGCCCTCCGGCACCTCATCCAGCTCGTTGACGAAGATCGCGCCCTTCTGCGCCAAATCATTCACAACATAGCTGTTATGCACAATCTCCTTGCGCACATAAATCGGCGCGCCAAACGTCTCCAGCGCAATCCGCACAATATCGATCGCCCGCACCACGCCGGCGCAGAACCCCCGCGGCTTCAAAAGCAGGATGCGCTTTTGGGCGGAACTGGAGGTCGAATTGTCGGTATCAATGGGCGCAGCTACAGGACTAGGCACGTCCTCTAGTATACCCGTGTTCCGGCTCTCAGGCACGCCTCCGGATGAACCACGGACGGTGCAACCACGCTGCCGCTCAGCCACCGCCAACGCTGCATCCAGAGCGGGATCCCCAGCGACGTCCGGCGCCGGACTAAGCATCACCATCTGCTCCGGCTCAGGAGCAGTCATCTGCCCTCAATCTCCTATTCGGGCCCCCGGCGAGCGGTCTTGGTTCGCTGGGGTGGTTATCCGGGCCCCCGGCGAGCGTTCTTTCGCTGGGGTGGTTACACATGACCCGAGCAGTTGTCATGCGGACAGTGGCAGGCCAGCGACGTCTTCCCGGCCGAGTCCTGACAAACCTGCGAGCAATACTTTTTTCCGTCCGTGCAGATGCAGCTGCAGGCCGAATGCGCACATTTCTTGGCTTCCGCCATAAGGTCCCTCCAACCTTCTGTCTCAGACAACGCTCCACCCCCACGGGTTGCCTTCGGTGGTGTAACCAATCCCGCACAACCTCGCGTGGTTCGGACCGCAGCGAATCAAGCGGCAAATCATCCAGCTGTCACCAGATCGAATTCCAGGGCCCCGAAACTTTCCTTCGACTACGCGGTCAAAACGGCGGCGGCACGATGCAGATTTGGAGAACAGAATGATCCTGTTTCGTTTCGTCTTTCTTTTGGGATTGCTGGCTGTCGGCTGCGGCTTCAGCTCCGCGCAGACAATCTGCAAACCTTCCGATCCGACCGGCTACTTCAAAGGCACCGCAGTAAGCCGGCTGATGGGAAAGCTCCAGATATCGCTCAACCTTCGCTGCGACAAGGGCCAGTACTCGGGCGGTATGGCGATTCCACTTGGACCGTCCGTGCTGACGAGCGGCCATTTCGAGAACCGCCGGCTGACGCTTACCTTCGATTCCAGCATCGTCATGGAATTAACGCCCGATGGCCCGCTCTTGCATGGCAAGGTGACCGCAGGCGACGATTCAGGACCAATCGAGTTGCAGCGGATTGGCGACGCGAAACCGCCGCCCCCTCCCCAGCGATCTGATCTGACGAAAGCCGAATGGCACGAGGACCTTAAATTCTTTGCCACTCAGTTGGCGGAGCGCCATGCAGACGCCTTCCACTTCATCTCCCGCAAGCAGTACGAAGCCGAGGTGTCCGAGCTTGACGCCAAACTGGATCGCCTGAACAGCGATGAGATCTATGTCGGTCTGGATCGGATCGCCAACTCGATCGGTGATGGTCACACCTACATCTCCCTGCCGGTGGATCAGGCGTTTTTGCCGATACGCCTGGCACGCTTCGGCAATGACCTGCGCGTCGTGGCGGTTGGTCCGGGATATGAGAGCGCGTTGGGCGCCCGTGTCCTCAAGATCAACGACACCCCGATCGCACAGGCGCATGACTTGCTCTACTCGCTCACTCCCGCAGATGAGACTGCAGCCCTGCGCGAGGGGCGCGTCGATGACCTGCTTACGATTGGCATGGTCTTGCACGGAGCCGGAATTGCTCAGGACCGCAACTCCGCACGGTTCACCTTAGCCTTCGACGACGGCAAGCAACTCACAATCAACGTGAACTCCGTGCCAGCGGAAAAGATCCCGACGATCCAATGGAGCCATGCATCGAAACGGCTGCCTCTGTTTCGCCAAAGACCACAGGACAGCTTCTGGTGTGTCTATCTCGACGATGCGCGCACGGTCTACTGCAGCTTCCGAGGCTACAAGGATCTGGATGAGAAGAGCAAAGGCCTCTTTCAGTTGATCGACCAGAAACACCCGGAAAAGCTCGTAATCGATATGCGTCTCAACGGAGGCGGAGATTTCACCGTCGGCTTAAGAGATCTCGTCCACCCGATTCGCAACCTCCCTGCCTTGAATCGCAAAGGCCATCTCTTTGTTTTCATCGGTCCCAACACGTTCTCCGCGGCGATGTCCAACTCTGCGCACTTTCGCAATCAGACAAAGGCCATTCTCGTCGGAGAGCCAATCGGCGAACGGCCAAACAGCTATCAGGAGCGCCGCGACATGACCCTTCCGAACTCAGGCTGGAAGGTGAACTACTCAACAAAGTTCTATACGTTTGTGAAGACCGGCGAGAACCTCATTCGGCCGGACAAGGAAATTACGACGTCCTGGAAGGACTACGAAGAAGGCCAGGATCCCGTGCTGGATTGGGTGCTGAACTACGGCAACCGGGCTTCGACCAGATAGATCTTCGCCGCGACAGCGGTTCAGCAACCCCAAAGATCTGCTGCGGCTTTACCGGCTCTGGGCCAGCATCTGCTCCGCGTGCCGCCGTGACGTCTCCGTCAAGCTCGCCCCCGACAGCATCCGCGCAATCTCCTCCACCCGTTCCTTCTGCTCCATCCGGCGCACACCCGTCTGCGTCCGTCCCCGCCTCTCCGTCTTCTCAATCAAAAAGTGCTGGTCCGCAAACGCAGCAATCTGCGGCAAATGCGTAATACACAACACCTGCTGCCCCTTCGCCAGCGCCTTCAGCTTCTGCCCCACCGCCTCCGCCGCTCGCCCGCCAATCCCAATATCAATCTCGTCAAACACCAGCGTCCGAGGAAGCACCGTCTTCCTCTTCTTGCTCCCCGTTTTTCCGAGACCAGCGGCACCCTCCTCCACCGCAACCTTCAGCGCCAGCATCACCCGGCTCATCTCACCGCCCGACGCAATCTCCTCCAGCGGCTTCATCGGCTCGCCCGGATTCGTCGCGATCTTCGCCTCCACACGGTCCCACCCACTCGCGCTCCAGCTCGACTCCGTCTCCTCAGCCGTTACGTCGACCGCAAACTTCGCATTCATCGCCAGCTCATTCATCTGCTTTTCCGCCAACTTCGCCAATCTCTTCGCCGCCGCCGAACGCTGTTCGCTCAGCTTCCGTGCCGCCTCCCTGTACCTCTTCGCCGCCGCTCCAAGCTCAACCTCCAGCTCCTTCAGTCGCGCCTCGCGATTCTCCAGCTCGTTCAGCTTGCCCTTCACCTCTTCGCCAAACGCAATCACTTCACTCAGCCCTGTAGTTCCGGCAGCGCCCGCGGCATTAGAAATAGGCCCATACTTCCTCTTCAACCTCTCCAGCGCCGCCAGCCGGTCCTCAATCTCACCCAATCTCTCCGGCGACGCCGTCACATCTCCCGCAAAATCCCGCAGCGTCGCCGCCGCATCCTCTACACTCGCCTTCGCCGCGCTCAACGCACTCACCGTCTCGCGAAACCGCTCATCGAATCTCGCTAAATCCTCCACATGCTTCAGCGCTCCACCCAGCAGCGACTCCGCCGAGACCTCCGCCTCGTACAACACCTCCAGCGCCGCAGTCGCTCCCGTAAACAGCCGCTCCGCATTCGCCAGCACGCGCTTCTCCGCGGCAAGCCTTACATCCTCCTCCGCATCCACGATGCCCGCGCTCTCAATCTCCCGCGCCTGAAAGCTCCACAGATCCAGCAGCCGCAGCCGGTCGGCCTCAGCCGCCCGCAGCTCGTCAATCCGCTGCCTCACCTCACGCCACTTCGCGAAGCCAGCACTCACCTCGTCCCTACTCAAATCTCCAAACCGGTCCAGCAGCAATCTTTGCTGCGCCGCATCGAACGCCATCAGCGTCTCGCTCTGGGCATGCACCAGCGCCAGCTCCGGCGCCAGCTGCCGCAGCACATTCACCGTCGCCGGCTGGTTGTTCACAAACACTCTGCCCTTGCCGCTCGCCCCAATCTCGCGCCTCAGCAGAATCTCGTCGCCCTCCGGATCGATCCCGTTATCCTCCAGAATCTGCTCCGCGCCGGGAGTGGACTCAAACACACATCCCAACACAGCCTTCTCCGCGCCAAACCGCACCACATCGCTCGACGCCTTCCCGCCCAGCAGCAGCACCAGCGCATCAATCAGGATCGACTTCCCCGCACCCGTTTCACCTGTCAGCAGGTTCAATCCCGGGCCAAACTCCGCCACAGCATGATCAATCACCGCATAGTTTTCCGCGCGCAATTCCAGCAGCATCTCTGGGGTCTCACCGAGAGCATAGCAGCCCTCCGCCGCTGGCTTGCTTTTCTGCCCTTGCCTTCGCTTTTCTTGTTGTCATCCCTGAAGGGGATCTGCTTTTGCTTTTGCCTTATTCACTATTCACTACTCACCATTCACTCCTCCGGTCCTCACCCTTCCAAAAACGTCCCTTTCTTGGTAATACAGCGCACGCACCCCGCGCATTTACACTGAAATTGAGCATATGACTGTCCTCCCCCTCGCTCTCTTCCTGCAAGACACGGCCGCCCCCTCCGGTCCACTCGCCGGTCCGCACTCTAACGCCATCGTGGACATGGTCCACAACAGCGGCCCCACCGCGCTCACCGTCCTCGGCATCCTGCTCATCGCCAGCATCGTCTCCTGGGCCATCATCATCGCCAAGTGGCGCGCCTTCAATGAGGCCAATGTGCAAAGCCGCCGCTTCCTGCGCGCCTTCCGCAAGTCCGGCCGCCTCTCCGAAATCGCCGCGATCGCCGACCAGTTCAAGCCTTCCCCACTCGTCGCCGTCTTCCATGAGATCCACGACGAATACCAGCGCCAGGCCGGCGGCCGCGGCCAGCCACCCAACCCCCAGGCCCTCGAGCGTGCCGCCCAGACCGCCGCCTCCGAGTCCCTCACCATCATGGAACGCCGCATGACCTGGCTCGCCACCACCGCCCAGTGCGCTCCCTTCATCGGCCTCTTCGGCACCGTCATGGGCATCATCGACGCCTTCCACGGCCTCGGCACCGCCGGCGCCGCCACCCTCCGCGCCGTCGCTCCCGGCATCTCGGAAGCCCTCATCACCACCGCCGCCGGCCTCGTCGTCGCCGTCCCCGCCGTCATCGGCTACAACCAGCTCACCCAGCGTCTCCGCGAATTCGCCGCGCGCATGGACGACTTCGGCCGCGAGCTCCTCAACGCAATCGAGAACGCCGCGATCGCCACCTCGCACCCCCAGCCGCCGGCCTATGAAGAAACCGTTCGACGGAGGTCCTAATCCATGGCCTTCTCTGCCAACGGCCGCACCCAGTCCGCCCTCTCCGACATCAACATCACCCCGCTCGTCGACGTCGTCCTCGTGTTGCTCCTGATCTTCATGGTCACCGCTCCCGTCCTCCAATCCGGCATCGAGGTCGCCGTCCCCCAGACCCGCACCGTCAACCAGGTCTCCGAAGAGCACATGGTCGTCACCATCGACAAAGACCAGAATGTCTTCCTGCAGGACAAGCCTGTCAACATCCACGACCTCCCGCGCCTGCTCGGCTCCAACACACCCGCCGGAACCAAGCGCGTCGTCTACGTCCGCGCCGATCAGAAGGTCCCCTTCGGCGCCTTCGCCTCCGTCATGGACGCGGTCAAGCAGGCCGGCATCACCAATATCTCCATCGTCACGCGCCCCATCGAAGGGACCAACCCCTAACGCAGCATGAGCGTCTTCGCCAGCCTCGACTACGACAATCCCGACCGGATCGGCAGCGGCTTCGCCGGCGCCATTGGCTTGCACATCGCCATCGCCGGCTTCTTCGTCGCGCTCGCATTCATCGTCCCCTCGCACACTCCGCACTGGGGTGGTGACGCCTCCTCCATCGGCGCCATTCAGGCCTCCATGGTCTCCGCGCTTCCTCTGCCCACCAAGGTCCCGCCCGTCGAGCACAACGTCCTGGCCAGCGACAACGTCACACCCACCCCCAAGCCTCCACCCAAGGAAGCCACCCAGCCACCGCCCAAGCCCACCGACATCCTCATCAAGGAGAAGACCCCCGAAAAGACCAAGGTTGCGCCCATCGCCCAGCCCACGCCGCCCAAGCATCCGCAGCCCACGCCGCCCACGCCCAAGGCCGCCACCGGCGACGCCGCCACGCAGCTACCCGAGGCTCTCACCCAGCTCAAGAACGGCACCGCGATCGCCACCGTGCAGGACCGCACCTTCGGCAGCCGCTACGCCTACTACATCCAGATCATCAGCCGCATCGTCGGCCAGAACTGGTACACCCAGGAGGCCGACCCCACCACCTCGCAGGGCAAGCGCACCACCATCCTCTTTGACGTCAACCGCGACGGCGTTCCCCAGAACATCCGCATCGAAACTAAGAGCGGGTCACCCTCGCTCGACGCCTCCGCCCTGCACGCCCTCCAGCGCGTCGACAACTTCGGCCCCCTGCCCGCCGGAGATCACATAACAGTGGAATTCAACTTTGATTACAAACAGCAATAAAATCCACAGTGTTTCCGGCAGATTTCGACTACACTTCAAAAAAGAAGGTCTGATTACGATGCAACTTGGCCCCCTCCGTGGTGGACCCCTCGCCAACAAACGCCGCACCGCCCCCAGCGTTCCAGCCCTCCTCACGTTTCTCTTCTCTGCGCTGCTCTTTGCACCCACGCTCCCCGCGCAGGAAGGCCCCATCGTCATCACAAGATCCACCGGCGCCAACAAGATCCGTCTCGCCGTAGCCAGCTTCAAGGCCGCCAACGTCGATCCCGCCACGCACCCTGACAAGACCGTCTTCGACCAGACCCTCTACAACGACCTCTCCAACGCCGGCATGTTCGACCTCGTCTCCAAAGAGATGGCCCCGCAGGCCACGCCGGGCGGTCAGTCTGAGATTCAGCTCTCGCAGTGGTCCGCCCCGCCGGCCAACGCGTCCATGGTGGCCTTCGGCAATCTCTCCGTCTCCGGCGGCCGCCTCATCGTCAACGGCTTCCTCGACGACGCCAAAAATCCCCAGTACCCCCAGATCTTCGCCCGCCAGTACTCCGACACCGCCAGCGAAAACAGCGCCCGCCAGATCGCCCACCGCTTCGCCGACGAGATCATCGCCCGCCTCGGCGGCGGCACCACCGGCATCGCCGAAACCAAGATCTTTTACGTCAAGCAGGCCGGCCAGAACAAAGAGATCTGGGAGATGGACTACGACGGCGCCAACCAGCACCAGATCACCCACGTCGGCTACGCCATCTCCCCGCGAATCTCGCCCGATAACTCCCGTATCGCCTTCGCCGAGATCAGCCGCCACGGCGGCTTTCAGATCGGCATGTACTCCATGCTCCTGAACCGCACCGTAAACTTCGCCAACGCGGGCGGCACCAACGTCTCGCCTGCGTGGGCGCCCAACGGCCAGCAGCTCGCCTTCTCCTCCGACCGCACCGGCGACCCGGAAATCTGGGTCTCCGACTCCCAGGGCACCGCCGCCCACCG
>Ga0070741_10001290_pt1 | contig 78239 bp, 72 predicted proteins | sample Coa_R1_4_FD_66440 | JGI IMG/M metagenome (GOLD analysis project Ga0070741, IMG submission 66440) | Surface soil microbial communities from Centralia Pennsylvania, which are recovering from an underground coalmine fire - Coalmine... | ecosystem: Environmental > Terrestrial > Soil > Unclassified ...
GACTTATTTTCAATTTCACCGGCTCGGTATGGATTCGGCAGTCGGCGCAGTGGTTTCCGTTTCAATGTTTCGAGAACTCGGCCCGGTGCTCTGTGGATTGATGCTCGCAGGTCGCGTCGGCGCATCCATGTCGGCGGAAATCGGCACAATGAAAGTAACCGAACAGATCGACGCGATGCGCGCGCTAGGCGTTTATCCGATCGACTACCTCGTCGTGCCGCGCGTGCTCGCGATGATGCTCTCGATGCCGTTACTCGTCGCAGAATGTGTCGGTCTCGGAATCTCAGTCGGTTATTTTGTCGGTGTTCATCTGCTCGACATCCAGGGCGCGTATTTTGTCGCGAACATGCTGAAGTTTACCGGCTCGCGTGACATCAAAATGGCGCTGACCAAAGGCGTAATCTTTTCGTTGCTCATTGTTTTCATCTCGTGTCACCAAGGTCTGACCGCGAAAGAAGGCGCGGCAGGCGTCGGGCGCGCGCCGACCGAAGCTGTCGTCATCGGCTCGCTGGCGATTTTGATCATCAACTTTTTCCTTTCGCTCATCCTCAACGCGATTTTTCCGGCGGGCTACTGAGCCATGGCGCAACCGTTTATTTCCATTCGCAATTTGCACAAACGGCTTGGCTCGCAACACGTGCTCCGCGGCTTTGACCTCGAAGTGACCGAAGGCGAAACAATCGTCATCATCGGCCGCAGCGGTGGTGGAAAAAGCGTGCTGCTCAAGCACATCATCGGACTGATGAAACCGACATCCGGCGAAGTTTTCGTGGAAAGCCGGAATGTCGTGGAGTTATCGGAGCGTAAACTCTCCGAAGTGCGCAAAAAAATCGCGATCCTTTTCCAAAGCGCCGCGCTTTTCGACTCGATGACCGTTGAGGACAATATCGCTTTTCCGCTGCGTGAAATCGGAGTTCGCGATCCAAAAGTGATCGCGCAAAAAGTCGCCGAGGCGCTTGAAATGGTCGATCTCGCCGGCGAACAAAAAAAAATGCCCGAAAAACTCAGCGGCGGAATGCGCAAGCGCGTCGGCCTCGCGCGCGCCATCGTCACGCAGCCGCGCTGCATTCTTTACGATGAGCCGACGACCGGTCTCGATCCGATCGTCGCGGACTCGATCAACCACCTGATTCGGCGCTTGCAAAAGCGGCTCGGCGTCACTTCCATCGTCGTCACTCACGACATGAAAAGCGCATTTCACGTGGCGGATCAGATCGCCTATTTGCACGAAGGCCGCGTCTATTTCAAAGGCACGCAGGAAGAGCTGCGCGCAGCGTCCGATCCGCTGATTCGCGATTTCATCGAAGGCCATTCGCACGAGGACGACGCGCGATGAGCGGCGAACGCGAAGAACGCGCACTCGAGCTAAAGGTCGGCATTTTCGTGCTGATCGGCCTCGCATTTATCGCATTTATGGCGTTCAAATTTGGACGCGTCGGGCAGGGCTTTTTTCAAAGTTTTTACACACTGACAGTCGAGTTTCCGAATGCGAACGGCTTGATCAAAAACTCCGACGTGCAGCTCGCCGGCGCGCGCATCGGCTATGTCGCCGACAAACCGCACATCGTGCAAAGCACCGGCAACGTAAGCGTCCCGATCAACATCCAGAGTGCGATCAAAATTCCGCGCCAAACGCATTTTCAGGTCGGCAGTTCCGGGCTGCTCGGCGATCGTTTTGTCGAGGTCGTGCCGGACATGAAGTTCGATCCGTCAAAATTCAATCCCGAAGATCCGTCGCAGAGATGGAATGCAGGTGAAACGATCATCGGCGAAAAAAGCGAGGGACCGCTCGGGCCGTTGCAGAAACAGGCCGAGGACGTTTTCGACCTGCTCAAAGTCGAAATTACTAAACTCACCGAGGTGACTGACAAGATTAATAACGACGTGCTTAGCGAGCCGAACCGGCAGAATATTTCTGCGACGTTTGCCAATTTAAAAACGACGACGGAGCACATTGCCGAGACGACAAAAACCCTCGATGGTGTGGTGCAAAACGCGAATACGGTGATCGAGTCAACGAAGCAAACGATGGGGACGATCAATTCCACGGCCGGTGATTTGCGCAGCGCGATCGGCGATGCGCGGAAGATGCTCGATTCGGCTCGCGGCGTTTTGAACAAAGCACAAACTGGGGACGGTCCGCTTGCCACTTTGCTAAACAACCGCGAATTGGCCGAAAATCTGAAAGCGCTTGTTGCCAATTTGAGAACGCACGGCATTCTGTTTTACAAGGATCGCGCGGGACGCACAGTGCCGCAAAATCAGACGCGCTAACGGCTGTGACTTCCCAACTCACGTTCAATCTTCTTCGCGCGCTGTTCGTCATTTTTGCCTGCTTCGTCGGCAGCGCGGTTGGCTCGGCGTTAATCGACTCGCAACTGGTCGGCGCTATGGCGGGACTTGCGTTCGGTCTCGCGATCGTGCTCGTCGATCATCTGCTCAAAGGCATCCGGCTCCGCACGTTTTCATCGGCGACATTCGGTTTGCTGCTCGGACTGCTTTTTTCGCGTCTGCTTCTCGCGTCCGATGTTTTAAAAAATGCAAACGAGGCAACGCAATGGGTATTCGGGCTGGCGACCTATTGCACGTTTGGTTATCTCGGAATGATGCTTGCGGTGCGCAGCAGCCGCGATGAGTTTTCGTTGATTATTCCGTATGTGCGCTTCCAACGCGCGAGCGTGCATGACGCGCCGCTGCTCGTGGACACGAACATCATTATCGACGGCCGCATTTTAAAAATCTGTGAAACCGGTTTTCTAAGCCGCACGCTGATCGTGCCGCGATTTGTGCTGGATGAATTGCAAAGACTTGCCGACTCCGCCGAGACGCTCAAGCGCGAGCGCGGCCGGCGCGGACTCGACACGCTGGAGACGACGCACAAACAGGCGTGGCTGAATGTGACGATTCACGAAACGACGCTCGATGACGAGACGCCGGTTGATACAAAACTGATTCAGCTCGCGCAATTGCTCCAGGCGCGGCTGCTCACGAACGACACTAATTTGTGCAAAGTAGCGCGGCTGCAAAACGTCACCGCGCTGAATCTAAGCGAGCTGTCGAATGCGCTCCGCACTGCGCTCGCAGTCGGCGATGAGATCGAGCTCGCGTTGATCAAAGAAGGCCGCGAGCCACACCAGGCCGTGGGCTATTTGCCCGACGGAACGATGATCGTGGTGAATCAGGCGAAACCGCAGATCGGCCAGACGGTGGCTGTCAACATTGCGAGTTCTCTTCAGACGGCAGCAGGACGCCTCTTTTTTGCCGAACTGAAAAAGTAAAAAGGAGCGCGCGCCCGGGGAGAACCCCGGGCGCTGCCTTTTGTGAGATACGAGGAATTAACCGAGCTTGCGCTCGAATTCAACGAGGCGCGCAAAGGCTTCCGCGAAATCGCGGAACGCTTCAGCCGGCAACATAATCGTGTCGCGACGGCCACCCACGTCTTCCGTGATTTTCAGAAAACGGCCCCTTTGGTTTTCCTTTAAATCCAGGAAAAAAATCTTCCGGTCGATTGCAACTTTCTCCGACGCGAGAGGATCCATTCCCAGTCTCTCTCCTGAGTTCTGATTGATCATATACATCATTTTTATACTGCCGCATCAGGGTTTCCCTGATACGCGGTTCGCCAATAGAACCGCTGCTGCGGAAGCATGCAAGACGATATTCTAATAAATCGCGGATTTTCGCAATCAGCATTTTTTTGAAACGCTGTTACGTGTTTGCTGCTTCGCAAAAGCGTCGTCGAGCGTTTAACTTAACCCAACAGCCTGACGCACACGCGAAAGCGTTGCATTTGCCAGCTCGTTCGCACGTTCGGCGCCGCGCGCGAGCACTTGATCGACGTAATTCGGATCGGCCTGAATTTCCGCGCGGCGCTGCCGCATTGGCCCGAAATAATTCCAGATCGCCTCGAATAGCCGCTTTTTGAAATCGCCGTAGCCAACTCCGCCTGCGCGAAAGTCACTTTCCATTTGCACAACATCCGATGGCGACGCGAACAACCGGTATAATTCGACGATTGCGGAGTTTGTCGGATCCTTCGACGCCTCGATCGGTGTCGAGTCGGTGACGATACCCATGATTTTTTTGCGTAGCGGTTTTTCCTCGAGGAAAAGCTCGATCGTATTGTCGTAGCTCTTGCTCATCTTTTGTCCATCGAGTCCGGGAATCGTCTCCACGTCCGGAAGAATGCTCGGTGTGGGTAACTTGAATGTGTCGCCGAATGTTTGATTAAATTTAACAGCAAGATCGCGTGTGATTTCGACGTGCTGTTTCTGGTCGCGGCCGACCGGAACGATGTCGCTGTCGTAAATCAAAATGTCGATCGCCATCAGCACCGGATATGCAAACAGCCCGACGTTTGGCGTGATACCGCGCATGATGTGCGCCTTGTAAGCGTGCGCATTTTCGAGCATCGGCATCGGTGTGAGCGTGCTCAAAATCCACGTCAGCTCGCAAACCTGTGGCACATCGCTTTGTTTAAAAAGCGTTGCCTTTGCGGGATCGAGTCCACACGCGAGAAAATCGAGCGCGATGCCGCGCGAATATTCCTTCAGCAGCTTCGGATCGCGCAGCGTGGTGAGCGCGTGATAATCCGCGATGAAATAAAGCGCCTCGCCTTTGTCCTGCCAGTCGATCGCGGGACGCATCATCCCGAAATAATTTCCGATGTGCAGTTTTCCGGTGGGTTTGATTCCTGACAGAATGCGCGGCATGGGATGGCGAATAAATTAGAGAGTCGAAATCAGCTCCAGCAAATAATCCGTGAGCTGCGCGCGCGCCGTTTCGATGCCTTTGACGAAATGAATGAACGGCCTGATCTGGTGCGGGTTTCTTGCGAGATAACGAAGCAGTGGAAATGCGCGCGGCTTTTGTTTTTCGGCGTCGAACCACACGGGAAACGGCACCGGAAGCGGCTGCGTGGCGATATCGCTGATGCTGCGAACGGCAAGCATCGGCAGCCCAAAATCGCGGCATGCCTCTGCGATTGCAGCGGTTTCCATGTCGACGGCGGATGCGCCGGTCTGTTCGCGCAGGCGAAATTTGCTGTCGGTCGTCTCGGCGGCTTGCGGCTCGGTCGTCAACGTGCCGAAGCAGCAGCCGTCGCGGTTCAGTGCGAGATGGCGCGCGGCATTCAGCAGATCCGGATCGGAGAAATTTGTCGCAATGATCAAATCGGCGACGCGCAATCGCGGATCGAGCGCGCCGGCAAATCCCGCGCTGATCAGCGCGCGCGGCCGATGCAGCTTAAAAAGCTGGCGCAGCGCGCGTCTCGCGGAATCGAGCCCAACGCCGGTGTGACACACGGCGACTTCGTGCTGCTCGATATTTCCGAGCAGGATCGGCAGGTGCGCCGCGTAAGTCGCGCCGTGATGCGTGAGCTCGTGGACGAGGTCCTTGCTTTCCTGCGGCAGTGCAAATGTGATCGCGATCATTCGGGTTTGATGGTGACTTCGATCAATTGCGTCTCGCCGGCACGCGGCGGCGTTTGTTTTACAACCTGTGTTTGGTGAATGAGCCCGCGGAAGAGCTCGTCGTTTTTTCCCGGAATTTGCACGAGCAAAAGCGTCGTGCCATCGGCGTTATTCGTCTTCACCGCGGTGCCGCCGGCTTGAATCGCCGCATCGATCACTTCCTTCGCGCGTGCTTCGATTTTGTCGTTCGGCGCAGTGATCACGAGTTGTTCGTTTGCGAGAGCGGGCGCGTTCAGTTTCTTCTCCGCGGTTTCTTTCAGCGAATCGACGAGCGCCGAAATATTCGGCGGTGCGCTCTTGTGCATTACGCGGTGCACGAGCGCGGTGATACCGAGCGCGCAGAGCAGTGCGAGAATGATGGCGGCGATGACAGCCCATAACCTCTTCATTGCCCGCGATTATTCGCAGTGAATTTGAAGTGGCAAGCCTCGTGGTGTTTTGTAACTTTGGCCTTCGCCTATGCCACGTTTTCCCCAAATCCTCCAATTGCCGCTCTTGGCAATTTTCCTCGCGGCCACTTCGTTCGCGCAACAACCCGCGGCTCCTCCGAGCCCCGCCGATCAAGCCGCGCAGCAGGCGCTCGATCTTTTAAATTCCGGAAAAACGAAGGAGGCGGCCGACGCTTACGCGAATATAATCAAGAGTTATCCGACTGCTGGCATTGTGTCGGAGGCGCATTTCCGGCTCGGCTACGCCAATTTCCTGCTCGGCGATTACGACAAGTCCGCGGATGAGTTGAAAAAAGTGCTCGCGCCGCCTGCGCCGCCGGAAATCCAGGAATCGGGCTCGATCCTTTTGCCGCAGGTTATCTCGGCGAAAGCGTCGAAGATGAAGACGGAGGATCCGAAACGCAAAACGACGTTTTTGGACGCGATGAAGCAGTTCGATGCGTTCGTGCAAAAATTCCCGCAGAGCGAGCAGGTCGAGATGGCGAATTACGGTCGCGCGCTCGCGGCGTTTCAGATGGAAGGTTACGACGAAGCTGCAAAGAGCTTGCGTGATAATCTGCAGAAATTCGCAGCGAGCGAGACGATCCTCGACAGCGAGTATCTGCTCGCGCTGACGCTCGCAACGCAGGCAAACGCGATGTTGCGCGAGCAAAATGCAAGCGCCGACACGAAGACGCAGGCGAATGCAAAATTCGATGAAGCGATCAAATTTCTCGCCGACATCATCCAGCGCAAAACCGACGTTGTGCTCGCGAATGATGCGCAATTCCAGATCGGCGAAATCCTTTTCAATCGCGCTGCTTTTTCCGAGCAGTCGCAGCAATCTGCGTTGTTCGAGAAAGCGATTGCGGCTTACCGGGCGGTGCTGCCAAAGGACCTAATGATCAAAGCGCAGGAAGCGCGGATCGCGAATATCGGCCAGCGTGCCCGCGCAGCACTCGCTGCGCATGATTTGAAAGGTCTCAAACATTTCCAGCTTTTGCAGGAGCACGAGCAGTCGAAGCTACCGAACGTGCAGGACACGCCGGACAAGACAATCGCGGCGCAGATCAAGGTCGGCACGTGCTTTTATTTGCAGCAGAAATTCGATGCCGCGCGCGTGCTGCTGCACCGCTACCAGGACATCGCCGACGATCCCGAGCAGAAAAAGGAAATCCTTTATTTCCTCACGATGAGCTACGCCTCGGAAGCGGCGCTCGGCGGGCCAAACGTGCCGAAGCTCGCGCCGGAAGCGCGCGCGATGCTCGTGCAAAAGGCCGTCGAGAATTACGACGCGTTTCAGAAAAGCTATAAAGGCGATCCGATTGCCGACAACCTGCCGTTCGCGCTTGGCTCGCTGTTTTTGACGAATGATCCGACGACGAACAACCCGGAAAAAGCGCTGCAATATTTTAAGCAATCGATCGAGATTTACCCGAAGGGCCGGCTAGTCACCGAGTCGCTCACGCAGCAGGCCGCGGCGATGGCGCAGCTCAAGCGCTATGGCGAGGCGCTCGATTCGTTTAAAAAAATCCTCGCGGGCAATCCGAAGAAAGAAATCGCTGCGAGCGCCGAGTTCGGCATTGCGACCATCAATCAGCAGACCAACAAAATGGACGACGCGATCAACGGCTACAAAACCGTTCGCGACAAATACGCCGGCACACCGGAAGCCGAGCAGGCGACGCTGCTCGCCGGACAATTGCTGCTCGCAAAAGGCGACCCGAAAGGCTCGATCCCAGAGTTGCAGCGTTACATCAAGGATTTCCCGCAAGGCACGGCTGTGCCGGACGCGATGTTTTTCCTCGCTTACGCGCAGGCTCAGAGCGGCGACAAAACCGCGGCGCTCCAGACCTACAAAGACCTCGAAACGAAGTTTCCGAAAAATCCGCGCGCGGAGGATGCGTATTTTCAGCGCGCCGGTCTTTTTGCCGAGGCCCAAAAAGTCGACGACATGGTCGCCGAGATGCGCGCCTACATCGATGCGTATCCGGACAGCGAGAAGATATTCCTCGCTTACAGCACGATCGGCCAGAACCTCGTCAACAGCCAGAAGCTGATCGAAGCGATCGGCGTTTACACCGAGATGGCCGAGAAGCACGCGCAGAATCCGCAGGCGCCTGCGGCGTTGAATCAGGCCGCCGACCTTTGGCATCGCTACGCCGAGTCGCTCGGCCGTTACATTGCGCTCAATGAACAGCAGCGCACCGAGTGGAACCGCGGCATCAGCAGCAGCATGGAAGCCGCCGAGAAATTGCTCCAGCAGTATCCGGATTCGCAGCAGGTCGCGCTCGGATTACAGACGCTGCTCTCCGATTTGCGACTGCTCGCGCAGGCGAAGCTGAAGACGCCGGACGACGTGGAGAAATACTTCCAGTCGCTCGCGGCGAAGTTCGACGCGAAGCCGGCGACGAAGAGCAAAATCCTCTTCACGCTCGCGTCCTTCATTTACGAAAAGGACAAAGCGAAAGCGCTCGCGCAGATGCAGGCGGCGTATGATCCGAAGCTGGTTTACGCACCGGCTGACATTGATCTTTACGGCACCGCGTTGCTCGACAGCGGCAAGACCGATGAGTCGCTCGCGGTTTACAAAAAGCTCGCCGCCGATTTTCCAAATCCGCCCGGCGTCGATCCCACCAAAGCGCCGCCGCAGATTGCCGAGGCGCAGGCGATGGCGATTTACGGCATCGGCAAAGCATTGCAGAAGCAGGGCAAAATCGCCGAGGCCGCGCAGCAATTCGATCAGCTCAAAAAACTCTACCCATGGTCGCCGAAAATCCTCGAGGCGAACTTCGGCATCGCGCAGTCGCAGGTTGAGCAGGGTAAGCTGGACGACGCGATGACGCTCCTCGTGCAGATCATCCGCGCGCCGACTGCGACGGCGGAGTTGCGCGCGAATTCGATGCTGCTCGGCGGTCAGATTCAGGAGAAAAAAGGCAACGTCGAAGCCGCAATCGATTACTACATCAAGATCGCTGTCTTTTACGAAGCCGTCGCTCCCGCAGCGGCTGAAGGCCTCTGGCGCGGCGGGCAATTGCTCGAGCGCCAGGCGCAGACGCTGCCCGATACCGCGCCGGACAAAAACAAGCCGACGCCCACAAAGCCTGGCCAGCTCACGAAAGCGACGAAAGCCTACAAGGATATCTCGGACAAATATCCCAACTCCGAGTTTGCCTCAAAGGCCCGCGAACGCTACGCCGCGCTCGGCGGAAAATGACCCGCGCCGAACGCGCCACCGCACTCCTCGCCGCATTCCAGCGCGTTTATCCCAACGCGCATTGCGAGCTCGATTTCGGCAATCCGCTCCAACTCCTCATTGCGACCATCCTTTCCGCGCAATGCACCGACAAGCGCGTGAACATGGTCACGCCCGCGCTCTTTAAAAAATACAAAACCGCTCAGGCTTTCGCCGGGACGCCGCAGGAAACGCTCGAAAAGGAAATCCAGTCCACCGGCTTCTTCCGCAGCAAAGCCAAATCGATTCGCGCGGCGACCGCCGACATCGTCGCGAAGCACGGCGGCAAAGTGCCCGACACGATGGAAGCTCTCACGGCGCTGCACGGCGTCGGTCGCAAAACCGCGAACGTAGTCCTCGGCAACGCCTTTGGCAAAAATGAAGGCGTCGTCGTGGACACCCACGTCACTCGCCTCTCCCAGCGCCTCGGCCTGACAAAGGAAACCACGCCCGAGAAAATTGAGCAGGACCTGATGAAACTCATCCCGCGCGAGCATTGGACCCTGTTCAGCCACTGGCTCATCTGGCACGGCCGCCGCCGCTGCACCGCCCGCAACCCCGATTGCGCCGGCTGCGAGGTGCACTCGCTCTGTCCCAGCGCGTTCAAGGTCAAGGGCGCGACACTCCCCGGCGGCAGCGGTGCTTGAAAGTCTCGCCGGGGGACGCCGCTGGCGTTCCGCCGGAGCCTCACTGGCTTGCGCCGTTGCAAAACAGCTTAACGCGCTACGAAAACGGCCTTTCGCCATAGGAAAATGCCTTTGCGCCGTGAAATAACCGCTGTCCGCTCTCAGAAAACGGCTTTACGCCGGTTCAAAACTAAACTCCGCCAGCCGAAAACGGTTCTACGCCGCCGGAAAACGGTTCTACGCCGCCGGAAAACGGTTCTACGCTGGCTCAAAACGGAACTTCGCCGCCGGAAAACTGTGCTACGCTGCGGCAAAACGGACGTCCGCGACCGAAAAACGGAGCTACGCTGCGGTTTCCGCTAGATGCGCGACACCGCCGGTCCCTCGGGCTTGATGCGAGGGAGAAGCGCTTCGAGGATGGCGGTGACGGATTCGTTGAGCGTCTGCCGGTCGGTGTGGACGACGATTTCGGGACCCTCGGGCGCTTCGTAGGGGGCGTCGATGCCGGTGAATTGTTTGATCTCGCCGGCACGCGCTTTTTTGTAGAGATGCTTCGGGTCGCGCTGCTCGCAGACTTCGAGCGGAGCGCTGACGAAGATTTCGACGAAATCGGTGCCGCCTTCGAGCGCGATCTCGCGGGCGCGGCGGCGGTCGATGCGATATGGCGAGATGAATGCTGTAATGGCGATGGCGCCGCTATCGGCGAGCAGTTTCGCGACCTCGGCCACGCGCCGGATGTTTTCCTCACGATCCTCGGGCGAAAAGCCGAGGTTCGAGTTGAGACCGTGGCGGACATTGTCGCCGTCGAGCACGTAAGTGTGCATGCCGAGGTTGAAGAGCTCGCGCTCGAGTGCGCGGGAGATGGTGCTTTTGCCCGCGCCGCTGAGACCGGTGAGCCAGATGACTGCGCCTTTGTGGCCGTTGCGCAACGCGCGGTGCTGGGCGGTGACTTCGCCTTCGCTCCAGAAGATGTTTTGCGATTTGACCTTCGTGCGGTCGAGATAAGTGCCGCCGAAGATGATGCCGCCGCCGGCGACTTTGCGGTCATCGACGATAACGAAGCGGCCGAGGAGCGGGTTGCGATCGTGGTTGTCGAATACGAGTGCGCCGCGGGTCTGGACAGTGATCTCGGCGACGTCGTTGCGGGCGATGTAGTCGCGGCCCTCGGCGATGTTTTCCAAAGTCGATGCGTCGATGATGCGCTCGATGCTGACGATCTCGGCGTCGAGTTCCTGCGTGGCGAGCTTGATCTTCGTGCGTTCGCCGATGGCGAAGTTGCGCTTGCCCATCCAGAACAGGCGCGCCTTGAAACGATTCGACTCGATCGGCGAGTCAGCCTCGCGCGAGGCGACATGGCCGCGCTCGACGAATATTTGCTCCGTCAATGTGATGCCGACCGATTCGCCCGCAACCGCGTAATCACGCGGCGCGGCGTTCCACCGCTCGATGCTCGCGACGATGCTGGTTTTGTTGTTCGGCGAAAAAACAAGCGTGTCGCCAACGCGCAATGTGCCGCTCTCGATGCGGCCCGCGATGATGCGGCGCGCATCAAAGCGATAAACGTCCTGAACCGGGAAGCGCAGCGGCAAATCGTGGAGCGGCTTCGGCGGCTCGAAGCTGTCGAGCATGTCGGTGATGGTCGGGCCGGAATACCACGGCATATCAGCGCGGTCTTTGTTTGCGACATTCGCGCCGTTGCGCGCGGAGATCGGCACGAACTGGCGCGCTTCGAGTCCGATCTGTTTGAGAAAGATTTTGTATTCGGCGACAACGTCGTTGAACACCTGCTCGCTGTAGCCGACAAGGTCCATTTTATTCACCGCGACGACGACTTGCGAAATACCGAGCAGCGATAGCAGATAACCGTGGCGGCGCGATTGCTCGCGCACGCCTTCGTTCGCCGCGATGAGCAGCACCGCCGCATCCGCGCTCGCCGCGCCGGTGATCATGTTTTTCAAGAACTCCTTGTGACCGGGCGCGTCGATAATGACGTAGGGACGTTTCGCCGTCTTGAACTGAATCTGCGTCGTGTCGATCGTGATGTTTTGCTCCTGCTCCTCGAGCAGCGAATCGAGCAGAAACGAGAACTCGAATTCCATGCCTTCTTCGCGGCAGGCTTTTTGAATTTGTTCGACTTTGCCCTCCGGCAGCGAATTCGTGTCGTGGAAAATGCGGCCGATGAGCGTGGACTTGCCGTGATCAACGTGGCCGACGAAGACGATTTTTAATCGATTCGCGCCGCTCGCGGCGACTTCGTGCGATGTGCTTTTTTTGGGCTGCCGGGCAGCTTCGAGAGTTGCGGACATATTCGAGAAAAAATTACATGAAGCCTTTGGCGCGGAGCTTCTGCATCGCATTTCGCTCATGATGGTCTTGCGCGCGTCCGGCGCGTTCGCTGACTTTGGTCGTCGCGAGTTCGTCGATGATTTTGTCGATCGTATCGGCTTCGCTTTCGACGGGATTGGAGATGGGCCAGTCGCCCAGCGAGCGAAACCGGTAGCGTTTTCCGTCGCGGCCTGTGCGTGCGAAATACATCTTCGGGATCGGGATGCCTTCGCGCTGGATGTAGAGCCAGATGTCGCGCTCGCTCCAATCGAGCAGCGCCTGCACGCGGACGTGTTCGCCCGCCGCGCACGAGGTCGTGAACTGGTTCCAGAATTCCGGCGGCTGGTCTTTGTAGTCCCACTCGAAATCTTTCGTCCGCGGCGAAAAGTAGCGCTCCTTTGCGCGTGTCGGGTCTTCGTCGCGGCGGATGCCGGTGATGAGCGCGTCCCATTTGTGCTCGGCCATGACCTGCTGGAGTGCGACGGTTTTTAGCTCGTGGGTGACCGTGACCGGGTCAGCCGTGTCGAACCCAATCGGCCCACGCGTCGCGTAATCGCCGCGTCCGGCGCGCGCGTCCTCGTTGATTTTCACGATCAAATTCAAGTCGTGATGGCTCACCGCCCAGTCGCGGTAATCGAGCATCTCGGGAAATTCGTAAGTCGTGTCGATGTGCAGCAACGGATACGGGATGTGGCCGGCGAAAGCTTTTTTCGAGAGCCAGATGAGCACGTTCGAGTCTTTGCCCATCGACCACGGCATGCAGATGTTTTTGAAATGATGAAATGCCTCGCGGATAATGAACACGCTCTGTGCTTCGAGCGCGTCGAGATGTGCGGCATCCGTGCGCGAGATTTTCTCCGGAAAAAACACAGGCGGCTCGGACGGATCAGGCGCGGGATAGAGGCGCGAATAGGCCGGATGTTCCGAAATGGGCGCACGACGTCCGGAGACGGGTGTGGATTCAGCAATGGTCGTCATGATCGAAAAATCAGATGTTGTCGCCGAGGAACGTGTGGATGCCGCACTCGGTCTTGTCGAAGCCGGTCCATCGTCCGGCGCGTTCGTTGGTGCCTTCGGAAACCGCGCGCGTGCAAGGCCAGCAGCCGATCGAGCGATAGCCGCGGTCGTGCAGCGGATTGTAGGGAATTTTATGCTTGGCGATATAAGCCCAGACGGCTTCGCGCGACCAATTCGCCATCGGATTCAGTTTCAAAATGTAGCGGTCGCGCAGCACGTCAAAGTGATACAGCTCCAGAATCTGCGTCTTTTGCCGCGTCTCACTTTGCTGGCGTCGCAGGCCGGTAATCCAGACCGCGAGCTCGCCGAGTTTTTTTTGCAACGGCAAAACCTTGCGCATCGTGCAGCAGAGATCGGGATTACGCTTCCAAAGCTCGGGACCGTGCTCGGCGACTTGCTGCATCGGCGTTTGCTCGGGATAAATCGACTCGATTTTCAGCTCGAAGAAATTTTCGAGGTTCCGCTTCGTTTCCAGCGTCTCGGGAAAAAGCAACTGCGTATCGAGCGTGAACACCGGCAACGGCAGCCCGGCCTTCACTGCGTGATGGATCATCACCAGCCCCGCGCCCTGAAAACTTGTGCCGATTTGCGCGCGCTCGCCAAAACGATCCCAAGCCCAGCGGAGGACTAATTCGAGAGGTTCATTCTCGAACTTTTCCGCGAGCGCGTGAACTTCCTCAGCGCTGATTTCGTCCAGTTGTAGAGTCATTTGCGTGCATTCTCCTAATTTCCTAGTTGGTAGTAGGAGATTTCGTCATCATTCCAGACATCTGGAAAAAAACAAGCGAATTTCGGTGAAATTACCGCTTTGGACCTTCGCCAATCGCCGGCAACGTTGAGTGAAATAACTGCGGCTGTTTTGTATAAACAATCGTCAGGTAATTTCCCTCACGCGTAGCATTCGTTGGCGAATAAGGTGCCGATAATGCATATGCACCGAAGTCATATTGACGGCGTGTGACAGGGGTGTAGCCGTAGTAAATACGATAGCCTTTGCTGTAATACGCCATTGTCGGTTTCATCGTGGGCGCCTTGCGGTCGCTGCGATAGTTCGCGCTGTGGCGGAGATAATAACCGTCGCCGCCCTCATCATAAGCGCGGGCAAACGAAACGACAGCGAGCATGGCGGCGATGAGAAGCAGACTTTTTTTCATAGGCGGGATGGACTCACTATGAAAATTAGCAAACCGCTGCGACCATTGTCGAGTCTGTGATTTTCCTGCTTTGTCCTGCTGTGCCTTTCGCATAGCGTCGCATAATGAAAACTTCCCCTGATTTCGGAGGCGTGAAATGACGGCACTTTTCGATCTTACCGGCGAGGTTGCGGTCGTGATCGGCGCCACCGGCGTGCTCGGCGGCGCACTCGCTGAAGGACTCGCCGACGCAGGCGCGCGCGTCGCGGTGCTCGGGCGCAATCGCGAGCGCGGCGAAGCCTGCGTAAAACGCATCGTTGAAAAAAACGGCCAGGCGCAATTTTTTACCGCCGACGCAAGCGACGCGGAAAGTCTCTCGACTGCGCATCGCGAAATCGAAAAGGCGCTCGGCGCGCCGACGGTTTTGCTTAACGGCGCGGGCGGAAACGATCCGAAAGTGACCGTAACGGCCGATCGACCTTTTGAAAAAATCGCGCTCGAAGACTGGCGCGCGAGCTTTGACATGAACCTCGTCGGCGGCGCGTTTTTGCCGTGCCAGGAATTCGGCCCGGCCATGGCAACACGCGGACGCGGCAGCATCATCAACATCGCCAGCGTCGCGTCGCATCTGCCCGTTTCGCGCGTCGTCGCTTATTCTGCGGCGAAAGCAGCCGTGCTGAATCTCACGCAATTTCTGGCGCGCGAATGGGCGACGCGCGGGGTGCGCGTGAACTCGATCACGCCGGGCTTTTTCCCTGCGGAACAAAATCGCGCGCTGCTTTTCAATTCCGACGGCACGCCGAGTCCGCGCGCGCAATCGATCCTCGGACACACGCCGATGGCGCGTTTTGGCGAAGCGCACGAACTCGTCGGCGCGGCGATTTTTTTGGCGAGCCACAAAGCGAGCAGCTTCGTGACCGGCGCTGATTTGCGAGTGGACGGCGGCTTTCTTTCGCAGACAATTTAAGCATGGCTGTTCTCTCCAAAATCGCAGCAGCCGGCGCGGCGCTGCAACCGGCGGACGTCGACGCGCTCATCGCACAGGCTTGCCCGGCAAAAGATTACCGCGACAAAAAAGTGCTCCTCATCGTGCCGGACGCAACGCGCACCGCGCCGATTGGCACAGTTTTCAAATCGCTCCACAAACAGATCGCCGCCGCGACGCGCTCACTCGACGTGATGATTGCGCTCGGCACGCATCCGCCGATGAGCGAAGAGGCAATTTGTGCACGGCTGGAAATTTCGCGCGACGAACGCAGCGAAAAATACCGCGACGTGCAATTCATCAATCACGAATGGGACAATCCCGCGGCGCTGAAAAATATCGGCACGATTCCGGTGGAGGAAATCAGCGCGCTCACCGGCGGTCGCTTCGCGATGGATGTGAGCGTGAATGTAAACAGGCGTTTGTTTGACTACGACCAGCTCATCATCGTCGGGCCGGTTTTCCCGCATGAAGTCGTCGGCTTCTCCGGCGGAAACAAATACCTTTTCCCCGGCGTCAGCGGCCCGGAGGTGCTGAACTTCTTCCACTGGCTTGGCGCGGTGATTACGAACCCGATGATCATCGGGAACAAATGGACGCCGGTGCGCAAAGTCGTCGATCGCGCCGGCGCAATGGTCGGTGTGAACAAGCTTTGCTTTTGTCTCGTCGTCAAGGGCACGGACTTCTCCGGCATGTTCGTCGGCAGCCCGGAAGCCGCATGGGATGAGGCCTCGGAGCTTTCGCGGCAATTGCACATCGTTTACAAAGACCGGCCGTTTCACACCATCCTCTCGTGCGCGCCGCCGATGTATGACGAAATGTGGGTAGGCGGAAAATGCATGTATAAACTCGAGCCGGTGCTCGCCGACGGCGGCGAACTCATCATCTACGCGCCGCACATTCGCGAAGTCTCGACGACGCACGGCCATCTCATCGAGGAAATCGGTTACCACTGCCGCGACTATTTTTTAAAACAATGGGAGACTTTTAAAAATGTGCCGTGGGGCATCCTCGCACACTCCACTCATGTGCGCGGCATCGGCACGTTTGAAAACGGCGTCGAGCATTGCCGCGCGCAGGTCACGCTTGCGACCGGAATTCCGCGCGAAATTTGCGAGCGCATCAATCTCGGTTATCGTGATCCTGCATCGATCAACGTCGAGGACTTCGCCGATCGCGAAGACGAAGGCGTGCTGCTCGTGCGCAAGGCGGGCGAAATGCTTTACCAATTGCGCGAGCCGGCGACATGGGCATCCGGCGTTTTCGCGGCATGAGCGTTTATGTCGTGATGGGCGTTTCCGGCAGCGGCAAAACAACCGTGGCCGAAGCGCTCGCGAAAAAATTCGACGGGCTTTACCTGGATGCGGACGATTTTCATCCCGCTGCGAATAAAGCGAAAATGGCTGCGGCGATTCCGCTGACGGACGACGACCGCTGGCCGTGGCTCGACACGCTGAACACCGAGCTGCAGCGCCACGCAAAAGACAAACGCTGCGTTTTTCTCGCTTGCTCCGCGTTGCGACAAATTTACCGCGACCGTCTTGCGCGCAATCTCGATGGATTGCAGTTCATTTATTTAAAAGGCAGCAAGGAGTGCATTCGCGAACGCATGGAAGCGCGCAAAGACCACTTCATGCCAGCGGCGCTGCTCGATAGTCAGTTCGCCGTGCTCGAGGAACCGCGCGACGCAATCGTTGTTTCGATCGCCGACTCGCTGCCGCACATCATCGACAAACTCTCTGCGCAAATCGCGCGCTGAATCAAAAGCCGAGTCCCGGCGGCAGTCCCATTCCGGCGGTCAGCTTGCCCATCTCGGCTTGCGCGAGTTCTTTTCCCTTCGTGATCGCCTGTTTTACTCCGCTTAAAACCAGATCCTCAAGCATCTCGACGTCGTTCGGATCGACGACATCCTTGCTGATCTTGATCGAAACCACATCGCCCGCGCCGTTCGCAACCACTGTGACCTTGCCACCGCCCGCGGTGACTTCGACGGTTTTCTCCGCGAGTTCGGATTGAGTTTGCGCAAGCTGCTCCTGCATCTTTTGCGCCTGCTTCATCATTTTCTGGATGTTCATACTTATTTAGCTGTCTGTTTATGCGGGTTGGATTTCGCCTTTGAAAATCTCGAGCGCCTTGCGAATGAGCGGATCGTTTTTGAACTCCTCCATCGGATCGGCCGGCGTCGGCGGTTTCTGCTCGGGAATCACGACCGGCGTAACGACGAGACCCTCGCGCAATTCGCAGCGGATCGACAACGTCGCGCCTGCGAGTTCGGAAATGAGCGACTCCAAAAAGACGCGATTGTTTTGCCGCATCAGCGAATCGACCGCGAGCGTCTGATCGGTGGGAAAGCCGATGATTGCTTGGTTCGCGGCGATCTCGATCAACGTGCCGGCTTCGATCCATGAGCTGATCAGCGGGCGTTTGCGGCGAATTTGCGCGAGCAATGCGGGCCAGATTTCGTCATTCGCGACCGCGCGAACTGTGGGCGCGGGCTCTTCCCGCGCAACGCTCGGTTGCGGAGCCGGCGGCTCTGGCTTGGGCGCTTCAACGATGCGCGGAGTTTTTTTTTCCGCGGGAGCGGCGGCGCGTAGCGGCGGCAGTTCCCCGCCGTTGCGGAGCGTGGCGAGCGCGCCGATCACGTCGTTTAGCGTCGTTTGTTCCAGCGTTTGGATCGCTTTGATCACCGCGATTTCAAAATGCATCTTCTTGTTCGGTGCCCAGCGCATCCGGGCTTCGGCGCCTGCAAATTGCTCGATCAACTCCAGCAGCCGATCCATCGCGATTTTGTCCGACTGCGCTTTGAGTATTTCAAACGTCTCCGGCGGCACATCGGCCTTCACGCATTCGGGATCGGCCTTAGTCACCAGCAAATCGCGCAGGTGCGAAATCAAATCTGCCATCAGGCGCGAAAGATCGCGCCCCTGCTCCGCCTGCTCGTGTACCACGCCGAGCGCATCGGCGCACGCACCGTCGAGGATGAACCCGCACAGTTTCGACACCGTTTGCTGCGCGGTAAAACCGAACACCGACAACACATCCTGCTCCGAGATTTTGTCGCCGCAAAACGCCACGAGCTGGTCGAGCATCGACTCCGCATCGCGCAGTCCGCCCTCCGCGCCGCGCGCGATCGTCTGCGCCGCTTCATCAGCGAGCGCGATTTTCTCCTTCTTCGCGATGAACTGCAGATGCTTCGCGATCAGCGGCGCGGGAATCCGCCGCAAATCGAACCGCTGGCAGCGCGACAAAATCGTCAGCGGCACTTTCTGCACATCAGTCGTCGCGAAAACGAAAATCACATGCTCCGGTGGCTCCTCGAGCGTCTTCAGCAGCGCGTTAAACGACGAGTTCGAGAGCATGTGCACCTCGTCCACGATGTAGATTTTGTATTTGCCGGTCGTGGGGCGGTATTTGACGTTCTCGATGATCAGCTCGCGCACCTTGTCCACCTGCGTGTTTGACGCAGCGTCAAACTCCAGCACGTTGAAGCTCGTGCCCGCCGCGATCTCGCGGCAAATCTCGCACTCGCCGCACGGATTCACCGTCGGCCCTTTCACGCAGTTGAGCGCCTTTGCGAGAATGCGCGCCGTCGATGTCTTGCCCGTGCCGCGCGGCCCGACGAAGAGATAAGCGTGCGCCAGCCGGTTCTGCTCGATCGCATTTTTCAGCGTCTGGGTGATGTGCTCCTGCCCGACGACCTCGTCGAAATTCTGCGGACGATATTTGCGGGCGAAGACCTGATAACTCACAGCGCGGAAATCTAAATCCTCGCCGTGTAAAAGCGAAATACTTTTCCTGTTTTGACTGCAAAAGAATCACACGATCAAGACGGTCGTTTCGGGACTGTCGAATTTTGACTAGCGGGGTGCGTGTGACGAATTCAAGCAGCCGAAACTCGCGGTCTTGCAGGCGATCGAATGCATTTACCTCATCTTGAGGGACGCACTTTGCGCTCGACGCGATTTTGCGGCTGCTTACATTTCCGAGCGCGATGCGAAAGTTCCTCCTCTTGTTTTTGTTCGTTGCCAGTTTTTACGAGGCTGCGGCGGATACGGTGACGCTGAAGACCGGCGATAAATTGAATGGAAAAATCACGAGCGAAACCGATTCGCAGGTGACGATGCGGGTGCAGGTCTCGGCGACGATCAGCGACGAGCGGACGATCAACAAGGATGAGATCGCGAGCATTGAAAAAGAGCAGCCGGACGAGCTGGCGTTTCAGGATTTGAGAAACCTGAAGCCCGATCCGCAGATGTCGTATTCGGCCGACACGTATGACCGCATCCTGTCGATGCTGCGGAATTTCAACACGAAGTTCCCGCAGAGCGCGCACAATGTGGACGTGCTGCACGCGATGGAGGAATTTGAGGCGGAGAAGACGCACGTCGCGGCGGGCGAGGTGAAATATCTCGGGCGCTGGATCACGAAGGACATGGCTGAAAAGCGCAAAATCCAGATCCAGGCGCAGAATTATCTCGGCACGATGCGGCAGCAAGCCTCCGCGGGCGATTTCATCGGCGCGCTGAATGCGTTCGATTTATTTGAGAAGAGTTACGCGATGACGCGGTTTTATCCAGACGCCGTCGAGCTCGCGAAGCTGGTGCTGCAGCGGTTCCAGGCGCAGCTGGCGAACATGGCGCGCACGCAGGCTTACGAAATGCAGCAGTTCCAGCAGGGGCTCGCGCTTTCCTCTGCCCAGCAAAAAACACAGCTCATCGCCGCGGCGCAGCGCGAGCAGGCCGGCTTTGACGCGGTGATCGCATCGGCGCAGAAGGGAAGCAAATGGGTGCCGCTGATTCCGCGCAGCGCGAAGAGTATTCAGGTTTTGCAGGCGGCTACGGCGACGGAATTGCAGCGGCTCAAAGGCGTGCAGGTGCAGCCGATGCGCGATTCGATCGCGCTGGTGGACAAAGCGCGCGAGGCAATCGAAGCGAAGGATTACGCGACTGCGGACACGCTGCTCAAACAGGCGACATCGAAGTGGTCGCAAAACGAAGCGGCGAAATTCTGGAGCAATGAGCTCGCCGCCGCGAAAGCCGCCGCGAGTCCGTCGGCAACGCCGTCCGCCGCACCGAGCGCGAAACCGGTTGTGAAGCACGTTGCAACGCCCGAGCCGTCCGCAACGCCGGAGGCGGTTAGCGGATCGCGGCCCTTCTACATGACACTTCCCGGCGCGCTGACGATCGTAGGAATTCTTCTGGTTGTGCTCGGCGCGGGCGCGCTGTTCAATCGCATGCAGGCCAAAAAACAAATCGACGAATGACCAGCCGCACCGCGCGCATCGAGCGCAAGACACACGAAACGAACATAAGCATCGAGTTAAACATCGATGGAGCGGGCGAAAGCGCCATCGCGACGCAGATTCCGTTTTTCGATCACATGCTGACGCTTTTCGCGCGGCACAGTCTGGTTGATTTGAAGGTAAAGGCCGACGGCGACATCGACGTCGATTTGCACCACACGGTAGAGGACACCGGCATCGCGCTCGGGCAGGCGTTCGCGCGCGCGCTCGGCGACAAGCGCGGCATCCGGCGCTACGGCTCGGCATATTTGCCGATGGACGAAACGCTCACGCGCGTCGCGCTCGATTTCAGCGGACGGCCTTATCTCGAATACCGCGCGCCGCAAGCGGTGGAGAGCATCGGCGCGTTTTCGTTTCAGCTCGTCGAGGAATTTTTGCGCGCATTCGCGGTTCACGCCGGCATCAATTTGCACGTCGAGATTCTTTACGGGCGTGATCCGCACCACATGGCGGAATCCGTTTTCAAGGGACTCGCGAAAGCGGCCGACGCCGCGTGCCAGATCGATCCGCGCGTGCAGGGCGTGCCCAGCACGAAAGGCGTGCTTTAGTTTTACTTCGGCATCGCGTCACGCTGCGGTGGCGGGACGAGCACCCATTGCATTCCCGCGGCTTTCGCGGCGGTCACGCCGGTCTGCGTGTCTTCGAAAACGAGGCAGCGCGACGGCTCGACGCCGAGTGCGCGTGCAGCGGTTAAAAACGGATCGGGCGCGGGCTTGCCGTTGACGTAATCTTCCGAGCCGATGATGACGTCGAACAAGCCCGTGATCCCGAGCGCATCGAGCGTTTTGGTAACGATGTGGCGATGCCCGCCCGACGCGACGGCCATCGGCAGCTTGCCGTGGATTTCCTTCGCGATCGCGACGACCGGTTCGATCGGGCCAATCTGCGAGACCATTTCCAGATAGAGTTGCTCCTTGTATCGCGCGGTTTCTACGGCCGGCATGTTGTGGCCGTGGCGCTCGTTGAGGATTTCCACGATGCGCACCGTCGGCACGCCGCCGAGCTCGTAAAAAAGCGCCTCCGGGAAATCACAATCGTGCTCGCGCATCGCCGCGCACCACGCCTTGTAGTGAAGCGGCATCGTGTCGGCGAGCGTGCCGTCGCAATCGAAAATGTAAGCGGCGAAATCGCCATCAGGAAGTTGAATGGTCACGCGATGAAAAACGCGGAAGCCCGCGTGCAACGCAAGCGCATTTCTCCAGTTGCGAATGGGATTAGCGGAATTCGCCTTTTGAAAAGCGGTGATTGGATTGCACGATACAACCTGCGCCGGTTATGGCAGGCTCGCGCGACAATTCACAAATGAGCCTTGCTTTGAAAAATATCCACGACGCAGCCAGCCGTCTGCGCGGCAAAGTGCTCGTGACGCCGTGCACACATTCGCGCACGCTGTCAGCGCTCACCGGCTCCGAGGTTTACCTGAAATTTGAGAACCTTCAGTTCACCGCGTCTTTCAAAGAGCGCGGTGCTTTGAACAAATTGCTTTCGCTCACACCGGCGGAAAAACGCTGCGGCGTCATCGCGATGTCGGCAGGCAATCATGCGCAAGGCGTCGCTTACCACGCGAAACGGCTCGGTATTCCAGCCGTGATCGTGATGCCGCAACACACGCCAGAATTGAAAGTCCAGCACACGCGCAATCACGGTGCGGAGGTGATTTTGCACGGCGAGACTTTTGACGAAACGACGGCGTTCGCGCATAAGATGCAGCGCAAGCGAAAGCTCACGCTGGTTCATCCCTACGATGATGAGATGGTCATGGCAGGGCAGGGGACAGTCGCGCTGGAAATGCTCGAGCAACAACCGGATCTCGACACGCTGATTGTGCCGATCGGTGGCGGTGGCCTGATCGCCGGCGTTGCGACTGCGGCGAAAGCGCTGCGGCCCGCTATCGACATCATCGGCGTGCAGTCGGAGCGGTTCCCCGCGATGGCGCAGTTGCTCGCGCGGCAATCGGTCGAGTGCGCGCTTTACACCGTAGCCGAAGGCATCGCCGTCAAAGCTCCCGGACGGCTGACGAGCGGCATCGTGCGCGATTTGGTCAGCGAAATCCTGCTGGTGAGCGAAGGGGAACTCGAAGACGCGATTCTGATGCTGCTGCAAATCGAAAAAACCGTAGTCGAAGGCGCAGGCGCGGCCGGGCTCGCCGCATTGCTGAAAAGCAAAAAGCGTTTCCGGCGAAAAAAAGTCGGCCTCATCCTGACCGGCGGAAACATCGATCTCATGAGTCTGTCGTCGATCATCCAGCGCGGACTCGTTCGCAGCGGTCAGCTCGTGCGGCTGCGTGTGGAAACGCGCGATGTGCCCGGCGCGCTCGCGGATGTTTCCGGACTGATCGGCCGCACCGGCGGCAACATTGTCGAGGTGCATCATCAGCGCGCGTTCAGCGTCCAGCCGCTGCAGACGGTGATCATCAATTTCACGCTGCGCACGCGCGGTCGTGAGCATTTTGAAGAGATCGTCAGCGCGCTCCGCGCGAACGGCGAGCGAGTCGCGCTGCCGGAGAATGACTAATGACCTATCCGGCGGGTTGCTTACTTCCCGCGCTCTTCAATTCGCAATCCGCAATCAGCAATCAAAACACCACCGGCTGTCCCTCGGTCATGATTGTGACCTTTTCCTCGATGCCGTGGGATTGCGCGCAGGTGAGGAGACGCGCGGGCGGCTCGTCGAGCGGCTCGTAGCTGAGGCGAAAGGTGCCGTAATGCATCGGGATGAGCCGTTTTGCCTTTAGTTCGAAAAAGGCCTGCACCGCTTCCTCGGGGTTCATGTGGACTTCACGTCCACTAGGCGGGTCGTAGGCGCCGATTGGCAATAGCGCGAGGTCGATCTCGTGACGCTGGCCGATTTCGCGAAAGCCTTCGAAATACGCGGTGTCGCCGCAGTGGAAAATGGAGCGCCCGCCGGTCTCTATGATGTAGCCGCCGAAGCCGCGGTGCGAATCGTGCAGCATGCGCGCTCCCCAGTGATGCGCGGGCGTGAGGGTGATCTTTAGCGGGCCGTGCTCGTAGCTTTGCCAGTAATGCAGCTCGTGCACGCTGTGAAAGCCGAGGTCGTGGACGAGATTGCCGACTTCAAACGGGACGACGATCGGCTGGCGATCCGCGACTTCGCGCAGTGTGCGGCGGTCGAGGTGATCGAAATGCGCGTGCGTGACGAGGACGAGATCGATCTGCGGCAGGTCGTGCAGGCGGAGGCCGGGATGCTTGACACGTTTGATGACTTTGAGCCACTTCGCCCAGTTCGGATCGATCAGGATGTTAACGCCCTGCGTCTGGATCAAAAACGACGCGTGGCCGATCCATGTAATGCCGATCTGGTTTTCCTGGAGCTGTGGAAAGAGCGCCTCGAGATGCGTGCCGAGGCGCTTGGTGAAAAGAGAGGGGATGAGGACCTGCGTGAGGAAGTTGCGCTTGTGCCAGCCTTTCGCGGGCTTGAGTCCGACTTTGCGCGCAGGGGCTGCGGCGCGGGGACGTGACGGCGTTGAATCGCCATTCGCGTGAATTTTTCCAGTTCTGCGTTTCCGGTCGTCCACAGGCAAAAAATGTTAGCGCGACTGTTTCAGCGCGCAATGAATTTAGGCGGATCAGTTTTAGTTTTCGCAGCGATGCATTCGCGGTTCATTCATTTTAGATTCGCGCGCGGCGGCGGGTTTGCATTTAACCTTTGCACGATGAGCGCGAAAGCCGAGCTGCGAAAAATCGTGCGCGAAAAACTGCGCGCGCTCAGCCCGGCGGAGATCGCGGAGAAATCGGCGCGCATCTGCACGCGTGTTTTACAAACGCCGCAATGGCGCGAAGCCCGCACGGTCGCACTTTTCGCCGCGCAAGCAACGGAGCCGGATCTCGAGCCGCTCTGGGGCGATACGCTGGGCAGGACGATTTGTTATCCACGCGTCAATGGCATGGAGCTGGATTTCATCGCGGTGGAAAATCCAGCGGCGCTGGAAACCTCGCGCTGGCAGCTCCGCGAGCCGATTCACGATGAAGCACACATCATCACGCCATCGCAGCTCGATTTGATTTTCGTGCCGGGACTCGCGTTCACCCGCGATGGAGCGCGCCTCGGTCGCGGCGGCGGTTTTTACGATCGACTGCTCGCGCGTCCCAGTGTGCGTGCGAGAAAAATTGGCGTTTGTTTCGCGGACCAAATTTGTGACGACCTGCCGCGCGAGGCGCACGATTGCAGCGTCGATGAAGTGATTACCGAAGAGGAGTGAGCCGGTCGAGATTGCGGACCGCAGTGTAGGGGAGATAGCCCTTTTGCGCGCAGGCATTGTCGAAACGCTTCACACGTTTCGCGCCGGTGACGTAATCGATCGCGAGCACCGGTTTTCCATTGGCGACAAACGTGTCGAGATTCTGGATCGTCCACAACTGCGGGCGCCAGGCGTTGTTATTCGCGCGGTTGCCGTAGTAGAACGTATCCTCCGCGCCGATCGCATCGATCGCGGCGAAGTAACCGGCGAGCGTGGTGTCGTCGAGTTCTCGCACTAAATCGCTGCCGTTTTGCGGAACGACGATGAAGTTGCTCACGCCGCGCGTGGTGCGGGCGTAATTCGCAATCGCCTCGACAAAGCCCGCCATGTCCGTCGCTGCCGTCGGGCGTTCATTATTTCCATCGGGTCCGAAAAACTCGAATGCATCGATGATGTCGAGATACACGCCGTCGAAACCCGCATCGATAATGCGGTCGAGATAACTTTTGCCCGCGCCGGCGGAATCGTTGCCGAAGATGATCGCCTGCCATGCCGGCTGCCAGTAGCGTGCTTTGAAATTGCCGCTCCAATCGGAGTTCTCCACGGCGAGCCACGCGGGCGCTTGCGCGGTGGGTCGTCCCCGCGAGTCCGTCCACGCTTTGTTCCAGTAAAAACGATAGTTCTCCGCTTCGCCGATGCTCATGTAAGCGAGCACGATTTTAGGCCCGCCCGCGCTGTTTTTCAGCGCCGCGATTTGCGCCGCTGTGAATTCGCCGTCGCTGGAGCCGTCAGCGGAATAATCGATCACGGCGAGCTGGTATTTGCTCGCGGCAATTGCGTCGAGCTCGAGCGGCGCACCGCTTCTTCCTTGCAGTTGATAGCACCAATTGCCAATCGCATGGCCGTGGACGCTGACGGTCGGCAAGGATTGCGCAGCCGCCGTTGCGGCAAAGAACATTGCAAGAAACAGACGTGACAACATGTGTAATATTATCGCGCTATTGCGGCACGCGCATTTTAAATTTCGGAATGCGCGTAAACACCGGCGTGTCTTCATCGGTCACGCCGATGAATGCGCCTTCTGCGACGCTGTCGCTGCCGATGACGTGATATGAGTTGTAAGAAAAATGCTTGCCCGGTTCGATGCGCGGGAATTTGCCGACGACGCCATCGCCCTCGACGACGATGCGCCGGCCTTCGGCATCGGTGACGACCCATTTGCGGCCCTTGATCGTGACCGCGCGATCCGACTGGTTCTCGATCGTGATGAAATAAACGAACGGATACGGCCTCTCCTCCGGCGCCTCGAGATGCGGCATGTAGACCACCTTGTCGATGATCACGTTGAGGCCGGCAAGCTCTTCGAGTTCGGTCATCGGCGCACGATAGTCGCGCGTGATTTTATTGGCGAGGCGTTTTAAGTTTCACTTTTGCAAGTCATGAACCAGCCACCCGTCGCACTCAGCATCGCCGGCTCCGACAACAGCGCGGGCGCGGGCGTGCAGGCTGATCTCAAAACGTTTAGCGCGCTCGGTGTTTACGGTTTGACTGCGATCACGTGTGTCGTTGCGGAGGTGCCGGGAAAGGTGAGTGCGATCCAGCCGGTCGACGCCAAAATCGTCGCCGAGCAAATTGCGCTCTCATTTCAAGCATTCCCGGTTGCCGCGGTGAAAACGGGAATGCTCTACTCGCGCGAGATCATCGAGACCGTTTGCGATGCGCTCGAATGGCACCAGCCGAAGCTTGTCGTCGATCCGGTGATGGTCTCGACAAGCGGCGCGGCGTTGCTGCACGCCGATGCGGTCGAAGTTTACAAAGCGCGCCTCTTTAAACAAGCGACACTCGTCACGCCAAACCTCGATGAAGTCCGCGTGCTGCTTGATCGCACGGTCGAGACACTTGACGACGTGCGCGCTGCCGGCGCGGAACTCGTGGAAAAGTTCGGCTGCGCGTGGCTGTTGAAAGGCGGGCATCTGCACGGCAAAAACGCGATTGATGTGCTTTTCACACGCGACGCAGTTTTCGAATTTTCCGCACCGTTCGTGCGTGGGATTTCCACACACGGCACCGGCTGCACCACGGCTGCCGCGATCACCGCCGGACTCGCGCGCGGGCTTGTCTTGTGCGACGCGGTTGCGCAAGCGAAGCAATTCGTCACGCGCGCCATCGAGCGGCATTTCCGATGGGGTGCTACGCACGCGCTGAACCACGGCATTGCTAATTGCTGATTGATAATTGCTAATTGCCATTCATGAAAATCCTCGTCATCGGCAGCGGCGGACGCGAACACGCGCTCGCATGGAAGCTCCGGCAATCGCCGCGCGTCACCGACATTTTCTGCGCACCGGGAAACGCCGGCATCGCGCGAATCGCGAGCAACATTTCGATTCCGATCGGAGACCAGGCCGCGCTGGTGAAATTCGCACTCAAAGAAAAAATCGATCTTACCGTTGTCGGACCGGACGACGCGCTCGCCGCTGGAATCGTCGATCATTTTCAACAAAACGGTCTGCGCATTTTTGGGCCCACTCGCGGTGCTGCGCGGCTCGAGTCATCGAAAATTTTCGCGAAGGAATTCATGCAACGTCACGGCATTCCGACCGCGTGCTCCGGGCAATTTTCGCAAAGCGAAGAAGCGCTTTTGTTTTGTCAAAAGACGCCGCACCCGCTCGTGATCAAAGCCGACGGACTGGCGCTCGGCAAAGGCGTGATCATTTCCGAAAATGTCGAGATGTCCGCGCGAACGATTCATCGTGTGATGGACGAGGGGCAGTTCGGCGATGCCGGCCGGCGCGTGGTGATCGAGGAATTTTTGACCGGACAGGAATGCTCGCTGCACGCGATCGTCGATGGCACGCATTACGCGCTGTTTCCCGGCGCACAGGACCACAAACGCGCGTTTGACAATGATCAAGGTCCGAACACCGGCGGCATGGGCACGTATTCGCCCGCGCCGCTGCTCACACCGGAAATGCTCGAGCGCGTGCGTCGCGAAATCATGGAGCCGTTCATGCGCGGGCTTGCGGCGGACGGCATCGAATTTCGCGGGCTGCTTTTTCCGGGACTGATGATCGCAAGCAACGGTCCGAAGGTGCTCGAGTTTAACTGCCGCTTCGGCGATCCCGAGACTCAGGTGCTGCTACCGCGGCTAAAAAACGATCTTGTCGATTTGCTCGAAGCGACGATCGACGGCACGCTCGACCGGTTGACGCTCGAGTTCGATCCGCGCGCCGCGGTTTGCGTCGTGATGGCGTCCGGCGGTTATCCAGACAAATACGCGAGCGGCAAGGAAATCAGCGGGCTGGAGCAATTCGATAACGCAAAAGACGTGATCGTTTTTCACGCCGGCACGCGTGCAGAAAATGGAAAAGCGCTCACCTCCGGCGGACGGGTGCTCGGCGTCACCGCGCTCGGCAGCGACATCCGCGCGGCGCGCGATCGTGCTTACGAAGCGGTCGCGCAAATCCATTTCGATAACGCGCATTTTCGCGGCGACATTGCAGCGAAGGCGCTCGCGAGTTAGCTTCGCGCAACAAATGAAACGCCTCGCGCTGCTCGTGTTTGTCTCGAACGCACTTTTTGCGCAGTCGACCGCGCCGACTTTGCCAGGCGGCGGTTTGCCTCCGCCGGAAAAAACGCCAATGCCCGCCGCGAAAACTTCTGCGACGGCCGTGAATTCGGCAGCCCCGGTGACGACTCCCACTCCGACACCTGCGCCGACTCCGACGACGCGCAGTCTGATCGATTCACTATCGCCGGAGGAGCTGCAACAAGCGTTGTCGCTTTTAAAAACCAATTACGTCAAACCGGAAGCGCTCGCAGAGCCGGAGATTTCGCGCGCGGCGCTGCAAGGCTTGGTCGATCGGCTCGCGCCGGGCGTTTCGCTGATTCCCGCGCATGCTGCGAAAAACGCGGAGCCGAATCCGTTTCGCTCGGAAATTGTGAACGATCGCATCGGCTATTTGCGGCTTGGCGACCTGACGAAAAACAACGTCGGCGAACTCGACGCGGCGCTGAAAAATTTTGGCGCGAAAACGATCAAGGCCGTGATTCTCGATTTGCGCGCTACCCCGGCGAGCAGCGATTACGACACGGCAGCGGAAGTCACGAAGCGTTTTTGCGCGAAGGGGAAATTGCTTTTCACGCTGAAAAAATCCGGCACGAAGCCGGCGCGCCTTTTCACGTCGAACATCGATCCGTTGTTTCAAGGTTTGCTTGTTATCATTGTGGACGCCGACACTGCCGGTGCGGCGGAAGTGATCGCCGCGGTGTTGCGCACGAATGCAAAAGCGATGGTCGTGGGCGAAAAAACCAGCGGACAAGCCGTGGAGTTCACCGACCTGCAGTTGCGCGGCGGTAACATTTTGCGCGTGGCGATTTCCGAAATCGTGCTGCCGGACAACGCGTCGATTTATCCAAATGGCGTGAAGCCGGATATCGCTGTGACGATGCCCGACGCGCAAAAACAGGATCTCTTGCGCGCAGAGCTGGAGCAAAGCGTCGCATCGTTCGTTACCGAAACCGAACGCGTGCGGATGAACGAAGCTGCGCTTGTGGCGGGGCGGAATCCGGAACTCGACGCTTACGAAGCGGCGCAGCGCACGAAGGACAAACCGAAGTCGCAATTGCGCGACGTGCAGCTCCAGCGCGCGATCGATCTCGTGACGACGATCGGCGTTTACGAACGCACGCCGCGTGAATGATCACGGGCTCGCATCCGGCGATGCGGATGGTGCAGACGCGGGAGTTGGAGATGGCGTTGGTGTCGGAGTCGGCGCTGGTTTTGTCACATCCGGCCAAGCGTGAAGTTCGCCGGTGTGTCCTCCGATTTCGTTGAGCAATTCCTCGCAGCGCGACCACCATTTGCCGAGATCGGGCGCGGCGAATGGCTTGTCGGATGAGTTTGGAAAAATGAGATACGTGACTTTTAAAGCGCTTACCGGCCTGTTATCGGCTGTTGCGCGCGCGTTGAGTTCCTTTCCGATTCGCAAAGAAGCTTCGCCGATCTTATCGCGCGGGCCGACATCGCCGATGATCGCGGGATATAGCACGTCCTTGTAAATCACGACGCAGTAATCGCCGACGCGCGGTGTGAACGGCTGGCTGCTTTGCAGCATCCATCCCGGCAAAACGACATAAGGATCGGCTGTCGCGACGAGAAAACTGTTCGTTTTCAATTGTGCAATTTCGTAGCGGATCGCGCCGAGTTGGTCGCGCAGTTCGCGCGTGGCGTTCGGCGCTTTTGCGGCGGCTTCGAGTTGCTTGAGCTTTGCTTCGCGCGAGGCGAGCAGCGGATTTGGCATTAAAGTTTTCTTCGTCCATTTGTAGCTCGTTAACGCCTGGAATGTCGGCGACTCGGTATCGACTGGCGCGATGCGATCGCCGTCGGAGCCGTCGGTGTCGATGTCCATGTCGGCTTGAATGAAGAGCGCGCGGCGTTTTGTGTTCGGTTCCTGCAACTCGAGCATTGTTTCACAATCGTAAAAATTGTGGCGCGACAGGAGCTGATCGAGTCGCGGCAGATTTTGCTGCAATGTCGCAAGTTTGAACCGATAGAAGTTTTCAAAAAACGGCGACGTTTTTCCCGATATGACAAGCTTATCGAGTGCCGGCAGCAGCTTCGGCAGTGCATCGTTAAGCTCGGCGATTTTTTGCAAATCGCTGTTCGGTTTCGGCACGTTGACGTGCAGTTTCAGCTCGAGCGTATAGCTGTCGGCGGCGTTGCGCTCGGTTGTTGCGGTTCCGCCCGGCTGGCTCTCAAACGTGCTGTGCAGCTCGATTCCGTTGAAGAGCTTCGCGGTTTCGATACGTTTTTGCGGGACATAAATCGGCGTCGGCGAAGCTTCCGGTGTTGGACTCGGCAATGGCGAAGGCGTCTCGTTTTCCACGTGCTGCACACGCGTGCATGCGCCGAGCGCGAATAAAACAAACGCGACTCCCGTGCGCGTTTTCACGAGTTAGCGTTTAAACGCGAGGAGCGTTAGCACGATGCTCGCCGCGCTCAGTAACGCCATCAGCCCGCCCGGCACGAGCGCTTTTTTGTGAATGAAATCCGGAATGAATTTTCCCGCGAGCAACACCGACGTGATGATGCCGATGACGAAGCCGGCAATCGGATGCGCGGTAAAAATCAGCGCGCTCGCAACGAGCAGCAGCACACCGGAAACGACGCCCGCGATCAGCGACGCGCGGCTCTTCGCTTTGACAAAACCCATGACGCCGCCGGCGATCGTCAGCAGCGCAAAGACGACGTAGAAAATTTCGAGAATCGGAACGATCGAACGCATCGTGTTTGACTAAAGCAAGTCGACGGCGCTGACAACTACTCCGTGCGCCTCAACCGCGCGGCGGCGACATTTAGCCCGAGTCTCAGCAGGAGCATCGGCACTGCACAAACGACAATCATCATCAGTGCGACCGCGAGTCCCGGCACGACACGCGCGCGATCGTTTGCGACCGCTCGCAGTGCGCTATGGACGACTTGATCAGCGGAAATTTTCAGGAACTCCGGCGACTGCATTTCCCGGACTTCGCCGCGGTTTGCAACCTCGCCAAACTCCGTATCGACCGGCCCCGGACAGAGCGTCGTCACTGACACGCCGGTGTTGCGCAATTCCGCGCGCAACGCCTCGGAAAAACTCGTCACGTAAGCTTTCGTCGCCGCGTAAACAGCGAGATGCGGAACCGGCACGAACCCGGCGCTCGAGGAAACATTGAGAATGGCCGCCGTCTCGAAACTGCGCAGCATCGGCAGCAGACGATGCGTGAGCTTGGTCAGCGCGGCGATGTTTACATCGAGCATTTGCTTCACCTTGCTCCAGTCGGCGGATTGAAATTCGCCGTGATCGCCGAGGCCGGCGTTGTTGATGAGAAAATTGACGCGCAGGCCTTCGGTCCAGAGCCATTTTAAAAATCCGTCGATCGCTTCGTCGTCCGCGAGGTCGATACCGTAAGTGTAAATGCTGAGCTGCGGATGATTCCGCATCAAATCGGCTTTCAGCGCATCGAGCCGGTCGAGCCGACGCGCGACGATCACGAGCGTGCGCGCGAGCGGGGCGAGCTGGCGCGCGAATTCCAGGCCGAGCCCGGACGATGCGCCGGTAATCAAAGCTGTGCAACCACGGAAGAAATTCATAAGACCGTGCCAAGTTTATGACCGTGCAAAATCTTGGCGAGCAAAAGCCGTTCACGACCAAAGACGGCTCCACGATCCGCAGCATTCTCGATTTAACGAACGCACCCGTCGAGAAGCAGAGCCTCGCCGAAGCGCGTGTGCCGGCAGGCGCGGAGACTCAGCGGCACTATCACAAATTGAGCGAGGAGTTCTATTTCATCATCGAAGGCGAAGGCGTGATGAGCATCGATGACGGAACGCGCACCGTCGGCGCAGGCGATGCGATTTTGATTCCGGCAAATGCGTGGCACACGATTCACGCAGCTACCGACCTGCGGTTTCTCTGCTGCTGCGCGCCGCCGTATTCGCACGACGACACCTATTTCGAGTAAGCCGCTGCGCCGCCTTCAGCTCACCACCGGACACCGTGTCCGGCGGCAAGCGTAAATGGTCTGCGCGGAAACAAAATTGCGGGGCTTAATCGATCCGCTCGTAGTGCCCCGGCACCCAATGCCGGTTCCACCAGTGTCCGCCCCAGTGCCCCGGCACCCAGGCGTATTTGCCGTGATGCTTGTCGTGTTTGTAATAGTGACCGGGCCCGCCTTCGCGAACCACGACCTCGATCGCATTCGCCGGTGCGACCGCGCCCCACGCGATGAGCGCCAGTGTGAAGGTTAAAACGAAACGTTTCATACATTATTGCTACGAAACGCAGGGCCGCCGCGCGTGTCAGTGAACCGGCGCTTCCTCGGCCTGCGGCGCGGGATCGACCCACTTGCCGTGCTCGCGGATCAAGTCTTTGAGCCGCTCGACCGCCTCGGCCTGCGGGATGTTAAATTTCACCGCGGTCTTGCCGACGTAGAGATTGATCTTGCCCGGCGCGCCGCCGACGTAGCCGAAATCGGCATCGGCCATCTCGCCCGGTCCATTCACGATGCAGCCCATGATCGCGATCTTCACGCCCTTCAAATGCAACGTCGCCGCCTTGATGCGCGCGGTCGTTTCCTGCAGGTTAAAAAGCGTCCGTCCGCAGCTTGGGCACGCGACGTAATCGGTCTTGAAAATGCGCGAGCCGGCCGCTTGCAGGATATTGTAGGAAAGCCGCATCGCCTGTCCCGGCGCGGGTTCGCCCTGGACTAAAATAGCGTCGCCGATGCCGTCGCAAAGCAGCGAGCCAATGTTCGTCGCGGCATTCAACAGCGTCGTGAGGAAATCGGCGCTGCCCTCATGGATCGGTGTCAGCGTGTCCTTCAGCAAAATCGGATGCCGCGACTGCAGCTTCGCCGCGAGCAGGCGGAACGCGGTGATCACCGGCAAATCCACGCCATCTTTTACCGTAACGAGACGGTCCGCGCCGCTTTCATTCAGCAGGGAAATGGCGGGCTCATCGCGCGGATCGACCTCCGCGATTTGCGCGCTTTCATAAACAATCTCCGGCTTGTAGTCGCCCATCCGCTCGATCTTGTGCGCGATTTTATCGAACTGCGCCTGCCGGATGAGCACCCGGACGAGCTGTTCGCCCGCGAGCTTCACGCCGCCGATTTCCAGTTCGTGCGACTCGCGACGGCGGTAGCTGAACGGGTCCCAGCTTAGTTCGGCATTTTCCGGGTGACTAAAATTAGCCAATTTTGCCGTTTGGCGGATCAACGCCTGCCCCACCGGGATTTCGTGGACGCTGTCTTCCGTGAGCGAAACGCGGATCGTATCGCCGATTCCATCGCTCAAAAGCGAGCCGATGCCGATGGCGGACTTGATGCGCGCGTCCTCGCCGTCGCCGGCCTCCGTGACACCGAGGTGGATCGGGTAATTCCAATCCGGCCCTTCGCCATTCAAGCGCGCGACGAGCAGCCGATACGCTTCGATCATCACCTTCGGGTTGCTCGATTTCATCGAGAAAACGAACGCGTGGTAATCGAGCGAGCGTGCGATGCGGGCAAACTCGAGCGCGCTCTCGACCATGCCGAGCGGCGTGTCGCCGTAGCGGTTCATAATGCGGTCGCTGAGTGAGCCGTGGTTGGTGCCGATGCGCAGCGCGATTCCGCGCTCTTTGCAAAGCTGCACGAGCGGAGTGAAGCGCTCGCGGATGCGATCGAGCTCGGCGGCGTATTGCTCATCGGTGTATTCGATGATTTTGAATTTTTTGCTGTCCGCGTAGTTGCCCGGGTTGATGCGGACTTTGTCCACCCACTTCGCCGCCTCCATCGCGGCCTCGGGTTTAAAATGGATGTCGGCGACAATCGGCACATCGCAGCCTTTTTCCAAAAGCCCGGCTTTGATGTGCTGCAAGTTCGCCGCGTCCTTCACTGTCGGCGCGGTGATGCGGACGATCTCGCAGCCGACTTTGACCAGATCGAGTGTCTGCTGGATGCACGCCGCGGTGTCCATCGTGTCGCAAGTGAGCATCGACTGGATACGGATCGGGTTCTGGCCGCCGACGCCGACTTTGCCGACTGCCACTTCACGCGTGGCGCGGCGCTGGTAGGAAAATGGATTTGCGCAATAGCTCATTTATTTTGCGGGCGTAGATTGTTGGGTCTCGCTGCGCCTGCCGATTCCCCACGGCAAATCCTGCACGTCGAAAAATGAGACGTAAAGAATGTAGCCGATGATGAGCACGGCGCACGCGGTCTGGACGATCTCAAGCACGCGGACATTCGCGGGTTTGCGGCGCACGGCTTCGATCATCGCGAGCAAAATGTGGCCGCCATCGAGCACCGGAATCGGCAGCATGTTCATCAGCGCGAGGTTCACGTTGAGCACGACGCTGAACCAGAGGGCTAGCCGCCAGCCCTGATCGCTGTCGAAGATGCGCGTGTAAGTTTCCATGATCTTCACGGGCCCGCCGAGGTGCTGCGCCTTGATATCCGACTTGCGCGAAAAGAGCGCGTCGAACGTGTTGAAAACCGTCGTGATGCTGTCGGCGACCTGCTGGAGCGGCGAGGGGTGCGTGAACTCAAGTTTGCCGAGATCCCACATAATGCCAATACGCGGGATTTTTTCGCCATCAGCATCCATCAAAACTGGAGTCATTGTTGCGACGAATTGTTCCGTTCCCCGAGTGACATTGAGCGTTACCGGTTTTTCCGGATTGGCTCGGACCCGATACACAAGAGCGACTGAGTTATAAATTTTCTCTCCATCCATGGCTGTGATGACATCACCATGCTGTAAACCCGCTTTTGCTGCCGGAGAGTCTGGCACGACATTATCTATTACCAATGTGTCCTGAGGCAAAATATGCACCGCTCGCAAACTTGCACGGCTGAAACGGCTCTTCGGCTTATCCTTGGTCCAGCCGCAGGCCACATGTAGCACCTTGCCATTGCGCTCGATTTCAAAATCAATCGTATCGCCTTCGCTGCGGACCACGCGCCATGCGACGCTGTTGACCATGCCTGCGAAACGTTTCACCGGATGTCCATCGACAGAGAGAATCTTGTCGCCAGGTTGCAGCCCCGCTTTTTGCGCGGGCGAATCTTTCTCGACGTAACCGATCACCGTCGTTGTTTCGGATTCCGTCGTCGGCTTTCCGGCGATCCAGACAATCGCTGCAAACACAAACGCGAGCCCTAGACTAAAAAGCGGGCCGGCGATCGCGACGATGATTTTGTCGAGCGCGGAAATTTGCGGCAGTTGCGCGGGAGTGTGCTCGGACTGGCCCTCGAGAGCTTCCGGCATCGGCGCCATCTGCGGCAATGCGACGAATCCGCCGGCGGGAATGCAGCCGAGCGAGTATTCGATGCCGCCGATCTTCGTTTTCCAAAGCGGCCGGCCAAACCAGATGCCGAATTTTTCGATCACGAGCCCGCGCCATTTTGCGGCGAGGAAGTGGCCAAGCTCGTGCACGATGATGAGCAGGTTGAAAATGACGAGCACCTCGATGGCGATCAGGAGATAGTTCAGAAGATTTACGAACATGGGAAAGGTTTAACCGATCAGCTTAGCCGCGTGCGTGCGCGCCTCGGAATCGGCGCGCAATATAACATCCAGCCCCGCGTGCGCAACGGGTTGGTGCGCATCCATGACCGCCGCGACGGTCTGCCAGATTTTCGGGAAAGCGATTTTGTTTTGCAGGAATGCTTCGACCGCGATTTCGTTCGCGGCGTTCATTACGGCTGGCAGCGTGCCGCCGGTTTCGCCCGCGCGCCGCGCGAGGTCGAGCGCGGGAAAGTCGGCGGTGCGCGGCGCTTCAAAATCGAGCTTCGCGAGCTGTGCGAAATCGAGCGGACGGAGCGTATTCGGAACGCGCTCGGGCCAAGTGACGGCGTATTGAATCGGGAAACACATGTCCGAGTGCGACAACTGCGCGAGCACCGAGCCGTCCACGAACTCAACCATCGAATGCACGATGCTTTGCGGGTGAACGATCACATCCACGCGCGCCATTTCCACATCGAAAAGCCAGCGGGCTTCAATCATCTCGAGGCCTTTATTGAACAGCGTCGCCGAGTCGATCGTGATCTTCGCGCCCATGTTCCAGGTCGGGTGCTTGAGCGCCTGTTCCGGCGTGACGTGCGCGAGCTGGTCGGCGGGCATTTTACGAAACGGACCGCCGCTCGCGGTAAGGATGAGACGTTTTACGTCGCGCGAATCACGACCTTCGAGACACTGAAAAATCGCATTGTGCTCGCTATCGACCGGCAGCACTTTCACGCCTTTGCGCCGCGCGGCTTCCATCACCGCTTCGCCGGCCATGACGAGAATTTCCTTCGACGCAACGGCGATGTCTTTGCCCGCTTCAATCGCCGCGAGCGCCGGACGCAGACCGCCCGTGCCGACGATCGCGATTAGCACGAGATCGGCTTCGGGCAAAGTCGCCAGCTCGACGAGACCGTCTTCGCCAGAGAGCAATTTTACCGGCACTTCGCTCCCGCGAAAAATGGCTGCCGATTTTGGATCGGTGATGCAAAATTTTGCATCGGGAAATTCGCCTGCGAGTTCCGCGAGTTTGTCGAGATTGCGATTTGCCGACATACCGACGATTTCCATCCGGTCGGGAATATCGCGCGCGACTTTCGCGGCACTTTGCCCGATCGAACCCGTGGCTCCCAAGACAACAACGCATCGTTTTTTCATGCTACTTTCAAAACGAGCCGCACGTAAAAAAACAGCAGCGGTGCGGTAAACAAAAGGCTGTCGATCAAATCGAGCGCGCCGCCGATGCCGGGCAACATCGTGCCCGAGTCTTTCACGTCGCAGCTCCGTTTTACAATGGATTCCGCGAGATCGCCGATGATCGCCGCGAACCCGAGCAGCAGCCCGACCATGGTTGCGTGAAAATAATTCAGCCGTCCCAAACTGTGCGGCATCAGCGCGAGCATCGCGTAGCTCCCGAGCACCGAAAACGCGAGCGCGCCGAAAAATCCCTCCCACGTTTTCTTCGGCGAGATGTGCGGGATGAGCAGATGTTTGCCGAGGACGCTGCCCGTGAGATACGCGCCCATGTCGCTGAATTTCGTGATGACGATTAAATACAAAACGTAATACTGCCCGGTCACATGCCCCGCCGCATCGCGCGGAAACACGTAAACGATTTTCGTGATGAAATTAAAAAGCCAAAGCACGTAAAGAAAACCGAACGTCGTGTAAGCCATCGCCTCGAGCGGCGAGTAGTGCCGCGTTCGTTCGAACATCTGGCGCGCAAAGACGATCAGCAGGAAAAATAGCAGCACCGAAACCTCGAAATCATACGACTGCGCCGGGCCGACTTTGGCGAAGTAGTAAAAACTGCCGATGATGAAAACCAGCCCGCAAATCATCGCGAGGATTTTGAAATTCGGCAGCTTTTTGTGATCGAGCATTCCGTAAAATTCCCAGAGCGCCAACAACCCGACGCTGCTGAGCAGAACAAAAAATCCGATCTCGAACCCCGAAAAAATAATCCACAGCGCGACACTCCAAAGCACAAGCGTGCTGCCGAGGCGTGAGAGAAAAATGGCGCGATTGCTCGACATGCGGAACGCGAGAGAATTCAAGATGCGCCGCTTCATGGCAAGGCTGGAAAACGCGCGGCGAATGGTTTGACTTGCAGCCTGTTTTCGCCGAGAAAACAGCGAGTGAAACGGCTCGCGGCTCTCAGCTTTTTCTTTTTCCTCGTGGTTTCGATTGCATCGGCCTTCGATCTTTCGTTGGCCGGAAATTACACGCTCGTCTTGCGCAATGGCGAGAGCAACGCCGGATACGGCACGCTGAAAATCTCGCAAAAAGGCATCGCCCACATCGTGCTCACGCTCGCGAACGGCAGAACACTCAGCGCGAGTTCCTCCGTCGCCGCCGACGGCACACTCCCGCTCTTTTTAAAAAATAGAACCGACGGCGTCCTATCCGGCAACGTGACCTTCGCGGACAAAACCAACACGGATCTCACTGCGGACATCATCTGGCAGCGCCCGAATTCGACCGCGCAATTTTTACTCATCGGTTCGAGTTACGCGAACGCTGCGCCTGTTCTCGACGTCAGCAACACGCAAAATGGTGTATTACTTTTTCTGGGCACAAATTCGAGCCAGGCCAGTTCCTTCGGCCTGCTTGGGAATAACAACAGCTTCAGTTTTAGCGCCGCCAGCGCACTTCGCACTGCGGCGCAACTGAATGTGAATAACGGTATCGTTAGCGGCAAAATGCAGCCATTCGGTGCGCGGAATTGGACCAAATTTCACGGCGTGATTTTTCAAAAGCAAAACCTCGCCTCCGGTCTGCTCGCTATTTCCGGCGCGAATTTTACCATCGTTCCGGGGCAACCAAATAACGGGAACTCCAGCAGTGGCGCGACTGGCGCGATTACTGTAACCGGCAGCAATACCAATGGAGGCACACTCGTCTTGTCGGGTAGCAACACTTACACCGGCGGAACAACCGTCAGCGGCGGTTCGCTTACTTTTGGCTACACCAGTGGCGGAGTAAGTGGGGCCACGCTCGAATTGTCTGGTGGCAGCACTTACACTGGCGGAACAAACATCAGCACCGGTTCGCTTACTCTTGGCACATCTGGCAGCGGCGTAATGGCAGTGAATGTCGTAACATCTGGCAATACGCTGTCGGTCGACTTAACGACGGGTTTCCCGGCAAATTCCATTTCGATCGCTCCGCTAGCGAAGCTCAACGTGCACGCGCTCTCTGGTGGAGATTCCGTGACGATTACGTTCATCAATTCCGGAACCACGTCGGTCACGCTGACAAATCTGCAAAGTGCAGTGGACGCCGCCGTCGCCGCGGGCCAGACGACGGTCGATCTAGCCACGCCGGCGAGCTAGTTTTTCCGCGCGATTCCCAGATCCGCCGCGGCTTTTTTGAACGTCTCTTCGAGCTGGTTGATGCGCGTGATGATAGGCTCGTAGATTTTTTTCTGCGCGGCGCAGAAGGTTTGGAGCGGCTGGAACGTCATGTTGAGTTCCTGGAAAAAGACGGCAATCGCGTGGCGCAAATGATCCTCGATCGGCGCAAAAACTTCCTCGCGCTTGCGCGCCATTTGCGCGCGAAATTCGGTGATGATTTTGCGCCGTTTCGTGATGGCAACCAGCGCGCCGGAAAGTGCCGCAATACCTGCAAGTGTGCCGGTCACATCGACAATCGCGATGTGCGCAAGTGCCGCTGCGAGCGCCGTTGCGCCGCCGAGCACGGCGATCCCGGCGGGCACGCGCAGCCACGCGGATGCTTCGCCAAATGCGCGCGTCATCTGCTCCTCGATGCGCTGGTTCGACATTTTTTCCATCAATGTCAGCTCGATCCGCTTCAGCAGCGCCTCGCGCTCGCGGATAAAATCGGGCGGACTCAGCGGCCGCTCGATTTCCGATGCAAAATTCTTCAACAACGATTCGTGCAACTGCTGCCAGACACTTTTTAAATCACTTTCGAGTAGTTCGATCGAATTCGCGATCTGTCGTTTCAGCGTTTCATGCAGTAGCTTGTCGATGCTTTCCTGAAAATCAGCGTGCCATTTTTCCTTGCGAAAAATCAGCTTCATCGTCTGCGCAAACGAGAGCCGTTGCGCGAGCAAATCCTCGGCGCCTTTTTGCGAGCGCTCGTAGCTTTGCTGCAGCGACCACATCACGCCGCCGACCTGCCGTAGCGATTGCTCTTTGCGTTCATCGAGAATGTGCTCGAGCTCGTGCAGTCGTTCGATGTCCTTTTCAGTCGTCGCGAATGCGCCGCGCGCTTTTTCACCGAGCTCGCGCAAAACGACAAGCGCACTTTGGCAGACGGAGCGGAGCTTTGCGGTGCGTGACTCGCCGTGTGCGACGGCTTCGTTGATGTATTCCTCGAGACGGTCAAATTTGCTTTCGCGCAATATCCGCTCCTTGTCGGTCGCGGTCGTCTTCGCGAGAAAAGCATTCTTCGCGGAAACCGCAAACACAGGGGGATTGGCGCCCAGTTTCTCGCGAGCGGTTTGTTGCAAATGTTTGACGACAGCTTCCACTTCGGTTTCGCTGCGTAAATCCGCCTGCTGAACGACAAAGACGACGTTTTTCAGCCATTTTTTCTGAACCAGATTCAAAAATTCCCACGCTGAAGCGGCCCATGGATTCGTGATCGAAAAGACAAACAGCACGAGATCCGCCAGCGGTAAAAACTGCTCGGTAATCGCCTGGTGATCCGCGACGATCGTGTTTGTGCCGGGCGTATCGACGATATTGAAGTCGCGCAGAAATTTGTTCGCACGATAGCACTCGACCAGCTTGTCGCTGACGCTTACGTCGTTCGATTCGTTGCCGTATTTGAAAACGTAAATTTTGTCCGTTGCCGGCAGCACATCGACGCGGCAAAACTCACGACCGAAAAGCGCGTTGAGCACCGACGATTTTCCCGCCTTCACTTCGCCCATGACGACGAAAAGAAACGGCTCGCGCAGGCTCGCGTTCAATCCGTTTAACGTCTGCAGCATCTCATTCGACGCGTGCAAATCGTGTCCGAGCGCCGACAGCGAAAAAAGCGCGGTGCCGAGTTGCGCGCGGAGTTGGAGATAATCTTCCGCGATCATCCGTGCCTCAGCGCGTCGGGACGGCGGCGGTTGCGGGCGGACTCGTCGATGGCGAAGCGTCGGGCGCCGGCGCTTTCGTGGCGTCCTCGCTCGATGCGGATTTCTTCACTTCCGGGCGCGAGCCGCCTTTGTCCATAGCCAGTAGTTGCGAAACAGTGACAAACTTAAACCCTTTCGCAAGCAGCGTATCGAACACCTCCGGCATCGCCGCGATCGTTGTCGCATGAATGTCGTGCGACAAAATAATCGAGCCAGGACGTGCGCCCGCTATGATGCGTTTTGCGACGATTGCCGCGTTGCGATTTTTCCAATCGAGCGGATCGACATCCCACAAAATTATTTTGTAGCCGAACTCGTTATGGACCCATTGCCGTTGACGCGACGTTAACTCACCGTAAGGCGGGCGCATCAGCGTCGGTTTCACGCCGCATGCCTGCACGATCGCGTCCTGCGTTTTTTGCAATTCCTGGCGCACGGCGTCGTCGGACATTTTTGCGAGATTCGGATGCGACCACGAATGATTCGCGACTTCGTGTCCTTCGGCGATCTCGCGTTGCACGAGCTGCGGATTTTCCGCGGCGCACTGGCCGACGAGGAAGAACGTGAGCTTGATGTGTTTTTTCGCCGCGAGATCGAGCAGCTTCGGCGTGTTCGTCGCGTGCGGGCCGTCGTCAAATGTCATCGCGATATACGGGCCGTCCACGTTCACGTCAGTAAAAGTAACTTTCGGTGCAGGTGCTGGTTTCGGCGTTGTCGCGCTCGCGAGAGTCGTCGGCGTCGCGCTGGCCGCGGGCGCTTGCGCGCGGGCGACCGCGCTGATGAGCATGCACGCAACGGTTAAGAAAATGGATCGTGCCATGGCGTTAAAAAATTCCGTGGCGAGCACCTTACGGGCATCGCGTTGGAAATCAATGCAGGATTGCTGCGGGGCGCGAGATTAGAGAAATCGCTCTAAAATCGGCGCGAGTTTTTTTGCCGTCGTCTTCGGCCAGAGCGCCTTCTCCGTCACGAGCGCGTTATCGAGCGCACGATGCTCCGGCCAGTTCGGCTCGCGCGGAATCTGCGGAATCACGTCCGCGATGATGCGTTTCGCGGCAGCCGCGTTTGCCGTCAAATGCGCGATCACGGTATGCGCCGTCACCGGCTCCTCCTCGATTTTCCAGCAATCGTAATCGGTAATCATCGCCAGCGTCGCCAGCGAGATTTCGGCTTCGCGCGCGAGTTTGGCTTCGCCGAGATTGGTCATTCCGATCACGTCGAAGCCAAGCTTGCGATTGGTGTCCGATTCCGCGCGGGTCGAAAACGTCGGGCCGTCCATGTTCACGTAAGTCCCGCCATCGTGCGCGGTGAAGCCGAGCTGTTGCGCGGTGCTAAACAAAAGCGCACGTAACTTTTTGCTGATCGGATCGGCGAACGCTACGTGCGCCACGATGCCGCTGCCAAAGAACGTGTGCTCCGCGCGCCGGCTTGTGCGGTCAAAAAATTGATCCGGCAAAACAATGTGCTGCGGCTCGTATTGCGGCTGCAAACTGCCCACTGCCGTGACGCAAATGATCCAGCGCACGCCAAGCGAACGCAGCGCCCAGATGTTCGCGCGATGATTCAACTCGTGCGGCAAAATGCGATGTCCGCGCGCATGCCGCGGCAAAAAATAAACCTGCCGTCCCGCGAGCTTGCCGCCGAAAATTGTGTCGGAAGGCGAACCGAATGGTGTCTCGATGTTGTGCTCGGTTGCATCGCTGAGGCCCTCGATTTGATAAAGCCCGCTTCCGCCGATAATGCCGATGGCTGGTTCGCTCATATTTTACGATTCGGTTACTGCGGCTCGATCGGCTTTTGCAGCAGCGAGACGAATTCTTTTTGTGCGGGCGAGCGGGCGCGATTGCGTTTGTATAAAATGCCGAGCGGCCGCCACATCTCGGGATTGACGATTTGCACCGAGGCAAGCGTGCCGTTTTCGAGCTCCTGTTTGATCGTGTTTTCCGGCACAATGGAAATGCCGTTTTCGATTTCCACCGCGCGCTTCACCGTCTCGATATTGTCGAATTCGATCGCGTGAACAATCGTCACGCCTTGCTCTCGAAAGTGTTTGTCGATCACTTTTCGCGTCGGAAGATCGGGCTCAAATGCGATGAATTTTTCGCCTTCGAGTTCGCGCAATTCAATGCTCTTGCGGCGTGCGAGCTTGTGTTGCGGATGGCAAATCATCACAAGCCGGTCTTTTAAAAAATGTTCGGTGTGCAGTCCCTGCCTCTTCGCCGGATACGAGACGAGCCCGATATCGACATCGCCGTTCAGCACCAGCCCGTAAATTTCCCATGAGCGCCGATACTCGACGCGCACCTCGACATTCGGGTGCTTCACGCGGAACGCTTTTAAATACGGCGGCAACTCGTGCAGGCCGATGCTGTAGATGACCGCGATTTTTAAGTCGCCCGCTACGACGTTTTGCAGCTCGTGGAGCCGGTCGCCGAGATGTTCGTAGATGTCGACGATCTCATGTGCGGCGGCGAGAAATGCCTCGCCCTCCTGCGTGAGCGCGAAGTTGCGCGGGCCGCGCTCGATGAGCGTAACGTCGAATTTTTTCTCCAGTGCGCGAATCTGCTGGCTCACGGCACTCTGCGTGATTTGGTTTGCCTGCGCCGTGCGGGAAAAACTGCCCGACTCGGCCAGGTCGCAAAAAATTTTGAAGGTCTCGATTTGCACGCGACTACGAAAAGCGCACCATGGCGCGATGAGCAGCATTTCCGAACGGCTCCATGATGTGAAAGAAAAAATCGCAAGAGCTGCGGCAAAAGCCGGGCGCGCAGCCGACGATATCGAGCTCGTCGCGGTATCTAAAACGCATCCGCCCGAAGCCATCCATGAAGCGCTCGATGCAGGCCACGCACTTTTTGGCGAAAGCCGTGTGCAGGAAGCGCGCGTGAAAATTCCGCTGCTGCCGGGACGCGCGCGCTGGCATTTCATCGGGCATTTGCAGAAAAATAAAATCCGCCATGCGCTGCCGCTGTTTGAACTTTTCCACGGCATCGACACGCTCGCGCTCGCGCAGGATTTGAATCGCGTCGCCGACGAAGCCGGCGCGCATCCGCGCATTTTGCTCGAAGCCAATGTCGCCGGCGAGTCGACGAAATTTGGCTTTAAGCCGGATGTTTTACAAAAGCAAATGGAGGAATTGCTGGCGCTGGACCGCCTGCAGATCGAAGGACTGATGACCATCGCGCCGCTCGCGGCAGAGCCCGAATCTTCGCGTAAATTTTTCGCCGCGCTTCGTGAATTGCGCGACGCGTTGCAATCCAAATTTCGCGTGCCGCTGCCGCGGCTTTCGATGGGAATGAGCGGCGATTTCGAAGTCGCCGTCGAGGAAGGCGCGACGCTCGTTCGTGTCGGAACGGCGATTTTCGGCGCGCGCAGCAGCAAAGCGTTTCGGCCGGTCGCTAGTGAGGATTAGTTAGTCGTGCAATCGGCAAACCGCTTCGCGTCTCAGTGAAAGCGCAGTGGACGAAAAGCGAGGCGTAGGATTTCAGCGATATCCGCTATGCCGAAGTGATGTTGCGCATGCTCCCGCTCTTGCTGCAGCGAGAAGTAATCGACCACACCGCGCACGACCAGCATCAGCAAAAGAGCCATTAACCAAAAGCTTGCAAGCACGCTAAGCACACTTAACGCGGGTGAACCCGTTACCCAATCATAGAGTCTTGCCACAAAGGTCGCGTGCATTTCAAATAGACTTCGCACGTGACAACTCTTGTGGATGTTGCAAAACGCGAAGTCTGTCTCTTCTGCAAAAGCAATTCCGGTAATAGCTACTTGCGATGATGTGCGACAAAGCTGGTGGGCGATAGGTGAAAGAGTCGTCGAAATGCACGTGAAAAGTGGTAGGGATCGAGATAACCCACTTCGGCTGCAGCTTCCTTGACAGCATAACCTTCTCCCGCGAGCAACTCCGCGGCACGGTGAAGCTTCTTCCGAGTGAGATATTGATAAGGGCCAACCTGGCCAAACTGTCGAAATAACCTGCATAGGTATGCTGGAGTGACATGCACCTTTTGCGCAATATCATTCAGGTCACGTAGTTTTAGAAAGTTCGCATCAATCAATCCGCGACAGCGTCGAAAAGTCGAAGCTGCATAGCTAAGACGGCCAGCTTGCGCAGCCGTGTTCTCGCGCGTTTTGAGAAGGAGTATTTCGAAATAGCGTGTGCAAATATCGGCCGACACAGCGAAGCCCTTATTGCCCTCGTTAATCATAGCTTCGTAGATCGATTCAATCCCTTCGACATCGATCGCATAAATTACTCCACCCGGCTGAAGACTTGAACGTTGCAAGATCGCACGCGCACGCTCGCCGGAAAAATCCACAAAGAACTTTGTCATAGGGCTGCGCGAATCCGCGGTGATGACGTGGTGCGTCCGCGGTCCGTAACAAAAAAGCGCGCCGGCACAAAGAGGCCACGATTGTCCATTAAGCAGAACCTCGCCGCGTCCCGCCGAAACAAACTCCATCCCGTAACCAACGAAGCTCTCGCGCGCCATGCGGTAGTCTGGGTTGCAGCGTTCTTTACCTACGCATGAGATTGCAATCAGTCCCTTTCGCGATTGGTTCGATTCGATATATGCATAGCGTGCTTCTTTAACCTGCGTAGAGAGAGGCGGCAGCTTGGCCATGCCGGAATAATATCATAAAAGCCAATAATATCCATTATCATACCAAGCATATCCATTTTCCTCGTGGCGGCAGTCTGCGATTTAATGTTTACTCCCCCGCATGCAAATCGAGAAATACACTATCGGCACCGGCGACCGCTTTGCTCATCAAGGCTTGGCGCAACTCAAAGCGACTCTCAAAGCACGCGAGGCGGGCATTCAGGTTTATCCCGTGTGGAATAAATCGAATCGCGAACACACGATCGTCGGCAGCAAGCCGGATGATTTGCGCGCCGAAGCCGACGCGGCGGTTGCTGCCCTCGGCTGGAAGGAAGCTTACTACGTCGATGCCGATCACATCGGGCTGAAGACAGTCGATGCTTTCATCGAGGCGAGCGATTTCTACACACTCGATGTAGCGGATTTTACCGGAAAAGCAGCCAAACAGGAGGCGCTAGACAGTTTTGTCGCAACGATGGGCAAATACATCGGATCGCTTTCCATTCCCGGCATCGAAAGGCCGTTCGAAATTTCAAAAGATACGGTCGCTGCAGCAGCGAGAAAGTTTTTGCTCGCCGTGCAGGAAGCCGGGCGCATCTACCGTTACGTCGCAGAAAAAAAGGGACGCAATGATTTCGTCACCGAGATTTCCGTTGATGAAACCGACACGCCGCAAACTCCAGTCGAGTTGTTTTTCATTCTCGCCATGATTGCCGGCGAAGAGATCCCCGCGCAGACGATCGCGCCCAAGTTCACCGGCCGTTTCAACAAAGGCGTGGATTATGTCGGCGATCTGGCGCAATTCGAAAAGGAGTTCGATGAAGACCTAAGTGTGATCGCCTTTTCGATTAAAGAGTTTGGATTGCCTGCGACCTTAAAGCTTAGTGTCCATTCCGGCAGCGATAAGTTCTCGCTTTATCCTATCATCAATCGTCTCATCAAAAAACATGACGCTGGTTTGCATGTAAAAACAGCGGGAACGACATGGTTGGAGGAAGTCACCGGTCTGGCTGAGTCAGGTAAAGAAGGTCTTGAGTTAGGGAAGGAAATATACCGCGAAGCTTACGCGCATTTCGATGAACTGACTGCGCCTTATGCGACCGTGATTGATATTGATAGGTCAAAGCTGCCCACGCCCGAAGCTGTTCAAGAATGGGATTCGGCTAAGTATGTGAACACCCTGCGTCACGTGCAGTCCCATCCCGACTACAACCAAAACTTCCGCCAACTTATCCATGTCGGCTTCAAGGTAGCGGCAAAGATGGGCTCGCGTTACACCGACGCATTGAAGGCAAACGAAGCCATTATCGCGCGTAACGTGACGGAGAATATCTTCGACCGACATATAAAACCTATCTTTAGCTAACTATGAAATACCGCAGACTCGGCAATACCGGACTTGAAGTTTCCACCTTGGGATTTGGCGGTTCGTCGCTGGGTTCTGTGTTTCATGAAATCGACGAAAACGAAGGTATCCGCACTGTTCATGTGGCGATCGATCATGGAATTAACCTAATCGATACCGCGCCGTTCTACGGATTAACAAAAGCGGAAACAGTGCTCGGTAAGGCGCTACGCGAGATTCCACGCGAGAAGTATCTGCTCGCGACAAAGGTGGCGCGCTATGGCTACAAGGAAAAGGATTTCGACTTTTCCGCGGAACGCGTAACGAGAAGCGTGGACGAAAGCCTGGCGCGGCTTGGCATCGACTATATCGATTTCATCCAGGTCCATGACATGGAGTTTGGAAGTATTGAGCAGATATTGAATGAAACAATTCCCGCATTGCGCAAAGTGCAGGCGCAAGGAAAGGCACGCTTTGTCGGAATTACCTGTCTGCCGACAAAACTCTATCGTCAGGTCATGGATCGCATTGACGTCGATCAGGTTCAATCCTACTGCCATTATTGTCTTAACGATACTTCGCTTGCAGACCTATTGCCTTACTTCAAAGAGAAAGGTGTAGCTGTATTCAATTCTGCGCCTTTGGCGATGCGGTTGTTGAGCGATGAAGGTCCGCCTGACTGGCATCCGGCACCTGCGGAGCTAAAACAGAAATCCGCCGAAGCTGCGGCTTTTTGCCGCGAACGCGGCGCTAGTCTCGGTAAACTTGCGCTTCAGTTCTCAGTGGCTAATCCGGACATTCCCACAAACATTGTCGGCAGCGCGAATCCAAAGCGAATCCTGCAAAACATTCGTGAAATCGAAGAGCCACTCGATCAAGAGCTGCTCACGAGTGTGATGGAAATTCTTAAACCGGTGCACAATCTCACATGGCCGTCGGGTCGCGCCGAGAACAACTGACATGAAAGCAATTCTGCTCGAACTACCCGGACACCTTTCGCTTACTACATGCGAAAACAGTCCCTCGCTAAAAGCCGGCGAAGCACTGGTGCGAGTGCATCGAATCGGCGTGTGCGGCACCGACATCCATGCCTTTGGTGGAAAGCAGCCGTTCTTTACCTATCCCCGGATTCTAGGCCACGAGCTTGGAGTCGAAGTTATTGAGGTAGCTCCCGACGTTAATAACGTGAAGCGCGGCGATCGCTGCTCGGTTGAGCCTTATATCAACTGCGAAAAATGTATCGCATGCCGTCGCGGCAAGCCGAACTGCTGCACGGATATCAAAGTGCTTGGTGTGCACGTTGACGGAGGTATGCGTGAGCAATTCGTTGTTCCTGCACGAAAGCTTCACCCGTCAAACAAGCTGAACTTCGATCAATTGGCATTAGTTGAAACATTGGGGATTGGTGCGCATGCGGTTGAGCGTGCGGGTATCGAGCAGGGTGAGTTTGCACTGGTTATTGGTGCGGGGCCGATAGGTCTTGCAGCAATGCAATTCGCATTGGAAAAAGGCGCGCAGGTCATCGTGCTCGACATTAATGATGCTCGTCTTCGCTTTTGCAAAGAACAGCTTGGGGTCACTTACACCATCAATGGCTCGAATGAAAATGCACTGGACGCACTAAAGCGGATTACCTCGAACGATCTTCCGACTGCGGTATTTGACGCAACAGGAAATCCGAACTCGATGATGAAAAGCTTTGAATTTCCCGCCCATGGCGGACGGCTTGTCTTTATAGGATTGTTCCAAGGCGATGTCATTTTCAATGACCCCAATTTCCATCGGCGCGAACTGACACTGATGGGTAGCCGCAATGCCCTGCCGGAGGATTTTGCTCGAATCATCCGACTTATTGAATCGGGTCGCATCAATACAACACCGTGGATAACTCATCGCGCTTCTTTTGATGATACAGTTAGTCGATTCGCATCGTGGACAAAGCCAGAAACCGGCGTGATCAAGGCGATGATCGAATTGTAGGCTATGAGAATCGACGCGCATCATCACTTCTGGAGATATAATCCTGAAGAATACGATTGGATCGATGAGAGCATGAGTGTTATCCGTCGGGACTTTCTGCCTGAGCATCTCAAAACTGAAATTGAAAGTGCAGGCATTGGCGGAGTTATATCCGTGCAGGCACGTCAAAGCCTGACCGAGACTGCAGCGTTGATCGACTTTGCGCGTCAATATGACTTCATCAAAGCGGCTGTTGGATGGGTGCCGCTTACTTTACCCGATGTAGCAAATGATCTGGAAAGACTGGCTAATGAACCAAAGCTCCGTGGCGTTCGTCACGTGCTGCAAGGTGAGCCTGATGAACTATACATCCTGCGCGACGACTTTAACGCAGGAGTCCGTGCGCTGAAGCAGTTTAATCTAGTCTACGACATCTTAATCTTTGAGCGACATTTGCCGCAGACGATTACCTTTGTTGACGGTCATCCTTCCCAGGTATTTGTTCTCGATCACATCGCCAAGCCGCGCATTAAAGAGGCTGCCTTCGAGCCGTGGAATCGTAATATCCGCGAACTTGCAAAACGTGGAAATGTTTTCTGCAAGGTTTCCGGAATGGTTACTGAAGCCGAGTGGTCGAATTGGTCGCGAGAGCATCTAAAACGCTACTTTGACACTGTGCTCGAAGCTTTCGGACCAAAGCGTCTGATGTTCGGCTCCGACTGGCCTGTGTGCCTCGTTGCGTGCGGTTACAAACACTGGGTTAAGACGGTCGAATATTTTGCCGAACAACTCTCCGCCGATGAGCAACAGCAACTCTTTGGCGAAACCGCGATCAAAGCTTATAACCTAAAAACCAAAAGCGTTCGATAAGTCGGAGATGAGGCTTTGGTCGCGCGTGTGCGCGTAGTGGAATAGCATCTCGTCGGTGAAGCGCAGGCGGCGGGCGAGTTCGCGGGCGATGTTCAAAACGAGCAGCGCGAACAACTCCAGGTCCTCATGTTTCAAGTCGATCAGCGCGCGTTTGGAAAGGACGATCATTTCCGTTTCTTCGCTTGCGATGGCGCTGACGGTGTGCGGTTGCATGCTGATGAGTGCGACGTGGCCGAAGCATTCGCCAACACTGATTTTCTTTTTCACGATCGGTGCTTCGCCATCGGGAATGATCAAGTCCACGCCGCCGCTGGCGATAATGTAGATGTGCGAGGCCGCTTCGCCTTTGCGAAAAATCTCGGTTCCTTTGCTGACGAAACCGTGCTGAAGGCGCGTTATGATACCTTGTTGCTGCTGCTCGGTCGTTCCGCCGAAGATGGCTATCTTCGACAAAATGGCATGCACCATTGCAAAATCGTCGATTGGCACGAAGGGGGACATCGAAGTGCTGTTAAGATAAGTTCTCCGGTCGGTTTGTCCAAAGTTCTTTGCTGGCAACGCGGGTGCGTTTTTCTGCGATATGCGTGCCAAAATTGTTCACGGCACGAATGGTTTTCGTGTAGCTTGGCGTCCCCTTTTCATTGCACTGATCCGATCGCATGTTTGGCAATCTTCTCGAACCCGAAATCAAGGAACTGATCGAGGCGCGGAATTTCTCCGCGCTGCGCGAGGTATTTGCCGATTGGCCGCCGGCGGATCTCGCGGAGTTGATCGCCGATTTGCCCGAGCACGAGCAGGTGATCGTTTTCCGTCTGCTACCGCACACAGTCGCGACGGATACTTTTGAATACCTCGAGATCGATGCGCAGAAAAATCTGCTGCATGCGATGGGTCACGAGGAAACGGCGAAGCTCATCAACGAAATGTCGCCGGACGATCGCACGGCGCTGCTCGAGGAGTTGCCGGGGAATGTCGTTGCGCAATTGCTTCGTGCGCTCACGCCACAGGAACGCTCCGTCGCGCAATCGCTGCTGAATTATCCGGAGAAAAGCGTCGGGCGCCTGATGACGCCGGACTACATCGCGGTGCACGACGACTGGACCGTGCAGGAGGTGCTCGCACATATCCGCGGTTACGGTAGCGATAGCGAAACGTTAAACGTTATTTATGTCGTCGACGATCGCGGGCAGTTGATCGACGACGTGCGTATTCGCGAGTTCCTGTTGCGCCCTCTCGAAGCGCGAGTGAGCGACATCCGCGATGAGGCTTTCGTCGCGCTGAAGGTCACCGACTCGGAAGAGGAAGCGGTCGACGTTTTCCGAAAATACGATCGCACCGTGTTGCCGGTTGTCGATTCCGACGGACGGCTCGTCGGCATCGTCACGGTCGACGACGTGCTCGATATCGCCGAGCAGGAAGCCACCGAGGACATCCAGAAACTCGGCGGCATGGAGGCTCTCGATGAGCCCTACACGACGATCTCGCTGCGAAAGATGATCCGCAAGCGCGCGACATGGCTGGTCATTTTGTTCCTGAGCGAAATGCTCACCACATGGGCGATGACGAGCTATCAGGCCGAGATTGCGCGGGCGATTTATCTTTCGATTTTCATCCCGCTCATCATGAGCAGCGGTGGTAATTCCGGCTCGCAGGCGACGACGTTGATCATTCGCGCGATGGCGCTGGGCGAAGTGCGATTGCGCGACTGGTGGCGGGTCGCGGGAAAGGAAATCACATCCGGAGTGTTTCTCGGCCTGATCCTCGGCGCAATCGGGTTTGCGCGCATCATGTTATGGGTCCTGGTTTTTCACACCGACTACGGCCCCCATCCGATGATGATGGCGAGCACTGTGGGCTGCGCGCTGCTGGGCGTTGTGACATGGGGCACGCTTGTGGGCGCGATGCTGCCATTCATTTTGAAAAAACTGGGCGCCGATCCCGCCACGTCTTCCGCTCCGTTCGTCGCGACGCTCGTCGATGTGACAGGATTGACGATTTACTTCACGGTCGCCGGAATCATTCTGCGCGGCGTGATGATGTAATGCTACGCGTCGATCTCGCCGGGCGCGAGACCTGTGGGCAGCGGAGCCGGGCTGTCACAAGTCGTCGTCAGCGTGATGTGGCGGCCGTTGTTGCTCGATTCGTCAAACGCCTGCATCGCATCGACAACGTGCAGCGCCATGTCGCCGTTCGCGCGATGCGGACGGCCGGACAAAATCGCATGCGCCATATCCGCCACGCCGACGCCGCGCCCGTAGCTCTCGCCATAATACGACGTGTGCGTCACCGGCATTTCGCGCCATTCGTTTTCGCCGGCTTTGCGCAGCAGCGGATTACCGAAGGTGTTGTTCGGATCGGGCACGCTGAGCGAGCCTTCCGTGCCGTGCACCTCGATGAACGGCAGATGATGCGCCCAAATATCGAAGCTCATGATCACCGTTGCCGCCGCGCCGTTTGCGAAATCAATCACGCCGGTTAAATGCGTCGGCGTCGTCACCGAAATTTTCGCTCCCGCGACATCCTTGTGCCGCGCGATGCGCTCGGGAAATGTGATCTTCGTTGAGCCGCACACACGTTTCATCGGCCCGATCATATTGACCAGCGCGGTCAAATAATACGGGCCCATGTCGAACATCGGCCCGCCGCCCGGCGCGTAGTAAAAAAACGGATTCGGATGCCAGGCCTCGACACCGTGCCCGCACATGAACGCCGTCGCCGCCACCGGCTCGCCGATCGCGCCGTCGTCGATCAGCTTGCGGCAGGTCTGGTGCGCTTCGCCGAGAAACGTGTCCGGCGCGCTGCCGATGCGCAGATTTTTTTCGCGCGCGATCCGCAGCACTTCCGCTCCGCTGTCGCGCGTGAGCGCGAATGGCTTTTCGCAAAACACATGTTTGCCCGCGTGCAGCGCGGCGAGGTTCACGTCCGCGTGCGCGGCGGGAATCGTCAGGTTCACGACGAGGTCGATGGATGGATCGTGCAGTAAATCGTCAACCGTGCCGCTTTTCGGAATGTTAAACTCCTGCGCTTTCGCTTTCGCGCGTTCCACCGCGATGTCGGCGCACGCGACGACATCGAGCACCGGAAACAGTTTGCAGCCCTTGAAATACGCGTTGCTGATCGCGCCGCAGCCGATGATGCCGACGTTGATCTTCTCTTTCATTTCTCCAGCCGAATCGCCGCGGAGCGCCCGTGCGCATCGAGGCCTTCGATCGCGCTGAACGTCTCGATCGCATCGAGCGATTTGCGCAGCGATTTTTCGTCGAAACGAACGATGCTCGTGCGCCGCTGGAATTGATCGACGGTGAGTCCCGGAAACGATTTGCCCGCGCCGCCGGTCGGCAGCTCGTGGCTTGGTCCCGCGACGAAATCGCCGCCGACCACCGGCGACATTCCGCCGAGAAAAATCGCGCCGCTCGTGCGAATCTGCGCCGCGAGTTTTTCGTCATCTTTCGCGACGAGCGACAAATGCTCCGGCGCAAAATCGTTCGCGATCTGCACGGCATCCTTCAGCGATTTCACGAGCACCAGGAACGTCGAGACTTCCGCCAGGTGCGTCTGCCGCGAGAGCTGTTTGAGCTGCGCATCAAACTCGCGCTGCACCTCCGCCAGCATCCGCGCGGAGTTCGTGACGAACACGACGCAACTGCCGTGGCCGTGCTCGGCCTGCGCCAGCATGTCGGCGGCGATCCACGCCGGATTCGCGCTGCTGTCGGCGATGATCAATATCTCGCTCGGCCCCGGCAGCAGATCGACCGCGACCTGCCCGAAAACCTGCCGCTTCGCCTCGACGACGTAGGCATTGCCCGGTCCGTAAATCTTCAGCACCGGCGCGATCGTCTCCGTTCCGTAAGCCACCGCGGCCACGGCTTGCGCGCCGCCGATTTTGTAAATCTCCGTCGCGCCCGCGAATTGCAGCGCGTAAAGCAGCGCGGGGTTGACGTTGCCGCTTTTGTCCGCCGGGGTCGTCACCACGATCTCCGGCACGCCTGCCACCGCGGCGAGCGTGCACGTCATGATCGCCGTGGAAACCAGCGGCGCCGTGCCGCCGGGAACGTAAATGCCGACGCGTTGAAACGGATCGAAGCGCTCGCCGACCTGAACGCCCTGCCTGTTTTTCGCGCTCCAGTTTTTCCGCATGCTGCGCAGTGCAAAATCGCGCACGTTTTCATGCGCGGTCGCGATGGCCGCCTTCGTTTTTGCGGCGACCGCTTTGCCCGCCGCTCGCAACTCGGCGGCGCCGACGCGAAGCTGGTTCGCGCGCAATCTCGGACCGCCGAATTTCTCGGTGAACTCGAGCACCGCTGCGTCGCCGCGTTTGCGAACAGCCCCGATGATCTCGCTGACACGCTCCCGCACTTCCGGCGCGGGCTCGGCGTGGCGCTGGAGCTGTTTCAGCGCGTTTTTAAAATCGCGATCGGTATGGCGAAGGATCGTCATTGGTTTGAAACTCCGCAGCTTATTTTCTCATTAAGAACGCGCGAGAAATTTCTCTCCTTTTCCAAGCAATGGCACTTCACCACATGCCGAAGCCGCAGCGGGGCTCCCGCTGCCGTCGGCTCGCCGGCTTGCCCAAAATCCGTCAACCCGACGCCGTCCGGACAGCGACTGGAGCAAAATCCGCCGTCCGGACGCCGTCAGATCGCCGACTGGAGCAAAATCCCTTGATCTGACGCCGTCAGATTGGCGACTGGAGCAGAATCACCCGATCTGACGCCGTCAGATCAAGCGATCCTGCAGAATCACGGGATCTGACGCCAGTTTTGGACATTCCAGCGGCCAATCTTGTCCAAAAACTGTAAAAAATAGCCGTTTTGTGCCGAATCGCCAAAATCCCCCCATTTCAAGTCGGAACCGACCTCCGGCATCCCGGAAGCAAGCTTGATAGATATTCCACTGGCGGATTGAGCCGGCGTTGACGCTTGGTGATCAATGCGTTTTCACGCTCAAAACGCCCGATCGGGGCGAAGGTGGCACCTTGCGTGGTGCATGACTCCAGTCGAAACGTCGCAAACTCAAACCATCCTTTTTTTCCGTTGGCAGTGCCCCGGGGAAAGGGCACACTTCCATCCCTTCAGTTTATTCAGATCCACATCGAGCACAATCACGTCCGCGAGTCTAATCCTATGTCTTATTCAGCCGAAATCAGCCGCACTAACCCTTCATCTTTCGTGTTCGTTATCGATCAGTCAGGGTCGATGGCAGAAAAGATTCCTAACTCTGATCCGCCCAAACGGAAATGCGATGCAGTTGCCGACGCAATCAATAACCTGCTGCGAAATCTCAGCTTGAAATGCGCGCGTCCAGAAGGGGTGAGGGATTATTACTACGTCGGTGTAATTGGATATGGCTCAAATGTCGGCCCTGCATGGAGCGGAGCGTTAGCCGGACGTGAATTGATGCCATTAAGCGAACTTGCCGCAGCTCCTGCGAAAATTGAGGAAAGGTCGAAGAAGGTTGATGACGGTGCCGGTGGTCTTGTTGATCAAAAAGTAAAATTTCCAATTTGGTTTGAACCGGTCGCTAACGGCGGGACGCCCATGTGCCGTGCTTTGGAAATTGCATATCAATGGGTAGATACGTGGGTTAAAGCGCATCCAGGTTCATTCCCGCCGATTGTTATTCACATCACGGACGGCGAGTCAACGGACTCTTCTGACCCTGCCGAAGCGAACAGGATGGTTGGAGAAGCTCTGGCGAAACTAAAAGCACTTTGCTCTACAGACGGAAATACGTTGGTCTTTAATGTTCACCTATCAAGCAATCCGACAGCCCGACCAATCTCGTTTCCAAACAGTTCTAGTGCCTTGCCCGATGAATACTCGAAAATGCTATTCGACGGAGCCAGCGAATTGACGAGTTTCATGCAAACTGTCGCCAGAGAACATGGAATTGATGTCGGAGAAGGCGCAAAGAGCTTTGTCCTTAATGCAGAATTAACTCTCCTGATTCAGGCTTTGGACATCGGAACTCGGCCATCAAATCTGAGATGATTGTTCATGTCATTCTTTGTCAGCACGTTTTCGCTGCCGAAGCGAGGCCACGCACCGCATGAGAACCAAGATTCATGCTGGCCATCCTTGTCTCCCATAAGTTTGCGGCGGACAAACAACACGAAAGAATTTCAAACTGATAAGCTCGTGACAGCGGTTGCGGATGGCGCAACGGAGGGGTTACTCAGCGAAATTTGGTCGCGCATTTTAGTGGCAAGGGCAGGGCGAATCGATTTTGCAGACGTGAACGGCGCAAAGTTGCTAGCCGACAGTCGGAATGTTTGGGGACGCTTTAAGTCGCGGAAGCAAAGCGGCGGGCGACGGCTTACAAAGCTACCCGAATGGCTTGAAGAACCGAGTTTGGAAATAGGGGCATTTGCGACACTTATAGCTCTCGAGTTAGCCGCTGATCACACATGGACTGCTTATGCAGTTGGTGATTCCTGCGTTTTTCACGTTCGCGACGACGCTTTAATGCTGGCATGGCCATTAAACAAGGCTGACGACTTTTCTAACCGCCCATATTTGATTTCTTCCGAAGAACGAGACGATGAAAGCCTCAAAGCTCATCTTATCGGTGTATGCGGGCGCTGGGCTCAAGGAGATAGCTTCTTCCTTATGTCCGACGCTTTAGCGGCATGGTTCCTGACAATGACAGAACGCGACAAAAAGCCGTGGCAAGCCTTGCGTGACCTCGGAACTGATGATGCACCAGGCACCTTCGAAGACTTTACGGCGATGTGCCGAGATAAGGATGGAATGCGGAATGACGATGTTACTTTGGTGCGCATCGACACATTCTAAGTGCGTCATATTATATGCCATTCCCGCAGCCATCTGAATACGATGATGCAATTCAAAATCCCCGCAGAGCCTTCAGCGACCTTGAATTGCAAAATGGGATAAATGATGGTCCGTTGCGCTTTGGCATGCCAGGGCCAGTGGCTAGCGGCAACTTTGCCGTCGTGTATCGTTTCCGCTGTGGCTCCCGCCGCTACGCTGTAAAATGCTTCACGCGGCAACCGCCGGACGACCAAGCGCGCCGCTTCGCGAGCATTCACGATCATCTGCGGAATTCACGTTTGAACTGCGCCGCGGAATTTCACTTTTACCTTCATGGCATCCACGTGAACGGCAGCCCTTACCCTATCTTAAAGATGGAGTGGTTGGATGCGCCCACGCTCCTTGCATTCGTCCCTGCGCATCTTGCGGATAAAGAAGCGTTCAAGCACTTCAGCGACATTTTTCTTGGCATCGCCGCCGAACTTCGGAAGCACCAAATAGCTCACGGTGATTTGCAGCATGGAAATATCCTCGTCCTCGCGGACAAACTTAAGATCATCGATTACGATGGGATGTGTGTTCCCGGCACCGCTGGCTTGGTTTCGGAGGAAGATGGTTTGCCCCATTACCAGCACCCGTCACGGCGTGGCGGTCGTCTTGCCACCTACTTCGATCATTTTCCGGCGTTGGTAATATGGACCAGCCTCTATGCACTTTCGATCGATCCGACTTTATGGACGCGCTATGTGAGAGACGAGGAGCGGCTTCTATTCAGCAAGAGCGACTTCGCAAACCCCCAGGGCGCGTCGATATTTCATGAGTTGATCGCGTATGGCGACGAGCGCTTAACCAAAGCAGTCCAAGCGCTACAAGGGGCCTGTAAAGTGCATGATCTCTCGGCAGTGCCTCACCTTTGCGACATTATAACAAGCCCAGTTACGATTATAGCTCCAGATTGGTGGAAAGAGCATCTTTCAACTGGAGTAACTTCCGCTGAAGAAAAGGAGTCGGCGCAGGGACAACCGGAATGGATGACCTCCAATGAAACGACCGCGGACATTGAGCCTGTTGCTTATGTGCATTTCAATCACTCTCTTGGTTGGGATCGCGTTTTCATTTATGGCTACCTCTTGGCCGTCTCTATTGGCACTGTAGGAGCCGTTGCTGGTGCCGTGGATATTCACCTTCTTTTTGCGGTCTTCGTCGGCGCGGGCGGATTTGTGAGTCTTAAATTGTTTGCTACCTATCACGAATGTCCTGCTTTTGCTCAAAAGCGTGCAACTCAAACAGAGCTGTTGCAAGTCAAAGCACGACTTCGGGATTTTGAGGGAAAACTGCGACGCTGGCGCGACCAGCAAGATGCCCTGATTCGCAGTGAAGAAACCCCAGTTAAGCATCAAGAGGAGTCATTGATCGAACTTCAGAACCGCTGTCAGCAGCGGAAACTTAAACTAGACGAAGAGCTTCAGCGCGAGCTACAGAAGATAAGCAGCGACAAGCAGCAGGTCGATTTCCGTGAACAGCAGATTCTACAGAACGTGAGCCGTGACATCCAAAAGCTAAATGCCAGCTTGGCCGATCAATTACGGGCGATTGATCTCGATCTCACAAGAATTAAAACCGAGACGACATCCCAAATTGATGATTTGCGTCGCGAAAGGGAGAAAAAGAAAGAGATTCGTTTGAAAGCCTTGTCTGACGAATTTGTTCGAACCGAACTGATGAAATCACCGATTCGTGCCGCTTACATTGACGGCCTCACCGCATCCAGTGCGCAAGCTCTTAGAGGAAATGGAATTAACTGCGCGGCTGATTTCTTGGACTGCACGTCAACCTATCACTACGGATCAAGCTATCCAAGCTATGTAATCAGAAAGGCAGACGGATCACGCGTTAAAGTGCCTGGAATAGGAGAAAAAAGGGCAAAGGCGCTGGTCGAGTGGCGAAGTGAATTGGCGCGAAAAGCTTTGCGCCGCGCCCCGGCTGCATTGCCACAATCAGCAATCGACGCAATTGAACGAGAACTAGAACATCGGCGCCAAGAACTCGTGCGCCGACTGAACGTTGCTCAGACGGATGCAGAACGACTCCGAAAAGACGCCCAGGAAGCGGGGGTGAAAAGAAAGACCGAACTTTCAAACACGGAACTGAACGCTAAACAAACGGCTGCTGCTCAGCGAAACGCTTTAGCGGAGCGAGAGCGGCAAGTGCGACAAGCAGCGGACGCCAAAAAGAACGAAGCATTAGCGGCACTAAACCGCGAGATTTGGCAGCTCCAAAGCATTGTGAACCCGGCAAAACATAAGGTGGATCAACTTCGACGCGATTATCAAGAAGCGTGCTCTGAAACCAATCGGGACCTATCGAAGCTGAAGACCGAGGTTGCTTTGAATCAAAAACAAATGCGACGATTTCGAGACATCACTTTCGGTTCTTATATTTCACAAGTGCTCGGCCACAGTCGTAACTGATGATGAACAGAAAGCGCATGGCGATATTCTGAGCTATGGGTTGGAGATTCCGAAAGGCGTTTAATTTCGGGCCGTTTCGCCAGACACTTTCTCAGAAAGGTTGGGGATGGAGTATTGGAATCCGCGGATTCCGATACGGGATTGGTGCGACCGGTAGGCGGTTCATTTCATTCGGCATACCCGGCACCGGCATTTATTACCTTAAGTATTTAGACGAGGCTAAGAACGAGAATGTATCGTCCGTTCCTTTATCTCCCAAAGCCAAAGCACCGAAAATCGTGCGAGTTAAACCTTTGCCAAATGCAAATGAACCTTGGTGGAAGCAGAAAGACCTATTCGAGTAGGGCCACACTCTAATCGCTTGCGATGCATCTTGTTTGGCGGCGCTTAGTGGAGAATGACTACGGTTTCGACCGCAAAAAATTCTTAAATTTTCGCTTGCGAAAACTGCAAGGGGTTGATTACAAAGCCCGCATCTTCGCGTTGTGTTCGCGAGGGTTTAAAAAGAAGAAGCGTTTTAACCTCACACAAAGAATAGAAAGGTATCTCCAAGATTTATGCCACGTATCCGTGTTCCTCAATCCGACGCCGGGCGCGTTCATCTGCTCGGTAAATCACTCCAGACCGCTGCGACGGACAAGACCAAGGGAGTGGAATATCTCCCGGAGGATTTGGTCGCGGAGATCGGGCTCGCGCTCAATGACCGGCAGGAGAATGGCGAGACCGTGCCGGGCTTTGCCTCGCTCATCGCGGAGCGGGCAAAGGATGAAGGTCTCGTGACGAAAGAGACCGAGGAGTCGCAGGCGGCGGAGGAGCTGCTCGAGGTGAACATTCGCGATTACATCGACGGCCTGGTGCGCCGGACTTTTCGCCTGAAGCACTCGGCGGCGGTGCTCGATTTTCACGGGCTGGATCACGCGGGAACGACGCCGGTGCTCGCCAGCCGCGAAGATCGCCGGACGGTGGCGAACCAGTTGATCGCGGGCGATGCGACGGCGGTGAGCAAAGGATTCCCGGCGATGAGCAACCCGAGCGCGGCGGAGCTCAGTGCGGCGCTCGCAAGCGCGGAGAAGGAAGCGGCGGAGATCGTGCCGGCGGATCGCGAACTACAGAACGTCGTGGAAAAAATCCGCGCGGCGCGTCCGCAAATCATCGCGCTGGTGGACGACGTGATCGAGGAATTGCAACACGGCACGCGCAAGATGGAGCCGGGCACCGCGCGCGAGATCATGCGCAGCTACGGCGTGACATTTGACGCGCTCCCCGGCGAGACGCCCGATCCCGCGCCCGCACCCACGCCGACGCCGGCGCCTGCACCCGCTGCCCCGGCGGTGCAATAGCCGGCACGCGTTTATTTCGATTTCGCCCCGTTGCTCCGCTGGCTGAGCACTGCACGACCGGTTGTTTTCGGGACGGCTTTGCGGGTTTTCTTTTCCTTCACGTCGGTGCGATGGGCGATTTTCTCGATGGTGCCGCGCTGGAAATACTGCTCGCGCAATTTGTTTAACAGCGCATCGCGTTTTTCGTAGAGGCTCTTTCGTTTGCGCGGCGCGACTTTATTGAGCGCGTAAGCCGTGATCAGCGGCAGCGCGACGGTCGAGTCGAGATAGCAGACGACGCAATCCGGCAAGGTGTCGGGATCGATCTTGCCCCAGCTCACGGCTTCCGCCGGGGTCGCGCCGCTGAGCCCGCCGGTATCGGGACGCGCGTCGGTGCATTGCAAAAAGTAATCGTGCCCGCGCTCCTCGATGCCCATGACTTCCTGGATTTGCGGCTCGGTTTGCAGGATGAAATTTTTCGGCGAACCGCCGCCCAGGATGAACACGCTGCTCGTGAGGCCGCCCGATTTCGCGCCGTAAACAATCGCCGCCGTCTGGTTCACGTCGCGGTTCACATCGAACTGCAATCCCGATTCGCGCAGCGACATCGCGGCCACGTTCATGCCGATCGAGCTGTCGCCCGGCGAGCTCGTGAAAATCGGCACGCCATATTGATACGCGGCGCTGAGCACGCTCGTTTCCTTGATCCCGAGCTTGCGCTCGCGCTCGAAGACAAATTTGCCGAGACGGAAATGAAACTCGTCGGTGCCCATCGTGCGCTGAAACTCCGGCTCCTGGATGACCTTGCGGACGAACGCATCGGTATCGAGCAGCACGTCGTAGTCAAAGAGCACGTCGTAAATGCGGATGATGCCCTCGTGACGCAGTTCGACATCATTTAAAAAGGGATTGCCGGCGAAAAGCTCCATGCCGAGCCCGAAGTGGAGGTCGTGGTAAAGATTCGCGCCGGTCGAGACGATCCAGTCGACGAAGCCGGCTTTCATCAGCGGCACGATCGCCGCGCGTCCGAGTCCGGCCGGTGTGAGCGCGCCGGTGATCGACATGCCGACGGTGCCGTTTTTCGGCAGCATTTTTTCCGTGAAAAGCCGGCAGGCCTCGGCGAGTCGTCCGCCGTTGTAGGCCTTGAACGCGGTGTCGATGAGCGCATCGACGCGCATGTTTTTGCGGATCGGCTCCGGCAGCAGACGGGGAAATTTTTTGTTCAGCGAATTCACACGCGCGAAATTAGCGGCCTCGCGCCGCTTGAAAAGATGAAATCGGAGATGCGTGTAACGCCTCGCTCGAAAAACGGATGTGCACTATCGGGCGGGCATGTTAAAAGCGCGGCCTCTGAACGGAATGCAAACGTCAACGGAACATCCGCGGCAAGCCCGCCACATTTTTCTTTTTTGCAAACTTGCGCTGCTTTTCGTGACGATTTTCTCAGCGCGACTCTGGATGATCGCCAGCTACGGAACGTCGGTTCCGCTGATGGATTCGTGGGACATCGAAGCTTCCGGCATTTACAAGCCGCTGGTCGAAGGCGCCTATCATTTTAAAAATCTGTTCGCGCCGGTCGCCGAGCATCATTTTGTTTTTTACAAGCTGCTTTCACTGCTCATTTTTCAGGGAAACAACCAGCAGTGGGACGCGCTGCCGCAGCTCTGTGTGCATGCGGCGCTGTATGCGATGATTGGCGCGGTGCTCGCGTGGATCCTCATCGATGCATTCGGAATTGCGGTCACGAATCTCGCAATTCTTGTCGTTGGAGTTTCATTCGCGCTGCCGGTGGAATGGGAAAATGTGATCCGCGTTATCGGTGTTCCGTATTTTTTTGAGCTGTTGTTTTCGCTGCTTGCGATTTGGGGCGCAGGACTGCATCCCGCGCTGAGTGGTCGATGGTTTTTCGGCGTGGTGATGGCGCTTTGCGCACTGGTTTCGAATGGCGCCGGTTTTCTTGCCTCGGCTTCGATTTTTCTGATCGCGGCTTACAACGCAATGAAAGCGGGACGAATCACTCGCGGGAATGCGGTCACTCTCGTGCTTAAGTTTGGTTTTATCGTAAGCGGAAAAATGATGGCGCATCCCGATGCAACGACTGCGCCGCTAAAAGCGCACTCGTTGCACGCATTTTTCCTGGCGTTAACGAAGAACATGAGCTGGCCCTTTGATGGCTATCCGTGGCTTGCGCTCATTCAACTGCCGCTGCTGATTTTTTTGATCGATGCGTTGCGAACAAAAGCGCCGCAACGCGCGCATCAACTCGCGATCGGGATCGGCGCATACGTGTGGCTGCACATGCTCGCGACCGCTTACGCACGCGGTGCGAACGGGCACGGACCGATGGCGCGGCATATCGATGCGCATGTGCTCGGGCTGATTTTTGGCGCGTTTTGTTTGCTGAGTTTGGTGAAAAATGCGCCGGCGCGGTTTCGTCCATTTGTGGCCATTGGCGCGGCTTCCTGGTGCGTCTTAATCGCCGGCGGATTTGCACAAGAATGCGTCGGGAGTTTCGTGCAGCATTATCCGCAGATGGCCGCAGCGCGACCGACGATGGTCGCAAATGTGCGCGCATATCTCGCTTCGCACGATCCCTCGGCATTGCGCGATAAACGTGCCGGTGAATTGCCGTATCCAATGCCCGAACGTCTCGCGCAAAAACTCGACGATCCGATGTTCGTAAAAATACTACCGGCGATTTTACAAAACCCGATTCGTCTCGATTCGCAAAATTCCGCCGGCTTTACAAACGACGCATCGTCGTTGCCAGCGCCGCGCGCAGACATTCGTGTTTGGAGTTCATATTCCAAAAATGGCGCGTCGGAAAAAGCGTTCTTCCGCAGTCAACCGATCACTGCATCGCTGCCTTATCTGCAGTTCGAAACGCTCGGCTCAAAAACAACGATGACGCTCACGAGCGCCGATGGCGTGGCGATTCGGAAGACGCTGCCGCGAAGCGTGGGCGAATGGCGGCGCGTGCATGTAAAAACGCCAAAGTCGCCGTTTACGATTGAAGTGAAAAACGAGCGCGCTGATGCGTGGTGCGCGTTTACCGAGCCAAAGCAGATTGGGCGTCTATCGCGTGTCGCGGATGGATTGCTTGCGCACGCGAACACGTTTTGCCTCGGCTCGATCGCCGCTCTGCTTTTGCTGTTGTTTTACGGAGCGTTCGCCGCGGTGGGCGATCAGAACGCGAAGTCGCCGGCGAGTTTGACGTAAGGCGCGCCCTGCGTTTCCTGCGTCACGTCTGCGCGGTAAAAATCGAATTTCCGCACGAACGTCCAGCCCGCTGCGAAATCGATCGAGAAGTTTTCGCGCGGCAACCAGTTCACGCCGGCGCCGGCGCGGATTTCGTAGTATTCGACCGGCGTTCCGCTCAGGCGTTTGCCCGCCTCGTCGCTGCGCGAATCGTTGCGGAAAGCACCGCCGGCGATTTCGCCGCCGCCCCAAATTTCCAAAGTATCAGACGCTTTATAAACAAGTTTTGGCTCGGGCAAATAAGCGCGCAAATCCCATTTCGAGTCGATGTGCCAAAGCACGCCCGCAAGCGGCAGCACCGGATATTCGCGCAGTAGTCCGACGGTCACGCCGCCGATAAGATAGAATTTTCCCGGCACAAGCGGGTAGGCGAGCGCGAGGTTCGTCGGCATGTCGAATGCGCCGCGCGCGAAATCGTGCGCGAAGTAAACTCCGGGCCGGCTCTCGATGAAAAAGCCGCGCTCTCCTTCATCGGTGAAATACTCCAGCGCGATCAGCGCGGCGTCGGCATTGAGTGTGTTCGGCGCGAGTGAGCGGTTATCGCCGAAATCCCAGCGCGCGACATCAATGCCGAGGCGCAGATACCAATTGCCGGTCAGCCGCACGCGACGGCTCGCCTCGAATTCGTAGTTCCACGTGTTCGTGTTGTTGTTGCCCTGTTGGTTCGGATCGTCGCCGCGATGATGTTTGAAGTCGCTCTGAAAAGTCTGCGTCACTTCCAGTCGCACGATGTTCAGCGGCACTTCGCGAACGCTCGGCTGGCTTTGCTTAAACTCGATCGCAGGGCCGGCGAAAAGTGATGTGGTAAAAAGCAACGCGGCGATTCCCAAGGGGCGCATCTTCATCATGCGCGCGACGCTAATGAATACGTGCATCCTCGAAAAGCGAAATCCTGCCGCAGTTTAAACATTTCTTGCACCGCAGCGGTTGCCCTTCGCGCCGCGAAAACGTAGTAGTGACGCGATGAACGTTTTTCTGCTCCAGGACGAACCGGCGACTCCGAAACAAATTCCGACCCGCGATCAAATTCCATCCACCGACACGTGGGATCTCACACAGCTTTACGTAACGACGGAAAAATGGACGGAGGATTTGGCGCAGTTGCAAAGTGAGTATCCGAAAATCGCCGAATTCAAAAACCGCGTCGGCGAGTCGGCGCAAACGCTGCATGAATGCCTCGAGTTCGACAAACAGCTCGGCATTCGAATCGAGCGGCTCAATCACTACGCGAGCTTGAAGATTTCGGAGGACAGCTCGGATGCGGAAAATTTAAAACGCGATGGGCAATTGCAAAATCTACTGACGAAAATCGGCGAGGCGACTGCATTCATCACGCCGGAGATTCAGGCAATCGACGATGCGAAATTTGAAAAATTCCTCGCCGATCCGCTGCTCGCGGAGTGGAAAATCTCGCTGAAAAAAATCCGCCGTTTGCGTCCGCACACGCTGAGCGAGCGCGAGGAACGGCTGATGGCGCTTGGCGCAAGCGCGATGGGCGGACATCACGAGACATTCTCGCAACTTACGAATGTCGATATGAAATTCGGCGTCATTCGCGATGAGCGCGGCAACGAGCGGCCGCTTTCGCAGAGCTCGTTTTCGTCGTTTCTCGTCAAGCGCGATCCCGAGGTGCGCAAACGCGCATTTCATCAGTTCTACGCCGAGTTCAGGGACCACGAATACACGCTCGCCTCCGCGCTCGGGCACTCGGTTCGCGCCGATGTGTTTTACGCCCGAGCCAGAAATTATCCGTCCGCACGCGAGGCTGCGCTTTTCCGCGACGATATTCCGGTTGCCGTTTACGACAATCTCATCTCAACCGTCCGCGCGAATCTCGAGCCGCTCCATCGCTACTACGAATTACGCCGGCGTGTGCTCAAGCTCGACGAAATCCATCACTACGACACTTACGTCCCGATGGTCGGCGATGTCGAAACGCACGTCACTTTCGACGAAGCGATCGAAAAAGTCCTCGCCGCGCTCACGCCGCTCGGTGACGAATACGTCCGCGTTTTAGGCGAAGGTTTGCGCACGCAGCGCTGGTGCGACCGTTACGAAAGCAAAGGTAAACGCAGCGGTGCATTTTCCTCCGGCAGCTACGGCAAGCCGCCATTCATCCTGATGAATTTCAAGGAGGACGTTTTTACCGATGTTTACACACTCGCGCACGAAGCGGGACACTCGATGCACACGTGGTTCGCGCAGCGCGAGCAGCTTTTCCAGGACTACGATTACCCGATCTTCCTCGCCGAAGTCGCGAGCACCTTCAACGAAGAACTGCTCACGCATCACCTGCTCGAGCACACGAGCGATCCGAAGATGCGCGCGTATTTAATCAACCGCCAGATCGATGACATTCGCGGCACGGTTTACCGGCAGACGATGTTCGCCGAGTTTGAGAAAATCACACACGCACTGGAGGAGTCGGGCGAAGCGCTCACGCTCGACGTCTTCCGCGCCGATTACCGCAAGCTGCTCGATGCTTATTTCGGCGAAAACGTCGTCATTGATCGCGAACTCGAACTCGAATGCCTGCGTATCCCGCACTTTTACGGCGCGTTCTATGTTTATAAATACGCCACAGGCATGTCCGCCGCCGTGAGCCTCGCGAACAAGGTTCTCAACGGGAGCCAAACCGACGTGGACGCCTATCTCGGCTTTCTAAAAAGTGGCGGCTCAAAATTTCCGCTGCCGACTTTGCAAGCCGCCGGCGTCGATATGTCGAGTCCCACGCCGATCGAGCGGACGCTGGCGCTTTTTGCAGACCGGGTCGCAGAGCTGGAGACGCTCCTCGGCTGACACATCACCATATCATGATGCGTCAATGTATTTTTCCATTGACGAACGGGGCGGCGTGCGGGATTGTTTCCGCCTCATGCCAAGACGCTTCATTTTCTCCTCCGAATCGGTCGGTGAAGGCCATCCCGACAAAGTTTGCGACACGATTTCCGACGCTGTTTTAGACGCCTGTCTCACGCAGGATCCGAAGAGCCGCGTGGCGTGCGAGACGTATGCGAAGAGCAACATGGTCATCGTCGGTGGCGAGATCACGACGAAGGCGAAGCTCGATTATGTGCAGATCGTGCGCGATGCGGTGCGTGAGATCGGTTATGTGAATGACGACGACGTTTTTCACGCCGACAAAATTTTTGTCACCAACATCATCACTGCGCAGTCGCCCGACATCGCGCAGGGCGTGGACGAATCCGCCGCCGAGGGGAAGACGCACGCCGAGCAGGGCGCGGGCGACCAGGGCTTGATGTTCGGCTACGCGTGCAACGAAACGCGCGAGTTGATGCCGGCGCCGATCATGTATGCGCACCGCTTGGGGCGCGCGTTGACGCGGATTCGCAAGAGCGGGCAGGTGCCGTGGTTGCGTCCCGACGCGAAGTCTCAGGTGTCGGTGATCTACGAAGGCTTCGACGTGGTCGGCATCTCGAATGTGGTTATTTCCACGCAGCACACGCCGGACGTGAAGCACAGCGAGATCAAAGATTTCCTCATCAGCGAAGTGATCCGCAAGGAACTGCCGGAAAGATTCCTCACAAAAGAAACCGAATTTTTGATCAACCCGACCGGACGTTTCGTCGTCGGCGGGCCGCAAGGCGACACCGGCCTGACCGGACGCAAAATCATCGTCGATACCTACGGCGGCATGGGACGTCACGGCGGCGGCGCTTTTTCTGGAAAAGATCCGTCGAAAGTCGATCGCAGCGCGGCTTACATGGGACGCTGGGTTGCGAAAAATGTCGTCGCCGCGGGACTCGCAACGAGTTGCGAAGTGCAATTCGCTTATGCCATCGGACATCCCGATCCGGTAAGCGTGCACATCGACACATTCGGCACGGCGAAAGTGGATGAAGAAAAGATCGAGCGCGCCGTGAAGGAAGTTTTCTCATTCAAACCGCGCCGCATTGTCGAGCAGCTCAATCTGCTCCGACCGATTTATTCGAAGACCACGAACTACGGCCATTTCGGAAAAGAAGATCCGGACATCACCTGGGAAAAAACCGACAAAGTAGAAGAACTCAAAGCCGCCGTTAAATAACCCCTGAAGCAAAATATCATGAGCACCACGACCGCTACTAAAACAACCAACGACTACAAAGTTCGCGACATTTCACTCGCGGAGTTTGGCCGCAAGGAAATCGATATCGCCGAGCAGGAGATGCCCGGCTTGATGGCCATTCGCAAAAAATACGCGGCGGGCAAGCCGCTCGCGGGCGTGCGCGTGACTGGCTCGCTGCACATGACGATTCAAACCGCGGTGCTCATCGAGACGCTCGTCGATCTCGGCGCCGATGTGCGCTGGGCTTCGTGCAACATTTTCTCGACGCAAGATCACGCGGCGGCCGCGATCGCGAAGGCCGGCGTGCCGGTGTTCGCGTGGAAAGGCGAGACGCTCGAGGAGTATTGGGAATGCACGTGGAAGGCGATCGTGAACAACGAAGGCAAAGGCCCGCAGCTCGTCGTCGACGACGGCGGCGACGTGACGCTCTTCATTCATAAAGGTTACGAGCTCGAGGAAGGCGACAAGTGGGTCGATAGCGCATCCGGCTCGCACGAGGAAAAAGTCATTAAGGACATGCTGAAGAAAATCCACGCGGAAAATCCGTTCATATTCCACGAAATCGTGAAGGAATGGCGCGGCGTTTCCGAGGAGACCACGACCGGCGTGCATCGTCTTTACCAGATGCTCGAAAAGGGCAAGCTACTCGTGCCGGCGATCAATGTGAACGACACGGCGACGAAATCGAAATTCGACAATCTTTACGGCTGCCGCCATTCACTCGTTGATGGCATCAACCGTGCGCTCGACGTGATGATCTCCGGCAAAGTCGCAGTCGTCTGCGGTTACGGCGATGTCGGCAAAGGCTGCGCGCAATCACTCAAAGGACAAGGCGCGCGCGTCATTGTCACCGAGATCGATCCGATCAACGCGCTGCAAGCCGCGATGGAAGGTTACGAAGTGACCACGGTCGAGGAGACGCTCGGACGCGGCGACATTTACGTCACCACCACTGGCAATGTGGACATCATCACCTTCGACCACATGTCGAAGATGAAAAACCAGGCCGTCGTCTGCAACATCGGCCACTTCGATAACGAGATTCAGGTCGATCTTTTGAACAACGCAAAAGGCGTGAAGCGCACGAACATCAAGCCGCAGGTGGACAAATACACCTTCGCCGACGGCCACGAGATTTTCCTGCTCGCCGAAGGCCGCCTCGTGAACCTCGGCTGCGCCACCGGCCATCCCAGCTTTGTGATGAGCAACTCGTTTTCAAACCAGACGCTCGCGCAGCTCGATCTCTGGGCAAACAAGGACAGCTACAAGCCCGGCGTTTATATTTTGCCGAAACAACTCGACGAAGAAGTCGCGCGACTGCACCTCGAAAAGATCGGTGTGAAGCTCACGAAGCTCTCGCAAAAACAAGCCGAGTATCTCGGCGTGCCGGTCGAGGGTCCTTACAAGCCGGCTCACTACCGCTACTAAAGCGGTAGTGGCTCTAGTTAACTAACGCGTTTGGTTAGCGCGCGGCAGCGCTCGGGCTGGCCGAGGCTGCGCCCTGCGATTTCGCGTAGTTTTCCTTGCGCTCAATACTCTTCTCCAGGCGCTCGATCTCGCCATTCACCGGGCTTTTGTAATTTTTGCCCTTTCCGCCACGCGGTGGATTATCGATCGATTTTTGGATGCGCTCCGCTTCGCGCTTGAGTTGGTCTGCATCGTTTTGCGTGAGCGCGCCTGAGGTGCTGTCCTTGTCAATGCGTTCCTGCAGCGCTTTGAGCCGGCCGCCTTCGCCAGCAGCCTTGTTGCCACCGGCAAAACATAATGAGCCAATTGTGAGAACGGTTAGAAAAACGAGGGATTTTTTCATATGTGGTTAAACATCTTCAGCAGGGGGAAAGTTTCGCGCAAATCATTTTTCGAGCGTCTTGCCCTCGGCGGTCAGCTTGAGCTGATGCGATTTTCCGCCGGCCTTGACGCTGATCTCGAAAAATTTCGCAGCGCCTTTTTCGATTTCCTTGATGTGCGAGATGCTCGCGCCAGGGAACTGCTTTTCGACTGCGGCTTTGATGTTCGCGGGCGTTTCGCCGACCGAAATACGATGCTCGGTCTGGATCAATTTGCCTTCTTCCGAAATGACGATCGCCAGCTTTTTGCCGTCGCGCTCGAACTCCACTTCATGCGCGCGTTTGCCGTCTTCGAACGTGTCTTCGACCTCCTCGATTTTCGAGCTGCCGACCAGCTCGCGCGCGGTTTTCTGCACAGCCGGCGGCAAGCTTTCGAGATCGTCTTTCTCTGCAGAATGTGCGGGGGCAATCGCGAGAAAAGCTGCGGCAATGGCGATGGGAAAAATGGTGGGAATTTTCATAGGTCTGGCAAAAGTAAAAGTCAGACGCTTCATGACAAGCCGCCGTTCACGCAAAATACAGCTTTTCGGCGCCTTGGCTTCGATTTCGACGCGAGAACATGACGAAAATCCCGAACGCAACGTATCGGTTGCAATTCAACAAATCGTTTACGTTTCGTCAGGCGTGCGAAATCGTGCCGTATTTGCATGACCTCGGCATCAGCCACGTTTATGCGTCGCCCTATTTTCAGGCGAGTCCCGACAGCCCGCACGGCTACGACATTTGCAATCACAACGAGCTGAACGCGGCGATCGGCTCGCGCAGTGATTATGAAGCATTCGTCGCGGCACTGCACGGCCACGGCATGGAGCAGATCGTCGATTTTGTGCCGAACCACATGGGCATCGCCGAGTCGCTCAACACCTGGTGGATGGATGTCCTGGAAAACGGCCCGAGCTCGGTTTACGCGCCGTTTTTCGATATCGACTGGCATCCGCTCAAAGACGAGCTGGAGAACAAAGTCCTGCTTCCGATTCTCGGCGATCAATACGGGCGCGTGCTGGAAAAAGGCGAGCTGCGCGTGCGCTGCGAGCACGGCGCCTTCTTCCTGACGTATTATGAAACGAAGCTGCCGCTCACTCCGCGCAGCTACGGCGCCATCTTGAAAATTGCGCTGCAAAACCTGAGCGTGCATTACGCCGCGCAGGATTTTTACCTCGAGCTGCAAAGCATCATCACCGCGACCGAGCACCTGCCCGAGCGCACGGAAAGCGATCGCGAAAAAATCGAGGAGCGTTCGCGCGAAAAGGAAATCATCAAGCGCCGCCTCGAACGCTTGTGCAACGAATGCCCGCAAGTCGCCGAAGCCATCGCCCAGGCGCTGCACACCTTGCAGGGACATGCCGGCGAGCCGCGCAGCTTCGACACACTCGATGCTTTGCTCGACGCGCAATGCTACCGGCTCAGCTACTGGCGCGTCGCTTCGGAGGAAATCAATTACCGGCGCTTTTTCGACATCAATAATCTCGCGGCGATTCGCATGGAATTGCCCGAGGTCTTCGACGCGGCGCACCGGCTCGTTTTCGACCTGCTGAAAAGCGGCGCGGTCGCCGGGCTGCGCATCGACCACGTGGACGGCTTGTTAAACCCGCGCGAGTATCTCGAGCAGTTGCAGCAGCGCGCGTCGGAGCTCGTTCCCGGCGCGGAAAAGCCGCTCTCGCTTTATTTGCTCGTCGAGAAAATCCTCGTCGGAAACGAACGGCTGCGGCCCGACTGGCCGGTTCACGGCACGACCGGCTACGATTTCACGAACCAGGTCACCGCGATGCTCGTGGATCGTTCCGCGGAAAAATCGATCACCGACACGTATCACAAGTTCATCGGCGAGCGGACGCGTTTCAGCGATCTCGTTTACCAGAAAAAACAGCTCACGATGCGGCTCTCGCTCGCCAGCGAAATCAACGTGCTCGGCCACATGCTTAACCGCCTCTCCGAGCGCAATCGCTGGTTCCGTGACTTCACGCTCAACGCGCTCACGACCGCCGTGCGCGAAGTCATCGCGTGCTTTCCCGTTTATCGCACTTACCTCGAGCCCGGCCGCGAAGCGAGCGAGGACGACCGGCAGGTCATCACGCGCGCGGTCGCGATGGCGAAACGGCGCAACCCCGGCATCGAGTCATCGGTCTTCGATTTTTTGCGCGAGATTTTGCTGATGAAATTTCCGGAAAACATCGACGACGCCACGCGCGAGGAGCACGTGCGCTTCGTCATGAAATTCCAGCAATGCACCGGGCCGATCATGGCAAAGGGGCTCGAGGACACCGCGTTTTACATCTACAACCGCCTCGTTGCGCTCAACGAAGTCGGCGGCGAGCCGCAGCACTTCGGCGCGACGCCGGAAACCTTGCACCGGCAAAACGCGGCGCGCCGGAACGACTTTCCGCACGCGTTGCTCGCGACCTCCACGCACGACACGAAACGGAGCGAGGACGTCCGGGCGCGCATCGCGGCAATCTCGGAAATCCCGGAACTCTGGCGCCGCTCGCTTGTGCGCTGGCGTGCGCTCAACCACAAGCGCAAGCAGCACATCGACGGTGAATTTGCGCCCGATCCGAATGAAGAATATCTGCTTTACCAGACGCTGCTTGGCTCGTGGCCATTCGACGGGAATGCCGATGAACACTACGTCGCGCGCATTCAGGACTACATGACGAAGGCGGTGAAGGAGGCGAAAATCAACAGCAGTTGGATCCAGCCGCACGAGGCATGGGACAGTGCGGTGCGCGAATTCATCGCGCGCATTCTGGATCGTTCGCGGCGCAATCGTTTCCTCGAAAGCTTCGAGCCGGTCGCGCGACAAATCGCGGAGCTCGGCGCGATCAATTCGCTGTCGCAAACGCTCGTCAAACTCACTGCGCCGGGCGTGCCGGACACCTATCAGGGGAATGAAACGTGGGATTTATCTCTCGTTGACCCGGACAATCGGCGCCCGGTCGATTACGAATTTCGCCGGCAGCAACTCGACGCCGTGAAAAACCACACGTCGCCCGGGGAGCTGCTTGAACACTGGCGCGACGGGCGGCTCAAGGTTTTCCTCACGCAGCGCGTGCTGGAATTTCGCCGCGCTAATTTCGCGCTGTTCGCGCATGGCGATTACGCGCCGATCGAAGTCAACGGCGAGTTCGCGGAGAGCATCTTCGCGTTTGCGCGCCGTCACGAAAACCGCACGCTCATCGTCATCGCGCCGCGCCTGACCGCGCGCGTCGGTTTTCCGCCGATTGGCGATGCGTGGCGCGACACCGCGCTCAATTACGAGGCCGGCGAGCTGCGCGATCTTTTCACCGGCCGCGACTGGACGCCGCAAATCGCCGATGCGCTCCGCGAGCTGCCGTTCGCGGTTTTCGCAAATTAGCGGCGCTTGACGCGACGCGCGCGACCGCCTGTGATGCCGGTTTCGCGATGGCAGAGATCATTCAATCGTTGCGCCTTCTGGCCGATCCGACCCGGCTGCGGCTGCTTCTTTTGCTGCAACAGGAAGAGCTCTCCGTCGCCGAGATCCAGGAAATCCTCGGCATGGGCCAGTCGCGCATTTCCTCGCACCTCGCGCAGCTCAAGGCCGCGAAACTCGTGCAGGACCGCCGCGCCGGCAAGAACATCTACTACGCGTTGACCCGCGACAATCCGCTGCTGGAACAAATCGCTGCGCTGGTGCAGGCGAGCGCGAAGGAGATTCCGGAGACCGCGCAGGACCGCACCGCGCTCAAATTGATTTTGAGCAAACGCCAGGACAAGGCGCGCGAGTATTTCAACAAGCTCGCCGGCAAATTCGGACGCAGTTACTGCCCGGGGCGCACCTGGAAAGGCGTCGCGCATTTGCTGCTGACGCTCGTGGGCCCGATTACGGTCGCCGACCTCGGCGCGGGCGAGGGGACGTTGTCGCAGCTTTTGGCAAAACACGCGAAACGCGTCATCGCGATCGACAACTCGGAAAAGATGGTCGAGTTCGGCTCCGGTCTCGCAAAAGAACACGGCTTCGAAAATCTCGAATACCGGCTCGGCGACATCGAGGAACCGCCGATCGCGCCGAACTCGGTCGACCTCGCCATCCTGAGCCAGGCGCTCCACCACGCAGCGAACCCCACGCGAGCCATCGCCGCCGCGCATCGCATTTTGAAACGCGGCGGACGCATCGCGATCCTCGACCTGCTTGCGCACAATTTCGAAAAAGCGCGCGAACTTTACGCCGACGCCTGGCTCGGCTTCAGCGAGGTGCAACTGCACGAGATGCTGAAAGCCGCCGGCTTTGCCAAAATCGAGGTGGACGTGGTCGCCCGCGAGAGCGAGCCGCCGCACTTGCAGACGATCTTTGCGACAGCGGTGAAGTAAGCGGCTTACGCCAGCGTCTCGATCGCGATGGCATTCGCCGCGGATCGCGTCTCCACGAGCAGCTTGACGAAAATGCTCTCGAGATGTTTTTCGACCGTCCGTTTGCCGATGCCGAGGATCTTCCCGACGTCTTCATTGCTCTTCCCTTTGCACGACCAGTAGAGCACCTCCGCCTCGCGCAGCGTCAGCCCGAGCACGCACAATCGCTCCGGCCCTCGCGCGCGTTTTTCCTGCAGGAGCAAATGCTCGAGCCCGTCCGCATCGGGCGGCGAATAGTGGACCGTGAGAGCGCCGTGCGCAGAGTCGGTCTGCAGCGGCGTCGGCGGCACGAACGGATCCATGAGTCCCGGCTCCACCCTGCGCTGCGCCACGATCCAGCGGCTGATTTTTTCCGGCAGCGCGCTCGCATTCGTTTGCGGAAAATGAGCGCGCAGCAAGTCGCGCGCGGTATCCGTGCAGTGGCGCACGCGCCGGTCCGCGCCGATGGTGATGATGGCCGATGTTGCCCTGTCGGCATTGGCTCGCGCCGACAAAAACTCCGCATTGCGCCGCGCATAGGGAAAATGCCGGGCAAGCTCCCGGATCAGCGATCGCGTAATGGGTGAGGATTTTTGTCTGCGCCTGGCGACAAGAGCGAACGGATCGAAGCTGTCCCACGTCAGCTCCCGCAACGCTGCCACGATTCGATGCGGAAACTCCTCGATGCCCGCGGGCGCGTAAAGAGCGCCCAGCGCCGTCGAAAGCCGTTTCAAGTCTCGCTCGGAAAAACGTCGCATGCCCGCCGATTTTCGCGGGAGTCCAGCAGAAGCCGGCGCGCCTTGCAACGCTAATCTCGCGAGCCCCGGCTACTTTCCGAACAGTCCCAGCAACTTGCATGCTAATGGGTATACGTAAATACACGAATCCCCCAAAATTGCGGAATGCGTTACACGTTTCGCCAGCCATGAAACGCCTATTGTCGATTTCGGTTCCTGCAATGCCTTCCGGCTTTGGAAAATTGCCCGCCTCGCTCCCGCAAATGGCTCCCTCGCTTTCAGCACTGCGAGCCTTTTGCAGCAGCAAGGCGCGCTTTTCCGGCAGCGAGGCTCCCGGCGGCCTCAGCGAGGCGCGCGTTTGCAGCAGCGAGGCTCCCGTCGTTCTCAGCGAGGCAGCCGGTTGTCGCAGCGAGACCTTCTTTGCCCTTGGCGAGGATGCCTCTGCTCAGAGCGAGGCTCCCTCGACCCGCAGCGAGGCCGCCTCTCTCGCGGGCGAGAACCCCTCGTTCGTGGCCAAGCCACTATCGATGCTCAACTTACAGAAAAATGATCATTTTTCGACACGTCAAACCTCACACCAAACACCAAAAACCTGAATCCTAACTCTTCATTCCAATGACAGACTACATCCCGCAATCCTACAAAAACCTCCGCGACTGGCTGCAAAAGCAAAAAGACGAACTCCCTGCGAAAGCCGCAACGCTTGGCATGACCGACGCCGAGCGCGACACCTATCTCAATGCTGTCAACTGCCTGCTGCCCGTCGTCAGCGCCATCGTCGATCTCATGGACGAACTCGACGCGAAGACCGCCGACTTTGAACCATTGCTCGCGGCGCAATCGCCCATCCTCCGCGCCGCGATCAAGCGCCTGAAAACCAGCCCCGCCTGCACCCCGAGCCTCGCGCAGGAGATGGAATGGGTCGGCGACAGCACCGACGTCGATCCCAAAACCTCGCGCCCGACCATCACCATCGAGGCGCAGCGCGGCCGCGTCCGCATCGACGGCAAAAAGCCCGGCTTCGAAGCCGTGAACCTCTACAGCCGCATCAAAGGCCAGATGCAATGGAAACTCATCGCCGTGCGCAAACGCAAATTCCCCATCTACGACGACACCCCGCTCGCCGTCCCCGGCACCCCCGAGGTCCGCGAATACATGGCCATCGGCGTGGTCAATGACGAGGAAGTCGGCGAGCCGAGCGAAATCAAGGAAGTGGCTTACGCGGGGTAGGGGAGAATGATCAAACGCCAGCAAAGACCCTGAACTATGAAAAACAAACAACTCATCACAGCGGCTGTAATCGCCGCACTCGCGACCGGCGTGATCGCCCTGGTTGTCGTTAAAATAATCCCAAACCCACAGTCCGCATTCCATCCGGCAATGAGCGAATCGAAAGCGGCGCAACAATCTTCGCCGCAGCAAACAGCGGGAACCTACGCGACGAACCCAGCCGCACAAAACTCCACCGCACTTCCATCGGTCGTTGTTTCCAGCATTGTCGCGCCGCCGGCGGCGGTGCAGCCTGTCGCGCCGGATTCCGGCAGGCATCTGAGTGCGAGCGAGGGCGGAACTTTGAAGCGGGCTCGTGCGGTGCTCCCGCAGGGACAGGCTTCCATCAAGGTTGGCGACAGGACTTTCGCCCCGCGAAATCTATCCAGCCACTTTGAGCGGATCGCCATCGCAGGAAAACAGGATGTGCCGGTCACGCTCACATGGCCTGCCGATAACACGAGTGGTGATGTCTTTGTGCATGCAATTCAAGGTGGAAAAATCGATGGCGCGGAAAACTGGAAGCGCATCGCGCTGAATCAAAGCAAGAAGGTGAACTTTACCTTCACGCCGGATGCTTCACCCGGCCTTTACCAGGTTGTTCTGCGACGAGGCACGCATGAAGAGGCGCTCGAGTTCTGGGTGCCTACTAAAGAACCCAAATTCGATCCGCCGACTCTTCAATAACTCATCTCAACCATTTTCTTCCCATGAACACCTATTCCTTTAAATCCACCATCGTTGCCGCGCTTCTTATGGTTTGCGGAGCACCCGCCTATTGCGTTTGCTCCAATCAGAAACCGGGTGGCCCGCCTGCTCCTTGCAACAATGATACTCCACCTTGCCCGCCGCCGAGCTGTGATGGAGCTAACCGGTTCGACTCGGGCACGGGTAATGTAAACCGGACGATCACCGATTTGCAGCTATTCGCGGGCGCGGGTGAGGAAAAGCTGGCTTTCCAGCGGATCACGACGAGCCGCTACCTCGGCGCGATTCCCACTCCTTTTGGCGCGGGCGGAAGCTGGCGGCATAGCTTTTACTGGAATGTCTATTACTCCGGCACCGACTCGGCGACGGGCAATGAGATCATCCACGTCGATTATCCCGATGGAACGGAGAATGACTTTTACAAGAAATCGACGACCGATCTGTATCTGACCGCAGGGAGTGCCATTCAGGAGCGCATCCAGCAATCCAGCACGGACGCGAATCAATACAATCTCTATTTTCCGGATGGTCATCGCGTCGCTTTTTACAAGATTACCTCCGGCTCGAATGTCAGTTTTAACGTGCAGGGCGCCTATGACAGATACGGAGAGTTTTTTGCCTTTACTAATGACTCGCAAGGACGCGTGGTGAGAGTGACCGAGCCTGCGGGCCGGTATATCCAAATCACCTACGGCTCAGTCGGAAACTATGGCGTGGCCAATGTGACTTTTAACTATACCAATACCAGCGCGACGTCTGTTTCTCTGGCGGGCACTTTCAATGGCTGGAATACGACCGCCACGCCCATGACCCAAAGCAATGGTGTATGGTCTGTCACCATCCCGCTGCAGCTCGGCACTTCCTATCAATACAAATTCGTTGTCAATGGCAGCCAGTGGAATAACGACTCGAATAATCCGAATACCGTCCCTCCCGGCGGGCCTTCCAGCGGGAATAATTCATTGGTCACGGTGAGCCAGGGAGACAATGGCTTGAACCAGAGCGCGCCTACGCCGGTGGATTTCAGCTATACGAGCAACAGCGCCACCAGTGTGGCCGTGGCAGGGGATTTCAACGGCTGGAGCACCACGGCAAATCTTATGACGAATCATAACGGCACTTGGACTGCCACGATCAATGTTCCAAACGGATTCCACCAATACAAACTCGTGGTCAATGGCAGCCAGTGGATTCAAGATCCGGCGAACCCATTTACCGCCTCCGATGGTTACGGCGGATATAACTCTCAGGTTTCGGTGGGTTATCTCGACGAAGCCATCACACAGGTTTCGACCAGTGATGGACGCTCCGTGAGCTATGCCTATTCTCCATTCTATGTTGGCGGCACGATCTATTCGATGCTGGTGCAGGCGACTTACAGCGATGGAAGCGCCGCACATTACACTTACAATACGCCCTTCTACGGTGGCCGTCCCTTGCTAAAGACGGTCGACGATCCGCGCTACCTTGCCGGGGTTGCGAAGCCCGGTTCCGCCACGCGCCTTCAATACACTTACCAGGCCGCCGGCGTGGAGGGGTTCGTTTCGACGGAGCAAAGCCTGCTCACTGGCGCGGTAATCGCCAGGATCAATACGCCGACCACGGAAGGCGTGCGAAGCATCGGCGCGCCGGACGGCTCGACCGCAACCGTGAATCTGAATGGCGCGGCACAGGTCACCTCCCGCTCCGATTACCTCGGGAGAACCACCACCTACAACTACTTTAGCAGCGGCTATGGAATGCTATCGTCAGTGACGGATGCGCTGGGCCGCACCACCACCTACGGCAGGACCTGGGATTTTGGTGTGATCAA
>Ga0070741_10001291_pt1 | contig 78205 bp, 69 predicted proteins | sample Coa_R1_4_FD_66440 | JGI IMG/M metagenome (GOLD analysis project Ga0070741, IMG submission 66440) | Surface soil microbial communities from Centralia Pennsylvania, which are recovering from an underground coalmine fire - Coalmine... | ecosystem: Environmental > Terrestrial > Soil > Unclassified ...
GGAGCCGACGTAGACGACGCCGCCCGCCACCGCCGGCGACGACCAGACATAGCCGCCGGTGGCCGCCGTCCACAGCGGCGCACACGTCTTCGGGCTACCCGAACAGCCCGTCACGCCGGCCGCGTCGAACGCGTACAGCTTGCCGTCCCCCGAGCCGACGTAGACGACGCCGCCCGCCACCGCTGGCGACGAGTGGACCTGGTAGCCGGTGGTCGCCGTCCACAGCGGCGTGCAGGTCTTCGGGCTGCCCGAGCAGCCCGTCATGCCGGCGGCGTCGAACGCGTACAGCTTGCCGTCGTCGGAGCCGACGTAGACGACGCCGCCCGCCACCGCCGGCGACGACTGAACCCAACTGCCGGTGGTCGCCGTCCACAGCGGCGCACAGGTCTTCGGGCTGCCCGAACAGCCGGTCACGCCGGCGGCGTCGAACGCGTACAGCTTGCCGTCCTCCGAGCCGACGTAGACGACCCCGCCCGCCACCGCCGGCGACGAGTAGGCGTAAATGTTGCCGGCGGTCGCCGTCCACAGCGGCGTGCAGGTCTTCGGGCTACCAGAGCAGCCGCTGGCGCCGGCAGCGTCGAACGCGTACAGCTTGTAGTCGTCGGAGCCGACGTAGACGACGCCGCCCGCCACCGCCGGCGACGACTGAACCCAGCTGCCGGTGGTCGCCGTCCACGCCGCAACCAGGCTCGACACGTTCCCGACCCCGATCGTCGACTCATCCGGGTTGAACCCCGTATGCGCCGGACCAAACCGGAACGCCGGCCACGCATTGCCCGCACCGCTCGACGACGCCCCCGACACAAACCCCAACAACAGCAACACCGAAACCACCACCACCAACAACCGGCCAACCCCGACCCTGCTCGAAACCCGCGATCCCATCCCGACCACCCTCTTCCCAGCCGCCAAACAGGCGCACACAAGGTGCGGCCGGCCGATCATCCAGCCATGCCTCCTCCCCGGCATCCGCAGAACCGCCGAACCGGCCGCCGAAACTACCGACGCAGACCCGGCCCCACCCCAACCGAGAGAGCGCCCCGAACACCCCCACCGAACAGAAGCGCAAGTCCCAAACCGGCAAACAACAGCAGGCCATCATCGGTGCCGGCAGCGATCACGCCTCCCGCAACCACCCAACCAGGCCAGCAGAAAGGCGACGAAGAAGACTCCGGCCGGCCCCCCGATCAAGGGACCGGCCGGAGGAACCGTCTCAGTGCACGTTGAAGACGCTCGTCTTTCCGCTGATCCCGCCGCTCGACAGCGTGATCCGGTCGTTCGCGAACACGCTCGGGATCGTCGCGGTCGTGGCGCTGACCCCGTTCGCGAACGGGGACGGGGTGGCGGGTGTGAGGCCGCCGTCGAGGCTCGTCCAGCTGGCCGTGCCCTTGTAGTTGGGAACGGTCGAGCCGAGCGCATCGACGGCGAGCGCCTTCAGCTGGAAGGGGACGCCGTGGCTGATTGGTGTCGTGATCCGCAACCGGATCGCGGCGAACGGGCCGGCGACCGTGAACGGGTCGCTCTGGCCGCTGATCGCGCCGCTCGTGAAGGTGATCCGGTCGGCCTGGAAGGGGGCGCGGATCCGTGCGCGGCTGCTGCTGGCGCCGTCGACGAAGCCGTTCGGCTCGCTCGGGCTGAGCGCACCGTCGAGGCTCGACCAGGCGAGCGGCCCCTGGTAGTCGCGCAGCCGGTTTCCGGCCGCGTCGTCGGCGACGGCCCTGACCAGCAGCTCCGTTCCCTGCTTGACCAGCAGCGACTCTCCGCTCGACGCGGCGCTCGCCGGGCCGGAGTGCGCCCAGACGCTGACCGCGATCGAGGCGAGCGGCCCGTACACGTTGAAACCGGTGCTGTCGGTGACGCCCAGGCTGCTCACGGTCAGGCTGTCCTGGTGGAACGGCGCCGCGATCGTCGCCGTCGTCCGGCTGACCCCGTCCACAAACGACGCCGGTGCCGCCGGCGACAGCGCACCGGAGAGATCCGACCAGCTCGCGGCCGCGTCGAAGCCGTGCAGCACCCGGCCGGCGCTGTCAAACGCCGTCGCCGTCACCGTGAACGCCACCCCCGCCTTCACCGGCAGGTCGACCCGCAGCAAGACGCTCGCCAGGTCGAAGACACCGACCGAGTACGTCTTCCAACCCAGCTTCGCCGGCGACGAGGAGTCCTTCGCCTGCACCGTGAACGTCGAGGCCCCAGCCGTGGTCGGGGTGCCGCTCAACCGGCCGGCCGACGACAACGTCAACCCGGCCGGCACGGCCCCATCACTGACCGAGAACCGGTAGGGAGCCGTCCCCTCCGTCACGTCGATCCGCTCGTCATACGGCTTCCCGAGCGCGGCCGCCGGGAGTGCGCCAAGCGCAAGGTCGCCGACCGGCACGAGCGAGACGCCGTCGAGGTAGGTGCCGACACCGTTCGAGACGCCGAGGTCGTCGAACTCAACCCTCGCGCTCGCGCCCGTGGCGCTGACGAGGTAGCTGTACCGCGTCCAGCGCGTGTCGGTCAATCCGCTTCCGTCGGCCGAAAGCGTGTCGAACTGGCCTCCCTCCCACTTGATCCCGAGCACGTTGTCCGCGGTCGGCGTGCCCGGCCGGGGCGAGAAGAAGAAACTCAACTCGTACTCCCGACCCGGCTGCGTAGCGACGGTCTGGCGGATGCCGCACGAGCCGTACGAATCCAGCTCCACATGCTGATCCCCGACCGCCGGACTCCCAACCACACGGCGTTGAAGCTCGATCCCCTGGCTCGGCCCGTAGGCAAGATCCCAACCCGGAAGCGACCTGAAGTAGCGAACAGTCCCCTCCGGAATCACCGGCGACTCGAAACTGCCGTTGACGATCACATCACCGGCGACGGCCAGCCGGCCAGGCGTCCTGCCGGCGCTGCCCACCGACGCCAGGGCGAGCGCGAGCGGCACCGTCATCACGAACGCCGCCACCAACCTGCGGCCCCAGATCGCACCTCGTAGAGGAACCATCACCAAACCTCCCGTCTCGCCGAAGCAGGCAGACAAGAGAGAGCCGGCGGCGGCGATTGAACAGACCCGGTCTAACCCGAACCGGCCCCGAGGGCATCAGTGCCCGCACCGATCCGGTTCCAGCAACTACCGACCCCGACACTGCCTCAAACGGCCCCAGGGGCGTCGATCGGCCGGCCCCCTAACCACGGGGAGGCCGGCCGATACGAGAACACCGACCGCCTTCACCTGGAACCGCGCACGCGCGGAACTCGAAGGATGAAGAAGCGAGGCTCCTTGCCCTGGAGTGTCTCTGTGGCGGGTACTCCGGCCGAGCCGAGAGACAGTATCCGGCGCGGGAGGGGGTATCCCTCCGGCGAGGCGCCCCATCCGTGCGCAGACGGCGACTCGCTCGTGGTACCGGACTTGGTAGGGATCTCAGCGGATCTCACCGAGCCCGACGGGGGTGGAGCGGGGTCGAAACCCCGCTCCTGGAGCCAAGTGGACCCCCGTCCGGCCGAGTCAAAACCCGGTGGCCGCAAGGCCGTGCGGGTTCGATCCCCGCCTTCGGCACCCTCGGAGAACGGCGTGGTTGCGCCGCTTGCGCGCCTGGGCGGCGTTCGCAGCGGCGGCTACGGACGCCGCGATGCGCGCTAGGGCGCGAAGCTGCAGTTCGAGAACCGCGAGGTGTCGTTCTTACCGACATCCGTCGCGGTGACGGCGATCGCCGTCCCCGACGCCTGGTTCGGGACCTTGATCGTCGTCTGTACGTTGCCGCTCGAGTCGGCCGCCACCGTCTTCGTCGCGAGCAACGTCTTGCCCTCGCCCGCCCCCGACGGATCGCAGAACGGGTTCGCGAACGCCTCGAAGCGGTAGCTCGCCGACGCCTGCCCGCCCGCGAGCGAGACCGTCAGCGTCGTCGTCGTGCTGCCGGCGACGAGGTCGGCGATCGACGGTGTCGGCTGGCCGTCGTTGGCGCCGCTCCCGAGGAAGATGCCGCTCGTGTAGTTGCGGAAGATCGAATTCCCGAGGACGGCGTTCCCGTTCGCCTGGCCGACGCTCACGCCTGAGGCGTTGAACGCGATCGTGTTCGCGGCCGCGGCCGTCGTGCCGCCGATCGTCGTCAGGGTGGCGCCGCCGTCGACGGCGACGCCGCCGACCAGCTTGAGCAGCGGAGCGGCGCCGTTTCCGAGCGGCAGCTTTCCGGTTGCGTCCGTGCCGATCAGGTTCCCCTGGATACGCACGCCCGTCGAGTTGTCGACCGCGACGCCGGCCCAGTTGTTCCCGGAGACGACGTTGCCCGCGCCGGCGGCGGTGCCTCCGATCAACGCGCCGCCCGCCGAGTCGACGACCTGCACGCCGTCGCCGTTCAGGAGCGGCCGCGATCCCGACGCGTCGGTGCCGACGTAGTCGCCCTCGACGACGTTCCCGATCCCGGCGTGGTCGATCACGACGCCGCTTCCCGGCAGGTTCCCCGAGATCACGTTCCGCGCGCCGCCGCTCGTGCCGCCGATCCTGTTGCCGCTCGCGGAGCTTGCGATCACGGCGCCGGCGCCGTTGTACTGCACGAACGGGGGCCCCGGAACGGAGCTGGCGACCGGGACGGTGCCGGTCGCGTCCACGCCGAGGTAGTTGCCCTCGACGAGGTTCGAGGACGTGCCGGAGTCGGTCAGGAGCACCTCGGCGTTCCAGTTGCCGGAGATCACGTTTCGCGCGGCCGCCGTCGTTCCGCCGATCGTGTTCGAAGCGGCGGCTGACTCGATCGCCACGCCTGCGTTCTGGTTCCGGATCCCGAAGCTGCCGGTGGCGTCGGTGCCGATCAGGTTCCCCTGAACGGCGTTACCCGTCGTCCCGCTGCCGCTGATCGTGACGCCGTCCACGCCGTTGCCGGAGATCAGGTTGCCGGCCCCGGCGTCCGTGCCCCCGATCGTGTTCCTCGTCGCGCCGCCCGTGAGCGAGATCCCGGATCCCGCGTTCGGCAGCGCGAACCGGCCGGTCGTGCCGATGTCGTTCCCCTCGATCAGGTTGTTCCTCGCGCCGCCGAGCAGCGAGATTCCGTTCCCCCCGTTCCTCGCGATGAAGTTCCGAGCCGAGGTCGTCGTGCCGCCGATCGTGTTGCCGTTGGCGCCGCCGGAGATCGAGATCCCGTCGCCGCCGTTTCCGGGGCCGCCGGCAAGACCCAGGTGCGGCGGGCCGGGCGGCTCGACGCCGACGTAGTCGCCCTCGATCACGTTGCCGCTCGTCCCCGAGAAGACGAGGTCGATGCCGTCGCCGCTGTTCCGCACGACGACGTTCGCCGCCGACAGGCTGGTCCCGCCGATGGTGTTGTTCGAGGCCCCGGACCAGAGCTCGATCCCGATCTGGTTCGCGTACGCGGTTCCCTGGAGGCTGTTCCTCCCGACGAAGTTCCCCGAGACGACGGTGTCGGTGACGCCCGGCCCGTCGAGGCGCAGCGCGGAGCCGTTCGCCGTGAAGGTGTTCCGGTCCGCGGCCGACGTCCCGCCGACGACGTTGTTGGCGGACTGGTTCTGGATCACGACGCCCATGGCGTTTCCCGCGGCATCGCCGGCGACGCCGAGACCGATCGAGCAGCCGGCGAGCTTGTTCCCGCCGCCGTTCTCGAGCTGGATCCCGACGTCGAAGCGCGTGATCGAGAGGGCGAGGATCTTGCTCGAGCCGGCGGAGTCCTCCAGGCCGATCAACGCGAAGCCCGGCTTCTGGTTGTCGACCTGGATCAGCGGCTGGCCGGCGAAGCCAGGCTGGCTGCGCCCGTTGATCGTGATCGGGACCGTGATCTTCGGGAGCGACGCGCTCGTGATCCCGATCACGTGTCCGCCCGATCCCGGGATGTCGAAGGTGATCGTCGCGGCGGCTCCGGACGCGTTGGCGGCGTCGATCGCCGCCCGCAGGGAGCCGGCCCCGGAGTCGTTCGTGTTCGTGACCGGAAACGTCGACGAGCCCGACGCGACCTCGGACGGCAGCACCACGAGGACGAGCAGCGCCAGCAGCGGACCCCTTGCCAGGAGGCGCTTCACGTTCCTCCGAGGATAGACGATTCGGCGCACGCCTTGAGCGAGGCGCTTCGACGGTGCCCACCGAAGAGGGACAGCTCGGCCTCCGGCGTCCCCGCGCGTCGTCCTCGGCACGGGCGGGTCGAGCCGGGCCGCTCGGCACGCCGTAGCCCTCGCGTTAGCTTCTCGTTAGCGGCTGGCGCGAGCTTTCGCCCCATGTCGGGAGGGCGTATCGTCACCGGCAGGAGGTAGAGGGTGCCGATCTCGGACCTCGCGCGTGGGGAGCAGCTCGCGGGCTACCGCGTCGAGGCCCTGCTCGGCCGCGGCGGGATGGGCGTCGTCTACCTCGCGGAGGACCTGCGCCTGAAGCGGCGCGTCGCGCTGAAGCTGCTCGCGCCGGAACTGGCGGAGAACGGCGAGTTCCGCGAGCGGTTCCTGCGCGAGTCCGAGCTCGCCGCGTCGCTCGACCATCCGAACGTGGTCCCGATCTACGAGGCCGGAGAGGCGGACGGCAGGCTCTACATCTCGATGCGCTACGTCGAGGGCGCGGACCTGAAGACGACGCTCGCGGACGGGCCGCTCGCGCCTGCGCACGCCGCGGCGCTCGTCGCGCAGGTGGCGGCCGCTCTCGATGCCGCCCATGAGCGCGGGCTCGTCCATCGCGACGTGAAGCCGTCGAACGTCCTCGTCGACGGGCGTGGGCACGCCTACCTCGGCGACTTCGGCCTGACCCGGCTGCTCGCCGAGCCCGGGCTGTCGCTGCCCTCCGGCTCGTCGCTCGGGACGCCCGACTACGTGGCGCCGGAGCAGATCAGGGGCGAGGAGCTCGACGGCCGCGCCGACGTCTACGCGCTCGGCTGCCTGCTCTACGAATGTCTCGTCGGCGAGCCGCCGTTCCGGAGCGACTCCGAGACGGCCACGCTCTTCGCCCACCTCGAGAAGGAGCCGCCGGTGCTGCCGGGGCTCGAGGACGTGCTGGCGCGGGCGCTCGCGAAGGATCGCGACGAGCGCTTCGAGACCTGCGGGGCGCTCGTCGCCGACGCACGCGAGGCGCTCGGGCTCGGCGCGCCGCCGCGGGACCGGCGGCCGCTCGTGCTCGCCGCCGCCGGTCTCGCCCTGATCGGCGCCGCCCTCGCCGCCTTCTTCCTGACGCGCGGGGGCGGCGGCGGCGGCGCGACCGGCGGCAGCGCCGTCCGGATCGACCCGAACAGCGGCAAGGTCGCGCGGACGATTCCCGTCGGCCGGGACCCGGATGCGATCGCCGCCGGCTCCGGCCGGGTCTGGACGGCCAACTTCGGGGACGGGACGGTGTCGAAGATCGACCCTGCGAGCGGGCGCGCCCAGGCGATCACCGTCAACGGCGGGCCGCTCTCGCTCGCGGTCGAGGCCCACGTCGTCGTCGTTGCGAACGGGCCGCCGGCGAACAGCCTGACGGTGATCGCCGCGGACTCGGGGAACCCGTACGACGTCGTCCAGTTGCCGGACGACCCCACCTACGGAGCCACGCTGCTCGCGGCGGGCCCGGCCGGCGTGTGGCTCGCCGACGAGCAGGGGGCGACGGTGTCGAGGGTTCGCGCCGCCGTCGGAAGCACGACGCGGGTCGACCGCGCGACGGCCGTCCCGCTCGGAAGCGACGCGAACCTGAACGGCCTGGCGGTCGGACACGACGTCTGGGTCACGGGCAGCGACCTCGACCGGAGGCTCTGGCGGATCGACGCCCGCACCGGGCGGATCGCCTCCGTGACCGGGCTGCCGATCGCTCCGAACCGCGTGGCGACCGGCGCGGGCGCGGTCTGGGTGACGGGTGAGATCGACGACGTCCTGCTGCGGGTCGACCCGCGGACGGGCCGCGTCACCGACCGGATCCCGGTCGGCCGCGGCGCCGCAGGTGTGACGGTGGGCGCCGGCTCGGTCTGGGTTGCAAACTCGCTCGACGGCACCGTCGCGCAGGTCGACCCGGTGACCCGCCGGGTCGTCCGGATGATCCGGGTCGGCGGCAGCCCGAACGACGTGACGGCGGACGCCGGCTCCGTCTGGGTGGCGAGCGCGCGGTGAGGCGGTGGGCCGCCGCAACGCTCGTCGGCGCCGCCGTCGCGGGCGCGGCCGGCTGCGGCGGCGGCAAGACCTCGATCCGGATCGGCGTGCTCGGCGTCTGCAGGGGCACCTTCGCTCCCTACTACGACGAGGTCGTGGCCGGGGCCGAGCTTCCGCTGCTCGCGCGCGGAGGGAAGCTCGCGGGCGCGACCCGACGGCCGGAGTCACCGGCGCGAAGGTCGCGGGACACCGCGTCGTGCTCTTCCTGGGCTGCTCCGACGAGTCCGGCTCGCGGGCGCTCGCCGAGGCGCGCCGCCTCGTCGAGCGCGAGCACGTGCAGGTGCTCGTGGGGCTCGAGACGAGCGCCGCGGCGCTCGCCGTCCGCGACTACGCGCGCACCAAGCCTGACGTCGCGTTCCTGATCGGGATCTCGCCGGCGGCGCAGCCGACCCTCGAGCGGCCGGCGCCGAACGTCTTCCGCTTCACGACGAACGCGCTGCAGTGGAGCGCCGGGCTCGGGGCGTATGCGTACCGCACCCTCGGCTGGCGCCGTGCGGTCGTGATCGGCAACGATTTCGACTTCCCGTGGGCCGAGGTCGGAGGGTTCGTCGCCGAGTTCTGCGCGCTCGGCGGCGACGTCGTCCGCCGCATGTGGACGAACGCGCCGAAGACGGTGCCCGCCGCCGACGGCTACTTCCTCAGCGAGTTCATCCCGCAGCTGCTGCCGCCGGCCGTGAAGGCGCTGCCGGTTCGCGGGAACCTCGCGCGCCGGGTGCTGATCGGGTACGCGTCGGTCGGCTTCGCCCGTCAGGTGCTCGGCGCGCGCGCGATCGGCGTCGGCGGCGGGTCGGCGGCGCCTCTCGGCTCGTCCCTCCCCGCGTGGACCGCCTACCTGGCGAGCTACCGGCAGGCGTTCCCGAAGCTCTCGTTCCTCGGTCTCGGCGTCTTCTTCTCCACCTCGATGGAGGCGGCCCTGCGAGGGCTCGAGCAGGCCGGCGGCGACGTGGCGAGGCTGCAGTCCGCGCTCCGGACGCTGCGGTTCGAGTCTCCGACCGGGCCGGTGCGGCTGAACGGCCACCGGCAGGCGATCGCGTCGAACTACCTGCTGCAGGTGACGGCGAGCGGGCTGAGGACGATCCGGACGGTGCCCGAAGTGGACGACTCGTACGCCGGCCGGTTCTCGCCGTCGAAGCCTCTGCCGTCGCGCACCTACCCGCCGTGCACGCGCGGGAACGCGCCCGCGTGGGCGCGCTCACGCTGACGGCGCGAGCGACCAGGTGAACCGGGTGAGGTTCTCGCGCGGGGCGAGGCCGCCCGGGCGCAGCCCGCGCCTGACGAGGATCGTCGGGCGGCCGCTCGCCGCGAGCGCGCCGCGCACGGGGCCGACTCCGTCCCGGCGCCAGCGGTCGGAGAGCCCGACGATCGTGATCGCCGCGGCGGCTGCGGCTCGGGTCATCGCCTGCGTGCCCGGCTCGAGCAGGAGCGGCTCGGCAGCGACGCCCAGCGCGCGCTGGACGGCAAGCGACGCGCTCGCGAGCAGCCGGCTGGCGTCGCGTCCCGAGGTCGCGGTCGGCCCGGCGAGCCGCAGCGGGGCCTCCCAGCTGCCGGCGAGCCAGGCGCCGAGCTCGATCGCGCACCAGTCGTGCGGAGCGCCGCCGAACGGGACGAGCACCGGGCCGGGGTCGGCGGCGCCGCCGGCGAGGACGCCGACGTCGCACGGCGCCGAGCGGAGCACCGCTGCGAGCTGGGGGTCGTCGAGCAGGCCGGGCGGCGCGTCGACGAGCAGCAGGTCGCAGTCGAGCTCCGAGGCCATCCGGACGGCGTCGTCGCCCGGCGCCCGCGAGGTGAAGGCTGCTCCGCGCGCGGCGACTCCGTCTGCCTGCAGCTGCTCGCGAAGCGTGTGCAGCTCGGCGGTCGCCGCTCCGAGCCCGGCGCCGTCCGCGAGCGCCCGTGCGACGACGAGCTCTCTCGCCGGCCTCCGCGCGAGCGCCGCCGCGAGCGCGACGAGCGGCCGGATGGCGTCGCCGGCGAACGGCGCGACGAGGATCGACCGCTCGGGCGGCGCGGCGGCCTGGAGGTCGAGCGCCGGGTCCTGGCGAAGGATTGCCTGCTCGAGCTCCTGGAGCGGCGGGCTCGGCTCGATCCCGAGGCCGTCGACGAGCGCCTCGCGGGCCTCGCGGTACGCCTCGAGCGCCTCCGCCTGACGGCCGGCTCGGTACAGCGCGAGCATCTGCTGCCCGCGGAGCCGTTCGCGCAGCGGATGCTCCCGCGCGAGCGCCTCGAGCTCACCGGCGAGGTCGGCGTGGCGGCCGAGCGCGAGCTCCGCGTCGATCCGCTTCTCGACCGCCGAGAGCCGGAGCTCCTCGAGCCGGCCGATCGCCGGCCGGGCGAACTCCTCGTAGGCCAGGTCGGCCAGCGCGGGTCCGCGCCAGAGCGCGAGCGCCGCGCGCAGGCGGGCCGCGGCGACCGCGGGCTCCGCGCCCTCGGCCTCGGCGCAGAGCCGTTCGAACCGATGCAGGTCGAGTGCCGCGGGCTCGACGCGCAGGACGTAGCCGGGCGCTCGCGTCTGCAGGAGCTCGCCGGCCGGGCCGAGCGCCTTGCGCAGCTTGGAGATCCGGACCTGGAGCGCGGTCGCGCCGGAGTCCGGCGGGTCGTCGCCCCACAGCTGATCGATCAGCCGGTCGGCCGACACCACCTGATTCGCGTTCAGCAGCAGGATCGCGAGCAACGCCAGCTGCTTCGCGCCCGCGAGCGCCAGGACCGAGTCGCCGTCGGCGACCTCGAGCGGGCCGAGGATGCGGAACTCCATCTGCGTTAGCGGGGCGTTAGGGGTCGGAAAGGCGCCCGGCCCATTCTCCCTCGCAGATCGATCGCACGGGGCGGTCGAGGACGAAGGAGAAGAAGATGAACGGGAAGCGTCACCTAGTCGCAGCGCTCCTCACGGCCGCGGTCGTGGCTCCCGCGGCCCTGGCGGATACCGTCGATCCGCTCGCCGTCGGCGCGCTGCGCGCGCAGGGCATGTCGAGCGCGCAGATCCGGTCGTGGACGGAGGGCGCCTGCTCGTACGCCGACAAGCCGGCGGGCTGCTACCTGACTCCCGTCGAGGCACGTGCCGCGTCGAACTCGCTCGGCCGCGCGTTCCTGTCGGGGACGAACCTCTCGCCCCGCCGGGTCGAGGCGTGGGTCTCCGGCGTCTGCTCGTACCGCTTCAGGCCGTACTCCTGCGATCTGACCGAGGCGCAGGCGCGGCTCGTGTCACGGCGCGAGGCGGCAAGCCTCGGCGCGCCGACCTCGACGCCGCCGCCGGCGCAGATCGTCCTGCCGCGCGGCTTCGGCTGGACGGACGCGCTCGTCGGCGCCGCGGTCACGGCGGGCCTCTTCCTCCTCGGCGCAGCCGGGGCGCTCTTCCTCAAGCGCCGCCGCGGCCTGGCGCACGGCTAGCGCGGCCGGTTCGACCACCCCAGGCACGCGCTCGCGAACAGGAGGCGAGGGCTCGGTCTTCCCACAGGGCCGGCGGCCATCACCCGCCGGCCCGCCAGAGAGAGGAGCAAGACGATGAAACGCAGCATCTTCCTCGTCATCGGGCTCGTTGCGGCGGCCGTGCTCGCGTTCGTTGGCGAACGGGGGCAATCCGAGATCCGGAACCGCCGATCCGGTGTGGACGGCGATCACGCAGGCACGCGCGGCAACGGCGCAGTGCCAGGACGTCCGCCAGGCCCCTCAGGGCGGGCTACGTGCGGGTCAGCCCCTGCGTCGAGGCACCCCCGCCGAAGGTCGGCGCGATGGGCGTCCACTACCTCAACCCGGCCTACGCGAAGGACCCGGCGATCATCCCGAGCAAGCCCGAGCTCCTGATCTACTTCCCGCAGGCAGACGGCACGCTGAGGCTCGTCGCGGTGGAGTACTGGCGGCCCGACGCCGACCAGAACCTCACGACCGCCGACGATCGACCGTACCTCGCCGGTCTGCCGTTCCAGGGGCCGATGCTGGGCCACGACCCGAAGATGCCGATCCATTACGACCTGCACGCCTGGGTCTGGCAGTTCAACCCGGCCGGCACCTTCGCGCAGTTCAATCCGAAGCTCCACTGCTGACGCGACCGGAGGTCGCGCGGCCGACCTGAGCCGCGGAAGGGCGAGAGCGGGTCCGGCCCTCCGGCCCGCTCTCGCCTGTTCGGGGAACGACCCCGGCGTCGGCTCGGCGGCCGAGGAGCTCGTCGTCGGTGTTCCGGCCGGTGACGACGAGTGCGGAACCTCGACGGTGCGGCGCGAGGGCGCGGCTCCGGCCGCGCCCTCGCCTTCCGAAACGCCGCTACGGGGCCGGCGACGGGAAGGCCGCCGACTCCGCGTGCGACGTGTCCGGGCCGATCGCCGCCGACGCGGGCTGGCCGTAGGCGGCCGGGTCGACGTATCGACCGCGTTCGGCAGCGGACTTCGCGCGCTCGGCCTGGAACGGGTGGGCCTTCGCGTACGGGTCGCTGCGGACGCCGGTCACCTGCCAGGAAACCTCCACGTTCGGCTTGTCGGTGCGAATCGTGAACCGGTTGTCGTGGATCTTGCGGGCTACGATCGCCTGCGCGAACTGTCCGACCACGGTCAGCTGGTAGCGCGGATCCGCGTTCGTCGCGTCGAAATAGCCGGGGAGCCTGACGACAGCCTCGCCGTTCGCGTCCGTCGTCACGTTGCCGCTGAACACGTTCAGCATCGCGCTCGCGTTCACCGGCGTCGACGCGAGCTCCGCGTTCGCGGGATCGCGCGGGTCGTCGGCCAGCGTCAGCGAGGTGCCGTCGATGACGTTCCCTACGACCCGGATGTTGCCGCTGAAGTAGCCGGCCCAGTTGTAGCCGGCGCCTGGGCCAATCCCCCAGACGCCCGGGTACGCGCCGGTCGCATCGTCGGTCTCACCGATCACGCCCGCCTCCTCGGTGGAGGTCGCGTCGATCGCGTGGTCGCTCGACGACGTCGCATTGATCGCCTCGCCGCTGGTCGAGATCGCCCTGATCCCGTAGCCGTTGGACGCCGTCGCGCTTACGGCCGCACCGCTGGTCGAGAACGCCTTGATCGCTGCCGCGTACGAGTAGCTGTTCGCCTGGATGGGGGAGTTGTAGTCGCGGCTGTCGACGGCGAGCTTCGCGTCATAGGTCGCCGTGCCGTTGCTGCTGATCGTGCCGATGCTGACCTTGCCGTTCGTGGCGATCGACATCGACGGACGCCCGTCGGCGGTGAACAGCTGCAGCGGGTGGTTCGACTTCGTCCCGAGCCAGCCGCTCTCCGGCACGCCGCAGCAGCCGGTGCCGACCCACGTTCCGACCGTCGCGACCCCGTCTGTCTGCGTCACGCCGTAGTTCCTCGTCGGCGTCTGGACGCTCAGCTTCGTCGCAGGCGCGGTCGTGCCGACACCGACGTTGCCGTTAGTGTTGATCGTCATCTCCGACGACCCGCCGCCGGTGAAGAACTGGAGCGGATCATTCGACTTCGTGCCCAGCCAGCCGCTCTCGGGGACACCGCCGTTCCCCGGCCCGACCCAGGTACCCACGGTCGCGACCCCGTCCGTGTGGGTCACGCCGTAGTGCCCGGTCGCCGTCTGGACGCTCAGCGGGTCGGCCGGCGCGGTCGTGCCGATGCCGACCGAGCCGCCCGGCGTGATCCGCATCCGCTCGACGTTGTTCGTCTTGACCACGAGCGGGAACGCGTTGGTGGTTCCGAGGAACCCCGCGCCAAGCGAGTTGCCGCTCGTCACCCAGGGGGATGACGCCGCGTCGCCTCCGAGCGCCGGCGCGGCGACCGCCGCGCCGCCGGCGACGAGCAGGAACACGAGTGCGAACAGGGGTCGAGATCTTCCGTGCAGTACGCCGAACATGCCGCCTCCCATCGGTCGTGGTCTCGCGGGGCGAGCGAAGGGCAACCCACGGGCGCCGCAAAGCCCTGTCCGCACGAGTCGAGCATTCTCCAACGAGCGGACGAATACAAGTCGTGGCCGGCGAGGCCACGTCTCGGGTCGCTCTCGCCGAGCGCCTCGTCAGTTCAGGACGAAATACGCCACCTCCAGCGCGCTGGCCGGTGCCTTGCCGCTGAGCCGGATCGTGAACGAGCCGCTGCCCGGAACGGCCGCCCGGACGGACACGCTCGTCTTTTCCTGCGCGATCGCGATCACCATGCTCGCGACGCCACCGTCGGAAGAGGCGTAGACGCCGGTGCCTGCCGCCTGTCGCTTCGCCGAAGACCCGTTGCCCGCGCCGCTCGGGCCGTGCACACCGGAGCCGCTCGTGGTCGTGCCGTCCACGCCGATCCCGGTCGCACTCGTGCCGTTGACGCCGGCGCCGCCCGCCGTCGCCTCGCCGAAGCCAGCCGAGCCGGTGCCCGCGGTCTTGCCGTGGACGCCGATGCCCGTGGCATCGACGTCGACCCCGTCGGCGGTGCCCCGCACGTTCGCGCCGATCGCTCCCCTCGTCCACAGTGCCGTGTATCCACACGTCATTGAGGCTGATGCCGACCCAGCTGGCGTTGACGGGGCACCCCTGCCCGACGTTCGTGCTGTAGGTGGTCCCGAGAACGGTGAGGTCGACGATCGCACCGCTCCCACGAGCACCGGTGGATGGGTTGGAATACGCACGCCTTGCTCCTCTCCCGGTCGCGAATCAGCGCCCGCAGGGCTGGACCGCGACGAACCGGTCGTAGTGGTCGCGGTAGGTCTCGGTGTAGGTGAGCGGCGGACAGAGCGCCGCGCGACGGAGCATCGCCGCCGCGTCCTCGCGCAGGATCCCGCCGGCGTCGGCGTAGGCGGCGAGCCTGCCCGCGAACGCCCGCAGGTACTGGCCCGGCGAGTTGAAGCCGAGCTGCGCGATCGTCTTCACCCCGTCGTAGCTCCCGAGGAAGTCGGAGACGAAGTGCGCCTCGCCGAGCTCGACGAACGGCAGCCGGGGCATGAGCCGACCGCGCACGTCGACGGAGATCGCGTTGCCGCTCGCGTCCCGTGCGAGCGTGTCTCCGCCGGCCGCGAGAAGGTGCGTGCTGGCCGGCGGCGCCTCGCCGCGGATCACCCAGTCGTGAGCCTGCAGGAAACGCGCCCGGAGCTCCGGCTGGAAGCTCGCCGGGCTCGTCTCGTTCGAGAAGAACGGCACCAGGAAGTCGGGCACGTGCGGCGAGCCGGCGACCGCGTAGAAGCGGTACTGGCGCGGGACGACGCCGCGATCGACGAGCGGCGCCGACGTCCCCTCGTTCTCCGAGTTGACGATCACGAGCTTGCCCGCGAAGCGGCCGGCGGCGAGCGCCGCCTGCGGATCGGGCCCGTCCCAGGAGCCGTACGGCCCCGTCGTCGCCGTGTACGGCAGCGCCACGTCGAAGACCCGATCGGCCAGGCCCGAGGTGACGAGCCGCAGCACGGGCACAGACGAATCGGAGAAGCCGGTCAGGTAGCGCCGGCCGACCGTCCCGAGCATCCGCCGCGCAAAGGGATCGGAGGTGAGCGCGCGTGCGAAGTCCACGATGATCTCGTCGTCGGTCCGCCCGCCCTCGTCGTCGAAGCCGCCGTGGATGAACACCCCGCGGACGCTCGGGTCGAGGATTCGCAGGTTCGCCCCGTCCCCGAAGTCGGTCGTGCTGTAGCCCACGCTCGCGTGCGAGAACCCGCGCGAGAAGAGGAAGTCGCGGCCGAGCGCCTGGTCGAGCGTGCCCGTCCCGGAGGCGAAGTGCGGCGGCTCGACCAGCACGGTCCCGTTCCCTCGCTCCGGGTCGCCGGGCGCCGTGATCCGGTACGGCACCCGATAGCCGCCGGTCGACGTCGTCCCGGCGAAGATCCCGTCGTACTCGACGTACCTGATCCCGCCCCACGTGCCCGCGGACGTGACGCTCGGCATGCCCAGGCCCCCGGCGGCGGGTGCGGTGGGGGAAAACACTCCGGAGCCGACCAGGAATGTCATCGAGGCGACCACCAGCAGCACGCGCTTCATGCCTCTCCCTTCGCTCGAATCCCGGCCGCGTCGCGGCCCCTGCGCAGAGCTGACCCGAGGGCGCCTAAGCGACGGTTAGCGCACGGTTAACTCCCGACTGGTACGGTCGGCCGGGAGGCGGGATGGAGTTTCGGGTTCTCGGGCCGCTCGAGGTCGTCGACGGCGGCCGGACGGTCGAGCTCGGCGCGGCGAAGCTGCGGGCGCTGCTCGCCGTGCTCCTGCTGAACGCGAACCGGGTCGTCTCGACAGAAGCCCTGATCGACGCACTGTGGGAGGAGCACCCGCCGGAGACGGCCGGGAAGGCGATCCAGGTGTACGTCTCGAATCTCCGCAAGGTCGTCGGCCCCGACGCCCTTCGCCGGAGCGGGCCCGGCTACGTGCTCGTCTCGGCGGACGCCGGACTCGATCTCGCCCGCCTCGAGGCGCTGCGCGAGGAGGCCCGGCAGGCCGCTCCCCGCGACGCGGCCCGGAAGCTGCGCGAGGCGCTCTCGCTCTGGCGCGGGCCCTCGCTCGCCGACTTCGCGAACGACCGTTTCGCGCAGCCGGAGATCACGAGGCTCGACGAGCTCCGGCTCGTCACGCTCGAGGAGCGGATCGACGCCGACCTCGCGGCCGGGCGGCACGGCGAGCTCGTCGGCGAGCTCGAGGCGCTCGTCGCCGAGCACCCGTTCCGCGAGCGCCTGCGATCGCAGCTCGTGCTGGCTCTCTACCGCTGCGGCCGCCAGGCGGAGGCGCTCGACTCGTACCGCAACGCCCGGCGCGCGCTCGTCGGCGAGCTCGGGATCGAGCCGGGCCGCGAGCTACGCCGGCTCGAAGCGGCGATCCTGCGCCAGGACCCTGCGCTCGACCTCGTGCGCGCCGAGGAGGGAGAGGAGGCCCGCGCCGGCCCCTTCGTCGGTCGTGAGCGAGAGCTGGCCGAGCTCGTCGCCGGCCTCGACGACGCGATCGCCGGCCGCGGTCGCCTCTTCCTCCTCGTCGGCGAGCCTGGCATCGGCAAGAGCCGGCTCGCCGACGAGCTGCTCCGGGTCGGCCGGGGGCGCGGAGCCCGCGTCCTCGTGGGCCGCTGCTGGGAGGCCGGCGGCGCTCCCGTCTACTGGCCGTGGGTCCAGTCGCTGCGCGCCTACGTGCGCTCGACGCCGCCCGGGCTGCTGACCGCCCAGCTCGGCGCGAGCGCCGCCGAGCTCGCGCAGATCCTGCCCGAGCTCCGCGAGCTGCTCCCCGGCCTCCCGGAGCCGGGGCAGCTCGAGCCCGAGGCGGCCCGCTTCCGGCTCTTCGACGCGACCGCCGAGTTCCTCCGCAACGCCGCCGCCGCACGGCCGATCGTGCTCTTCCTCGACGATCTCCACGCGGCGGACACTCCCTCGCTGCTCCTGCTCCAGTACCTCGCTCGCGAGGTCGGATCCGCCCGGCTGCTGATCGTCGGCGCGCTGCGCGACGTCGATCCCCTGCCGGTGCAGTCGCTCTCGGCGATGCTCGCCGAGGTCGCGCGCGAGCCGGGGACGCGGCGGCTCTCGCTCGGCGGCCTGAGCGAGCGGGACATCGCCGAGTACGTGCGCCTGACCATCTTCGAGCTCGAGGCGGCCGAGCTCGCGTCCGGGCTCTACGAGCAGACCGAGGGCAACGCGCTCTTCCTCACGGAGACGGTCCGCCTGCTCGCGGAGGAGCGCGGCCCGGCGCGGCTGGCCATCCCCCACAGCGTCCGCGAGGTGATCTCACGGCGGCTGAGCCACCTGTCGAGCAGGTGCAACCAGACGCTCGTGCTCGCCTCGGTGCTCGGGCGCGAGTTCGAGCTGCCCGCACTCGCCGCGCTGGCCGGAGCCTCGGAGGACGAGCTCCTCGAGACGCTCGACGAGGCGATGATCGCCCGCGTCGTCTCGGACGTTCCCGGCGGTGCGGGACGCCTTCGCTTCTCGCACGTCCTGATCCGGGACGCGATCTACGACGAGCTCACGACCGCCCGCCGGGTCCGGTTGCACCGGCTCGGGGTCGACGCGCTCGAAGCGCTGCACGGCGACGACCCCGGAGCCGGGCTCGCCGAGCTGGCGCACCATGCGATCGCGGGCAGCGACTTCGAGCGCGGCCTGTCGTACGCCGAGCAGGCGGGCGACAGGGCGCTCGCCATGCTGGCCTACGAGGAGGCGGCGCGGCAGTTCCAGATCGCCCTCGACGCGCTCGCCCTCGCGCGGCCGCAGGACGACGACGCTCGCTGCCAGGTCCTGCTCTCGCTCGCGGACGCGCAGGCACGGGCCGGCAACACCTCGACCGCGAAGGAGGCCGCCCTCGAGGCGATCGGCATCGCCCGCAGGCTCGGCCTGGCGAACGCGTTCGCCCGCGGGGTGCTGACCTATTCGGGCCGCTTCGCGTGGGGAAGAGCGGCGGGCGACCGCCGGCTCGTGCCGCTCCTCGAGGAGGCGCTCGCGGCGCTCGCACAGGAGGACGCCGGGCTGCGGGTCCGGCTCCTCGCGTGCCTGGCCGGAGCGCTCCGCGACGAGCATTCGCGGAGCCGCCGGGAGCAGCTCGGGCGCGAGGCCGTCGACCTCGCGCGTCGATTGGGAGAGCCCGGGCCGCTGATGTACGCGCTGGACGGGCTCGGCGTGTCGATCGTCGGGCCGGACACGATCGCCGAGTGCATGGCGCTCGGCGACGAGCTTCACGCGCTCGCCAGCTCGAGCGGCGACGTCGAGCGCGTGGTCGCGGGACTCGATCTCCGGATCATCTCGCGAACCGTCGCCGGGGACGTCGACGCCGCCGTGGCCGACATCGCGGAGCAGGCCCGGATCGCCGAGGCGCTCCGCCAACCCGGCGTGCTCTGGCTGGCGCACGGGAACCGGGCGATGCTGGATCTGGCCCGTGGGAGGTTCGCCGAGGCCGAGGAGCTCGCCGACCAGACGTTCCAGCTCGGGCGGCGCGTGCGCCCCGAGCTGGCGGGCCCGATCTACTGGCTCCAGCGCCAGACCCTCTGCGACTTCCGCGGCACCCTCGACGAGATCGGCGAGGCGATCGCGCCGCTCGTGGACGAGCACCCGACGCGCCCCGTCCTCCGCTGCGCGCTCGCGCATCTCCACGCCCGGCTCGGCAGGCTCACGGAGTCGAGACGGATCGTCGACGAGCTCGCGGCGGACGGGTTCGCGGCGCTTCCGTTCGACCAGGAATGGCTCTACGCCATGAGCCTCCTCGCCGAGACGTGCGTGCTGCTCGGGGACGCCGCGCCTGCCGGCCGGCTCTACGAGCTGCTCCTGCCCTGGGCCTCGCGCGCCGCGGCCGACTTCTCCGAGGGCTTCCGGGGCTCCGTCTCCCACTATCTCGCGCTGCTCGCCGGGCTGCTCGATCGCCGGGACACGGCCGCGCGCCACTTCGAGGACGCGCTCGCGGCGAACGGGCGGATGGGCGTCCGCCCCTGGCTCGCGCGGACGCAGCGCGACTACGCGCGGCTGCTGCTCGAGCGTCGCGATCCCGGCGACGCGGAGCGGGCGGAGCTCCTGCTCGCGGAGGCCCGCGCGACGTTCCGCGAGCTCGGCATGGCGGACGCGTAGCTAGATTCCCCCGCGTGGCGCAGAAGGTCGGCATGCTCACCGGCGGCGGGGATTGCCCGGGCCTGAACGCGGTGATCCGCGCGGTCGCGCGCCGGCTGCTCGACCGCGGCTGGGAGGTCGAGGGCGTGCGGGAGGGCTGGCGCGGCCTCGTCGAGGCGCGCTCGAGCCCGTTCGGCTACCGGGAGATCTCCGGCCTCCTCCCGCGCGGCGGCACGATCCTCGGTACTTCGCGGACGAATCCGTTCCGGCTCGACGGCGGCGTCGAGGCGGTCCTGCGCAACTTCGAGGCGCTCGGGCTCGACGCGCTCGTCGCGATCGGCGGCGAGGACACGCTCGGCGTCGCCGCGCGCCTCTACGAGGAGCAGGGCTTCCCCGTCGTCGGCGTGCCGAAGACGATCGACAACGACCTGTCCGCCACGGACTACACGTTCGGCTTCGACACGGCCGTCTGGGTGTGCACCGAGGCGATCGACCGGCTGCACACGACCGCCGAGTCGCACAACCGCGTGATGGTCGTCGAGGTGATGGGCCGGCACACGGGCTGGATCGCGGTGATGAGCGGGATCGCGGGCGGCGCCGACGTGATCCTCATCCCCGAGCACCCGATCACGGTCGAGGCGGCGTGCGACGACATCCGCCGGCGCCACCAGCGCGGCAAGGACTTCTCGATCGTCGTCGTCAGCGAGGGCTACGAGCTCACGTACGCGTCGGGCGAGCAGCGCGCCGTGACGCAGGAGGCGGCGCTCGACCAGTTCGGACACGTCCGGCTGGGCGGCGTCGGCGAGGCGCTCGCGCACGAGATCGAACAGCGGACGGGCTTCGAGACGCGCGTCACCGTGCTCGGCCACGTCCAGCGCGGCGGGTCGCCGACGCCCCGCGACCGCGTGCTCGCCACCCGCTACGGGCTGAAGGCGGCCGACCTCGTCCACGAGGGCCGCTTCGGCCGGATGGCCGCGCTCCACGGCGACTCCATCGTCGACGTCTCGCTGGCGGAGGCGACCGCGGAGCTGAAGACCGTCCCACCCGGCTGGTACGAGGTTGCGAGAGCCTTCTTCGGCTAGCGCCGTCTACGGCGGCCAGAGCATGACGGCTCTCCTGCGGCGGGTGCTCGTCCGGCAGCCCCCGGCCGACTGCGGCGACTGGCGCCGCTTCGGCTGGCGCGCCGAGCCCGACCCCGAACGGATGGCGGCGGAGCACGAGGCGCTCGTCTCGCTGCTCGAGGGCGCCGGCGCGGAGGTGGTCGTCGCGCCGCCGACGACGCTCGACGCCATCTACGCGTTCGATCCCGCGATCGTCGGAGACGCCGGGGCTGTCCTCCTGCGCCCGGGGAAGCCGGAGCGCTCGGAGGAGGTGAGCGCGCTGGCCGCCGAGCTCGAGCGGGCGGGAGTGCCGATCGCCGCACGGCTCGAGGAGCCGGCGCGCGCGGAGGGAGGGGACACGGCCTGGCTCGACAGCCGGACGATGATCGCCGGCCGCGGGTACCGGACGAACTCGGATGGGATCTGGGCACTCGAGCGGCTCCTCGGCGTCGAGATGCTCGTCTTCGACCTCCCCCACTGGCACGGCCGCGGCGAGGTGATGCACCTCCTCTCCCTGTTCTCGCCGCTCGCCGACGACCTCGTCGTCGCCTACCCACCGCTGATGCCGGTACGCCTCGTGGAGGTGTTCGAGGAGCGCGGCATCGAGATCGTCGAGGTGCCGCACGAGGAGTTCGAGACGATGGGCCCGAACGTGCTCGCGCTCGCGCCGCGCGTCGCGCTCGCCCTCGAGCACAACCGCGAGACGAGGCGACGGCTGGAGCGCGCCGGCGTGGAGGTGCTCGTCTACCGCGGCGAAGAGCTGTCGAAGGGCGACGGCGGGCCGACCTGCCTGACGCGTCCGCTCCGCCGCGGCTGAGCTCGGCGCTCGCGCCCGTCCGCACCCCCCGACGTCTCGCCCCTGCCCGGCGTGCGAAATCGTTGCGAAGTTGGCACGCTCCCGGCACAACTTCCTGCGCCGGGGGCGCCTACCATCTTCTTGCCCCTCGGGTGGGTGGGGGTTTGGGATGGGACCGGCCGGGCGCACCCGAACCGCCGCCCGGGCCTACGCGAGCAGCTCGACGAGCGGAAGCGAGCGGTGCCGCCGGGGCGGAACGAGGAAGTTCTGGCGGTGCGTCGTCGTCAGCACGGCGTTGAAGCCCTGGCCGCGATCGCCCGGGTCGAACACGAGCTTCGTCCCGTCCGGCATCACGCCGTCCATCGCCAGCCGATTGCGGTGGAAATCGTCGCTCGTCGGGTTGAAGACGACGAAATGGAGGCCGGCGCTCGGCTCGCTCGACATCGAGTCGGCGCCTGGATGCACGCTCCACGAGAACGGGTTGTCGAGCGTGTTGAAGTCGGCCCGGTGGGGGATCGCCGTCCCCTTCGTGTAGACCGTTCCGTCCTCGGCCGCGAAATCCCTCGCGAGCCGCGACGTCGGCTGGATCGACGCGCTGTGCCCGATCGCGTGGAAGCGCCGGTAGTCGCGTTCGTTCACAGCCACGGTCGCCACGTCCTTCGTCGCCTGCCGCACGGTGAGCGTGCCGGACGGCACCGAGATCGTCGGCCGGAACGTCGTCGAGACGCGCTCCGCATGGTCGAAGTTGATGTACCAGCCCTCGAGATCCTCGCGGATGTGCGACAGGTGCATCGCCGTCCCCTGCCGGAAGTAGCCGCCAGGGCCGCCGTCGGAGTAGCCGAGCGTCTCGAGGTTCGCGATCAGCGGCGGTCCGAGCCCCGACCTCTGCGTCGACGTGAAGCCGAGGAAGAGCTCGGCCGTGTCCGGCATCAGATTGGCGCCGCCGATGCCGGCCGCGAGCGCCATCCGTTTCGGGAGGCTGCGCCGGCCGTCGAAACCGCCTCCGGCGAACCCGCGGCGGATGCTCGTCGGGCGCCAGAGGTCGAGCCCGTCGACGAGCCGTTTGGACGCGTCGGCGATGGTCGCGAGGCTGTCGCTGCGGAGGAGGACCGCTGCGTCGTTCGCCTCGAGGATGGTCTCGGCGGGGTCGCTCGGGAAGCGGATCGCGTCGAGTAGCGCGCGGACCGGCCGGCCCTTCGCCTTCGACGCGCGGCGGTCGATCGGCAGGTAGCGCTCGGCGAGCTCCGGGACATAGCGCCGGAAGTAGGGCAGCCCCCAGGCGACGGTTACGCCGAGGCCGGCGGGCGTCGGCGCGTACGTGCCGTCGAGCGTGGCCAGCACGTCCTCGAGCTCCGCCTGCGCCTCTCGCAGCTTCTTCGCGGACTCCCCGGCCTGCAGCTCGAAGGTCACGACCTCGTGATGGAGCGGCGGGACGACGACCTCCACGCCGTTGTCCCGGATCACCCGGGTACCGTCGAGGATGTGCTGCTCCGGGCGGAGCCGGCCGGCGACAGGCCGCTTCGGCGGCGGCGTCAGCCGGTCGACGAGCTCGTACAGCCCGGCAGCGCCGACCGCGCCGCCTGCCGCGCCGGCCAGGAGCTGCTTCCGGGTCAGGCGCAACAGCGGCTAGCCCGACGGCTCGACGAGCACCAGGTTTCGCAGGATGCGGTGCAGGTTGGCCACGACCTTCGCGTAGGTCAGCGGCTCCGCGACGTGTTCACTCACTGCATACAGCGAGCCGCCGTGGCGCCAGGCGAAGAGCACGTGCCAGCGGTCGGCGTCCTGGTTCACCGTGTAGACGGTCGCCGTGATCCCGCGCTCGCGAACGGTGCCGCGCTCGTCGCTGAAGCACGGAACCCGCTTCTTCACGAGCTTCCCGCCGGTCGGGTTCTCCTCCACGCACCCGGGAACCGCCGTGCGGCCGGGATAGCCGCGCAGATTCACGTGCACCTCGCCGCTCTGCGGCTCCGCCCAGGCGAAGCTCGCGAGGTAGCTGCGGTCCTTCGCGACGGAGAGCACGTAGCCGCCCGCGCCGCCGTAGCTCACCTGACCGGTGATCTGGCCCGTGAGCGGCGCCGGCATCCACGCCGGACAGAAGACCGGCGCCTGGATGCGGTCGGCGAGCTTCTGCCAGCCGGGGAGCCAGGCCTTCGGACACACGGGCGCCGCGGACGTCCTCGGCGCCGCCTTCGACGCGGTCGACGTGTCCGCGCCGCAGCCGGCTCCGAGCAGCGCGACAGCCGCGAGCGGGGGTGCCAGGAAGAGGAAGCGCCTTCTCATCTACAACCGGTACACAGCGACCCATGGGCCGGTCAGCCCGTGTCCTGCCGACACATAGTAGAGCCGTCTCGCCGATCTTCGAAGCTGCTCGACGAAGCGCGCCTCCTGCGGGTAGTGCTCGCGCGCGGCGAGGACCCGGTCCTCGACGGCACCGGTGACGACGACGTAGGCGATGCCCTGCGCTCGCAGCCGGGCCACGTCGCGATTCGGGTCGGTCGGCCTGCCGGGGCCGGGGAGTTGCAGCGGCAGCTCCGGATACCCGAGGAGCGGCGGCGTCGACGAGTCCGCGGCGACGCGCGAGTCGTGCGGTACGTTGGCGACGATCCAGCGCCCCGCGGCGATCCGGGTGTCCGTTCGGGTGAGCCGGATGTCGTCCCGGATCGACCACGTCAGCGGGACGACGAGCAGCAGGAGCGTCACCGGCGCGAGCGATCGAAGCCGGCCCGCGAGGACGGCGAGCGGCGGCAGGAGCGGCAGCACGTAGCGATCGAAGTGCGCGCGGATCGTCAGCAGGTCGGCGAAGTACGCGAGGACGAACACGGTGAGGATCACGTCGGCGCGTCGGCGCGTGAAGAGCGCGACGACGAGCCCGAGGCCCGCGATGATCAGCGCGGGGCCGAGCGCGTCCCAGAGCCGGACGACGAACGCGATCGGCGTCGCGTGGTCGTGCTCGAAGCCGAGCCACCCGTCCCGCGCGAGCCGCTGGACGCGGGACTGGTCGTTCCAGGCGAGCCTCGGATGGACGAGGACGTACGGGCTCGTCGCGAGGAACGTGGCCACGGCGAGGACGATCGAGATCGCGAGTCGCCGCCAGCGGCCCCAGCCGGCGGCGACGAGCGGGAAGACCAGGAACACGCCGGGATACTTCGCGCCCGTCGCGAGCCCGGCGGCGAGGCCGGCCCACTCGAGCCGGCCGGCGATCATCAGCGCCAGACCGGCCCCGACGGCCGCCGTCAGCGGGACATCCGTAACGGCCATGTGCGAGTAGGTCACGTGCGTGGTTGCGACGGCGACGGCGGCCGCACCGACCGCCGCGGCAACGGTTCCGTAGGCCCGGCGGCCGAGCCACCACGTCGCGGCGACGGCGGCGAGGCCGAAGACGACGATGACGATGCGCGCCGTTAGCAGTGACGGATCACTCACCCACGCCTGGAACGGCGCGAGGACGTACAGCACGAGGGTCGGATAGTCGAACCAGCGCGGGTCGAGACCGCCCCCGTGCACCATTCGCCACGCGCGCGGAACGATGCTCTGCTCGTCCGGGTTGAGGAGCGTCGCGAACGGGAGGCCGTACTCGAGCCCGACGGCGCGGAGCGCGGCGGCCCCGGCGAGGATCGCCGCCAACGCGAGGCCGGCGCTGCCCCAGTTCCCCGGCTCGGAACCCGGCTCGGCGGGTCGACCGCGAGACACGCGCGGCCGGTGGAGCCGGAGGTTCGCCACGCGGCCGATCGTCCTCGAGCCGCGTGCCCTAGACGGGCGGCGGTTCCGCGGCGACGAGGTGCGCGACGTCGCCGACGGCGACGAGCACCGCGTCGAACCCGGCGCGCTCGAGCGCGACGACCGTCTCCCGGTCGGCGCCCGGGACGTCCGCGATGGCGAGCTTGCCGGCCGGGACGTCCGGGAGGAGGTCGAGCACGCGCTCGAGCGGATCGTCGTCGCCGTCGCCGCCCCGCGGGGAGATGAGGAAGATCTCGGGCTCGATCCGTTCGAGTGCGAGCTCGAGCTCCTCCTCCGTGCGCACGTCGACGACGCATTCGAGGCCGCGCTCCACGGCCGCGTGGTAGCGCTCCTCGAGGCTGTCGCCGTCCGACTCCTCGACGACCACGACGCAGGCGTCCGCGTCGGCCGGGTCGGAGGCGGGGAGCCAGAGCACCGGCAGCGACGTCGCGGTGCGAACGTCGGGGACGGAGCCGCCGAGGGCGATCGCCTCGGCCCCCTGCGTCTCGGCCGCCTCGGCGGCGCCGGCGTCGGCCACCGTCGCTATGACCGAGATCCCGTCCCCCTCGGAGATGGCCTGGCTCAAGCGGCGCGCGCCGGTCACGTCGGTTCAGATGCTAACTACGTGCCGATCGGGTGCCAGACCGTCTTCAGCTCGAGGAACGCGGCGATCTCCCACGGGCTCTGGCCGTCGGCGGAGCCGCGGACGACGCGCTTCACGTTCTCGGCCGCGAGCTGCTCGAGCTCGGCGCCCGCTCCGTCCGCACCGGTCAGGTCGATCGAGTTCACGTCCATGTGACCGGCGAGCCAGGGCGCGAGCTCGGTCTTGAACCCGGTGAGGACGTTGACGACGCCGCCTGGAACGTCCGACGTGGCGAGCACCTCGGCCAGCTCGATCGCGGCGAGCGGCCGCTTCTCCGACGCGACCGCGACCACGGCGTTGCCGCCGACGATGGCGGGTGCGACCCGCGAGACGAGCCCGGCGAGCGGCGGCTCGTCGGGCGCGAGGACGCCGACGACGCCCGTCGGCTCGGGGACCGTGAAGTTGAAGTACGGCGCGGCGACCGGATTCGCGGAGCCGAGCACCTGTGCGAGCTTGTCGGCCCAGCCGGCGTACCAGACGAGCCGGTCGACCGTGCGGTCGACCTCGGCGGCGCCCGAGCACAGCCCGGCGAACTCCGCGCGGCGGGCCTCCATCATCTCCGCCACGCGGTAGAGGACCTGGCCTCTGTTGTACGCGGTCATGCCGGCCCACTTCGGCTGGGCAGCCCGAGCCGCCCTGACCGCATCGCGGACGTCCTTGCGCGATGCGCGCGCGACGTTCTGCCCCTCTGCCGGGTACGTGCGGCCCGACTCCGAGCGCGGGAACGCGCCGCCGATGGAGAGCTTGTAGGTCTTCTTCACCGGCAGACGGCTCATCCCGTTCCGCCCTCCCCCGGAACCGCCTGTGGAGGAAGAGTTCCGAAATCGGCACGCTGATGGGCGGCGTCGGCGCGGCGTTCGCGGCTACGATCGGCCTCGGGTGGCGGGTGGAACAGACTCCCCACCCTGGGTGGGGAGTGGGGGTGTGCAGCCGCGGAAATCGAGCCTTCCGTCGGGCGGAGCGAGACGACGGTCGCGGCTCGTACCGATCGCGGCCGCGCCCGACGTTCGCCCTCGGCGCCGTGAGCGAGACGCGCGCCGACCCGCGCCGAACCGCCGAGGGAGACGCGGGTCATTCTCCTCCCGCCTCGTATGTGACGACGAGAGCCGCGACCCGCCCGCCGGCCAGGCGCGCCGCGAGTCCGGCATACCGACCCGTCGCCTGCGTGAACCGCGCCACGAGCCACAGCGACGAGCCGTGCCGTTCCGCGTGCGGATACAGCCGGCGCGCATCCGCGACCGAATCGCCGATCCGCAGCCCGCTCGCGGTCAGCCAGCCGCGCCCCGTCATCGAGGCGACCGAGAAGTAGCCCTTCGCGGGGAGACAGGGGTTCGCGTCGGCCAGGTTGTAGAACTCGGCGCGCACGCCGAGCGCCCTCCACGAGGCGTGGCAGTACGCGCCCGACCGGCGAGACGCCGACGGCCGGCCGAACGCACGGATCGCTCCCGCCAGCGTGCCGTCCGCCTTCACCGCGTAGTCGCCGATCCGGTAGTCGCCGCGGATGACGCGGGATGGCCCGCCCGCCGCGCTCGCGCCGGACGCGACCACCGCCGCGACCGCCGCCGCCGCGAGCAGCCGCCTCACTCGAACTCCAGGTACGGCTCGAGCCCGTGGCGCCCGCCCTCTCGGCCGAAGCCCGACTCCTTGTAGCCGCCGAAGGGCGACGCCGGGTCGAACCGGTTGTACGTGTTCGCCCAAATCACGCCGGCCCGGAGCCGCTCCGCCATCCACAGGATCCGCGAGCCCTTCTCGGTCCAAATCCCGGCCGACAGGCCGTAGGGTGTGTTGTTCGCCTTCTCGACCGCCTCGTCCGGCGTCCGGAACGTCAGCACCGACAGCACCGGGCCGAAGATCTCCTCCTGCGCGATGCGATAGCTCTGGGCGACGTTCGTGAACACCGTCGGCGCGAACCAGTAGCCCCGCTCGGGCAGCCGGCACGGCGGCTGGTAGACCTCGGCGCCCTCCTCCTCCCCGGCCCGGACGAGCTCCCGGATCCGGTCGAGCTGGGCGCGCGAGTTGATCGCGCCGACGTCCGTGTTCTTGTCGAGCGGGTCGCCGACACGCAGCGTGCCCATCCGGCGCTTCAGCTTCGCGACGACGTCCTCGTAGATCGACTCCTGGACGAGCAGCCGCGAGCCGGCGCAGCAGACGTGGCCCTGATTGAAGTAGATCCCGTTGACGATGCCCTCGACGGCCTGGTCGAGCGCGCAGTCGTCGAAGATGACGTTCGCCGCCTTGCCGCCGAGCTCGAGCGTCAGCCGCTTGCCGGAGCCGGCGACACGGCGCTGGATCGCCTTCCCGACCTCGGTCGAGCCGGTGAACGCGATCTTGTCGACGTCGGCCTCGACGAGGGCGGCGCCTGTTCGGCCGTCGCCCGTGACGATGTTGACGACGCCGGGCGGCAGCTCCGCCTGGCGGAGCACGTCGCAGAAGAGGAGCGCCGTCAGCGGCGTCGTCTCGGCCGGCTTCAGCACGACGGTGTTCCCGCACGCGAGCGCCGGCGCGATCTTCCACGCGAGCATCAGCAGCGGGAAGTTCCAGGGGATGATCTGGCCGGCGACGCCGATCGGCCGCGGCCGGCGGTTCGGGAACGCGTACTCGAGCTTGTCGGCCCAGCCGGCGTAGTAGAAGAAGTGCGCGGCCGCAAGCGGCAGGTCGACGTCGCGTGACTCCTTGATCGGCTTGCCGCCGTTCAGCGACTCGAGGACGGCGAACTCGCGCGAGCGCTCCTGGAGGATCCGGGCGATCCGGAAGAGGTACTTCGCCCGCTCGGATGGAGGCAGCGCCGGCCAGCCGTTCTCGAACGCTTCGCGCGCGGCGGCGACGGCGACGCCGACGTCGTCCTCTCCAGCCTGGGCGACCTCGGCGAGCGGCTCCTCGCTCGCCGGGGAGATGGTCGTGTACCAGTCGCCCGAGCGCGGCTCGACGAACTCACCGCCGACGAAGAGCCCGTAGCGCTCCTCGATCGTGACGACGTCGCGCGCCTCCGGGGCCGGCGCGTAGTCCCAGCCCGCGGGGACGGGCGCACTGACCTGCCTGCGCTCGATGTCCGTCACGAGGAACCTGCCCGGCGCGGCCGCCGCTCCATCGGAACGACGATACCGGACGGCCCCGCCGTGGCTCCCCGCGCGGCGGCGCTGGCCCGGCCGCGGCCCGGCGGACGGCATGGCGAGGCTCAGTCGACCGTGAAGTAGTCCGGGCTCTGGTAGCGGCCCGTCTTCTCCTTGCGGAGCTGCATCAGGACGTCGTTCAGGAGCGACGAGGCGCCGAGGCGGTAGAGGTCGGGCGTCAGCCAGTCGGGGCCGAGCGTCTCGTAGAGCTGGACGAGGTACTGGACCGCCTGCTTCGCCTGCCGGATCCCGCCCGCCGGCTTCATCCCGACCGCCCGCCCGGTCTCGTCGTGGACGTCCCGGATCGCCTCGAGCATGCACAGCGTCACCGGCAGCGTCGCCGCGGCTGGCAGCTTCCCGGTCGACGTCTTGACGAAGTCGGCGCCAGCCGCCATCGCCAGCAGCGATGCCCGGCGCACGTTGTCGTACGTCCCGAGCTCGCCGACCTCGAGGATCACCTTCAGGTGCGCGCCGCCGCACGCCTCCTTCACGCGCACGACCTCGTCGTAGACCTTCGCGTAACGGCCGGAGAGGAACGCGCCGCGGTCGATCACCATGTCGACCTCGTCCGCGCCCATCGCGACGACCTCCTCGACCTCGCGGAGCTTCACGTCGAGCGGCGCCTGCCCGGACGGGAACGCCGTTGCGACGGAGGCCACCTTGACGCCGGTGCCGCGAAGCCGCGCGACCGCGAACGGTACGAGGTTCGGGTAGACGCAGAGGGCGGCCACGGAGGGAATCGCGGGCTCGGCCGGGTCGGGCCGGACGGCCTTCGACGACAGGGCCGCGACCTTCCCGGCCGTGTCCGCGCCCTCGAGCGTCGTCAGATCCATCATCCGGATCGCGAGCTCCAGCGCGAAGACCTTCGACTCCTTCTTGATCGACCGCTTCGCGAGCGACGCCGCCCGCTCCTCGAGCGCGACCGCGTCGACCGAGCCGATCCGCGGGAGCCGCGGCTCGAGCGGGAGCTCGAAACCGCCTGGAAGCGCAGGCGCCTGGGCCATCGTTCGAGTCTACTCGCGGCGGTTCAGCGTTCGTCCCCCGCCGCACACCCCACCCTGGGTGGGGAGAGAGGTGTTTCCACCCGCCACCCAAGCTCGACTCTACCGGCGAACGTGTGACGTGTGTGTGCCGCGATCGTGTCGATCGTGTGCCAATCCCTCGTCGGGCGGTACGGCCCGACGAGGCACGCGCTCGGCGTGTATCGGCGGCCGGCGGCGGGAACCGACTCCCGTGGAGTCGATCCGCGCGGAGGGCTGGCTGGAGCTCCACGAGCTGCTCTTCGCCGGCTCGTGGCGGGAGGAGCTCGGCCGCTTCCGCTCGCGCTGCGCCTTCCGCGGCGAGCCCGACGCAGGCCGGGCGCTCCGCACGAGCCTGCAGCTGCTCGGCGGCGACTTCGCGGCGGTCGAGGAGCACCTCCTGCGGAACTTCCGGAAGTACGCGCACGGGAATCTGCCCGACGGCGACTCGCCGTGGAGCCTGCTCGCGCTCGCGAAGCACCACGGACTGCCGACGCGGCTCCTCGACTGGACGTACTCGCCGTACGTCGCCCTCCACTTCGCGACCGCCGACCCGGCCTGCGCGGACGAGGACGCCGCCGTCTGGTGCGCCGACTTCGCCGGGCTGAAGCGCCACCTGCCGCCCCGGCTGCGCGAGCTGCTCGACGACGAGGGAGCCGACGCGTTCAGCCGCGAGCTCCTCGACCGGGCCGCCCGAAGCCTCCGCGAGCTCGACGCGCTCGCCGGCGGCGAGCCGTTCGCGCTCTTCTTCGAGCCGCCGTCGCTCGACGCCCGGATCGTCAACCAGGCGGCCCTCTTCTCGCTGCTCTCGAGCCCGTCGGCGCGGCTCGACGAGTGGCTCGAGCGGGACCGTGGCCTCGCCCGCCGGATCGAGATCCCGGCCGGGCTGAAGCCGGAGGTCCGCGACAAGCTCGACCAGGCGAACGTGACCGAGCGCGTCCTCTTCCCGGGCCTCGACGGGCTCTGCCGCTGGCTCGCGCGCTACTACGGGCCTCGGCCCGCCGCGGCGCCCTACGCGCGCAGGTAGGCGAGCACCGCGAGGACCCGGCGGTGCGTCTCGCCCGTCGCCGGCAGCCGGAGCTTCCCGAAGATGCTCGTCACGTGCTTCTCGACGGCGCGCTCGGTGACCACGAGCCGCTCGGCCACGGCCTGGTTCGACAGGCCCTCGGCCATCAGGTCGAGCACCTCGCGCTCGCGCGGCGTGAGGGCGGCGAGCGGGTCGTTGACGCGGCGCCGGCCGACGAGCTGCGAGATCAGCGAGGGGTCGAGCGCCGAGCCGCCCTCCGCGACGCGCCGGACCGCGGCGACGAAGTCCGGGATGTCGGCGACGCGGTCCTTGAGCAGGTAGCCGACGCCTTCGGCGCTGTCGGAGAGGAGCTCCATCGCGTACGCGGGCTCGACGTACTGGGAGAGCAGGAGAACGCCGGTGCCAGGGAAGCGCTCGCGGATCGCCTGCGCGGCCCGCAGCCCCTCGTCGGAGTGCGTCGGGGGCATCCGGATGTCGACGATCGCCACGTCCGGGCTGTACGAGCGCACCTTCAGGAGCAGGTCGTCGGCGTTCGCGCACTGGCCGACGACGTCGAAGCCCGCATCCTCGAGCAGCCGTGCGATCCCCTCGCGCAGGAGGACGGAGTCGTCGGCGAGGACGACCTTCGGCGCGTGTTGCTCGGGCGCGGCCGGCAGAGGCTCCTCGAGCCGGAGCGGCGGGAACTCTGCCGCCAGGCCTGGCCCGAGCAGCTGGTAGAGCTGCTCCGGCCGTTCGAGCCCGCGCAGGACGTACGTCCCGAGCTCGCGGAAGTCGTGGCCTGCGGCCTCCGCCCTCGTCGCGGCGGACACGAGCACCTGTCCGCCGTGGCCGGCCTCGCAGATCCGCGCGGTGCGGTGGACGTCGAGGCCGATGTAGCCGCGCCCCTCGCGCGTCGGCCGGCCCGTGTGGACGCCCATCCGCACGCGCACGCGCGCTTCGCGCGGCCACGCGTGGCTCACGAGCGCGCGCTGCGCCTCGGCGGCGGCTGCGACGGCGCTCGCCGCGTCGGGGAAGGCGAGCGAGATCTCGTCGCCACGCGCGTCGAGCTGAATGCCGCCGGTCGCCGCGGCCGCGCCGGAGATCAGGCGCCGGTGTCCGTCGAGGACGCCGCCGTAGTCGTCGCCGAGCTCGCCGACGAGGCGCGTCGACGCCTCGATGTCCGTGAACAGCAGCGTGACGTCGCCGCTCGGCAGTTCCGGCATGGGACAAGTATCGCCCGTGATCGCGCCGAAGCGCTCACGCTGTCGCCGGGGCGCTCTCCTCGGCCACGTGCGGAGCGGCGATCGGGATCGTGGCGCGCACGCGCGTGCCGGAGCCGGGCGAGCTCTCGACGTCGAGGCGTCCGTTCAACGCCTCGACGCGGTCGGCGAGGCCGCGCAGGCCCGAGCCGAGCGCCGGGTCGGCGCCGCCGACGCCGTCGTCCTCGACCTCGACGACCGCGAGCCCGCCGTCGTCCCGAACGCGGACGTGGGCGCACGTCGCCTGCGCGTACTTCGCGACGTTCGTGAGCGACTCCGAGACCACGTAGAACGCCGCGGCCTCGACGGGCCCGGGCAGACGCTCGTCCGGGAGCGACTCGAGCTCGACCGGGAGCGGCGCCCGCCGCGCGAGCGCCTCGAGCGCCGCCGCGAGACCGCGGTCGCTGAGGATCGCCGGGTGGATGCCGCGCGCGAGCTCGCGCAGCTCCTCGAGCGCCAGCGAGAGCTCCTCGCGGGCGCCGCGCAGGAGCAGCTCGGCGTCGTCCGGATCCTCCCGGAGCCGGCTCTCCGCGAGGCGCAGCGCGAGCGAGAGCGAGACGAGCCGCTGCTGGGCGCCGTCGTGGAGGTTCCGCTCGAGCCGCCGCCGCTCGGAGTCGCCGGCCTCGACGATCCGGGCGCGCGACGCGCGAAGCTCCTCGACGTGGCGCTCGCGCTCGGTCACGTCGAGCCCGCAGATGAGGAAGCGGACGCGGCCCCGGCCGTCGAGGATTGTCGTGCTCGAGGTCGACAGGATGCGGTCGCTGCCGTCTGCGGCGCGCCAGCGGAGCTGCTGCTGCGCGGCGGGCGCGCCCGACGCGAGCTGGGCGAGGATCAATCGCGCGGCGTCGCCGTCCTCGGGTACGACGAACACCTCCCAGAAGAGCCTGCCGCGCACCTCCTCCTCCGAGTGCCCGGAGAGCGTCTCGCAGGTGTCGTTGAAGCGGACGACGTGCCCGTCCGGATCGACGAGCAGGAAGACGATCGGGGCGACGTTGACGACGCGGCGGGTGACCTCCTGCTCGCGCTCGAGCTCGCCGAGCCGCTCGCGCAGCTCGTCCTGGAGGAGGCGGCGCTCGGTGAACTCGCGGACGACCGCGAGCACCTCGTCCTCCCCGCTCGGCACCATCCGCGCCTCGAAGTCGCGCCGTTGCCCGTCGAGCTCGAGCTGGTACTCGATCGTCTGCGCCTCGCCGGTCTCGAGCGTCCGCTCGACGCACGCCATCAGCGAGCGAGCCCGCTCGGCCGGGACGACGTCCCAGATCGTCCGCCCGATCAGCTCGCTGGCCGGCCGGATGAGCGCGGCCGGGTTGCCCTTGACGTCCAGGTACGTGCCGTCGCGCGCGGTGCGGATCATCAGGTCCGGCATCGCGTCGAGGAGCGCGCGCTGGCGCGACTCCGCCAGGCGGAGGGCGCGCAGGCCGCGGTCCTTCTCGAGCGCGAGCCGCGCGGTCGTGATCACCTCCTCGAGCAGCTCCGGCTCGTGGCGGAGCGAGGAGTCGTACTCGATCATCGCAAGCGGCCGGCCCCTGTACTCGATCGGCGTCGAGAGGCGGCCGTTGCCTTCGGGCGCCGGGCGGAAGGGGTTGCCCTCGACGTCGACGTAGACGCCCTGGTCCTCCGACCACTCCGCGAGCAGCAGCGACGGGTCGCCGACGACCTCGCGGAGCACGGTCTGCGCTTCGGCGATGTCCGCCTCGTCCGACGCCTGCGCGAGGACGCGCACGCCGGCCCGGGAGAACCGCGTCCGGAGCAGCCCGGCGACGAAGAAGAACGGGAGCGCGATGTAGAAGACGAGCGCGCTCACCCAGACGATGTCGGCGGCGGTCTGCGACAGCGAGCCGATGGCGAAGCCGATGCCGATCATCACGACGGCGAGACCGCCGGCGAGGTAGACGGGGAGCAGGACTCGGCGCCGGGCGGGGCTTGCCTGTCGCCAGCGACGGGCGAGGAGCACGAAGACGCCGAGGAAGATGAGGACTCCGAGCACGGTGAAGCCGTTGTTCAGCGCGTCCTTCAGGCCGCGGTCGTCGTCGATCAGGAAGCGGTTCGCGGGGCAGTGCTTACAGCCGTGCTGGCCGTCGAACAACGTCGGAAGGACGGACGCGAGCGACGCGATCACCCACAGCCCGGCCACGAGGCGTCGCTCCACCGTCCTCTGCAGCCGGCCCGTCGGATACGAGAGCAGCAGCTGGAGGAACACCGCCAGGTAGACCGAGCCGAACGCGAGGCCGAACGTGTAGAGGAGCGGGTCGTTCGCGGCCCAGAACGTCGAGAGGACGAGGAAGAGGACGCCGGTCACGACGAGCAGCCGGCCGGTGTTGTTGCCCGGGCGCAGCGTCCAGCCGACGAGGCCGCCGAGGACGAACGCGAGGCCGGCGAGCGGCGCGACCCAGGCCCAGACGACGCTCTGGTGGTTCGTCACGACGCCGGCGACGACGTCGAGCGCGACGAGGACGGAGGTGACGCCTCCGACCGAGAGCCAGAGGACGCGGGTCCGGGTCATTCGACCAGCGCGGAGAGCGCGGAGCCGGAGAGCTCGGCCTTGGGGATGAACCCGGCCGCTCCGCTGCGCGCGACGAGCGGTCCGAAGTCGGCGGCGTCCCGGCTCGAGACGAGCACGACGATCGGGCCGTCGCCGTTCCCGGTCAGCTCGGCGGCGACCGCGAAGCCGTCGACGTCGGGAAGCTGGACGTCGAGCAGGACGAGGTCGGGCCGGAGCCGCCGCGCCGCCTCGAGCGCGGACGCGCCGTCGACCGCCTCGCCGACGACGTCGAACCCCTCCGCCCGCAGGAGCGCCCGCGCGGTGTCGCGAAAGGACGGGTGGTCGTCGACGATCAGGACGCTCATCACGCTCCGCATCGTGGCACAGCCGGTGGCGGCCGGCCATACGGCTAACCACACCATCGGCGGCGGAGGCGGGTACCGCCCGCCGGAGGTTCCCCCGGAGTGGGCGCACGGGTGAACCCTGGCTACCCCGTGTTCAGATGCCGAGGCGTTCGAGCATCGCCTCGTCCCGGCGCCAGCGGGGCTTCGCCTTCACCTTCAGGTCGAGGAAGATCGGGTGGCCGAGCACGAGCTCGAGCTCGGGGCGGGCGCGCTTGCCGATCTCGCGGACGACGGAGCCGCCCTTCCCGATCACGATCTGCTTCTGCGACTCGGTCTCGACGTAGAGGACCGCGCGGACGGCCTTGGCGGCGACCTCCTCGACCTCGACCGAGATCGCGTGCGGCACCTCCTCGCGCGTGACCTGGAGCGCCTTCTCGCGGATCAGCTCGGCGAGCTGGTCCTCGAGCGCGAGATCCGTCCGCTGCTCGGGAGGGAAGTAGAGCGGCCCCTCCGGAAGCAGGTCGACGAGCTCCTGGCGGAGGGGGCCGACGCCGTCGCCCGTCTTCGCGCTGACGGGGTGCGCGGCGTGGAACGGGCCGAGCGAGGCGGCGAGCTCGAGCTGGCGCGCGATCAGTCCCGGCTTCATCTGGTCGACCTTGTTGAGGGCGATCACGACCGGCACGCCGGCCCCGTAGACCCGCTGGGCGACGAAGCGGTCCCCCGCGCCGATCCGCTCGCGCGCGCTGAGCGCGAAGAGCACGGCGTCGGCGTCGTCGAAGGAGCGGTCGACGGTCCGCTGCATGTGCTCGGTCAGCGCGTCGCGCGGCCGCTGGAAGCCCGGCAGGTCGACGAGGACGAGCTGCCAGTCGTCGCCGGTCGCGATCCCGAAGATGCGCCGGCGCGTCGTCTGCGGCTTGTCGGAGACGATCGCGACCTTGCCGCCGCAGAGGGCGTTCACGAGCGTGGACTTGCCGACGTTCGGCCGGCCGGCGACGGCGACGAACCCGCTCCGCATCGCCGGTTACTCCGCGGTCAGATCGACGACTGCCTCACTCGCCGCGCGCTGCGCCTCAGTGAGCTCCGCGCCGGAGAACGAGGTCATGCAGCCGCGCGCCCACTCGACGATCGTCGCGCGCAGCTCGGCACGGACGTCCTCGACGTCGCCGCGTGCGGGCAGCGCCTCGTGGTCGACCTCGACGCGGACGAGATGCAGATCGACCTCGGTCTGGTGGCCGAGCTCGAACCGCTGCTCGGCGAAGAGGGTCACGCTCGCGAGCCGCTTCAGGAGCTCCTCCGCGAGCCGGTGCAGCTCGAGCCGCGTCACCTCGCGGCCCGCGTAGACGCCGAAGTTGACGAGGAAGTGCAGCGCCGGCGAGGGCCGCGTCTCGTAGGTGATCACTGGCTCGCTCACGGGGCGATGATGCCTGACGGCCCGGGCCCGGCGTCCGGCGGGCGGTTCACGCTGGCACCGCCCACAACCCCCACCCTTAGGGTGGGGAGTGCTGCCCGCCGCCCACGGCGTCGACGATACCGCTGCAATCCACGCATGTCTGTGTCGATTTCGTGCCGATTCGCGCGCACCTCCTCCACAGGCGGCCGGCGGCTCGGCCGCCTGAGGCGCCGCCTACAGCTCGAACGTGTCCGGAAGGAGCTCGGACGGCGTGGATTCCACCAGCTCGCCGGCCGCGTTCGCGTACAGGACGCGGTCGATCCGGAGCTCGCGGAGCCATTGCCGGCAGCCGCCGCACGGCGACGCGGTGATCGCGATCGCCTCGAAGTCGCCCGGCCGGCAGCCGTCCGTGACCGCCCGCGTCAGCGCCGTCTTCTCGGCGCACACACCGAGCGGGTACGCCGCGTTCTCCACGTTCACGCCCAGAAATACGCGCCCGTCCCGCGCCAGCACGGCTGCGCCGACGAAGAACCTCGAGTACGGCGCGTACGCCCGGGCCGCGATCTCCGCCGCCTGCCGGTACAGGTCCCGATCGGCCTCGCTCAAAAGAAGAGCTGGAAGATCGCCAGGGTCGTGAGCGCGCCGAGCAGGCCGCCGTAGACGACCTCGAGCGCCGAGTGGATGCCGGCCTCGACCCGCGTCTGCGCAACGAGCAGCGCCATGATCAACATGATTGCGGAGACGAGGAATCGGTGCTCGCTCGCCTTCAGGAGGTAGGTCGCCGCCATCCAGCCGGCGAACGCGACCGCGGCGTGGCCCGACGGCAGGCCGCCCCGCAACGGCCGGCCGCGCCCCGTGTAGGCCTTCGTCGCGATCACGATCAGGATCGTGACGATCAGCGCGATGATCGTCACCTCCGCCGGGGCGTCGCGCAGCCGGTCGAGGAGGTTCGACGCCTTGTGGCCGAGCTCGTGCGAGAAGACGAGGTAGCCGACCGCGACGGCATTCACCGCGGCGATCAGCACGGCGCCGGCGGCGATGTCCTTCGCGAGCTTGGCCAGCGGGTCGAACGACGTCGTCGCCATGTCGATTGCGGCCTCGATCGCCGAGTTCACCATCTCCGCGATCAGGACGAACGCGATCGAGATCAGCAGCGCGATCAGCTCCAGCCGCGCAACGCCGACCCACACCGCCGCGACGAGCACGGCGATCGCGAGCGCGAAGTGGATCCGCATGTTCCGGTGCGTCCGGAGCACGTGGATGATCCCCTCGAGCGCGTAGTTGAAGCTCTCGAGCAGCGAGGCGGCGCGGCGTGCGCTCATCGCCCGTACACCGCCTCGCGCGCCTCCATCTCGGCCCCGTGGTCGTAGCCGAGCAGATGCAGGAGGCCGTGGACGAGCGGTGCTCGCCAGGCGTCGCCCGTCACCTGCGGACAGACGACGACGTCGCCGAGCTGCCGCGGGATGCCGGCGGGCAGGTCGTCGAGGCCGTCGATCGGGAACGAGAGCACGTCCGTCGCCTCGTCGACACCGAGGTGCTCCCCCTTGAGCGATCGGCTCTCGTCGGGCCCGACGAACGCGATCCCGAGCTCGCCCTCCGCGACGCCTTCGCCCGCGAGCACCCGACGCGCGAGCTCGACCGCACCGGCCTCGTCGAGCTCGACCCCGCTCCGGTTCGAGAGCTCGACCTCGACCACCGTCAGCGGTGGCGCTGGGTGCCGGTGCTCTCGGCGTGCTGCCGGTACGCCTCGACGATTCGCTGTACGAGCTTGTGCCGGACGACGTCCTTGTGGCTGAACCGGACGAAGGCGATCCCGTCCAGCGCGCCGAGGATGTCCTGCACCTGGATCAGCCCCGAGGCCTGCTCGCGCGGCAGGTCGACCTGCGTCACGTCGCCGGTGACCACGACCTTCGAGCCGAAGCCGAGCCGCGTCAGGAACATCTGCATCTGCTCGGGCGTCGTGTTCTGCGCCTCGTCGAGGATGATGAACGAGTCGTTCAGGGTCCGGCCGCGCATGAAGGCGAGCGGCGCAACCTCCACCGTTCCGCGCTCGAGGTACGCCGTCAGCCGGTCGGGTTCCATCGTGTCGTAGAGGGCGTCGAAGAGCGGCCGCATGTACGGGTCGACCTTTGCGAGCACGTCGCCGGGCAGGAAGCCGAGCCGCTCGCCGGCCTCGACCGCCGGCCGGGTCAGGATGATCCGCCCGACCTCGCGCTCCGAGAGGGCACGCACCGCGAGGGCGATCGCGAGGTACGTCTTGCCGGTGCCCGCCGGCCCGATCCCGAAGGTGATCGTGTGGGTGCGGATCGCGTCGACGTACGCCTTCTGCGTCACCGTCTTCGGCGCGATCTTCTTGCCACGGTGGCGCCAGACGACGTCGTCGAAGATCTCCCGGATGTCCTCGGCCTGGTCGAGCGCGCCGAGCACGGCGTCGATCGTGGTGGGGCCGATCTCGTGGCCGCCCTCGACGAGCTCGACGAGCTCGTCGACGACCGCGCGCGCCTCGGCGACCTTCGTGTCGTCGCCCTCGATCGTCAGCCGGTTCCCGCGGAGGAGGATCGTGCAGTTGAGCCGGTCGCGCAGCGCCTTCAGGACGCCGTCCCCGATGCCTGCGAGCTCCGCCGCGACCTCGTTCGGAACGGACAGGACCTCCTGCACCGCTGCTCAGTGTAGAGAGGGGCGCGGCGCCGATACCCTCCGCCGATGCTCCCGACGGCGCATCTGGCCGAGTTCCTGCTGACGGCGTTCGTGCTGATCGTCATCCCCGGGCCGAGCGTGCTCTTCGTCGTCAGCCGCGGGGTCGCGCTCGGCCGGCGGGCGGCGCTCGCGACCGTCGTCGGCAACGCGGGCGGCCTCGCGCTGCAAGCCGCGCTCGTCGCGCTCGGAATCGGGTCGATCGTCGAGCGCTCCGTCGCCGTCTTCACGGCGGTGAAGCTCGTCGGCGCCGCGTACCTGGTGTTCCTCGGCATCCGCATGATCCGCGACCGGCGGGCGCTCGCCGCGGTCGCGGACGCGGCGAGCGCCCCCAAGAGCTGGCGGCGGATCCTCCGCGAGGGCTTCGTCGTCGGGGCGACCAACCCGAAGGGCGTGATCATCTTCACCGCCGTCCTGCCGCAGTTCGTCGATCGCCCGGCCGGCCACGTGCCCGTGCAGATCGGGCTGCTCGGAGCGATCTGCGTCGCGATCGCGCTCGTCTCGGACAGCGCCTGGGCGGTCGCGTCGGGCACCGCCAGGCTCTGGCTCGCGCGCTCGCCGCGGCGGCTCGAGCTCGTCGGCGGCGCCGGCGGCCTGACGCTGATCGGCCTCGGCATCCGCCTGGCCGTCACGGGCCGAAAGGACTGACCTCGCCGGCGCGGGTGGGCGTCCGCGTAGATGCCGGGCTGTAGGCCCGGTTGAGGACAAATCGGCACGAAGTTGGCACGAATGGCGCAGGTGGGGCGGCTACGCTCGACCCGGGTGGCGGGTGGTACTTGACTCCCCACCCTGGGTGGGGCGTTTGGGGGAGGCGTCGCGCACGGTCAGGCGGGACGCCGCGAAGGTGCCGGCTCCGACGCGGCCGGCGCAGGCCGAACGCGTTGGCCGACCCCGCCGGCGCGGGCCGAAGGCGTCAGGCCAGCTTCTCGCGGACGAGCTGGCTCACGTAGGAGCCGTCCGCACGGCCGGCGATCTGCGGCATCACGTCGGCCATCACGCGGCCGAGGTCGCGGAGGCTCGTCGCCCCGTTCTCCGCGATCGCGTCGTCCACGATGCGCTCGAGCTCGTCCTCGGACAGCGGTTCCGGCATGAACTCCTCGAGCACCGCGAGCTCGCCGCGCTCCGACTCGGCGCGGTCGGCATGGCCGGCGCCCTCGAACGCCTCGATGGCCTCGAGCCGCCGCTTGCGCTCGCGCTGGAGCACCTGCAGCTCCTCCTCGTCGTGCAGCGGTCGCTGGAGCTCCTTCTCCGCCGAGCGGAGCGCGTTCAGGATCAGCCGGAGCGCGTCGCGTCGCGGCGCGTCGCGCTCCTTCATCGCCTCGGAGAGCTCGGTCTCGAGCCGGCCGATCAGGCTCACGCGAGGATCCCCTCGTCGGTCACTGCACGGGCCCGCACGCGGACGAGTTCGCCGACGGGCGCGTCCACGAGCCACGGCGAGTAGTCGTCGCCGTAGCCTCGCCCGGGCCTGTCGACGAGGACGGTGTCCTCCCGACCCAGCTTCGCGCGCCACGCGCGCCGGCAGGCGTCGTGCGAGCGCTGGCGCAGCCGCGCGCTCCGCTCCCGCTTGACCGCCCGCGGGACGGTGTCGGTCGCGGCCGTGTCCGTTCCGGGCCGCGGCGAGTACGGAAAAACGTGGACGTGCGTGATCGCGGCCTCGTTCAGGACGCCGAGCGTTCGAGCGAACGCCGCCTCGTCCTCCCCGGGGAACCCGACGATGACGTCGCTCGTCAGGTTGAAGTCCCGCACGAGCGAGACGCGCCGCAGGAACGTCGCCGAGTCGTACCGACGCCGCATCGCGCGCAGGACGCCGTCGTCACCGGATTGAAGCGGTACGTGGAGATGGCGCGCGACGGCCGGCGTCTCCCGGAGGGCGTCGACGAGTTCGGCCGTCAGGTGGTTGACCTCGATCGACGAGAGCCGAAGCCGCGCGAGACCCGGCGTCGCGCCCGCCTCGCGCACGAGCCGGGGCAGCCCGTAGCCCGCCTCCCGGTCGCGGTAGCACCCGAGGTTGATCCCGGTGAGCACCACCTCGCGGTGCCCCTGCTCGACCCGCCGGCGGACCTCGTCGAGGACGGCGGCGGCGCGACGGCTGCGCGAGGGACCGCGCACGGACGGGATGACGCAGAAGGCGCACGAGAAGCTGCAGCCGTCCTGCACCTTCACGAACGCGCGGACGCGGTCGAGTCGCGGCTCCGACTGGACGCATCCGATCGCGCCGACGTCGCCGGCGACCGCGGCCGGGGTCTCCTCGCTCCGCCGCGCGACCACGTGGACATTGGCCGGCAGACCCGCGAAGGCGTCGGCGGCGAGGTTCGCCCCACACCCGGTGACGTAGACGCGCCGGTGCGTCCGCGCGGCCCGCGAGGCCGCGTGACGCGATTTCCGCAGCGCCTCGTGCGTCACGCAGCAGGTGTTGACGACGGCGACGTCGGCGTCGCCGCGGAGCTCCTCGTGCCCGTCCGCGAGCAGGCGCTCACGCACCGTGTGAGCGTCGGCATGCGAAACCTTGCACCCGAGGAAGCGCACGGAAAACGTCGCCATGGAGGCGGAACCTTACCCCGTCGTCAGCGCGGCGTACACGTCCGCGGCCCAGCCCTCGAGCTCGCGGCGCGCGAGGTGCCGGAAGCCCGGGAGATCCGGGGGCTCCGACGCGAGGTAGCCGGACGCGAGGAAGCGCGGGCACATCAGGCGCGGAGCGAGGCGCTCGACGGCCTCGCGCGTGATGTTGGCGACGACGACGTCGGCTCCGCGTGGAGGCGGTCCGGCCAGCGCGTCCGACTGCCGGAGCTCGAGCCGGACCTCGTTCACGTGGGCGTTCGCGGCGGCCGACTCGATCGCCGCCGGGTCGGCGTCGACGCCGAGCACCGGCTCGTAGCCGAGCTTCGCGGCGGCGATCGCGAGGACGCCGGAGCCGCAGCCCACGTCGACGAGCGAGCCGCGCGGCAGCTCCAGGAGGGACTCCAGGCAGAGTCGCGTCGTCGCGTGGGCGCCGGTGCCGAACGCGCGGCCCGGATCGATCACGACCGCCAGGGCACCGTCGTCCGGCGGCTCCCAGGGCGGCCCCACCCAGAGCGGACCGATCCGGACGGGCCGGTGGAACGCGCGCCAGCGGTCCTCCCAGCCGCTCTCGACGTCCGCGCCGGAGGCGCCGCCGAACGCCTGCCAGAGCCGCTCCTCGCCGTCCGGCCCGGTGTACGCGGCGAGCTCGAGCCCGTCAGGGCCGTCCGCCTCCTGGAACCCCTCCGGGAAGAGCTCGAGCATGACGGCACGCGCCCGCTCCGCGCGCTCGGGCGGAACGGTGACGGACACCCTCCGCAGGCTCGCGCTCACGCGCACCCTCCGGAACGCGGCGGCGTGCTCAGCGGAACGCGCTCTTCAGCTTCTCGAAGAAGCCCTCGTCGGGCCGGTACGTCTCCTCGCTGGCGTTGGACTGGAACTCCTCGAGAAGCCGCCGTTGCTCCTCGTTCAGCTGCCGTGGAATCGCGACGTTCACGAGCACGCGCTGGTCTCCGCGCCCGAAGCCCTGCAGAACGGGAACGCCGCGCCCACGCAGGACGCGGATCTCGCCGGGCTGCGTACCCGGCGGAAACTCGACCTCCACCTCTCCCTCGAGCGTCGGAACCGCCACGCGCGCGCCGAGCGCGGCCTGCGTCATCGTCAGGTCGACGGTGGTGAAGACGTCGTTCCCCTCGCGGACGAACCTCGGGTCCGGGCGGACGCGGACGAGCACGTAGAGATCGCCGGCCTGGCCGCCGCTCGCCGCGGCGTGACCCTCGCCCGTGATCCGGATCCGCTGGCCGTCGTGGATGCCGGCGGGGACGTCGACCTCGAGCGAACGCTCCTCGAGCAGGCGGCCTTCGCCGTCGCACTCCTTGCAAGGGCGCTCGACGATGCTGCCGGCGCCGCGGCAGCGCGTACAGGGCTGCGCTCGGACGAACTCGCCGAAGACGGTTCGCGAGACCTGCTGCAGGCGGCCGGTCCCGCCGCAGAGCCCGCAGGGGACCGGCGCTGTTCCCGCCTCGGCGCCGCTGCCGCGGCAGGTCGCGCAGGTGACGGCGACACGCAGCGGCACGTTCCGCGTCGTTCCGGCCGCGACCTCGGCCAGCGCGACCTCGACCTCGGCGACGACGTCCGCGCCGCGCGCGCGTCTTCCGCCCGCTCGGCCGCCAAGGAGGTCGTCGCCGAAGAACGCCGAGAAGAGGTCGCTGATGCTGCCGAAGTCGAAGGTCGGCGTGAAGCCGCCGCTGCGAAGTCCTTCGTGGCCGAAGCGGTCGTAGAGCTCGCGACGCTCGGCGTTCGACAGCACCTCGTACGCCTCGACGACCTCCTTGAACCGCTCCTCCGCGTCGGGCGCGTCCGAGACGTCCGGGTGCAGCTCGCGCGCGAGCGCGCGGAACGCCTTCTTGATCTCGCCCTCGCTCGCGCCGCGCGCGACGCCGAGGACCTCGTAGTAGTCGCGTCTCGTCGTCGCCATCCCGCGAAGGTTAGCCCGCGGACATTCGGAACTCGCGGTCGCGGCGCCGTCAGGCGACGGCGTCCGTGACGGCGACCTCGAAGTGCGTCACGCCGTCGTCCCACCGCTCCAGCAGCTCGCCGACGACCGGCTCGACGACCGCGCGGTCGACGCTCCCGCCGGCGAACGCGCGAATCGCGTCGAGCGAATCCCACCTCGTCGCGACGACGACCTCGGAGCCGTCCGTCGCCTCGCGCACGAGCACCGTGGCGCCGCGGAACCCGGTCAGCGCGCGTAGCTGCGGGAGCAGCGTCCCCGTGAAGTGCTCCCGGCAGTACCGCTCGACGCCCGCCGCGTCTCCGTAGCCCTTCCAGACGCGGACGACCTCGGGCGGGCGCGCTCCGGAGCCGGCCGGATCAGTCACCGAAGATCTCCTCGGCGAAGCGCGAGAGCTCGAACGCGGCCGAACGGACCGAGCGGACCGCCTTCTCGTAGTCCATCCGGACCGGCCCGAGGAGGCTCACCGAGCCCAGCGTCCGGTGGGCGAGCCCGTAGGCCGCGCCGACGAGCGCGAGCTCCCGAAGCGCCGGATGCGCCAGCTCCGGCCCGACGCGGATGAACGGACGCCGCGGGTCGAGCGACTGCGCGAGCACGTCGAGCAGCGCGCGCCGCTCCTCGAGCAGGCCGAGGAGCCCGCGATACGCGGCGACCTCGTCGGCGCGCACCTCGTCGAGCAGACCGGCTGCGCCTCCGATGAAGAGCTGCTCTCCACGCTCGTCGACGAGCTCCGTGAAGGACGGCGCGAGCCGCTCGAGGAAGCCGCGCTCGGCCGGCGTCAGCGTCGGATCCGCAAGCCGCCGCCGGAGCCGCACCGTCCCGAGCTGGACGTCGACGAGCTGCTCGTTCAGGTAGACGCCCGCCCACTTGACGAGGCCCGGATCCACGGGCGAATCGAAGTCGTGGACCCGCTTCGTCACCCCGCCGGCGGACGTGATCACGACGAGCATCACGAGCCGCGGCTGGAGCAGCAGCACCTCGACGTGCCTGATCGTGGCCGCCTCCGGCGGCGGCGCCGAGACGAGCGCGAGCAGCCTCGTCACCTGCGACAGCATCTCCGTCGTCGCCTGGAGCGCCCCTTCGACCTCGCTCCTGGCAGCCGTCAGGTCGAGCGGGAACCTCGACGACGGCCGCGGGTCGAGCCGCTCGAGCAGCCGGTCGGCGTAGTAGCGGTATCCGCGCTCGGTCGGCACGCGACCGGCCGACGTGTGCGGGTGCGTCAGGAATCCGCGGCTCTCGAGCTCCGCGAGGTCGCTGCGCACCGTCGACGGCCCGACGTTGAGCCCACCTCGCTCGACGAGGCTCTTCGACCCCACCGGCTGCCCCGTCGCGATGTACTCGTCGACGACGCGACGCAGGATCTCCTGCTGCCGGTCGCTGAGCTCCGCCTGCGGCGCGATCACGTCACCGCAGCCGGAGCTGCGCCCGCCGCGCGGCAAGGACCGCCCGCTCCGCTGCTCGCCTCATCCGCCTCGTCCGAATCGTAGGCGAGCAGCTCGGCCGTCACCGCGCCGCCGAGGAAGCGACCCCGGGCCGTCAGCGTAAGCGCATCGCCGCGCAGCTCAGCCAGCCCGAGCTGCTGGAGCCGCGCGAGCGCTTCGGGATCGACAGCCGACCGCAGCCCGTCGATGTGGACGGGCTCGTCGAGTCGCAGCCCGAGCATCAGCCGCTCGCGAGCCTGCGCCGCCGTCGGCAGCGGCTCGAGCTCGCGCGCCGGAGACGCTCCCGCGGCGAGCGCCGTCACGTACCGACCAAGGCGCGGCTCGTTTCGCCAGCGCACGCTCTCGATTGTGCTCACCGCGCCGATCCCGAGCCCGAGGTAGTCGTGCCCGAGCCAGTAGCCGAGGTTGTGGTGCGCCCGCAGGTCCCGCCCACCCGCGAGCGTGGGCTGCCGGCAGAAGTTCGCCGTCTCGTACCAGCGGTAGCCGGCTGCCGTCAGCGTCTCGACGACGCGCTCGAAGTACGACTCCATCGACTCGGCCTGGCGCTCGAGTTCGGCTCCGTGCGCGTACGCGAAGCGGGTGCCCGGCTTCGCCTCGAGCTCGTAGCAGGACAGATGCTCCGGTTCGAGCGCAAGCGCCTCGGCGAGGTCGGCGTCGAGATCGGAGGAGCTCTGGCCCGGAATCCCGTAGATGAGATCGAGCGAGATGTTGTCAAATCCGGCATCACGGAGATGGTAGAAGGCCCGCCGGACGTCGTCCGGCCCGGCGTGGCGCTCGAGCACGCGCAGGAGTGACGGCCGGAAGCTCTGCGCGCCCAGCGACACGCGCGTGACGCCCGACGCGCGCAGCAGGGTCGCGAGCTCCGGAGTCACGGTCTCCGGGTTCGCCTCGACCGTCACCTCGCGGGCGGGCGGCAGCGCCTCGAGCAGCCGCCCGAGCGCATGCCCCTCCATGAAGGTCGGCGTGCCGCCGCCGAGGAAGGCCGTCTCGAGGTCGGGGGCGAGCCGCCCCCCCTCGAGCGCGAGCTCCGCGAGGAGCGCATCGACGTACGCCGCGTGCGACCCGCGGCGGCCGACCACCGTCACGAAGTCGCAGTAACCGCAGCGGTGCGCACAGAACGGCGAGTGGACGTAGAGGTGCCGCGCACCGCTCATGTCAGCGTGTTAACACGTCACGCAACCGGCGGCCGTCAGTGATCCACCCGCCGCTTCGGCCGCGGGACGAGCTCGCCGCCGCAGTTCGGGCAGACGTGGTTCATGGCGTCGCCGCACGCCGGGCAGAAGGTGCACTCGTACGAGCAGATCAGCGCGTCGCCATCGACGGGCAGCGCCGCGTCGCAGCGCTCGCACGCCGGGCGCAGCTCGAGCGCCATCAGCGTCGGTCCCCCTGTCCGTCGAGGTTCAGCACGGCCAGGAACGCCTCCTGCGGCACCTCGACGGCCCCGACCTGCTTCATCCGACGCTTGCCCGCCTTCTGGCGTTCGATCAGCTTCCGCTTCCGCGTGATGTCGCCGCCGTAGCACTTCGCGAGCACGTCCTTCCGCTTGGCCTTGATCGTCTCGCGAGCGATCACGCGCGACCCGATCGCCGCCTGCACGGCGACGTCGAACATCTGCCGCGGGATCTCCTCCCGCAGCCGGTCGACGAGCGCCCGGCCGCGGCCGTACGCAGCGTCGCGGTGGGCGATCATCGAGAGCGCGTCGACCGACTCGCCGGCGATCAGGATGTCGACGCGCACGAGCTCGCCGAGCCGGAAGCCGGCGAAGTCGTAGTCGAAGCTCGCGTAGCCGCGCGTCCGCGATTTCAGCTGGTCGTAGAAGTCGAGCACGATCTCGCCGAGCGGCAGCTCGTACGAGAGGAGCACGCGCCCTTCCGATAGGTACTCCATGTGGTCGAACCGCCCGCGCCGCTCGTTGCACAGCTCCATGACGGCGCCGACGAACTCCTTCGGCACGTAGACCTGCGCCGAGACGTAGGGCTCCTCGACCTCCTCGAGCTCGCGCGGCATCTCCGAGGGGTTGTGCACCTCGACCTCCTGGCCGGCCTTCGTCCGCACGCGGTAGGCGACGTTCGGCGCGGTCACGAGCAGGTCGAGGTCGAACTCGCGCTCGAGCCGCTCGCGGACGATCTCCATGTGCAGCAGCCCGAGGAAGCCGCAGCGGAAGCCGAAGCCGAGCGCCTGGCTCGTCTCGGGCTCGTAGAAGAGCGCGGCGTCATTGAGCTTGAGCTTCTCGAGCGCGTCCCGCAGCTCCGGATACTCGTCGGAGTCCGTCGGGAAGAGACCCGCGAAGACCATCGGCTTGACGTCCTTGTACCCGGGGAGCGGCTCGGCGGCCGGGCGCGACTCGGAGGTGAGCGTGTCGCCGACGCGCAGGCGCGAGACGTCCTTCAGCCCGGTGACGACGTAGCCGACCTCGCCGGCGCCGATCGACTCGACGGGCCGCATCGTCGGCGAGAGGAAGCCGAGCTCTTCGGCCTCGAACACCGTCCCCTGGGCCATCGCGCGGAGCCGCTCGCGCCGACGGAAGGAGCCGTCGACGACGCGCACGAACGCGACGACGCCGCGGTACTGGTCGTACGACGAGTCGAAGACGAGCGCTCGCGCCGGCGCGGCGGGGTCGCCGGCGGGCGGCGGAATCCGCTCGACGACCGCGTCGAGGACGTCCGCGACGCCGTCGCCCGTCTTCGCCGAGATCCGCAGGACGCGCTCGGCGCGCTCGCCCACGAGCTCGCCCACCTCCCGCGCGACTGCGTCCGGGTCGGCCTGCGGCAGGTCGATCTTGTTCACGACGGGGACGATCTCGAGGTCGTTCTCGATCGCCAGGTAGGCGTTCGCGAGCGTCTGCGCCTCGATCCCTTGCGCCGCGTCGACGACGAGCAGCGCGCCCTCGCACGCCTGGAGCGAGCGCGAGACCTCGTACGTGAAGTCGACGTGGCCGGGCGTGTCGATCAGGTTCAGCTCGTGGCCCTTCCACATCACGCGGACGGCCTGCGCCTTGATCGTGATCCCGCGCTCGCGCTCGAGCTCCATCGAGTCGAGCACCTGCTCGCGCATCGCGCGGCCGGTGATCGTCTCGGTCAGCTCGAGGATGCGGTCGGCGAGCGTCGACTTGCCGTGGTCGATGTGCGCGATGATCGAGAAGTTGCGGATGCGGCTCTGATCCATTCGTCTCGGAACGATCGTAGCCGCGCGTGTCGGCGGATCCCGACGCCGGCGCGGCCGCGCTGCGTTCTCAAGTTGGCAACCGCACGGCCGATTACCCGCGACTGGCAACCGACGAAAGGATTCCACGATGCTCGCGGCGCACGCGCTGAAAGGGTTCGTGCCGGCCATCCGGCTGTTCGACCGGCTCTCGTTCTCGAAGAAGTTCGTGGTGGTCGGCATCGTGCTCGCGGCGCCCCTCGCGTACGTCCTCTACTCGTACCTCGGCGAGAAGCGCACCCAGATCGGGTTCAGCGCGAAGGAGCGAGTCGGGGTCGTCGAAGTCGCGCCGGCGGCGAACCTGCTCGGCGCGCTGGTCGAGGCGCGCGCGGCCGCCGTGCGCGAGGCGGCGCACGACCCCGGAGCGGCGACCGCGTCCGCCAAGGCGCGCGCGGACGTCGCCGCCGCGAGCGGCGAAGTCGACGCGGCGGACGAGAAGGTCGGCGCGCAGCTCGCCGTCTCCGAGGAGTGGTCGAAGCTGAAGCGCGCGATCGCCGACGTGACCGGCCGGTCGTACGCGACGCCGCGCCAGGCGTTCGACACCTTCAACGGGCTCACGGCGCAGGCCCTCACGTTCGTCGTCGACATCGGGAACAACTCGAACCTCATCCTCGATCCCGACCTCGATAGCTACTACCTGATGGACAACACCATCAACAAGCTGCCGATCGTGGCGGACGCCGCCGGAGCGACGGCCGACTTCCAGGACGTCATCGCGCACACCCGCGGGAGCACGCTGGCGCTTCGGGCGCAACTCGCGGTGTACCAGGGCACGCTGTCGAGCAACGTCTCGCTGTTCGAGACCGGATTCAAGACGGCGTTCGGCAGCACGAAGGACGCCCAGCTCGAGCCGGGGCTCCGGCCGGGCGACCATGCGGCGGCGGCCGCCTCGAAGCCGGTGCTCACGGCTGCCGCGGCAGTCGTCGGCGGCGCGACGCCGAGCAGCGCGACCTCTGCCGCCGGCCAGCGCGCGGCCGCCGGCGCGATCGCGCTCGAGCAGCGGACGCTCCCGTTCCTCGATCATCTGCTCGCGGTCAGGATCGGCAAGTTCGAGCGCCAGCGGACGCAGGTCCTCTGGATCGTGATCCTCGCCGCGATCCTCGCGACCTACCTCTTCGTCGCGTTCTGGCTCGCGGTTCGACGGTCGCTCGCGTCGATGCGCGCGACGGTCTCCAAGGTCGGGAAGGGCGATCTCACGGCCGCCGTGGAGGCCTCGAGCCGCGACGAGCTCGGCGCGATGGCGCGCGACTTCGAGGCGATGCTGGCGAGCATCCGCACCATGGTCGGCACGGTCGCACAGAGCGCCCGCGAGCTGGACAACGCGTCGAAGGAGATGGCGAGGTCGGCCGAGGAGGCGGGCGGCGCGGTCGGAGAGATCGCGTCCGCAGTCGGCGAGGTCGCCGAGGGGGCAGAGCGTCAGGTACGCACGGTCGACGAGGCGAAGAGCGCGACGGCGGAGATGGTCGCGACGGCCAGCTCCGGCGCGGAGAACGCGGTCGACACGGCGGCCGCCGCGCGGGAGGCGCGCGAGCTGTCCGAACGCGGCGTCTCCGCGGTCGAGAGCGCGAGCGAGGCGATGCGGGCGGTGCGCGACACGTCGTCCCTCGTGACCGAGGCCATTCGCGACCTCGGCGAGAAGTCGACGCGGATCGGCGGGATCGTCGAGACGATCACGCGCATCGCGGAGCAGACGAACCTCCTCGCATTGAACGCCGCGATCGAGGCCGCGCGCGCAGGCGAGCACGGTCGCGGCTTCGCGGTCGTCGCCGACGAGGTTCGCAAGCTCGCGGAGGAGTCGCAGGAGGCGGCCGCTTCGATCGCGCAGCTGATCGAGGAGATCCAGGCCGAGACGCGGCGCACGGTCACCATCGTCGAGGAGGGCGCGCAACGCACCGAGGACGGCGTCGCGACGGTCGACAACGCGCGAACGTCGTTCCTCGCGATCGGCTCGCGGGTCGAGGACGTCTCGGCCCGGGTCGAGCTGATCGCGGCCGCGATCCAACAGCTCGCCGCGTCGTCGGAGCGCCTGCGCACCGGCATCGACGAGGTCGCGAGCGTCGCCGAGCAGAGCTCCGCGGTCGCAGAGCAGGTCTCCGCCTCGACCGAGGAGACGAGCGCGTCGGCACAGGAGATCGCAGGAGCGGCGCAGCAGCTCTCGCAGACGGCGGGCGAGCTCGACACCCTCGTCAACCGGTTCACGCTCGTCGCGTAGCTCGGCTCAGCGGCGAGCCCGGCGCACGACCGAGAGCAGCACGTCGAGCTCCCCGACCCCGAGCGCGCGGGCTGCGACGGCGTAGACGGCGAAGCCCGCCGTGAGGGCCGTGCCGAGCGAGAAGAGCTGAGCACCCAGCGAGCGGCCCAGGACGACGTCGATGCCGCGCCACACACCGTACGAGACGCCGGCGAGGGCGTCCGAGGCGAGGATCACGCGCACCACGACCTGGAGCGTCCGATCGACGTCGATCCGCCCGACGCGACGCTGCAACAGCCACAGGAGCGCCGCGGTCCCGGCGACGTTCACGAGGGACGTCGAGAGCGGGATCCCCCACGTCCCGAGGCGGTAGAAGGCGCCGTCGAGCGCAGCGTTCAGGGCGAGGTTCCCGAGCGCGACGAGGGTCGGCACCCAGTTCGACTGCAGGCTGAAGAACGCGCGGTTGAGGATCAGCATCGTCCCGTTGAAGGTGAGGCCGGCGGCGAACGCGGCGAGCGCGGCGGCGACGACCGGCGTCTGGGCCGGCGTGAACTGGCCGCGCTGGTAGAGGAGCCGGACGATCGGCTCCGCGAGGACGGCCGACGCGGTGCTCGCCGGGATCAGCAGGAACGCGACGTGGCGCAGCCCGAGGCCGACGGTCTGGAGGAAGCCGTCGCGATCCCCTCGCGCCGCCAGGCGGGAGAGTGCCGGGAAGGTGACGGTCGCGATCGCGACCGAGAACATCCCCTGCGGGAGCATGTAGATCCGGAACGCCCGATCGATCGCGGTCGGCGCGAGGCTGCCGTTGATCAGGCGCGACGCGAACAGCGAGTCGATGACGGCGTTGAAGTTGATCAGCCCGAGGCTCAGGGTCACGGGCACCATCAGCACGAGCACCTGTTTCACGGCGGGGTCGTGCCAGTCGATGACGAGGTGGAGCCGGTCGTCGCGGCCGCGCAACCACGGCACCGGCAGCAGCACCTGCACGAACGTCGCGACCAGGATCGAGACGGCGTAGACGTACAGCTTCGTGTCGATCGAGTGCGCCTGCGGGACGCCGATCGCGAGGCCCGCGATGATCGTGAGATTCCAGAAGACCGGCGTCAGCGCCGGCACCGAGAAATGGTCGTAGCTGTTCAGGATTCCGACCACGATCCCCGAGACGCCGAGCAGCGCGACGATCGGGAAGAGCACCCGCGACAGGCCGACGGCGAGCGCGCGGTCGCCGCCAGGATCGCCGAACGGGCGGATGATCAACGGCGCGGCGACCACGAACAGCGCCGTCAGCGCCGTCAGCCCGAGGAGCATCAGCCAGAAGAGGCTCGACGCGACCCGCCAGGCCCGTTTCCGCTCGCCCCTCTCGAGCAGCTCGCTGAAGACCGGCACGAAGGCCGACGACAGCGCCGCGTCGGCCACGAGCGCCCGCACCAGGTTCGGAACCTGGAAGGCGACCGTGAACGCATTGATCCGCCCGCTCGCGCCGAAGTAGTAGGAGGCGACGATCTCGCGGATCAGCCCGAGGATCCTCGAGAGGCCGGTGGCGAGCGCGAAGATCGCGGTCGAGACCGCGAGCCGCCGCGGCCGCGCAGGGACGATCTCCTCGGCGCCGGCTGTCACCGGCTGATCACGGCCTTGAGCATAGGGAGGCCGTCGGCCCGCCCGTGCTCTGCTACCATCCGCGCGCCCGCCGGTGCGGGCATTTTCACGAGATGCCGAACATCAAGCAGCAGAAGAAGCGCGTGACGATCGCGGCGCGCGAGCGGCTCGAGAACCTCCGCTACCGCTCGACGGTGAAGACGCTGTCGAGACGCCTCCGCGAGGCGGTTGCGGACGGCAATGCGACGCAGATCGCCGCGGAGCACCGGACGCTCGTCCGCTGGATCGACAAGGCCGCCTCGCGCGGCGCGCTCCACCGCAACACCGCCGCGCGGAAGAAGGCGCAGGCGGCGCGGCTCGTCTCCCGCTCCTGAGCTCCGCCGCGACGGTCGCCCTGGGCGCTACCTCGCTCGCGGCGCCGGCGCGCCCGCCGGCCTCGTCAGCTCGACCAGCGTCCGCTCGAGCTCGAGTTCGTTCGGCAGTCGGCTGCCGCCCTTCGTCGCCAGGTCGAGCCTCGCCAGCCGGACGATCGCCAGCTCGAGCTCGGACTCCTCGAAGTTCCGCGCCTGGGCGAACGCCTTCTCGGCGGCGAACGGATGCATCCTCAGCGTCCCTGCTGCGTCGCGCGGGCGGACACCTTCGGCCTCCAGCGCCTTGCAGGCCTTCACGCGGCGGACGTGCGCTGCGAGGCGCCCGACAACGGCGGGAATCGTGCTCGACTCGACGAGCGACTCGGCTGCGGCGAGGACCGCGGCCACGTCGCGACGACCCCAGGCGTCCGTGAGCGCGAACGGGGGCATCTCCGCGCGGGCGGTGACGAGCAGCTCCACTTCTCGTTCGCCGATCGGCTCGCCGGCGGCCCAGGTCGCGAGCTTCTCGGCCTCGTTGGCCAGCTCGTCGAGGTTGTCCCCGACGAGGTCGATGAGCGCGCGACAGGCTGATGCATCCGCTCTCGCGCCCGCGCGTGCCAGCTGCTCGGCGACCCATTTCGGCAGCTCGCGCTTCGCGACGTCGTAGAGGAGCACGTCGCCATGCTTCGCGCACGCCTTCGCGAGCGGGGCGTCCTTGGCAAGCTCGGCCGCGACGAGCGCGAGCACCGTCTCCGGCGTCGGGTTCCGGAGGTAGAGCTCGACCGCCTTGGCGTCGGCCGCCTTCCACCGCTCGGCGTCGCCGACGATGACGAGACGGCCGCCGCCTGCGAACAGGCCGAGTGCGTTGCACGCCGCGACCGCGTCGTCGCCGGTGGCCTCGGCCGCCGAGAGCGCCTCGACCGCAGCCGGGTCGAACCGGGCGCGAAGCCGCTCGAGCGCTCTCCCAACCTTGGGACGGTCGCTGCCGCCGAGCAGGTAGACGGGCTTCAAGGCGGTCTCGGCCATCGTCGCCAAGCATAGGCCGCCCCCGCGACGGCGCACGCTCCGAGTACCGCCGCGACCCGGCCTGACCGGATCTGCGCGAACGGGAGCCCGCCGATGATGCGCGCACAGCCGGCGAGATACGCCGCGCACCAGCCGTTGAGCCAGGCCGCGCCGCCCGCCGCCGCCGGGGAGAACGGCGCGAGGGCGGCCGCAAGCAGCGCGAGACCGAGCAGCGGCGCGGCCACCGGCGCCGCAAGCGCGTTCGCCGGAACCGTCAGCAGCGGGATTGCATGGAACTGGAACCAGAGGATCGGAGCGGTCAGCGCGCCGCACGCCGCCGAGATCGCAACCGCGCCTCGGAGGCCGGCCGGCACCGGGTAGCCCTCGAGCGCCGCGTCGAGCCGCGGAGCGACGACGAAGATCGCGACGACGGCGACGAACGACAGCTGGAAACCGGCGTCGAGCAGGTTGTACGGGTTCCATGCGAGCAGGGCGAGCGCGCCGAGCAGCAGGAAGTGCCACCGGTCGCGCTCGCGCGCCGCGAGCCAGGCGAGCGACCCCAGGGCGCCGGCGATCCCGGCCCGCACCACGGACGGCTGCGCGCCGACGGCGAGGACGTACGCGGCGATCGCTCCGAGCGCGCCGAGCTCGCCGAGCCAGCGCGGGATGCCCGTGAGCCAGGCGAACAGCAGCGCTCCACCTGCCACGAGCACGACGTTCTGGCCCGAGACGGCCAGGAGGTGATAGAGCCCGGAGGCTCGGAACCGCTGACGCAGCTCGTCCGAGAGACCCTGGTCGTCCCCGAGCACGACGCCCTCGACCAGCGCCCGGCGCTCGCCCCGCAACCCGACGGTCGCCGAGCCCGCGAGCCGCGCGCGCAGCCGGTCGGCGAGGCCGCCGACTCCGCCGCGGCGCCCGACCTGCCGCCAGTCGTCCACGCGCAGAACGACGTGCATGCCGTGACGGCGGAGCCACGCCCGCTCGTCGAACCCGTGCGACGGTCCGCGCGGAAGCGCGACGACGCCGAGGACGTCGAGGATCGCACCCTGAGGGGGCGATCGTCCGAGCGGCAGCTCGAGCAGGACCTGTTCATGGATCCCGAGCGGCCCGAACCGCGTGAGCCGCCCGGGCAGGCGTACGTCGAACCGGCCGAGCCTGGGCGGACCCGTCACGACGACCCGTGATCGCTCCGCCCGTCCGACCTGCGAGAGGAGCGGGCTGCGATCGAGGGCCGAGAGCCGGGCGCTGCCCCACCACCAGCCCGCGATCGCGATCCCCAGGACGAGCGTCGGAAGGCGAAGCTGCCCTCGGAGGAGCGCGGCCGCGAGGGCGAGTCCGACCCCGGCCACGAGCGCGAGCGCGTGCGCGATGCGGGCGACGTTCGCCGCCGCGATCCCGATGGAGAGGCCGCCCACGAGCCAGTGCGCGGGCTGGACGGACGCAGCCTTCACGGAGCCACCAGCTTCCGAAGCTGGTCGAGCCGCGCCGGACCGATGCCCGAGACCCCGTCGAGCTCGTCCACCGAGGTGAACGCGCCGTGCTCGGTGCGGTAGTCGACGATCTTCTGGGCGGTCACGGGGCCGACGCCCGGCAGCGCGTCGAGCTGTTCGACCGTCGCGGTGTTCAGATGGATTGGACCCGATGGACCACCGGCCCCGGCCGCCCCGCCCGAGGGCATCGCCCCGCCTGCTCCTCGAGCCGGGACGACGACCTGCTCTCCGTCCGAGACCGGTGCGGCGAGGTTCACCTGATCCTCCGCCGCCTTTCGCGCGAAGCCGCCGGCGCGGGTGACAGCATCGGCGACGCGAGAGCCGGCAGGGAGCCGATAGAGACCCGGCCGCTCGACCGCTCCGACAACGTCGACCACGAGCCTCGACGGACGCATCGCCGCGACCGTCGCCATCGTCGGCGCCGGGAACGGTTGTGCGGCGACACCGGCCGCGCCGCGGTGGAGCAGGAGCTTGCCGCCCAGGAGGAGGGCGACGACGAGGACGAGCGCCGTCACGAGGGCCTGCTTGCGGGAGAGCGGAAACGCATCGAGCATCTGTCGCCAAGTGTGGCAACCGGCGACCCGCTCATGTGTGCCGAGAGCGTGCCGAAAGTGCAACAAGCTCGCGGACGCGCTTCCCCAAGAGCCAGGCCCGTTCGGGCCGCGTCCCAATCCGGGTGACGCGGCCTTGATCCCTCGTCCGAGCGATTCTCGTCGGCGGGATTTCTCGGCAAGCTGCGTCAGTTCGGGCAAGCGAGCCGCAAGCGAGGGGAGAAAGGGACGTTGCTCGGAGACGAGCTTTTGCCTGCCGTCGAGCGCGAGTTCGAGCTGCTCGGCTGTGACGAGCTGGACACCTGCGGCGACGACTGCCTGCGCCGCCTGCTCGTGTGGCGCGCGCTCCAGTTCAACGATCTCGGCTTCGACAGACGCGCCGCCGTGGAGCTCGCAGACTCGAAGGCCGACCTCGGGCTTGCCCGGTCGCTCGTCCGCGAGGGCTGCCCGCTCAAGCTCGCGCTCGCGATCCTCCGCTGAGCGGCCGCCGCGCGGCTACACGACGAGGTTCACGAGCTTCCGCGGCACGACGATCGCCTGCCGGATCTCGCGTCCGTTCACGTGCGCCTGAACGCGCGCCGATGCCTTCGCGGTCTCGATCAGCTCGTCGCGCGTCAGCTCGACTGCGACCTCGACGCGGTCCCGCAGCTTCCCGTTCACCTGGACGACGAGCTCGAACGTGTCTCGTTCGAGCATGGCCGGATCCGCCGCTGGCCACGGCTCCACCCACAGGCGCTCGTGCCCCAGCCGTTGCCACAGCTCCTCCGCGACGTGCGGTGCGTACGGCTGGATCAGCGAGACGGCGGTCTCGGCGGCGAAGCGTGCATCCGGTGCCGTCGTGTCCCGAGCCAGCTCGTTGACGAGCGTGTGCACCGCCGAGATTGCCGTGTTGAACATCTCGCGGCGGCCGATGTCGTCGGTGACCTTCGCGATCGCCGCGTGCGCGGCCCGCGCGAGCGCTGTGTCCCCCGGCCCCTCGCGGGACGCCTGCTCGGCCGCCTCCTTCACGAGCCGCCACAGCCGGCGCAGGAAACGCGACTGCCCCTCGATGCCACCCTCGGTCCAGTCCATGTCCTGATCGGCCGGGCCGATGAAGAGCATGTACAGCCGGACCGCGTCCGCGCCGTACTTCTCGATCAGCTCGTCCGGGCCGAGGACGTTGCCCTTCGACTTCGACATCTTCGTCCCGCCGAGCTGCACCCAGCCGTTGCCGAAGAACTTCGTGAACGGCTCGCGGAAGCCGACCAGCCCCAGGTCGTTCAGCGCCTTCATGAAGAAGCGCGCGTAGATCATGTGCATCGTCGCGTGGTCGACGCCGCCCGTGTAGTGGTCGACGGGACACCAGTAGTCGACGATCTCGCGGTCGAAGGGGGCCGAGTCGTTCCGCGCGTCGCAGTAGCGGAGGAAGTACCAGGACGAGTCGACAAACGTGTCCATCGTGTCGACCTCGCGGCGGCCCTCCCCGCCGCAGCGCGGGCATGACGTCCGCACCCAGTCCTCGGCCGCGGCGAGCGGCGAGCGGCCCTTCGGCTGGTAGTCGTCGACCTCCGGAAGCAGCACGGGCAATTCGTCCTCGGGGACGGGCATGATCCCGCACTCGCCGCAGTAGACGATCGGAATCGGGCACCCCCAGTACCGCTGCCGCGAGAGAAGCCAGTCGCGCAGCCGGAAGCGGACGGCCGGGGCACCGCGGCCGCGGCCGCGCAGCCACTCGACGATCGCGCGCTTCCCCTCCGGAGCGGGCCGGCCCGTGAACTCGCCGGAGTTGACGAGCACCTCGGCCTCCGTGTGCTCGACGAACGCGCCGCCCTCGACCACGCCGCCGCCGGCCGGCGCGACCACCTGCGTCACCGGCAGCCCGAACCGCTGCGCGAAGTCGAAGTCGCGCTCGTCGTGCGCCGGAACCGCCATGATCGCCCCCGTCCCGTAGTCCATCAGGACGTAGTCCGCGACCCAGACGGGGATCCGCTCGCCGTTGACGGGGTTCGTCGCGTGGCGGCCGGTGAAGACGCCCGTCTTCTCGCGCTCCTCGACGCGCTCGACCGCGGTCCGCGCGGCCGTGCGGCGGACGTAGTCGAGCACCTCGGCCTCGTTCGGCACGCCTGCGACGAGCGTCGGCACGAGCGGGTGCTCCGGCGCGACGACGAAGAACGTGGCTCCGAACAGCGTGTCCGGTCGGGTCGTGAAGACCTCGACGTCCAGGTCCAGTTCGTCCAGGCGGAAAAGGACGTCGGCACCCTCGGACCGTCCGATCCAGTGCCGCTGCATGGCGAGCACGCGCTCGGGCCAGTCGAGCTGGGACATCTCGTCCAGGAGCTGGTCCGCGTACGCCGTCGTCCGGAAGAACCACTGCTCGAGGCTCCTGGCCTCGACCTCGGTCCCGCAGTACTCGCACCGACCCTCGCGCGCCTGCTCGTTGGCCAGCACGACCTGGTCCTTCGGGCACCACTTGACGGGTGCCTTCTTCCGGTAGGCGAGCCCGGCGTCGAACAGCTTCAGGAAGAGCCACTGCGTCCAGCGGTAGTACGACGGCTCGTGCGACGAGATTTCGCGCTCCCAGTCGAAGGCGTAGCCGAGCCGCTTGAACTCCCAGCGGATGTGCTCGATGTTGCGCTCGGTGATCTCGCGCGGGTGGCCGCCGGCGCGAATGGCCGCGTTCTCCGCCGGCAGGCCGAACGCGTCGTAGCCCATGGGGCGCAGCACGTTCATGCCGTTCCGGCGCCGGAAATGGGTCAGCACGTCGCCGATCGTGTAGACGAGGACGTGTCCCATGTGGAGCGTTCCGGACGGGTACGGGAGCATCTCGAGGACGTAGCTCTTCGGACGTGTCTCGCCCGGCTCGGGATTCGGGACGACGAACGCTCGCGCGTCCTCCCAGACCCGCTGCCACTTCGCCTCGATCGCCGCCGGTTCGTACTGGTCCATCGTCCCCCTCTGAAGAGAAAAGGGCGCCGCTTGGTCGAGATGCTAGCGTCGCCGTCGTGGCGGAACTCGAGCTGTTCCCGGACTCCGCGGCTGCAGCTGGCGGCGAGCTCGCGCTCGGGGGGGTGAGGGCATCGGAGCTCGCGGAGGAGTTCGGGACGCCGCTCGTCGTCTACTGCGAGGAGACGCTTCGCGCGCGGGCCCGGGCGTACCTCGAGGCGGCGCCGGACGCGCTCGTCCTCTACAGCGTCAAGGCGTTCCCGAGCGTCGGTGTGCTGCGGCTCTTCGCGGGGCTCGGGCTCGGGGCAGACGTGTCGTCGGGCGGCGAGCTCGCCTTCGCGCTCGAGGCCGTCGTACCGGGCGAGCGGATCGTCGTCCACGGCAACAACAAGAGCCCGGAGGAGTTGCGCGCGGCGGCCTCGGCCGGAGCGTGGCTCGTGGTGCTCGACGCGCCGGACGAGGTCGAGCTCGCGCGAGCCGCGGACGTTCAGCGCGTGCTCGTGCGCGTGACGCCCGGCATCGACGTCGACACGCACCCGGCGATCGGGACGGCGCACTACGGATCGAAGTTCGGGCTCCCTCCGGAGCAGGCGCTTGCGGTGGTCGCGCGCGCCCGGGAGGCTGGTCTGGACGTGGCCGGGCTGCACGTGCATCTCGGGTCGCAGCTGCTCGAACTCGGCGCAGCGCGGCTCGCGGTCGACTGGCTCGGCGCGTTCGCCGCCGAGTGCCGGGAGCGGCTCGCATGGACGCCGTCGGTGATCGACGTGGGCGGCGGGCTCGGAATCCGGTACGCGGCGGGCGATCCGCGGCTTCCGATCCGGGAGTTCGTCTCGACGGTGCTCGACCGGTTGGGCCATGCCTGGCGGCTGCACGGGCTGCCGACGACGCGACTCGTGCTCGAGCCGGGCCGCTCGCTCGTCGGCGAGGCCGGCGTGACCCTCTACCGCGTGGGCGTCGTGAAGCAGGCGAGCGAGACGACGACGTACGTCGCCATCGACGGCGGCATGTCGGACAACCCGCGGCCGCAGCTGTACGGCGCAAGGCTTTCCGCGGCCGTCGCGGGGCGGGTCGGCGCGGCCCCGGACGGTGTGTACACCGTGTGCGGAAAGCACTGCGAATCGGGCGACGTGCTGATCGATCGCGTGGAGCTGCCGGCGCCGCGGCGCGGCGACCTGCTTGCCGTGCCGGGCACGGGGGCCTACACGCTCGGGATGAGCTCGAACTACAACGCGTCGCCGCGGCCGGCGGCAGTGCTGGTCGCAGGCGGCACGGCGCGACTGCTGCGCCGACGCGAGTCGATCGGCGATCTGCTGTCGCTCGAGGCCTCGACCTTTTCGGACATGTACGCGCAGGACTCCCCGGGGGACCCCCGCCGTCCCCTGTAGGTCAAGCTACCGCCCGCCGGCGGACGGGCGTGTACCGACTTCGTGCCGACTCGTCCACAGGCGACCGGCTGGGCGCCTCTGCGCCGCTGCCTCGGTGCGGGCCGAGGCCGAGAGGTTACGGTGCAGGCGTGAGCGAGCACGTCGTCGCGGTCTGGTCGGACTACATCTGACCGTTCTGCCGGCTCGGCCAGCCGACGGCCGAGTGGCTCCGGCGCCAGTTCGGCGCCGACGTCGCCTGGCTCCCCTTCGACCTCCACCCCGAGTACCCGCCGGAGGGGATCCCGCGGGCGGAGCTGCACGCGCGCTACGGCGACCGTTTCAAGGGACACGTCGAGGCGATGTTCCAGCGCGCCGGGCTCGTCTACAACCCGCCACCCGAGGTCGTGCCGAACACGATGCGCGCGCTGCGGCTGACCGAGCTCGCCCGTGACCGCGACCTCCACCAGCCGTTTCACGACCGGCTGATGGAGGCCTACTGGGCCGAAGGGCGGAACATCGGCGACTCCGGGGAGCTCCGGCAGCTCGCGGCCGAGGCCGGGCTGGACGCGGCCGAGGCCGACGACGTGCTCGCAACGGATGCCTACCGCGACCGCGTCCTCGCATCGACGGCGCAGGCCCAGTCGATCGGCGTCACCGGCGTGCCGGGCTTCCTGCTCGACCGGCGGCTGCTCGTCCTGGGGGCGCAGCCGCGCGAGGTCTTCGAGCAGGCGTTCGCCCAGCTCGCCGGCACCGCCTGAACCGTCCGCTCACGGAAGCGTGGAAGGCCTTGACGAGCTGGTCGAGCCCGGCCGCGGTCCGCGAGGACTCTGCGCCGTTTCGATGTCGGTCTCCGTTCCCTCGGGGGTGCCGTTCTCGGCCTGACGTCGGCGGCGCAGGCCGTCGCTCGAGCCGGAGCGTCAGCCGCCGACGATGCCGCCGAGGCCGACCCAGTGGTCGCCGGTCCAGCGCTGGAGGCCGACCTGCTGCATCGGGAAATGGTCGGTCGGAGACGTCCTGATCGAGATGCCCGGCAGGACGAACGGGTTGTTCGCCTCGTTCAGTCCGAGGACGGCCTGCATCAGCGACGCGCGCGTGAGATTCCGGCCGGCGCGCTTCAGGGCGTCGACGAGCGTGTACGCGGCGGCCATGCCCGCTACGTAGTAGCCGTCCTTCGGGTTCGCCGACGCGGCGTACGCCTTGAGGATCGTGCGGTAGAGGTTCATGCCGCCGTCCTTCGCCCAGCGCGGGTCCGTGGGGTCCTTGAAGTAGACGATGCTGATCGCACCCGTGGTCTCGGCGCGGCCGGCGGTCAGGGCCGAGAGCGTCATCAGATTGGCCGAGCTCGCCACGGCGTTCACGAACGCCTGCGGCCGCCAGCCGAGCTTGTGGGCGTAGAGGAACGCCTGCACCGCGAACTTGCCGAAGGCGAAGATCATGAACGTGTCCGCCTTGGTCGCTCGCAGCTGTGCGACCTGCGACTGGACGTCGGGCTGCGTCGCGTCGTACTTCACCGCGGCGACGATCTGCTTCTGCCTGGCGCCGAGGCCGCGCTTGAGCCCGGAAAGCAGGTCGTTCCCGTACTCGTCGTCCTGGTACAGCACCGCGATCCGCGCCTTCGGCCGGAGCTTCGCGACGTAGCGGCCGTAGACGGAGCCCTCGAGCGCGTAGCTCGGGATGTACCCGATCGTCCAGGGGTACTTCTTGTAGTCCGTCCCGAAGCCGCTGAACCCGCTCGCCGCGAAGAGCTGCGGCACGCCCGCCTGGTTGAGGAAGTCGCGGACGGCGAGGTTGTTGTTCGTGCCGAGCGTGTTGAAGACGGCGAAGACCCCGTCCTGCTGGACCAGCTCGCGCACGTCCTGAACGGTCCTGGCCGGGTCGTACGCGTCGTCGAGGTACTTGTAGGTGACCGTCCGTCCGTCGATGCCGCCGTGAGCGTTCACCCAGGCGAAGTAGGCGTCCGCCCCACGTGCGACGTTCGCGGCGGACGACGCCTCGCCGGTGAGGGGGGCGGTGCCGCCGACCAGAATGGAAGTGTCGGTGACGCCGGGTTCCGCTCGGCCGGCCGCGAGAGCGGCGGTCGCCGCCAGCGCGCCTGCGGCGACGAGCGCGAGCAGGATTGCCTTGGTCCTCGTCATCGGGGCCGCGGCCGAGTGTACAGCCGAGTTGTCAGAGCTCGTGCCGCGCGTTCGAGCAGGCCCGCGGCGCCGGTCGGAAGCGCGAGCACGACGAGGATCAGGAAGCAGCCGAAGAAGACGTCGGCCGGCACGGACTTCGAAACGTGGAGCCAGCGCTCGACGTCGCCGGCGCTCAGGAACTCGACGAGGAGCGCGCCGACGGCGGTGCCCCAGAGCGAGCCGAGGCCCGCGATCACCGCTCCCACCACGAGGAGGAGCGACAGGTCGATCCGGTACGTGTCCGGGCTGACGTAGCTGAGGTTCGCGATCGCGTAGAGCGAGCCGGCGACGCCGGCGAAGGCGGCCGAGACACCGAAGGCGAGCGTCTTGTGGACCGCGAGGTGGATCCCGAACGAGGCGGCAGCGACCTCGCTGTCGCGGACGGCGCGGAGCGCGCGGCCGAGGCGGCCGCGGAGGAGGAGCCAGGCGGCCGCGAGCGCAAGGAACGCGCAGCCGAAGCACAGGTAGTAGAGCCAGCGGTTCTGACTCAGGCCGGTTCCCGACGGCGCCTTGACGAGCGTGAAGCCGAGGCCGGTGCTCCCGCCGGTGAAGCCGCCGAAGTGCTTGACGAAGGCGGGCGTGGCGACGGCGAGGCCGAACGTCGCGAGCGCGAGGTGGAGCCCCGAGATCCGCAGCGCCGGGATCCCGGCGACGAACCCGCCTCCGCCCGCGACGAGGCCGGCGAGCGGGATCGTCCAGTAGTACGGGACACCGTGCTTCGCGACGAGGATCGCAGTCGTGTAGCCGCCGATCGCCATGAAGGCCCCGTGGCCGAGCGAGATCTGGCCGGTGTAGCCGGTCAGGACGTTGAGGCCGACGATCGCGATCGCGTAGATCGCGACGTACGAGAACGACGACGCGCGGAAGTCGGAGATCGCGAGCGGCAGCAGGCCGACGAGCGCGAGGCCGGCGGCGATCGGGGCCGCACGGGAGGCGACGGCCGCCAGCCGCGGGGTCATCTCGCTTCGCTCGTCCCGGCCGGCACGGCCGCTTCGGGCAGGTCCAGGGGCCTGGCCCCGGGCTGTGCGCAAATCGACCGTGACCGGGCGCCGCCGCCGTCCGCTCCGGACGACTTCGGGGGCCAGGCCCCTGGACCTGTCCGAAGGCGCCGCACCGCCCGGGCTCGAAGCGGCATGCCGAAGACGTTCGCGCCAAGTGCGCTTTCCACCGAAGACATGTCGAACGGCCGACGGCGATCGTCCGCCGCGGACGCCGTCCGGGGCCAGGCCCCGGGACCTGTCCGCGACGGACGTCTTGGCGGGGCGGCATGCGCCCTTCGAGACATGTCCGGGTGCCAGGCCCCGACGGCCTCGACGACCGTGCCCGCCGCCCGCGCCTTCACGGTCAAACCTTCCTCGCGAGCGGCCGGCCGAAGAGGCCCGCCGGACGCACGAGGAGCACGACGAGGATCACCATCAGCCCGCCGACGAGGCGCATGTCGCCGGAGAAGAAGCCGACGTACGTCCCGAGCAGGTTCAGCACGACGCCGAGCGCAAGGCCTCCGACCACCGCGCCCAGCGGACTCTCGAGCCCGCCGAGCAACGCCGCCGCAAAGGCGTACAGCAGGACGCCGCGCATCATGTTCGGGTCGAGCTGCGCGCCCGGCGCATACATCATCCCGGAGAGGGCGCCGAGCGCCGCCGCGAGCCCCCAGCCGAGCGCGAGCGACCAGCCGACGCGGACGCCGAGCAGGCGGCTGGCGTCCGGATTCGACGCCACCGCACGCAGCGCCAGGCCGACCGTCGTCAGCTGGAAGAGCGCGTACAGCAGGGCCACGGCCCCCAGCGAGACCCCGATCACGCCCAGGTCCTGGATCGAGAAGGCGACGCCGCCGACGTGGATCGCGCGCGTCGAGAACGCACTCGGGAAGATCTTCTCGTCGCCGCCCCAGATCCAGAACGAGAGGCCGTTCAGCGCGATCAGCAGCCCGAGCGTGACGATCACGACCGTCAGCGTCGGCGCTCGCTCGACCGGACGCAGCACCGTCCGCTCGAGCAGGACGCCGCCGGCGAACGACATCCCGAGCACGAGGAAGAACGCGGCCCAGTACGGCCAGCCGTGCTCGCCGATCAGCCACCAGGCGATGAAGGTCGAGAACGTCGCGAGCTCGCCCTGCGCGAAGTTCACGACGCGGGTCGACCGGTAGACGATCACGAGCCCGAGCGCGAGGCTCGCGTAGACGCCGCCGGTCGAGAGGCCGGCGACGATCTGCTGCGCGAACGAGCTCCAGGTGAAGGCGACGAGCGGCGCCAGGTCAGTACCCGAGGTAGGAACGCCGGATCGACTCGTGCTCGCGGAGCTCGGCGGCGTCGCCGCTCAGCACGACCCGGCCGACCTCGAGCAGGCACGCCCGGTGCGCGACGCGCAGCGCGATCGAGGCGTTCTGCTCGACGACGAGCACCGTGAGCCCCTGGTCGCGGTTCAGGGTCGCCACGAGCTCGAACAGATCGCGGACGACGAGCGGCGCGAGGCCGAGCGACGGCTCGTCGAGGAGGAGGAGCCGTGGCCGCGCCAGGAGCGCGCGTGCGAGCACGAGCTGCTGCTGCTCGCCGCCGCTGAGCGTGCCGGCCGGCTGCGACGCCCGCTCGAGCAGCCGCGGGAACGTCCCGAGCATGCCGTCGATCTCCCGCCGTGCTGCGCGGTCGCGCCGCACGTAGGTGCCGAGGCGGAGGTTCTCGCGGACGGTCAGCTCGGGGAAGACGCCGCGCCCTTCCGGCACGTGCGCGATCCCGAGGCGGGCGATCGTCTCCGGCGGCCGGCGGCCGAGCCGCGTTCCGGCGAAGACGATCTCGCCCGACCGGTCGACCGTGTTCGAGATCGCGCGCAGCGTCGTCGTCTTGCCGGCGCCGTTCGCGCCGAGCAACGCGACGATCGACCCCTCCTCGACCTCGAGCGAGACGCCGTGGAGCGCGCGGACGGCGCCGTAGCGCGCGTCGACGGAGCGAAGCTCGAGAAGAGCCGGCACGACTACACCCTCCCGGACCGGGGGCAGCGCATCGGGACGACGCAGTCGCGACGCGGACGGTGTCGGAGGGGCAAGGGATCCGAAGGTTCCTCTGGAGGAGGCCTGCGGGGGAACGCCGGTTCGCCCACGCTACCCGGCCCCGAGGTACGCCTCGACGACGGCCGGGTCGGCCTGCACCTCGGCCGGCGAGCCGCTCGCGATCAGCCGGCCGAAGTCGAGGACGTGCACCCGATCGGAGACGCCCATCACGAGCTGCATGTGGTGCTCCACGAGCAGCACGGTGACCTCGAAGTCCGCGCGGATCCGCCCGATCAGGCGGGCCAGCTCGCCGACCTCCTCGTGACCGAGCCCCCCGGCCGGCTCGTCGAGCAGCAAGAGCCGCGGCCCCGACGCCAGCGCGCGGGCCGTCTCGACGCGCTTCAACGTCCCGTACGGCAGCGCGCGCACCGGCCGCTCGGCGACGCCCGACAGGCCCAGATAGTCGAGGACGTCCGCGACGCTGCGCGCGCCGTGCCGGACGTGGGCGCCGACGAGGACGTTCTCGAGCACGGTCATCGTCCTGAACAGCTCGAGGTTCTGGAACGTGCGGGCGATCCCGCGGCGGATCACGCCGTGCTGCGCGACGCCGAGAAGGCTCTCGCCTTCGAAGCGCAGCTCTCCCGCGTCGGGTCGGTAGAGGCGGGTGACGAGGTTGAAGACGGTCGTCTTGCCGGCGCCGTTCGGGCCGATCAGGCCGACGATCTCGCCCTCCGGCACGTCGAGCGAGACGTCGTCGACCGCGACGATCCCGCCGAAGCGGCGCGTGACGTTCCTGACCTCCAGCAGCGCCACCCCCGACGGACCTTACTCCCCCGGCCGGGGGAGGGCGCGCCGCCGGACCTGGCCTACGTTGACCGGGAAGGCAGCACCAGGGGGAAGTCCGAAGGAGGCTGAGATGAAGGAGCTCTGCAGGCGCCCGAGCGGCCTGCTCGCGGCGCTGATCGCCGCGCTGCTCGCGCTCTGGTTCTGGTAGCGCGGGCTGCCTACGCCGCCTGCAGGTCGGCCGGGTCGGTGATCGGCCGCCGGCAGGCGAACCGCTCGCAGACGTACACGGCCGGCCGGCCGTCGACGTGCCCCTTGCCCTCCAGCAGGGGCACGTCTTCGGCCGGGCCGAACGCCACGACGGCGTTCGGGTCGAACGGGCGAAGCGCGGCGCGCGCGACCTCGGCGTCGGCCGGCCCGATGATGGCCAGCTCGCGTGGCACCGAGAGGTGCAGGTCGAGCGCGCACAGCGCGTGCCCGAAGGCCGACGGCACGCGGGCGAGCGTACCGTCGAGGAGGCGGAAGACGCCGACTGCGCGGCGCTCGAGCTCGTCGTCGCCGTAGATCCGGGCGAGCCGGAGCAGGACGTACGCGAGCATCGAGTTGCCGGACGGCGTCGGGTGGTCGTCGAAGTCCTTCTTGCGGGCGACGAGCTGCTCGCCGTCGGCCGGCGTCAGGAAGAAGCCGCCGCGGGCGTCGTCGGCGAACAGCTCGACGGCAAGCCGGGCGAGACGGTTCGCCTGCTCCAGCCACCGCAGCTCGCCCGTCGCGACGTGCAGCTCGTAGAGGCCGTTCGCGACGTTCGCGTAGTCGTCGAGGTAGCCGGTGCCGGTCGCGCGGCCGGCGCGGTAGCTCCGGCGCAGGCGAACGCCGTCCGAGAGCGGGCCGAGGAGGAACCCGGCCAGGGCGCGGGCGGTCTCGAGCCAGTCCGGGCGGTCGAGCCGGCGAGCGGCCTCGGCGAGCGCGACGAGCGCGAGGCCGTTCCAGGAGGCGATCGCCTTGTCGTCCCTCGCCGGCTTCGGGCGCTGCTCTCTGAGCTCGAAGAGCCGGGCCCTGGTCTCCTCGTCCAGCTCGCCGCGGATGATCGAGCGTCCGTGCTCGAACGGGTGGAGGAGCTCGGGAGGAGCGCCCTCGTCGGCCGTCCACGTGAAGGTGAACCCCTCGACGCCGTCGGTGTCGGCGTCCTGCGACGACGCGAAGCCGCCCTCGGGCAGGAGCAGCTCGCGGAGCATGTACTCGACGGTCTCCTCGGCCACGCGCCGCCACCGCTCCTCTCCGGTGACGAGCCAGCCGTGGAGGTAGACCTGGGCCAGGAGCGCGTTGTCGTAGAGCATCTTCTCGAAGTGCGGGACGAGCCAGCGACCGTCGACGGAGTAGCGGTGGAAGCCGCCGCCGACGAGGTCGTACATCCCGCCGGCGGCCATGCGGTCGAGCGTGATGCGGGCCGGCTCGAGCTCGCCGCGGCGGAGCAGGAACTCGAGCGCGGAGGCAGGCGGGAACTTCGGCGCGCCGCCGAAGCCGCCCCATTCCGGGTCGTGCTGGCGGCGGAGCGCGCCGACGGCCTCGTGGAGGAGCCGCGAGGTGAGCGGCTCGCGGGACGGCTCGCGCTCGCTGCCGGCGCGGAGCGCCTCGACGAGCTGGTTCGCGGCGCGCGCGACGTCGGAGCGTCGCTCGCGGTACGCCTCGGCGACCGCCGCGAGGATCTGCCGGAAGCTCGGAAGCCCGTGCCGGGGCTCGGGCGGAAAGTAGGTCCCGCCGTAGAACGGCTCGCCGTCGGGCGTCAGGAAGACGGTCATCGGCCACCCGCCGTGGCCGGTCAGCGAGACGACGGCATCCATGTAGATCGAGTCGAGGTCGGGCCGCTCCTCCCGGTCGACCTTGACGTTCACGAAGAGCTCGTTCATCTCGGCGGCGGCGGCCGGATCCTCGAACGACTCGCGCTCCATCACGTGGCACCAATGGCAGGCCGCGTAGCCGATCGAGAGCAGGATCGGCCGGTCCTCGGCGCGGGCCCGCGCGAGCGCCTCCTCGCCCCACGGGTACCAGTCGACGGGGTTCTCCGCGTGCTGCAGGAGATAGGGGCTCGTCTCGGCCGCGAGACGGTTCACGTGGACAGTCTGGCGGATGCGGACGGCGGCCGTGCGGGCCATGGCCGGTGCCGGGGACCACCCCGCCTTCTGACGCGGCCGATCAGGCGGGTCACCGGGCGCGGCGGCGCCACCAGCGGACGAGCTCGATGCCGCCGGTCACGGCGCCGGCGATCCCGAGCGCGGCGAGGAGGCCCTTCCACGGCTGCTCCTCGAACACCTTCCCGCCCAGGTAGCCGAGCAGCGCCGCGTAGAGCGCCCACGACGTCGCGGCGACCGCGTCGAAGACGACGAAGCGCCGCCACGGATACTCGAGCCCGCCCGCCGTCAGCGTCACCACCGTCCGCCCGCCGGGGATGAAGCGGCCGATCACGATCAGCTCGCCGCCGCGGGAGCGCACCTCCCGCTCGGCCCAGGCGAGCCTGCGGCGCGCCTTCTCGCCTCGGAAGAAGCGCTCGCGCGCGCGATCGCCGAACCGCCGCCCGATCCCGTAGGCGCTGTTGTCGCCGAGCCACGCGCCCGACGCGGCGCACAGCACGATCAGCGCGAGGCTCATCTCGCCGGCGCCCGCGAGGACGCCCGCGGTCACGACCGAGGTCTCGCTCGGCACGACCGGGACGAGCGCGTCGAGGTACGCGAACGCGAAGACGATCGCGTAGGACCACGCCGACCCGGAGATCAGGTCCGTCAGCTCCCCGAACACCCTTGAGCGAGACTACGTGCCGGTGACCTTCCGGCCGCTCACCGGGATGCGCGTCGTCGACGTGACGACCTCGTACGCCGGTCCCTACTGCACGCAGCTGCTTGCCGCGCTCGGCGCGGACGTCGTGAAGATCGAGCCGCCCGGCGGTGACGAATCGCGCGGCTGGGGCCCGCCGTTCTGGCACGGCGACAGCGCCCTCTTCCTCGCGGCGAACGCCGGCAAGCGCTCCCTCGCGCTCGACCTCCGACGCGGCGTCGGCGTCGTCCGCCGGCTCGCGGAGAAGGCCGACGTCTTCGTCCAGAGCCTCCGCCCCGGGCTCGCGACCGAGCTCGGCCTCGCGGCCGACGACCTGCGCGCGGAGAACCGGCGGCTCGTCTATGCCTCGATCCTCTCCTACGGCGCCGTGGGCCCGAAGCGCCACCTGCCGGGCTACGACCCGCTGATGCAGGCAGCCGGGGGGCTGATCAGCGTGACCGGCGAGCCGGCCGGCCCGGGCGTCCGCGTCGGCGTCTCGCTGATCGACCAGGGCACCGGCACGTGGGCGGCGCTCGCCATCCTCGCCGCGCTCTTCGAGCGCGAGCGGACGGGCGAGGGCCGCGTCGTCGACGTCTCGCTCTACGAGACGGCGCTCGCCTACGTCAGCTATCACCTGATCGGCTACCTCGGCACGGGCCGGGTGCCGCACGCCCACGGCACCGCCTTCCCGTCGATCGCGCCCTACCAGGTGTTCCAGGCGCGCGACGGCGGGCTGATGATCACCGCCGGCAACGACCGGCTCTTCCGCTTGCTCTGCGAGACGGTCGGCCTGCCCGGGCTCGCCGACGACGAGCGCTTCCTGACGAACCCCGACCGCGTCGCGCATCGCGACGAGTTGACGCTGCTCCTCGGCGCCCGCATCGCGGCCGAGGATCGCGCGGTCTGGCTCGAGCGGCTGGCCCAGGCACGCGTGCCGGCCGCGCCGGTCGCCGACATGGCCGACATCGCCGCCGATCCGCAGACCCAGGCGCTCGGGATCCTCCGAGAGCTGGGTGCCGTGACGGTCGTCTCGCCGGCGATGTCGCTCGACGGCGGGCGGGTCGAGCATGCATCGCCGCCGCCGAAGCTCGGCGCGGACGGGGCGGCGATCCTCCGCGACGCAGGCTTCGGCGAGGACGAGATCGCCGAGCTCGCCTCGGACGGCGTCGTTCGGCTCGGCTGAGCCTACTCGGGGCGCCGGCGCCCGGCTTCTTCGTCGTCGTCGAACATCTCGATCAGCTCGACGGAGCCGCGCAAGCGGCGATCTTCGAGGAACTTCGCCGCCTCCGCCTCGGTTACGACAAGTTCTCGATCCTCCGCAAGCTCGGCCCCTCCAAATGCATGCCAGCCCTCACCCAGCAGTCGCAGCCGGACATGACGCGTCAGCGGTGAGATTCATGGCTCAAGGCTGACTCCCGGCTACGCGATCGCGACCATCCGCTCGATCGCGCCGCGGGCGCGCTCGGCGACCTCGGGCTCGACCGTGACGACGTGCTTCCAGTCGCACAGCGAGTCCCGGAGCTTCTCGAGCGTGATCATCTTCATGTACTTGCAGATGGCCCGTTCGGACACGGCCTCGAAGCGCTTGCCGGGAACCTCCTTGTTCAGGCGGTGGATGATCCCGGTCTCGGTCGCGACCAGGAAGCGCTCCCTCGGCGACGACCTGGCGAACTTGACCATGCCCTCGGTGGAGAGGATGTGCGTCTTCCCGTTGGCGAAGGCCATGCACTGGCTCGCGCAGCCGCACTCCGGATGGACGAGTAGCTCGGCGTCGGGAGCATCCCTCTGCCAGCGCTCGATGTCCGCCGGCCGGATCCCGGCGTGGACGTGGCACTCGCCGAGCCAGATCGTCAGCTTCCGGCCCGTGACGCGCTCGAGCCAGAGGCCGAGGAACATGTCCGGGCAGAACAGGATCTGCCGGTCGGACGGGATCGCCTCGATCACCGCCCTGGCGTTTCCGGACGTGCAGCAGTAGTCGGATTCGGCCTTGACCTCGGCCGTCGTGTTCACGTACGAGACGACGACGGCGCCGGGGTTCTCGGCCTTCCACGCCCGGAGCTGGTCGGCCGTGATCGACGCGGCGAGCGAGCAGCCGGCGTCGAGGTCCGGGATCAGGACGGTCTTCTCCGGCGAGAGGATCGCGGCCGTCTCGGCCATGAAATGGACGCCGCAGAAGACGATCGCCGAGGCGTCCGTCGCCGCAGCTTCCCTCGAGAGGCCGAGGGAGTCCCCGACGTAGTCCGCCACGTCCTGGACCTCGGGGACCTGGTAGTTGTGGGCGAGGATGACCGCGTCGCGCTCGCGTGCGAGTGCGCGCACCTCCTCCTGCATGCGCGTGACGCTGCTGAGGGTCTCGATGGTCAAAGCACCTCCAGGGAGACGTCGAGCGAGCGCGCCGAGTGGGTCAGCGCGCCGATCGAGATGAAGTCGACGCCGGTCTCCGCGACCTGCCGGACGGTGTCGAGGGTGACGCCGCCGGACGCCTCGAGCGGGGCGCGGCCGCCGGCGAGCGCGACCGCCTCGCGAAGCGACGCGAGCGGCATGTTGTCGAGCAGGATCCTGTCGGCGCCGGCGTCGAGCGCCTCGCGCACCTGGTCGAGCGTGTCGCACTCGACCTCGACCGGCACGCCACGTTCCTTCGCGCGGGCGACCGCGGCGCCGATCGAGCCGGCGAGCCGCAGGTGGTTGTCCTTGATCAGGATCGCGTCGTAGAGGCCGAAGCGGTGGTTGCGGCCGCCGCCGCACGCGACGGCGTGCTTCTCGAGCGCTCGGAGTCCCGGCGTCGTCTTGCGCGTGTCGAGGATCTCCGCGCCGGTGCCGGCCACGGCGTCGACGTAGCGCCGCGTCAGCGTCGCGATCCCGGAGAGTCGCCCGATCACGTTCAGCGCCGTCCGCTCGCCCGTCAGCACGGCCCTTGCGGACCCGCCGACCCGGCCGACGGCGCCTGGCACGAGGACCTGTCCTTCGCGGACGAGCGGCACGAGCCGGGCGCCGAGCCGGGCGAAGACGTCCGCCGCCACCTCGAGACCGCAGACGACGCCCTCCTCCTTCAGCAGGATCCGGGCCTCGCAGGTCGCCTCCGCGTCGATGACGGCGAGGCTCGTGAGATCGCCGGCGCCGACGTCCTCGGCGAGCCAGCCGTCGACCACGGTCACGCCCATCGCTCGAACACCGGCTCCTCGCCGGGCCTGATCACGGTGTGCGCTGCGTACTGCGCGTCCTCGATCGGGAAGTCGGAGCGGAAGTGGCCGCCGCGGCTCTCCTCGCGCGCGAGCGCCGAAGCGGCGATCAGCCGCGCGACGAGGTGCGGCGCGTGCGTCAGCCGCCCGAGCCCGTCGGCGTCGCGGATCAACCCGCAGTCGCGCCAGAGCGCCTCGCGCAGCTCGGGCGTCACGGGCTCGTCAGGCCACGTCTCGAAGGACGGGTGGCGCTTGGCACGGGACACGTCCGCCGGGGACAGGGCCGAAAGGGCCGCGCGCCGGCCGAAGACGAGGCACTCCAGGAGCGAGTTCGACGCGAGGCGGTTCGCGCCGTGGACGCCCGTGCAGGCGCATTCGCCCGCCGCGAACAGGCCGCGCACCTCGGACCGGCCGTCGAGGTCCGTGACGATCCCGCCCATCGTGTAGTGCGCGGCCGGCGCGACCGGGATCGGCTCCCGCGCCGGGTCGAAGCCGACCTCGACGAGCCGGTCCATGAGCCCGGCGAAGCGCTCGCGATCGATCTCGCGCAGGTCGAGCAGCGCCGTCCCGCGCTCGTCGATCGCCCGTGCCACGACGTCGCGCGGCGCGAGCTCGTCGGTGAACCGCCGCCCGTCGTCGTCGAGGAGCACCGCGCCCTCGCCGCGGAGGGCCTCGCTGAGGAGCAGGCCGGAGCCCACCAGCGCCGTCGGGTGGAACTGGACGAACTCGAGGTCGGCGACGGACGCACCGGCGCGGAAGGCCATCGCCACGCCTTCGCCGACCGCGCCGGCCGGATTCGTGGTCCGCTCCCAGAGCGCCGCGTAGCCGCCGGTGGCGATGACGGTCCCGTCCGCCTCGAGCGAGCGACGCGCCGTCCGGACGCCGACGCACCGCGCGTCCTCGACGAGCAGCCCGACGACCTTCTCGCCCTCGCTGACGCGGATCCGCGGGTGCGCGAGCACGCGCTCCGCGAGCACGCGTGCGATGCGGGCGCCCGTCGCAGCGCCGTCCGCGTGCAGGACGCGCCGCCGCGAATGCCCGCCCTCGAGCCCGAGGCCGTCGTCGAACGGCACGCCGAGCTCGACGAGATCGGCGACGCGAGCGGGCGCCTCGTCCGTGAGCACGCGAACCGCGCTTCGCCGGCAGAGCCCCCGCCCGGCGCGTAGCGTGTCCTCGGCGTGCAGCGCGGGATCGTCGTCCTCGCCGACGGCCGCGGCCACGCCTCCCTGCGCGAGGAAGCTCGTCGAGGAGAGCAGCGGCCCCTTCGAGAGCAGCAGGACGTCCGCCTCGGAGGCCGCGCAGAGCGCTCCGTAGAGACCGGCGACGCCGCCACCGACGATGATCAGATCGGGCTTCACTGTGCTAGTTTTCGACTGGGAGTCGATAACCTGTGCAGCAGTCTACCAGAGTTTCCGCCCCTGGGGCGAAAACGCGGCCGGCGCCGACGCACGTCGCGCTGGCCGTCGTGCTCCAGGTCCGTGACGACCGCCTCCAGGTGCTCCTGTGGCAGCGGGCGAGGGAGCCGTTCGCCGGCGCCTGGGCCCTCCCGGGCGGCTATCTCGAGCCCGGCGAGACGCTGGAGCATTCGATCCGCCGGCACCTCGCCGTGAAGGTCGACGTCCGCGAGCTCGCCCACCTCGAGCAGCTCGAGGTGCTGAGCGAACCCGGACGCCATCCCGAGGAGTGGCAGGTCGCGACCGCGTACCTCGGGCTCGTCCCGAGCGACGTCGACCCGGCCGTCCCCCCGGACACCGCGTGGCACCCGGTCGACGACCTCCCCCCGCTCGCCTTCGACCACGGGCCGATCATCCTCGCCGGCCGCGACCGCCTCCGCGCGAAGCTCTCCTACACGAACGTCGGCTTCGGCCTGGCGCCGGCGGCGTTCACGATCTCCGAGCTCCGGGACCTCTACTCGACCGCACTCGGACATGAGGTGTCCGCGACGAACCTGCAGCGCGTCCTCCTCCGCCGCGGCGTGCTCGAGCCGACCGGTGCCGTCCGCCCACCCGGGCGCCACGGCGGCCGGCCCGGGGCCCTCTACCGCTTCCGCTCGCCGCAGCTCGAGATCACCGACCAGTTCGCGGTGCTCCGCCCGCCGCCGGCCTAGCTCTTCCCCACTTTTTCGATAGGCATTTGACAGCCCGCCCGGCTTCGCCCTAATCTCCATCAAGTCAGTGACGAAGATGGGAGATAAGGAGACCGCATGAAGCGCATTGCCCTTGCTTTGACGTTCGCGTTCGCTCTGCTCGCGACCACGGTCGCCGGCGCCGGCACGAAGGGGACGACGCTCTCGCTCGTCGCCTACTCGACGCCGAAGACGGTGATGGGGAAGATCATCCAGGCCTGGCAGCAGACGCCGGACGGCTCGGGCAATTCGGTGAACGCGACCTACGGCGCTTCGACCGACCAGGCCCGCGCCGTCGCCGCCGGGCTCAAGACGGACATGGTCTTCCTCTCGACCGGCGACGACGTGAACCTGCTCGTCGACGCGGGACTCGTCGATCCGAGCTGGGACAAGCAGTCCTACGACGGCATCGCCGCGGACACCGTCGTCGTCTTCGCGCTCCGGCCCGGCAATCCGAAGCACATCAAGGGCTGGGACGACCTGATCAAGCCGGGTACCCAGGTCGTCACGCCGAACCCGTTCTCGTCCGGCTCGGCCAAGTGGAACGTCCTCGCCGCCTACGGCGCGCAGCGCCACCTCGGCAAGACCGACGCGCAGGCGCGCGACTACGTCCTGAAGCTGTTCAAGCACGTCGTCTCACAGGACACGTCCGGTCGGAACGCGACCAACACGTTCCTGTCCGGCAAGGGCGACGTCCTCCTCACCTACGAGAGCGAGGCGCTGACCTCGCGGATGAACGGCGTCGACATCCAGTACGTGATCCCGCGGCAGACGATGCTGATCCAGCTCCCGATCGCCGTCGTCAAGAACAGCCCGAACAAGGACCTCGCGAACCGCTTCATCCGCTTTACCAAGACCCAGGCCGCGCAGGATCTGTTCGGCCAGTACGGGTTCCGGCCGGTCGACAGGAAGGTCGCCGCGAAGTACGCGAGCAAGTACCCCGCGCGGCCCGGCATCTTCACGATCGACGACAGGGTCTTCGGCGGCTGGCGCGCGGTCGACAAGCGCTGGTTCACGTCGAGCGGCCTGATGGCGGGGATCGAGCGGCAGATCGGCGGGCCGACCTCTGGCTAGCGTCGCGTCGCCCGCGTCCGCGGTTGCGGTTCCGGCGCGCCGGGGCCGCAGCCGCTCACGCGTCCGTCCGGGCGACTTCCTCTCGCTCGGCTTCGTCACCGCCTTCCTGACGCTGATCGTCGCGTTGCCGATCGCGGCGGTCGCGACGACGTCGACCCACGGCGGCGCGGCCGGCTTCTGGGACGCCGTCTCGAGCCCGGAGGCCGTCGCCGCGCTCAGGCTGAGCCTCGTCGTCGCGGTCCTCGTCTCGCTCGCGAACGCGGTCCTCGGCACGGCGACCGCGTGGATGCTCGTCCGCGACGAGTTCCCCGGCAAGAGGGTCGTGAACGCCGTCATCGACCTGCCGTTCGCGCTGCCGACGATCGTCGCCGGCCTCGTCCTGCTCGCCCTCTACGGGCCGCGCTCCCCCGTCGGCGTCTCGATCGCGTACACGCGGACGGCGATCTTCATGACGCTCCTGTTCGTCACGCTCCCGTTCGTCGTGCGGACGGTGCAGCCGGTGCTGCACGAGCTCGACACCGAAATGGAGGAGGCCGCCCGCTCGCTCGGCGCGCACGAGCTGAAGGTGTTCACGCGGATCGTGCTGCCGAACATCCTCCCGGGGATCCTCTCCGGCATGGCGCTCGCGTTCGCGCGGGCGGTCGGCGAGATCGGCTCGCTCGTGCTGATCTCGGGGAACCTGCCGTTCAGGACCGAGGTCGCATCGGTCTTCATCTTCAACCAGATCCACGGCGGCAACCGGACGGGCGCGGCGGCCGTCGCCGTCGTCCTGCTCGGCGTTTCGTTCCTGATCCTGCTCCTCGTCGGCGCGATCCGCCGGCTCGCGACGAGGCACGAGAGTGCGTAGATACGGCGTCCGCACGGTCGGGCTCGGCTACCTGGCGATCGTCCTCGCCGGGCCGCTCTCGATGATCTTCTGGAAGACGTTCGAGCACGGGTTCTCGCCGTTCTGGCACGCACTGACCGACGCCGAGTCGATCCACGCCTTCGAGAACACGCTGCTGATCACGGCGATCGCCGTCCCGCTGAACACGGTCTTCGGGATCGCGTGCGCGCTCGCGATCGTCCGCAAGCACTTTCCGGGAAAGGGCTTCGTGAACGCGTTCGTCGACCTGCCGCTCGCGCTCTCGCCGGTCGTCGTGGGGCTCTCGCTCTACCTGCTCTACGGCCGCGGCGGCTGGTTCTACGGCGTCTTCGCCGGCCACGGGATCCAGATCCTCTTCTCGCTGCCGGCGATGGTGATCGCGAGCGTCTTCGTCTCGCTGCCGTTCGTCGCGCGGGAGGTCGTCCCGACGCTGCGCGAGATCGGCGACGAGCAGGAGCAGGCCGCGCACACGCTCGGCGCCTCCGGCTGGCAGACCTTCTGGCGGATCACGCTACCGGCGATCCGCTGGGCGGTGATCTACGGCGTCGTGCTCACGACCGCGCGGTGCCTCGGCGAGTACGGCGCCGTCTCGATCGTGGCCGGGTTCAAGACGACGGCGACGCTGCAGGTGCAGGACGACTACGAGAACTTCAACCTGGCGGGCGCGTACGCCATCTCGCTGCTCCTCGCGGCGATCGCGGTGCTCGTGCTCGTGGCGATGATGCTCGCGAAGCCGAAGGAGGAGACAGCCTGATGTCGATCTCGGTCCGGAACGTGACGAAGCGGTTCGGCGACTACGTCGCGCTCGACGACGTGTCGCTCGACGTGGAGACGGGCTCGCTCACGGCGCTCCTCGGCCCCAGCGGCGGCGGCAAGTCGACGCTCCTGCGCGTGATCGCGGGCCTCGAGCAGCCCGACGCCGGCGAGGTGTCGATCTCCGACGAGGACGTCACGTCGCACACGCCGCAGCAGCGCGGCGTCGGCTTCGTCTTCCAGCACTACGCGGCCTTCAAGCACATGACCGTCTGGGACAACGTGGCGTTCGGGCTGAAGATCCGCAAGCGGCCGCGCACGGAGATCCGGGAGCGGGTCGGCAAGCTGCTCGAGCTCGTCCAGCTCGACGGGTTCGCGAAGCGCTACCCGGCCCAGCTCTCGGGCGGCCAGCGCCAGCGGATGGGGCTCGCGCGCGCGCTCGCCGTCGACCCGAAGGTGCTCCTCCTCGACGAGCCGTTCGGCGCCCTCGACGCGCGCGTCCGGAAGGAGCTCCGCGCCTGGCTGCGCCGGCTCCACGACGAGACGCACACGACGACCGTCATCGTCACGCACGACCAGGAGGAGGCGATGGAGGTCGCCGACCAGGTCGTGCTGATGAACGGCGGCCGGATCGAGCAGGTCGGCGGGCCGCGCGAGCTCTACGAGCACCCGACGAACGCGTTCGTGATGTCGTTCGTCGGCCCGGTGAACCGCGTCGGCGACGCCTTCATCCGGCCGCACGACGTCGAGCTCGCGCTCGAGCCGAACGGCTCGACGCAGGAGGCGATGGTCGAGCGCGTCGTCCACCTCGGCTTCGAGGTGCGCGCCGAGCTCGTCCGCGACGACGGGGAGCGCCTGACGGCGCAGCTCTCCCGCGACGAGGCGCGCGAGCTCGAGCTCGAGGCCGGCCAGATCGTCTACGTGCGGCCGACGCGGCAGACCGTCTTCTCGTAGCCGTCAGGTCCGACGGAGCGCGTCGACCGTCGCGGTCTGGACGATGCCCTCCACCCGGCGCGCGAGCTCCGCGTCCAGCGTGACGAAGGCGTCGCCCTGGAGCTTGGTCAGAGCGAGGTACTCGGCGTCGTAGGTCTCGGCCCAGCCCAGCCGGTCGGCGAGCTCCCACGCGTTGCGCCGGAGCACCGCGTCGCCGAGGAGGCGGATCTTCATCGACCAGATGCGCTCGAGCCGTTCGCGGGCGACCTCCGCGGACAGCTCACCCGCGTGCACGGCCCGGTGCAGGGCCGACAGCGTCTGCGAGCGGAGCAGCGTCGGCGCGAGCAGCTCGTGCTCCGGCGCGACCTCGATCTCCTCGCGCGCGAGCTGGAGAACCGCGCTGCAGTCGACGACGAATCTGGTCATGCGCTCGGTAGGCTCGCGGCCACCCCTGTCACGGAACGAGGAGGAGAGGATGTTCGCACGGATCGCGACGTTCGAGGGCGGCGACGTGGAGCGGATGCGGCAGCTGAACGAGGAGCGGATGGCGAGCGGCGAGCTGCGGCCGCCGGCCGGCATGACACGCGGTCTGGTGCTCGAGGGCGACCGGCGGCTGTTCGTCTCGTTCTTCGAGAGCCGCGAGGCGCTCGAGGCGGCCGAGGCCGAGTTCGAGCGGATGGGAGACACGATCCCGGAGGAGATCCGGGGCCGGCGCGTCTCGGTCGATGCCTACGAGGTCGTCTTCGACCGCCAGGTCTAGGGGCCTGTCCGGAGAGGGGACGCGATGGATGACGCGCGGCACGTGGTGCGATGCAAGGACGCAGGGAGCGCCAATACGAGCACGTATTGGCGCGACGGAGGACGCGGCAGCGCGCCGCGTGACGCCGTCAGGCG